>Ga0068855_100011483_pt1 | contig 10704 bp, 8 predicted proteins | sample KBSCornC52_FD_66592 | JGI IMG/M metagenome (GOLD analysis project Ga0068855, IMG submission 66592) | Corn rhizosphere microbial communities from Kellogg Biological Station, Michigan, USA - KBS Corn C5-2 | ecosystem: Host-associated > Plants > Roots > Rhizosphere > Soil ... | reverse complement strand
GACCGCCGGAACGCATTACAAAAAGAAGTCGCCGCCTTCGCGAGCGCTTACGAAACTGCCGCCAAGGAGCTTTCGGCACGCCGCAAGGAAGCCGCGTCGCAACTCAGCAAACGCGTCGAGGAGGAACTAGCGGCGCTGGCAATGGAGAAGACGCGAGTCGGGATCCGGGTCGTGACCAATAGTGAGCCATCGGCATGGTCCGAGCGCGGGACCGACACGGTGGCTTTTCTGATCGCGCCCAATCTGGGCGAGGATCTGAAGCCGCTTGATAAGATCGCATCGGGTGGCGAGCTGTCGCGCGTTGCTCTGGCTCTCAAAACTTGCGTCAACACGCTGGGCGAGCCAGCCGCGAAGAAGAATGTTTCGCCGCGCACGCTTGTTTTCGATGAAGTAGACGCAGGCGTCGGCGGGAGTGCCGCGGAAGCCGTCGGCCGGCGACTAAAGAAGCTTTCCGGCGCCAACCAGGTGATCTGCGTGACCCACCTGCCCCAAATCGCCGGCTTCGCGGATCACCATTATTTCGTCGAAAAACACTCGGAACAAGGCCGCACCATCGCGACCATCGAGGAGCTGGCCCCCAACGCCCGGACGCGCGAAATCGGCCGCATGCTGTCTGGCGAGCGCATCACCCAGGAAGCCTTGCGCCACGCCGAACAGCTCCTCAAGATGGCCGCGAAGTGACAGCATCCGACCCTCAGCGCGCTGCTGGCCAAAGAAAGCGGGCGATCCGCTTTATCGTTTGCCTGGGCATCGTCAGCATGTTCGCCGACATCACCTATGAGGGCGCTCGCAGTGTCATCGGACCTTTCCTGCATGACCTCGGGTCCAGCGCTACAGAAGTCGGACTCATTGCCGGCATCGGTGAAATGCTGGCCGCCAGCCTGCGTTTTTTCTCCGGACGATTCGCGGACAGAACCCGCTCCTACTGGACTATCACCATCGTCGGCTACAGCGTGAACCTGATTGCCGTTCCCGCACTGGCCTTCGCCGGACACTGGTGGATCGCGGCAATCCTCGTTGCCCTGGAACGGACCGGCAAAAGTATTCGCGGCCCGGCGCGCGACGTCCTGTTGTCTGAGGCGACGGCGGTTGTCGGCCACGGCTGGGGATTCGGCCTGCATGCAGCACTCGACCAGACGGGAGCAGTGATTGGCCCTCTGCTCGTGGCCGCGACAGTTTTGAAATCGCACGCCTTCGCGCCCGCGTTCCTCGGACTAGTGTTTCCAGCTGCCGCGGCGGTGGCGGCGTTACTCGTGGCGCGCGCGTGGTTTCCGGCTCAGGGCGCCACCGCGCCCCAGCAAATCGAACAGACTGCCTTTCCCAGAGTCTTCTGGATCTACGTCGCCGCCGCGGGATTGCTCGCCTGCGGTTTTGCGGACTTCGCGCTGCTCTCCTACCACTTCCAGAACACAGGCGTCGTCGGACCGGCCATGATCCCCTTACTCTATTCCGGGGCCATGGCCGTCAACGGCATCACCGCTCCGCTTTTCGGACGCCTGTTCGACCGCTTTGGTGTGGTACTGCTTTCGATCGGGACCCTGATCTCCATGCTCTCACTGCCCCTCGGTTTTCTCGGCGGGCCCACGGCGGCAATTGCGGGGGTTGCGTGCTGGGCAACCGGTATAGGAGCGCAGGATGCCATTCTGCGATCCGGCATCGCCCAAGTAGTCTCGATGAACAAGCGCGGGAGCGCATTCGGCGCCTTCAACGGAGTCTATGGAGTCATGTGGTTTGTTGGAAGCACGATCATGGGTATGCTTTATGACCATTCGATTACCGCCTTGGTGGTATTCGGTGTGACGCTGCAACTTGCCGCCGCGGCCGCGTTCTTCTGGCTGCGAGCAAGACTTAAAGCGGCGGGGCGTAACTAGCAACTCTCGCATTTACCTCGTCTTAGAGATGCGAAGCCGGGCTGTCACCTTAGATCTGTACAGGAGCGTTCGGTCGGTGGTAGCATGATGTTGTCCAGTTGTGAAACCTTTAATTGAAGGTTTCATCGCGTCTCTTTCTCGAGGGAAGAGCTACCGACTGCCCGGTGGGCTTCCCAAAAGCTTGGCGCGCTACGCGACCTAGAGTCACTAGCAAGCCGGCCGGTGAGTATCCTCCTCCGAGTACTCACCGGCTTTTTTCATTTGGCCGCGTGAGCTGCAAACATCATTTGGGACGAGTAAGAGCGAACAACAAGCGCGCCGGCACCAAGGGTGCAAGTTTTTCGGCCCAACCACCTTCGAGCGCCCGCCGCAAGACTCCGGCAATCTGGAACGGTTGGCGCAGGCTCGCGCGGCATTCGCGCAAGTAGTCGCCAACAGGCTGGCCGATGGCAGCCGCCTTTCCTGCCATTGCTCCCGACCGGACCGCCGCCAGCAATCCCGAGCCTGTGAACGGATCGACGAAGGAAAGCGCATCGCCCGCTGGATAAGCATGACCAGCATCTGCAAATGCCTGACCATATTGCAGAGGCCCTGTGGAAAACCACTGAGTAACCCGGCGCAGCGGCTGGAGCCGATCGGACAACGCCCGGCATTGCATCACGACGCCGTCATATTCGAAACCAAAACGTGAAAGGAAACTCTCCGGAGCGAGGCCGCACACGTTGGTCTTGCCCGCTTCGATGGAGCTGACACCTACATAGCAGCGCTCGAAGAAGAACAGCTCCACGGCATCGTCGGTGGGACCTTCAAAGTGCGCCTTGAAGCCGAACAGTCGCTGGCCGCGTGAAGTCCGGGTGGTTCGGCGGCCGGTAGCAACCACCAGCGGGTCTTTCTCTGTTTCGCTGGCGACGTCCGCACCCGCTGCGCGAGCCTGATCCAGCAACATGAGATCGAATGCGTAGCGGCTGAGCCCAAATGCCGGCTCTGGCAAGCGTGAGCTTTTCGAGCGGGAACCGAAATGGAGCATGGTGCGGCTAACGCGCGCGGGACCCGCTTCGACGAAGGCATCCCACGCGCCTAACCGCTCCAGCTCCCGCGCGATCTCCGGCGACAAGAACTCGCCGCAGACCTTGTGCCGCGGGAGGTGGGATTTCTCGATCACCGTCACAGCGCTGTCACATGTCCGGTGGCGCAAGGCAGCCAGAGCCGCGGCCGAACCGGCGGGACCGCCGCCCAGAATGTTAATGCACTTCATGAAACGTACCGATCACCACTATACTGGCATCTAAGTCTTCTTTTCCCTTGTCCATGCAAAGTTATGACATGATCGTGATCGGCTCGGGTCCGGCGGGCCAGCGAGCCGCTATCCAAGGCGCCAAGTTCGGGAAACGGATCGCAGTGGTTGAGCGCCGCGAATATGTCGGCGGTGCGTGCATCAACACCGGCACTATCCCCTCGAAAACCTTGCGCGAAGCCGTGCTTCATCTTTCTGGCTACGCCTACCAAGGCGTTTACGGCGTAAATTACCGGGTCAAAGAAAAGATCACAATGGCGGACCTGGCATTCCGGGTCCAGCATGTCATCAAGACCGAAATCGACGTCACCGTCTCGCAGCTTACGCGTAATGGCGTGGATATGCTGTTCGGATGCGCCTCGTTTACCGACCCGCATACCCTCCGCGTCACAAATGTAAATGGATCGACCGATTACCAAGCCGAGAACATCATCATTGCTACCGGCACCAAGCCGGCAGTATCTACCAAGGTTCCTTACAACAACCGCAACATCATCAACAGCGATCAGATCCTGAACATGCAGGAGATCCCCAAGACCTTCATTGTGGTGGGCGGGGGTGTGATCGGGGTCGAGTATACTTGCATGTTCGCGACGCTCGGGGTCCGCATGATCCTAGTGGAAAAACGGCCCCGCCTGCTGGAATTCGCCGATGGCGAAATGGTGGAAGCCCTGTCTTACCACCTGCGCGATAACCGCGTGACCATGCGGCTCAATGAAGAAGTCTCGAGCGTAGAGGAAACGCCCGACGGCGGCGTGGTAGCGAATCTCGAAAGCAACAAGAAAATCAGCGGCTCGGCGCTGCTCTATGCGGTTGGACGGCAGGGTAACGTCGACGAATTGAACCTGGCGGCAGCGGGTCTTGAAGCGGACGACCGCGGACGGATCAAAGTAGATGCCGATTTCCGCACCAAGGTCCCGCACATTTTCGCCGCTGGCGACGTAATCGGTTTCCCGAGTCTGGCTTCCGTCTCGATGGAACAGGGCCGCATCGCTTCCGCGCGCGCCTACAATCTGCCGGTGAAATCGAATCCCGCGACCTATCCATACGGGATCTATACCATCCCCGAAATTTCGTTCATCGGGAAAACCGAGGAGCAGCTCACCGACGAAGACGTTCCCTACGAGGTTGGCGTGGCGTATTATCGCGAAATCGCCCGCGGCCAGATCCGCGGCGACACCACCGGCCGGCTCAAGCTGATCTTCCACCGCGAGACCCGCGAGATCCTGGGGGTCCACATCATCGGCGACGGCGCTACCGAATTGCTTCACATCGGCCAGGCCGTGATGATTCTCAAAGGCACGGTGGGCTATTTCGTCGACACGGTCTTCAACTACCCGACGCTAGCCGAGTGCTACAAAGCGGCGGCGTTCAACGGACTGAACAAGCTCGCGCGGGGATAGCGGCGCGGCAATCGCTCCATATCAATTCTCGGATGGCTCCTCAATATGGTCGATTACCAACGTCTCAACCTGCCCTTTTGCTTTTCAAGTTTGAGGCCAAGATTCTCTTGAAGCACTGTTGCCAGCGAGGGAGCATTAGGCTGTAACTCAGTCTTGAGATCTTGCGCGTAGCGAAATGCGAAGTAGTAATTTCCTGACAGACCCGTTCGGTCCCATACCGGAATGCTAGTGGAGCGTTGCAGAATCTCCGCCAATTGTGAGATTGAAACCCTTCGGCCCGTAATCGCTATAACACCTGCCTGTGGCACGGTGGCAGCGATGTAGGTCTCGGCCCTCAGTGCCGGGGAAGCATCCTTGTCTCCTTCCGGCATAGGAGGAGGTTTGTCGCCTACTTCGACTTTCTTGACTTTAAGGCCCCCTTTTCCGATCGTCAGGGCGTATCCGTTGGCTTCTGTGGTAACGCGGTGAGACCGCATCCTAAATCGATCCAAAAGCAGAGCCTGAGCCATTAACCGGATTTGTTCGTCCGTGGCCGACGGATCAAATGTCGCCTCAAGTGCACAGGTCAAGCCGCATTTCGCTCCGGAGACGCGAAAGGAATCCAGTTGATAAGCGTAGACAATCAAATAACAGTTGAGTTGTCCACCTGATTCTTCCACCTGTGCGTTCCGGCCTTATCGAAAACAGATCTCCGCCCGCTTTAATGGACGCCGCTTCAAAATGCTGCTGCTGAGCCGTCTGGCTGCTAACAGCCGTAGCAATCAAAAAGAAGGCAGCAGCGATGTTCTGGCGGACCGATTCGGGAGCGGTGGCCACATGTTGCATCCTGCATTCCTGCGCTCGACTATTTTATAAGGTTAAACGTTCGTTCGCGGGGCCTTCGCTTTGCTAAAGGCGCTGCGCCGCGATCACCTTGACCAGCGCCTGTAGCGCCTTGGGACGCGGGAACGTGGGACGGCTCGCCAAGCGGATGGTGCGTGAGGCTTTGCCCAGCAGCGGGCGCAGCACCACACCGCGCCGCTCCATCGACGATGCGGCAAGCTGCGGAGCCAACGTGGTTCCGTACCCCGCAGCCACAAGATTCGCGAGCGTCTCGAGACTCGCCGCCTGAAGCGCTCGCTGCGGAAGAGCTTCGCCACGGCGACCGCACGCATCACGCGCCTGACCCGCAAGACAATGCCCATCGGCCAACACCAGTAAGTCTTCCGCAAGATCGGCCTGATCGATCTTCTTGCGCGATGCGAGCCGGTGACCGCTGGGAAGCGCCGCAAGAAACGGCTCGTTGAACAGATCGATTGTCGTCAGATCCGACTCTGGAATTTCAGTCGCCAGCAACGCGGCATCCAGTCGTTGCCCCCGCAGCCGCTCCAGCAGCGAGACCGTGACGTCTTCCCACAACTCGATGGTCAAGCGTGGGTGGGCATCACGGAGGGGTCCCAAGATGAGAGGAATCAGATAGGGTGCAAGCGTGGGAATCACGCCCAGCTTCAGCGGCCCTACCAGTTGGTCTTGTGACGTCTTCGCCACCAATTCGACCAGTCCGGCTTCTTCGAGGACCCGTCGCGCATGCTCCAGGATCTTCTCGCCGACCGGAGTGATCGACACACTACGATTGTTCCGCTCGAACAAAGTCACGCCCAGTTGCTGTTCCAGTTTAAGGAGCTGGCCGCTCAGCGTCGGCTGGCTCACGTGGCAGGCTTGGGCCGCGCGCCCGAAGTGGCGATGGTCGGCAACTGCCACGAAATACGTCAGTTCCTGCAAATTCATAGATCGTCAGTAACTATTGTAACGATCCAAACAATCGATTATACAGATCGCCAAATCGGGCGTACTGTAGAGGTGTCCACCAAGTCCAAAGGAGATCTCGAATTGCCAACCGAAGAAATCAAGACTACGACTGCCGGCGTTGACCCCGCTAAACAAGAAGCGAATATCTTGCCCGAAGCCAAATGCCCGGTGGCGCACGGTTCTCGCAGGCACACGGTCGCCGGGGCCCCGACCAATGCGCGCTGGTGGCCAGACCAGTTGAATCTGAAGATCCTTCACCAGAACTCTCCCTTGTCCGATCCGATGGATAAGGAATTCAATTACGCGGAGGAGTTCAAGAGCCTTGACTTGCAGGCTGTGATTAAGGACCTGCACGCCTTGATGACGGATTCACAAGAGTGGTGGCCGGCCGACTATGGCCACTATGGACCGTTTTTCATTCGCATGGCCTGGCACAGCGCAGGCACGTACCGCATTGGCGACGGCCGCGGCGGGGCGGGTTCCGGCGCACAACGTTTTGCGCCCCTCAATAGCTGGCCGGACAATGCGAGCCTCGATAAGGCGCGCAGGTTACTCTGGCCGATCAAGCAGAAGTATGGCCGGAAAATCTCCTGGGCGGACCTGATAATTCTCGCTGGCAACGTCTCCTTGGAATCGATGGGATTCAAGACCTTCGGTTTCGGCGGCGGGCGCGCGGACGTCTGGGAGCCCGAAGAGGATATCTTCTGGGGACCTGAAGGCACGTGGCTCGGAGACGAGCGCTACACCGGCGATCGTCAGCTCGAAAATCCTCTCGCCGCTGTTCAAATGGGATTGATCTATGTGAATCCGCAAGGGCCCAATGGAAACCCCGATCCGCTCGCCGCGGCGCGCGATATCCGCGAAACATTTGCGCGTATGGCGATGAATGACGAAGAGACTGTTGCGCTCATTGCAGGCGGGCACACCTTCGGAAAAACCCACGGCGCTGCCGATGCGGGCAAATATGTAGGCGCGGAACCCGAGGGGGCCCCCATTGAGGAGCAAGGCTTCGGCTGGGCAAACAGCTATGAGAGCGGCAAAGGCCCCCACGCAATCACCAGCGGCTTGGAAGGCGCATGGACACCTACCCCGATCAAGTGGGACAACGGTTACTTCGACACGCTGTTCGGCCATGAGTGGGAACTGACCAAGAGTCCCGCCGGGGCGCATCAGTGGAAGCCTAAGAACGGCGCCAGCGCGGGCACCGTGCCGGACGCGCACGATCCGTCGAAGAGGCACGCCCCAACGATGCTCACGACCGACCTCTCGCTGCGGCTGGACCCGATCTACGCCCCGATTTCGAAGCGCTTTCACGAGAACCCTCAGGAGTTTGCAGATGCGTTCGCCAAGGCTTGGTACAAGCTGACGCATCGCGATATGGGACCGGTCGCGCGATACCTCGGCCCGCTGGTACCGAAAGAGCCGCTGCTCTGGCAGGATCCGATTCCCGCAGTGGATCATGCGTTGATCGGGGAGCAGGATATCGCGACTCTGAAGGCCAAGATCCTCGCGTCCGGACTTTCCATCTCACAACTGGTCACGACGGCCTGGGCTTCGGCGGCAACGTTCCGCGGCTCTGACAAGCGTGGCGGCGCGAACGGGGCGCGCATTCGCCTGGCGCCGCAAAAGGATTGGGAGGTGAATCAACCAGCCGAATTGGCGAAGGTCATTCAGAAGCTGGAATCGATCCAAAAGGACTTCAACAGCAGCAGCAAGAAGGTCTCACTTGCTGACTTGATCGTCCTGGGCGGCTGCGCAGCCGTCGAGGCGGCGGCGAAGAAGGCGGGCCACGACGTGAAGGTTCCTTTCTCGCCGGGGCGCATGGATGCGTCGCAGGAGCAGACCGATGTGCACTCCTTCGCGCCGCTCGAACCAACCGCAGACGGGTTCCGCAATTATCTGGCTAAGGGACAAGAATCGGCGGCTGAGCTACTGGTGGATAGGGCGAACCTAATGACCCTGACGGCTCCTGAGATGACGGTTCTGGTCGGTGGCATGCGTGCCCTGAATGCGAATGTCGGGCAGTCCAAACACGGTGTTTTCACGAAGCGACCCGAAACACTGACCAATGATTACTTCGTGAATCTCCTCGACATGAAGACGAAGTGGCAGAAGTCCTCCACCTCTGAAGGTGTATTGGAGGGTCGCGATCGCGCCTCGGGCGAGCTCAAATGGACGGGCACCGTCGTCGATCTCGTCTTCGGTTCGAACTCCCAGCTCCGGGCCCTCGCGGAAGTCTACGCGTGCGACGACTCGAAGGAGACGTTCGTGAAGGACTTCGTGGCGGCGTGGAACAAGGTGATGAACCTGGATCGTTACGACCTTGCTGCCTGATTTCAGACGATCGTGGGCTGGCGCTTACAGCGCCAGCTTGCCGTCGTAGACCATATCCTCGGTGTAGAAGGTCTCGCCGAATTTTAAGCGCCCGATTTGGGCATCGAATTCCAGGCGACGGTCGGACGTCGATATCTCTGTCGATTTTGAAAAGAAAAAGACGATGACGGGTCCATCGTCGCGCTGCAGAATTTCCACACTCGACGGCTTAAAGTCTTTCTTGCCGTCGCGCTTGAGAACCGCCTGCTTCTTCAGGTCGCTCTCCATCGCACGGGTATCAGCCTTCAGCATGTTGCGTGGCACGCCGATTACAGCGATGGCGTAATGGTTCTCATCCACAGTCGGCGCGTCTACATCGCGGCCCCTCAGTTCGGCCGCGCGCACGGGTAGTGCGCTCTCCCAGCGAAGCGTTAACATAGGCGGCGTCACGGGATCCGTCCTGCTGCCATCGTCGGGATATCCCCCGCCGGGGTTGCCTCGAGTACTACCTCCGCCTGGATAACCTCCTCCGCCTGGATATCCGCCGCCCGGACGTCCGATCCCCCCGATTCCGGGTATCCCTATTCCAACTCCGCCGATTCCGATTCCGCCGCTTCGCCGGCCTCCCCCTCCGTTGCTCCCTCGAGGCTGACTATCATTTGCGCGACCCTCCATCGTGGGCGTGGTGGTCTTGACCCAAGGCGAGTCGGTCATGATCTGGTGGGCGTCATCCACGGTCCATTCCGGGACAGGCTTCTTCCACGCATCAGCCTGCGCGGTCTTGTCCTCCGCCAAAAGGGATACGGCACCGGCCGTCAAGATTCCCAACATGAGCCAGGTTTTAGTCATAACGCACACCTTTGCCCTGTAGACGTGCATGCAGCAGGCCAGGTTCCTTAAGGAACGTCAATGCGACATCGAATAAACGACGTAGTTTGACACGATGCGGAAGGCCAAGGCGGCGAACTTCTCGTCGTAGCGCGGATCGTCGGCATACTCCCACGCGTCGCCCAGGTCCATGTTGTGGCAAATCGCCACCACTAGCCGCCCTTTGTCATCGTAGATGCCGCGCCAGCGTGGATTGTACCCGTCATACTCATAAGTCACGCCGCTCCTTAGATACTGGGCGCCAGGAACCTGATACCGGCCATCCAAATCGTAGATCGTGTGGAAGATGGCGTCCTTATCCGGAATGTCCACGATCTCGCGGTCGGGAAACACGCGCTGCATGGTCTGCAGGAACACGTCCCATTCCTCGGTGCCATGAAAATCGTCGCACATGAAGAACCCGCCGCGATCTAGGAAATCGCGCATCTGCTTGACCTGGCTGTCGGTGAGCTGCCAGTGTCCGACTTCTACCGCATAGAGCCACGGGTAGTTGAAAACGTCGTCCCCGTCATCCAGATTTACAGGTTGCTCGACCGAGCGGACATGAATGCGCGTCAGCCGCCGCAAGGCGACCGCCACATGGCGGTCCGCCGCCGTGTAATCGGTAGTCCAACTGGACCGGCCATTTCTCCAGTCCCCCGCTCCTCTGAACCCTCGCGGACCGCGGCCGTGAATCGCGCCAGGATAAGGCGGATACATCAGCCGGGCGAAGGCCCATTCTGTCTTCTCCTGGAAATCGGGAGGAATCGCGATGTTGTCCTGCCCAGGATATTCCCGCCACGGCTGCTGCCACGCGAGAGCGGCGGTGAACACGCCAAGTAAGCCGAACGGGACGGCGATTAAGGCCCAAAGCTTCACGCGCCTATTATAAAGATTCCGCGGAGTGCCTGGCCGCCGGTTCCCGTTCGATCTTATTCCGCAGCGGGCGCCCGAAACCTTCCCACTGAATCGCGACCTCATCGCCTTGGTTCAGAACCACTCCGTCTCCGTAACTGGAAACGCTGCCGCCCAAAAAATGGATATGCACGTCGCCCGGAATCCGGTGCGGCTCAAACTCAAAATGATGCTGCTCGATCTGCTCCAACCGGAACGCGGTGTGTTTCTCGCCCGTCCGGATTTCTTTAGACCAAATCGGTGTTCCACTTCG
>Ga0068855_100011476_pt1 | contig 10708 bp, 8 predicted proteins | sample KBSCornC52_FD_66592 | JGI IMG/M metagenome (GOLD analysis project Ga0068855, IMG submission 66592) | Corn rhizosphere microbial communities from Kellogg Biological Station, Michigan, USA - KBS Corn C5-2 | ecosystem: Host-associated > Plants > Roots > Rhizosphere > Soil ... | reverse complement strand
GCTTCGGTGAGCACCTGGAAGCCGTTGCAGATGCCGAGCACGAGGCCGCCGTTTTCGGCGAATTGTTTCACGGCCTGCATCACGGGGCTGAATCGCGCGATGGCGCCGCAGCGGAGGTAATCGCCATAGCTGAAGCCGCCGGGGACGATGACGGCGTCGGCGTCGCCGAGCGAACTCTCCTTGTGCCAGAGCAGGCGGGCGGAGTGGCCCAGTACGCGCGCGGCGTGCACGGCGTCCTGATCGCAGTTCGAGGCGGGGAATTGTAAGACGAGGAAATTCATTTTATTTACGATCTATGATTTACGCGAGGAGCCCAGGAGCGCGGCGTTCACGCCGCTTCGAGGTTCCATGAGTCCAGACTCTTTCGGGTTGAAGCGGCATAAATGCCGCGCTCCTTCCGCGATTGCTCGTTAGATACCTTCATTCAATTTCCAGTTTGTAGTCCTCGATGACCGGGTTGCTGAGGAATTTATGCGCGGCCTCGTTTAATTGCTGGCGCGCGGCTTCCTTGTCGGTGCCGTCGAGTTCGATCTCGAGATATTTGCCGACGTGCACGGCTTTTACGCCGCGATAGCCCATGTGTTCGAGGGCGGATTGCACGGTCTTGCCTTGCGGATCGAGGACCGCCTTCTTGGGCGTGACGATAATTTTGGCTTTCATCGTAAAAAAATCAAAGGCGGCTCCGTTCAATGTGGAAATGCCGCCGAAAGAGCAATTTTGCGTCAACCGGGCTGGGCTGGCGAGAAGTTTTTAACCGGCCAGGATGAGTGGATGGCTGGATAGGTGGATTAATGGATTTGGCAGGTGGCCGCTCTTTACCCATTCATCGATTTATCCAAACATCCACTCAGCCATTTCGGACTTGACATACATAGAAATCCTATGCATAGTGTCCCTATGATACCGAAAGAACTGGTTGCGGCCTCGGCGGAGGCGCTGATTTTATCGCTGCTTTCGAAGGGGGAGAGTTACGGTTACGCGATCATCCAGGAGGTGCGCGCGCGTTCCGAGAATCATCTGCAATGGACTGATGGCATGCTTTATCCGGTGCTGCACCGCATGGAAAACAATGGTTGGATCAAGTCGCGGTGGGTGAAGATGGAGAATGGCCGGAAGCGGAAATATTATTCACTGAAAGAGGATGGCAAGACCGCGTTGGACGAGCAGCGAACGCAATGGCTCAAGGTCCACAACGTCCTGACTCAATTGTGGGGAGAAAAGTATGCGTAACCTCGACGAGATGATCGCGGAGTGGCGCAAGCGAATGGCGGCGGGAGGAATCAAATCCCCCGCGGTTCTCGATGAACTGGAGAGCCACCTGCGGGAGGACGTGGAGCGAGAAATACGGGCGGATGAAGCGGGGGCGTTCGAAAATGCGGTAAAGCGGATGGGGAGGAGTGAGTTGTTAAAGGTGGAATTCGCGAAAATTGAGGAATCAAAGGAGAAGCGTATGAGCAGAATCATTGGAATCGCCTGTTGCGCGTTCGCGGCTTTGTATTCGATGGCGCTGGCGCCGGCGCTTTTCTTTGTTCATGAACTGAGTGCGCGGCAACGCGCGCTCGGCCTGTCCGCCATCGTGCTGACGTTGCTTGCGCTGATCACGTTGAGGTTGAATTACAAAATCCTGCCCGTGATACGCAGTCGGTGCATCCGGACGTGGGCTGTCGCGGCGAGCGCTTTCGCGAGCGTAGGGTGGCTTATGATTTTTGCCAATCTGCTGCCAAACGTGATCGTGCCGCGGGCGATGCACGAGGGCGCTTCGGGTGAAAGCATTCGCGGCAGTGTGCTGATTGGTTTGCAGCATGCGGCGGCTGGAGAATTGAACGGAGTGTTCACGATTGGTCTTTCGCTTTTGTGGGCGATGACGCTGGCGGCGGTTCTGGGAGGCATCGCGTATGGATTGGAGGAGGCGGGGAAACGCGGAACAAAAATGGATGCTTATGTTTAATATCGATCAAGCAATCACTCAATGGCGGCGGCGAATGACCGCTGGCGGCGTCAAAGATTCAACTGTGCTCGACGAACTGGAAAGCCACGTGCGCGAAGACTTCGAGCGACAGACGCGTTCCGGCAGGGAGGCGCAAGGGGCTTTCGAAGTGGCGGTGAAAAAAATTGGCCCGGCCAGCTCGCTGAAGAATGAATTCAAGAAGTCCGTAGCTGCGGTGGTGGCTGAGAAGGCCATGATGGGCGTGGCAATTTTGTTTTTGGCATTCGGGGCCTTACTCAGCGTGGCGACACTCATCCTATGCTATCATACCGCCGCCGAACGAGTGATTGGTTTTACTGTCATCGCTCTGAGCTTTGGAGCGATTTGCGTTTGGCCGGCATTCATTCCCCGACTACCGGTGATTCATCGCAAGCGGAAGCTGCAGGTTTGGCAAGTCGCGTGTTTGGCGGCCGGATTTGCTGTGAGCACGTTTTATATTCAGGTGATTCTGCCCTATTTCCAACGCAGCACGGACGGGATGATTCCCGCGATTGGATTCTTCGCGATCTTTCCGATTGCGGTTGGATTGGCTTTGGCGGCGGGACTGGATCGGGCGGCGCGCAAAACATCGGACGAAATCACGGCGTGAGCAAGTGGCGAGCGCTGCATCCAAACAATATGTTCAAGTTAGACGAGGCAATTTCCGAATGGCGCCGGCAGATGAGCGCGGCGGGGATCATGTCGTCCGACGTGCTCGATGAATTGGAATCGCATTTGCGCGAAGACGTGGAACACCGGATGCGGTCGGGCGCAACGGTCGAGCGGGCGTTTCGCGAAGCGCTGCAGCGGGTGGGCGCGGCGGAGAATTTGAATGTGGAATTCGCGAAGGTGCGGCGTCCCGACGCGCGACTAAGTCATAATACCATGCGGATTTGTTGCCTGGCAGTCGCTGCGTATGTGTTCGTGGTGGAAACATGGACGTTGCTTGCTTTCGATATTTCAATGCGGGGGCGGATTTTTGGCATTGGCGTGGTGGCGGTGATTGCGGGTTTCATAGGCTTTTTGCCTGAATTGAAGAGACTGCTGTGGCCAGGTGTGCGCGGACGGGCGGCTGCAAAAGCCATTTACACGGTTTGTAGTTACGTATCGGTGGCCTGGGTATGCCTGCTGTTCCTGGGCGAGGGGTACATCGGCATTTTGTCGCTGAAGATGGCTGCTGATGTGGTTTGTTGGGGATTGGTCGCTCTGGCAGTGATGACGGTTTTTGTCTTTGCTTTGGGAGCGGAACCGGAAACGCCGAATCTCTGGGCGCCCGCGGTGTGGCAGTCGTTGGAGCTGGCCGGCGCGGAAGCGGTGAGGTTTCATCATGATTTCATCGGCACCGAACACGTGTTGCTCGGATTGCTTGAAAACGGCAAGGTTCGGAGAGTTTTGGAAAACCTCGGCGTCCGGCGCGAAACGGTGCGCGCGGAAATTGAAAAGATTGTTGGCCTCGGGCCGCAGTCCCAGACGAATCGGCCGGCGGTTTACACGCCGCGCGCGCAGAGGGCGTTTCGATTTGCGATTCGAGAGGCAAAAGCAGCGCGGGTTATTCGGGCGGAACCCGAACACGTTCTTTTGGGACTGCTCGAAGAAGGCAGTGGCGTGGCGGCGATGGTTCTAAACAGTGTCGGTGTCGACACGAAAAAAGCACGCGAACAACTCCAAGCCGGTGAAGGGACAGATAGTCATGCATAATTTCGAACCGGAAATCATAGACTGGCGCCGGCAGATGATCGCCGCCGGCATCAAGAATGCCGATGTGCTGGATGAATTGGAGAGCCATTTGTGCGAGGATATCGAGCAAAAGCTTCGTGCCGGTGCGGATGCGGGGCAGGTATTTGAAACGGCGACGGCGCGGTTTGGCGAGCCAGGTGCGCTCAAAGCGGAATTCGACAGAATTGAACAACCAGAAAGGAAATATATGAAACGAGGAGTGTTGATTGGTGCGGCGATTGTGGGCGTGATGGTGGGAATGGCGTTGGTGATGCCGGCGGTGGCGCAATATCGGCAAATCGGCGCGATGCACGGTGGTGAGCCGTTTTTGTTCCTGATTGGCAGCCTGTTGACGCTGGGTGGGTGCATTGCCGGCATTCGCGCCTTCAAAAAGGCCCGGGCCTGAGCAGGACGGCTGCCCGGTTTTCATCGCACGGGCAAGATGCCCGTGCCACTATTAAATTTGTTTTGCGCGTTGGGCCGGGCAAAGCTATTTTTCCGTCGGCTTTGTCCGATGGTGTAATGGTAACACAGCGCCCTTTGGAGGCGTTATTCATGGTTCGAGTCCATGTCGGACAGCCATTTCTTTCCCCATTACCCATTGCCGATTTTCGATTGGGGATTTTCAATTGGATGGCAATTGGCTAACGATTCGACAAGTTCGCCGCCGTTGGGCATCATCCTGAGATGAATTTTGCGGCGGACAATGGGTGCTAAAGCTGACAAACCGATTTCAGCGACACGGCCTGCGAACCACTGGCGGGCGGTGTTGCCGCCAATGGCGTTTTTGCTGCTGGTCGTCATCGCGTATCTGCCGGCGTTGCATGGGCAATTCATCTGGGACGACGACGCTCACGTCACGAAGTGTGAGCCGCTGCGCACGCTGGCGGGGCTGGGGCGCATCTGGTTCGAGCCGGGCGCGACGCAACAATATTACCCGCTCACCTGGACGAGCTTCTGGATCGATTTTCATCTCTGGCATTTGCATCCGATCGGCTACCACGGGGAGAACATCGTGCTGCACGCGGTCAATGCTATCCTGGTCTGGCGGATTTTGCGGCGGCTCAATGTGCCGGGCGCGTGGCTGGGCGCGGCGTTGTTCGCGCTGCATCCGGTGTGCGTGGAATCCGTGGCGTGGATAAGCGAACGGAAGAATACGCTTTCGGGATTGTGTTTCCTGCTGGCGATTTTTGCCGCGGTGGAATTTTGGCTGCCGCGCCGCGTTGCGCCTGCGGGGAAATCCCCAGACAAGCCGGCAATCGCACGAACGCTTTTCGGTCCGTGGAAATTTTATTGGCTGACGCTGGCGCTTTTTTTATGCGCGCTGGGGAGCAAAACGGTGACGGCCAGTTTGCCGGGAGTCATCCTGCTGCTGGTTTGGTGGAAACGCGGACGATGGGTGCTGAAAGATTGGCTGCTGGTGGCGCCGTTCGTTGCCTTTGCCGGGGCGATGTCGCTCATCACAGCGCGTATCGAGCATCGATTTGTGCTCGCGGCTCCGAATGCGGACGAATGGGCGCTGACGCTGCCGGATAAATTTATCATCGCGGGAAAAGCGTGGTGGTTTTATTTGGGCAAACTCGCCTGGCCGCATCCACTGATATTTGTGTATCCGCGTTGGAATCTGCAGCCGTCGCAGGTGCTTTCTTATCTGCCGCTGGCAGCGGCAGTGGTGCTTGGTGTGTGTTTGTGGCTCAAGCGCAATTCGTGGGGGCGGCCGGGGCTCGTGGCGGCGGGTTATTTCACCGGCGTGCTGCTTCCAGCGTTGGGATTCTTCAATATTTTTCCGTTTCGCTACTCATTCGTGGCGGATCATTTCCAATATCTCGCCGCCATTGGGCCGCTCGCATTGGCAGCGGCCGGCATCACATTGCTGTTGGAGCGGATGAAAAATAAGGACGCCGTGTATGCAGGCTGCGTGGCGATTTTGGCGGTGCTCGCAGTGTTGACGTGGCTGCAGACTGGCATTTATCAAAATCTCGAAGTGCTCTGGCGCGATACGCTCGCAATGAATCCGACGTGCTGGATGGCTCACGATAATCTTGGGCTTTATCTCAGCGGAACCGGGAAATTTGACGAGGCGGAGATGCATTACCGGGCGGCGATCCAAATTCGTCCGAACGATGAGCGGGCTTATTATGATCTCGGGTTGCAGGCGGCGATTCGCGGCCGGCTCGACGATGCGATTTTGAATTTCAATAAAACGCTCGAACTGGCTCCCGGTTTTGCGATGGCGCATTACGACCGGGCCAATGCGTATGTCCGTGAGGGCAATCTTGGGGAAGCTATTCGCGATTACAACGCCGTGCTCCAAGCGATGCCTGGGCTGATGCTGGCGCATTTCAACCTCGCCAATGCGCTTGCGCAAAACGGAAATCCGGACGGGGCCATCGCTGAATTTAAGCGCACGCTGGAATTGAAACCGGACTACGCACCGGCGCAAATTGCCTGGGGGAAAACCTTGTTCGGCGAGGGCAATTTTGACGGGGCGATTGAGCATTATCGCGAGGCATTGGAAATCGATCGCAATTCCGTCGAGGCGCTGGCGGATCTGGGAAGCGCATTTCTTTCGCGGGGCCGGCTTGATGAGGCGGTCAGTTGCTATCGGGCGGCGGTGGAATTGGACGCGAACAGCGCCGCGCTGCATTTCAACCTGGCGCTGGCGTTGACGCGGCAAGGAAAAACTGAACAAGCCGAGGCCGAGCGCACCGAGGCGCGGCGCCTGGAGGCGCTTCAGCCCGTGCGGCGGTGAGGCTTACGAGACGGGACAAAAAAACTGCTTTCGCGAAATGCGGGAATCTCATAAACAGAGGAGGTCACTCGAAATCGTGATAAGGTTAGATGTCCTGAGGATTCTCGCGGGACGAGCCGGTTTCGGTTGCATCCGTAGCTCAATTGGATAGAGCTTCTGACTTCGGATCAGAAGGTTGCAGGTTCAAGTCCTGCCGGATGCACCACTTTTATCATGGTTTAAATGAAGCGATTAGGATGGTGCTGTGGATGAGGCTCGCCCCGTTACCTGAGTGTTCTCAATCTGAGCCAGGACGGCAAATGTGAAGCAACCGGGTCGACCTTGATGAGTGGTGAAGGTCGGGAGAGTTTGAAGCCTTTCATATGTGGGGCGGCCAAGGGGCGGCATTTAGTTGCCGTATCTTTTTGCGTTGCGCTTGTGGTTTCAGGATAAAAGCCGTGATTGGGTTTAGGATACCCCCCTTTATCCTCCAAAAAAGCTCTGTTAATGTGTGTCCAAAATGCGTAATAATTCACAAAGCTATGACGTTTAGTTCGAATCTCACGCAAAAGGGTTGTTCGTTTCAGGATCCTTTCTTCGAGTAGCACGCCGGTTTCGTTTTTCTGACATGAATTCGTTTGCGAAACGCGCGTTTGTCGGGGTTTTGGCTGGGATTGTAGTTTTGGCGATTTTGGCGGCGATATTTCTTGGGTTTCGTAAACCAGCGCGGACGCTCGATACGCAGACGATTGCGGAACGTGCTTCGGTGACGAATCAAGCTTCGGCGCCTGCGGCCAGCAAATCCGTCAATCCGTCAGTTGCGAAGACGACAGTGATTTCGAATTATCCGGATTTCAAAATGCGGCCACTGCCGGTCGGCATCGAAAGCACGAATAATCAATGGGCGCTGGCGGATGGCAAAGACACCAACGTGATTCGCCAACTGGCGCATAACCCGCTCGAATACGCGCGCATGGTGGATGAGAATGCGCGTATTTTTCGGCGGCAATTGGTTTATCTGAAGGAAACGGCGGCGGCGGTTTTTGAGCAGGCCAGATTGACGGATGCGACGGTGACGCAATTGACGCTGCCGGGGTTGGATGGCCGGGAACTCACGTTTGAAATCGCTCGCCGCCAGGACGCAGGTTCCAGCCGACGCGGAATGTTCAGCGGCCACCTCGTCGGAAACGCGGACTCGCTGGTGACAATGGCGTTTGAAGATGGCCGCGAGGCGTTCACCATTCTTTCACCCAAGGACAATGTTTTTGTGGTCGGCGAACCGCGTGAGAATGGACAGGTGATTGTGAAAGCGATTGACCCGAATACTTATGGCGTGGGACCGGCGCCGGGCGATGCGGATGACGTCATCAAGACGGGGCCGACGAAAAAATAATTATGAAGCGAAGATTCAACCGTCGTATTCTTAAACAATTTCTCGCAGCGGCGCTGGCTAGCTGGGCGGTGTGCGGTTATTCGGCGGTTCAATCGGATTTGGTGTGCGCATATCCACCATCGACCGCGGCGGGATGGGGCGGGGAGGCGAACGCGCGGGTGAACATTGCGAACCAGGTCATGGGCAGCGATGCGTTGAACGACCAGAGCGGGACCGGGCAGAGCTTGAACATTGTGGGCTATATCATGTCCACCCGCGATTCGGTGGGAGAAGATAACGGCACGGTGCTGGGATTGGTGGCGGGCGACGCGGCGTATTCAGACGTGCGGAATTTTGCGGCAAGCGTGGGCGCGGACCAGGTGATGTATATTCCGTATCAAAGCACGGGAGCGGCGGGCAACGCGTATCAGCCGGGAACGTATTCCGCGCTCAACAGCACCTGGTGGTGGATGGTGATTGTGGCGCATGAGACGGGTGGCCACAATTACGGTTGCGCCCATGGCGATGATCATCTGAATCCCAAGGGAATCATGATGCACAATTACTGCGGTGGCGGCGCGGCGTTTCCTTATTTGTACGGCAATCCCAACGTGTGGCAGAACGGCGTGAATTTATTGGGCGATGGTTACACTTGTCTGGGCGGCGGGTTGATCAACGGCGGCGATAACGCTTATAAAATTTCGGCGTCCGCGCAGGGCATGTGCGATACCACATTGCGCGTGGTCTACGCGCCCATGTTGACGAATGCAATTTATCATTGGGCGTTCACGAACGCGCCGGGAGCGGCACCGAGCAACATGACGAATTACGATTTGGTCTCAGGCGCGGCGGCGGTAGTGCGCGGGAACGGCGCGATTTACACGGGGAACGCATTGCGCATTCCGGGCGGGACGACGGGCGCGAAAACGGTCGGGGCCATTGCGGCCTATATCGATCTGCCCAATCATATTCTTTCGTCGCAAACTAATATCACGATTGAGATTTGGGCGACGCCGCGCTCGGTTCAAAACTGGGGACGCATCATGGATTTTGGCCGGACGACGGACGCGGGCGACGGTTTGGGCGCCGCCGGCGAATGGACCGGCTTGCCCGCAGCGGCTGCTCCCAATAATTCGTCACAGTCCGATGGCATCCTGGTGAGTTCGTCGATTGGCACAAATCTGACGCAGCAACGATTTGAAGCGCGGCACAACGGAGCGGTTTACACGGTGGACTCAGCGCTCGCGACCACGGCAGGCGTGCAGCATCATTATGCGATCACGTTCACCGATGGAGCAGGCGCGTTCGGCAGTGCGGGCGGGCGATGGCAATGGTATCGCGACGGGGACATCGTGGATTTTCTGGATGTCAGCAATCATCTCGCGTCGATCCAGGACGTGAACAATTGGCTGGGGCGTTCCGAGTGGAGCGGCGATGCGCTGGCCAACGCGGATTACACGGAGGTGCGCATCAGCAACGCGGCGTTGAACCAGTGGCAGGTGAAAGCGAATTATTTGCTGGGCCCGAATTTTGTGCCGCGCTCGACCGCGCTGGCGCACAGCGATCTTTGGAACGGAGGCACGCGCTCGTTCAACACGGCGGGCAATTGGAGCGATGGCCTGGCGCCGAGCGCGGGAAAAAGCTACGACATGTCCGACTTCAATCTGACCACGCCGAATAACACGACGCCGTATACCTTCGCGGGCGATTCATTGCGCGCGAGCGGCGGCATTTTTTTCTGCGGCGCCTCAGGCAGCACAACGATTACGGTGAACAAATTCCAGGTGGATAACGAGGAAGTCTGCAACACGGCGTCGGGAACATTTAACCTGGCGGGCAATTTGTATGTGACGAACGCGTGCATTGTGCGGGGTGCGGCCGGGCCGGTGAATGTCAGCGCGAATTTGAACGGCAACGGTTCGCTTACGTTTTACGCGAGCGCCGTCTCGCTCACGGGCAACAACAGCAATTTCACCGGAAAGGTGCGGATCGGCAACGGCATCATCCGCAATATGAGTTTGAGTTCGGAGGCGCAACTGGGCGCGAATCCGCCGAGTTTCACGCCGGACCAATTGATTCTCAACCGCGGCTGGCTCTACACGACCACGAGCTTCACCATCAGCAACAGCAATCGCGGGATTTTGATCGGCGTGAATGACGGCATTTTCGACGAAGCGGCGGGCACGACGCTCACGTTGGGTTGCCCGTTGTCGAGCGGCGAAACGATCCTGTCGGCGGGCCAGTTGACGACCCAGGCGGAGCCCGCCGGGATTGTGGCCGGACAAATTATCAAACAGAATTCGGGCACGTTGGTGTTGACGAGCGCGAATCCGAATTACAACGGCGGAATTTTAATCAGCGGCGGCACGCTGGCAATCGCGGGCGCAGGACAATTGTCCGGCGGCAATTTTGGAAACCCGTTCACGGACAATGGAACTTTCAGTTACAGCAGTTCGGCGGCGCAAACGATTTCCAGCGCGATTACCGGCAGCGGTTCGCTGGTTAAGAACGGCACCGCGACGCTGACGCTGAGCGGTGCGAATAGTTTTAGTGGAACGACCACGATTAACGGCGGATTGTTGGTCGTCAATGGTTCCGTGGGTATCGGCGCAATGAGAGTCGCCGCGAGCGGCACACTCGGCGGCAATGGCACGATTGGCGGGCTCACCACGGTGCAATCCGGCGGCACGCTTTCGCCCGGCGCGGGCATCGGCAAGTTGGCGGTTAACAATAGTGTGTCGTTGCAGGCGGGAAGCACGACCGTGATGGAAATCAATAAGAGCCAGAATACGAACGATCAGTTGGTCGTGTCTGGCACCTTGTCGTACGGTGGCACACTGGTCGTTTCCAATCTCTCCGGCAAGTTGGTGGATGGAGATGCGTTCAAGCTGTTCCAGGCGGGCTCCATCAATGCATCATTTGC
>Ga0068855_100011475_pt1 | contig 10708 bp, 9 predicted proteins | sample KBSCornC52_FD_66592 | JGI IMG/M metagenome (GOLD analysis project Ga0068855, IMG submission 66592) | Corn rhizosphere microbial communities from Kellogg Biological Station, Michigan, USA - KBS Corn C5-2 | ecosystem: Host-associated > Plants > Roots > Rhizosphere > Soil ... | reverse complement strand
CAGTTGGTTAGAGCAGAGGCCTCTTAAGCCTCGTGTCCAGGGTTCGAGTCCCTGTGGGCCCTCCAGTTTTATCTTGAAGTTTTTGTCGTCAGGACAGAGCTCGGCGAACTTTTATTGCCGGCACTATCTACAGCGACTACGTAATAACTGTAGCTTGTATTTGATTTTAGATTTGTAACTGTAAAGGAATTGTTCGTGACGGTGGCAATCAAATTCGAAAGCTGTTTGCCTTTGCTGACAGTTATTGAATATACTTGGTAAGAAGCAACCCCGATATTGTCAGTTGACGCGTTCCAAGCCATAACGACCGAATTCCTGCTCACGGAAGTCACATGCAGATTGGCCGGCACGGAAGGCGGCGCAGTATCGGGCGAAGGGACAGTAACTGAGGTGGTGTTAGAGGCAGGTGACGAAGCTCCGCTACTGTCCACGGCTTTGACATAATACGAGTAACTTATACCGGCTGAAACTCCGGTGTCAGTATATACAGAGGACGCACTGCTTACCGAGCCTATAAGCTGCCCGCCACGGTATATATCATATTTGGCTATCGGATTCGTTCCTCCTGTACTGGCATCCCATCTTAGTGTGACCGTCGATCCCTCTGCCGAAGAACCGGCTGTGGCGGTTAAATTGGATGGCGCTGAAAGCCCGACACCAACCGTTGCCACAGTCTTAGTGAATGAATTTTGCAGGAAATCCTTCAATCCGGGAACATCTTTAGCCAATGGTATATCCCGGTTAAGTTGGGTAATAGCTTGTTCATCGGAAACTCCGAACAGCTGGCGGTAATCTTCAGCGATTATTTCCCTCACGCTCCACGCATAACTAGTATTTAATCTGGAGTCGCCACTCAGGCCGCGAGCTTGGATATAACTGGCCATCGTTGGATCCTGCTGTGATATATAGGCATGATATAAACTCCATGCATGACCATATTCGTGGGACAATTCGCCATTTTTATCTAACCATCCTAAGTAGCTTAAATTGGATGTGGCACTGTACGAGTCATATATACTGCCGCTTTTTGAGGCTGATGCAGTAGTCGAACCCGTCGAGGAAATATCAAACCTTATAGTTGTTTTGGGTGCCTCCGGCCCGGTGAGAGAAAGGCCTTGGTATCTATTATAAATATCCTGGGCACTGACAACGTCGTCGTAACTATTTATAACTACGCCGTTTGCGCCGGTGTAGGTACTGATAGGCGTATTACTGTCAGTAGAGCGCGTTATCGGGCGCCAGCCGAAACTGGCGGTAGCAGTACTTATCAGCTGCAAACTGACCTTCGGATAAATTGAACCGGTTGTGTCCGGTACAAAATCCGATCTAATATCCCACCATGAAGCCGGAGCGTATTGCACAATGTAGCTTCCATCATCCAGGCCTCCGAAACTATAATTTCCCGACGTGTCCGTATAAACATTACCTAAATATGTACCGTCGTCTTTATAAAAGAACAGGTGCTGATTAGCCAATAATGTATCACCCGAGTCATATATTCCATTACGGTTTAGATCCTTAAAAGCATTTCCTGAAATTGTAGAGCTGCCAGCCGCTTTTGCTGCCAAAAGAATGATCGAGCCGATCACACCGAAGATTAATATGAAGATTGTGGCCGATAATTTTGAAAACGCGGGCCGCGCTTTTACAAGTTTGTTTATAGGTTGCATGTTTACTGATTGTGCTTGAGCTAATTATGCTATTGTCCGTTCAGCATGTCAAAAAAGTAAATATTAATGGTACTTAATTAGAGCCATTAATTTTTGCTAGTATTAGGGGATGAAACTTCTAAACGGTACCGAAATTGCCGGATTCATAAAACAGCGGCACGCCCAGCAGGTCAGGGCACTGCGAGCTGATAAAATTTACCCCAAGCTGGCGATTGTTCAAGCTAAGGACGATCCAGTCATTAATACCTATGTCCGGCTAAAAAAAGAATATGGCGCAGATGTCGGCATAGAAGTGGAGGAGCATATTACATTACAGTCCGAAGTTCCAAGAATACTTAACAAGTTAAGTATTGACGATTCGGTGCATGGCATTATCGTGCAGTTGCCACTGCAGGACCCCTCTCAAACAGACGAGATTGTTAATTTGGTAGATCCAGACAAAGATGTAGATGCGCTTGGTGATAAGTCCAAATTTGAGCCGGCGACACCCATGGCAATCCTATGGCTGCTTAACGGCTATAATATCGAACTGCGCGGAAAGAAAATCTTGCTGATCGGCAAGGGTAAGCTGGTCGGTGCGCCGCTGGAGAAAATGCTCAGACAGTCCGAGCTAAACGTAGAAGTTATCGACCGTGAGGTACCGAATCTTAAAGAAAGAACTCTCGAGGCCGATATCATCATTACCGCGACCGGCAGCCCGGCGATACTGCGACCCGATATGATAAAAACCGGCGGTGTAGTGGTGGACGCCGGTGTGGCCAGTGAGCATGGGAAAACGGTCGGCGATCTGTCTCCGGAAGTTTATTTTCGTGAGGATTTGACGATAACGCCCGAAAAAGGCGGCGTCGGCCCTTTGACGGTCTGTGCCTTATTTGAAAATGTCATCAGAGCGGCGCAAAATGCCGCAAAATAAAGTCGGTGTGTTTGACAGCGGCGTCGGCGGGCTATCAGTGGTCAGGGCGATTAAAAGAGAATTGCCGCATCTGGAAATCATATATAAGGACGATAAGCCACACGTGCCGTATGGTACTCGCAGTATTGAGGAAATCCATGGCTTTATAAAGCCGATATTTCAGCAGTTTATAGACGAAGGCTGCAGTGTAATAGTAATTGCCTGCAACACCGTTACAACTAATTTGATAGGTCAGCTTAGAGACGAATTTGATGTGCCGATGGTCGGTATGGAACCGATGGTCAAGCCGGCCGCGGAGAATACCAAAACTGGTGTAATAGCTATTTGTGCTACGCCTCGGACACTTGCCAGCGCTCGCTATGATTGGCTGAAGGCACAATACGCTCAGGAAATTGAAGTGTTAGAACCCGACTGCAGTGACTGGGCGCTAATGATTGAGAACAACACCGTAGAACGCGAAAAAGTCGCAAAAACCATAGAAGATATGATCGAACAAAAGGCCGATGAGATCGTGCTTGGCTGCACACACTATCACTGGATTGAATTACTCATAAAAGAAATTGCGGCTGGCAGAGCTGAAGTCATGCAACCGGAAAAACCGGCCATAGAACAGCTTAAACGAGTGCTTGCACGGCCTGCTTGAACTGCTCGCCGCGGTCTTTATAATTCTTGAACATACCAAAACTGGCGGCACCGGTAGACAGCAACACTACGTCGCCGGGCTGGGCCAACTCACGGGCTTTATTAACGATTTCCGCCATCGAACCAAGCCCGGTAGTCAAACTGGTATAGCCGACGGCGCTTAGGGCACCGGTAATCTTATCGGTAATTTGACCGATTACAATCGCGTGCCGGACATTGGAATTCCTAACCGCCTGAGCCAGCTGGGTGAAATCAGCCCCTTTGTCCGAACCGCCGAAAATCATAATCTTGGGCTGTTCAAAGGCTTTCATGGCCACGATTGCAGTGTCAGGTGACGTACCGAACGAATCATCGATATACTTCACGCCGTCGACTTCACCGGCGAATTCCAAACGATGCTCCAGGCCGCTGAATGTGGATAAAACGCTTCTGATAGGGTCACGGTCCGGGGCAACCTGCCAAACAGCTGTCACCGCGGCACAGATGTTTTGCAGATTGTGCTCGCCTAATAGTTTAATCTCGGATATATCGATGATTTCCGATCCATCAATCATAACCTTAGCATCATCAACGTAGGCCCCAGGCTGGCGGTAAAATGGTATTTTCTTTCCCGGCGAATAATTGGCAATCTTGGTCGAATATTCGTTATCCGCGAAGTAAATAGCAATATCTTCCGCCTTTTGGTGGCGAAACAAGTTGGCTTTGGACTCGGCATAATCGGTCATATTTGGATGCCAGTCCATGTGCTCGGGCACAATCATCAAACAAACGGCGATATGCGGACTGTAGGTCAAGCTATACAACTGGAAGTTTGATAGCTCCAAAACCACCCAGTCATCCGGTGAAACATCTCGCACGAAATCCAGCACCGGCACACCGATGTTACCGCCCAAAAAAACCCGCTGACCGGCCGATTTAAGCATTTCGTAAATCAGTGTGGAAGAGGTCCCTTTGCCTTTGGTGCCGGTAACTCCGATAATGTTCCGGCTGCGGACCTCCTGGAAGAAGATATGCTGGATAGTTGTAGCCTTGGCCCAAAAATTCTTATCCTGGCCGAACTTTTTCTCCAGATTTTTAGCCGACGGTCCGGTAAAAACCACCTTATCGCAGAATTCCAAACCGTCCAGATAGCTCAAATCGGCGACGTTTCCGGTTAAACCCGGCGTCCTTGGGGTGTCGACAAACTGTACCCGGACTTTTTTATCCTGCATCGGGAAATCTTCACGCGGTTCTTCGTTGACGATTAGATACTCATGCTCAGCGCCATAAAACCGAAAGGCGCTTTGGCCCTCTAAGCCCCAGCCGACGATCCCAATTCTCATTTCAGCCCGCCTTAAGCTGTAGCCAGTTGTTGTCTGGCCAATTCCGCGACCTGTTTTGGAGTCATCTCGGCTTTGACGATGTAAGCTTTTACATTCAAAGACTTCAATTTCTCCGGCGCTTCCTGCTCGCCGACATTAGTCAGAATGATGACTTTGATATCCTTACCCCAGTCAGTGGCCCGCATTTTTTCCAGCATCTCATCGCCATTCATCTCCGGCATCATCAGGTCCAAGAGTACTAAATCCGGTTTCATCTGCTCACATAGCCCCAGCCCCAGCTTGCCGTTCTCGGCGATATCCACGTGATAACCCTCGGCCTCGAACTTCATCCGGTACATCTGGGCAATAGCTAAGTCGTCTTCGATAATCGCAATCTTGGTCATTTGATTAAATATTACACCAGAAAATACTTAAGCGCTACGGTTATTGAGCGTTTCGCAGTAAGGTTTGAATCGATTGCTTGACTCGCTCCAGCCCGGTCTTCAAAGTTTCGATATCACCGGAGAAAGAGATCCGAATATAGTCTTTGCGGTCACAAAAAGCACTGCCAGGCAAAACTATCACACCGCTGTGAGACAGCTGGTTGACCACTTTGACATCCTCTAGGCCATCCGGCAGTTTTATAAAGAGGTAAAAGGCACCTTCAGCGCCGCGGATATCGGTAAAAATCCCGGATAATTGGCTCATCGACAGGTCGCGTTTATCCTTATATTTATCTTTTAGGTGAAGCGGCGGAGATTGCAGGGCTTCCAGGGCCGCGTACTGGGCAATCGATGATGATGAGAAGACTATGTATTGCTGCAGCTGGTTGATGGCTTCAATGATGTCATCCGGCGCGTGGATGTAGCCGATCCGCCAGCCGGTCATGGCATAAGCCTTCGAAAAACCGTTCAGTGTTAACGTCGCTTCATAGATACTGCCAATACTGAAGTGCGGCTTATCATAGGAAAAGTATTCATAAATCTCGTCAGAAATTATAAAGATGCCATGACGCTTGGCCAGATCGGCGATTTTTCGCAGTTCTTCTTCAGCGTAAACCGCACCGGTCGGGTTATTCGGAGAGTTGATTACAATCACTTTAGTCTTATCAGTGATACTTTGGGCGACGGCCTCGGCGGTCAGTTGAAAATCGGGGAAGGTATCTAATGGCACAGGCGTAGCCCCGGCAAGTTTGGCCAGTTCATAATACGGCGGGAACATCGGCCGCGGCAGAATAATTTCATCGCCGGGATTCAAGATCGCTAAGTAACATAGCAAAATCGCCGTGGTCAGGCCCGGCGTAACGGTAACGTTAGCCGCCGTTGAATCGATATGGTTTTCCGTCCGGAGTTTGTTGGCGATAGCCTCACGCAGCTCGCCTAAACCGTTGGTCGGCAGGTATTTGGTATGGTTCTGCTGGATAGCGGCGATGCCGGCCTGCTTGACATTTTCCGGTGTATCTTCTTCGGGGAAACCGATACTCAGATCGATTTGGTTCGGGATCTCATCGGCCAGCTCAAACGCCTGACGGATCTTACCGCTGTCGAAATCGCTCAGACGATCGGCAATTCTATGTTGCATTTTTATCTTTATGATTAACTACTTAACAATACCTAAACCAGCTTCTTTAGACAATATCTATCTGATATATTGTGCTAATGAATCAACAGACAATAAACGCCCAAGACTTGGATGATTTCAAAAGTCAGCATCCGGGGTTATTAGTTGATGATCGAATCGATTTGGCGGTGGACGAGTTGTTTGATATCGCTTTTCCCGCCAAAAAAGACACCAAGACCAAAGATGAGGTCAAAGAATATCAGGCCTCACTTTTCGCTGACTCGAAAGACTGGGGCAGCTGGTTTTATTATCCCTGGCTGAATAAATTAGTGCATTTTCCGCCTAAGGCCGAGCTTCGAGCCTTGCGGACATCGCGCAACCGCAATCTGATAAACGCCGATGAGCAAGCTAAATTATATGATTCCACCATCCTGATAATCGGCATGAGCGTCGGCAGCAATGTCGTGGAGGCGCTAGTCGGGCAGGGGATCGGCAGCAAGCTCGTACTGGTCGATATGGATATTCTGGAACCCAGCAATCTTAACCGTATCCGTTCACCTTATCACCACATCGGGCTGCATAAAGTGGAGGCGATTTCGCGGAAAGTCTGGGAGGTAGACCCCTATATTGAGATCGTACCGGAACACGACGGGCTTAGTGAGGATAATATTAACAGGCTGCTTCAAGACAATGGCGTTAATGTGATAGTCGATGAGATGGATGACTTGCGCATGAAGGTTTTGCTTCGAGAAGCCGCCAAAGCCGCCCATCTGCCGGTAGTGATGGCGGCAGATGACGGTGACGGCGCGCTTTTGGACATTGAGCGTTATGATTTGAGACCCGACACACCGATATTTATGGGCCAAGTCCCGGAAGATGTACTGGAGCGGATCAAAGCCGGCGGTATCCCCCGGGCCGAACTCGGTAAAATGATCGGCCAATATTTTGTCGGCCTGGAAAACATCCCGGCCAGGATGTTCGAGTCGCTGGCCGAAGTCGGCAAAAGCCTGCCAAGCTGGCCGCAGCTGGGCGGCGCCGCGACCTTGGCCGGTGTTAGTCTGGCTTATGCCATCCGGCGGATAATCCTTGGCGAGCCGCTTAAAGACGGCCGGACTCTCATATCACTGGAAGAGAGACTGGACGCTGATTTTGGCAGCCCGGCGCACCAGGCCAAGCTGGAACAATACCGGCGAATGATGAAATAGCATATGCAAAACAAATATCTCGCGGATCCGATCAAATTCCAAAAAGCTCTGAAAAGGAAACCGGAAAAATACTGGCTGCGACGCGGTGAAAAGATGGCGCTGGAGTTATTTCGGGACATGTCTCAGCGTGTGCCGGCCTACCAGGATTTTTTAGCTAAAAACAATTTTGATCCCAAAAGCGTGAAAAAACCGGAAGATTTTAAAAATATACCAAAGATCGATAAGGATAATTATTTGAGAGCTTATCCACTCGACCAGCTCTGTTGGGATGGAGATTTTGCCGGCCAGCCGTGGGTTGTCAGTTCAACCTCCGGATCAACCGGCGAGCCGTTTTATTTCCCGCGCAGCGGTCTGCAGGATGAGTTTTATGCCGTAACGGCCGAAATCTATTTGCGTGAGAATTTCCAGATTGATAAAAAGACCACCCTTTATGTGGACGCGTTCGCGATGGGTGCTTGGATAGGCGGTGTTTTCACCTACGAAGCCATTAATCGAGTTGCCAAGAAGGGCTATCCGCTGAGTATAATCACTCCCGGGATAAACAAGGCCGAAGTCATCAGCGGCATCAAGCGGCTGGGTCCGAATTTCGACCAGGTCATCATCGGCTGTTACCCACCGATTCTAAAAGACATTATCGATTTAGGGGTTGAAGAAGGGCTCGATTGGGCCAAGTTTAATCTGGGTATCATCTTTTCGGCCGAAGGATTCAGCGAAGATTTCCGCGACTACATCATCCAAAAAGCGTCATTAGCCAATCCCTTCACCTCAACTCTCAACCATTATGGAACCGTCGATCTCGGCACGATGAGCCATGAGACGCCGCTGTCTATCCTGATGCGGCGGCAGGCGGTAACTAAGCCGGAATTATTCAGTGACATGTTCGACGCTATCAAGAAACAACCCACCTTCACCCAGTATGTGCCGGAAATGTTTTACTTTGAAGCAGAAGACGGACAGTTGCTTTGCTCGAGCTATAGCGGTTTGCCGCTGGTCCGCTATGATCTCAAAGATATTGGCGGCACCATGACTTTGGCCAAGGCCGAGGCGATATACCAGCAACACGGGACAAATCTTCATAAAGAGGCCAAAATCGCCGGGATCGCCGGACACACCTGGAAGCTGCCGTTTGTATATCTCTCCGAGCGCAAAGACTTTTCGGTCACATTGATAGGCGGCAATATCTATCCGGAAGAAATCCGCAAAGCCTTACTTGATGCCCGCCTGCATAGTTCCGTCACTGGTAAATTCGCCATGGAAATCGTTAATAACAAAAAAATGGATAACAAGCTGGTCGTGCATGTAGAGCTTCGCAAAGAAGTTAAGGCCTCCAGGGAAATCCGCAAAGTGATCACCCAGTCGATTGTCGACGTGCTGCTGCGCGAGAATTCCGAGTATTTGAGCAACTACTCGGTTTACGGGCGTAAATTATGGCCACAAATTAAGCTTTGGCCCAATGAACACACCCTGCATTTTTCGGGACGCGGTAAACAAAAGTGGGTAGTTAAGTAGCTGTCGCCAAAATATCCTTCAGTGGCCGGCGCGGTGTCGGTCGCGGCGAATTTTTAGCATAACCAAGCCGCAGTAGTGCAACCGGTTGATCTTTCAGTTCCAGCTTGTGCATCATGTCACTGACGGTGTTGCCGTCCATGACAGCAGCGCTGAAGGCCGAACTACTGATGCCGAGCAGTTTCGCTTCCAGGCACAGTTTTTGGAACAGCCGCCCGGCATCGAGCCAGGTGCGGGGGGTTTGTTCGGCGAGGGTGATTAGAGCTACAGCCGATGAACCAAAGACACTTTTGGCATCCTTTTTAGCCTGGCTGTCAGCCACTTTCGGGTTCTTCTTGATGATAGTCTTAGCGACTAAACTCACCGGGCCGGGGATACCCTGCACATAAGCCGGCATGCCGTCAGGTTGTTTAGTCCAGTTGTGGCGCACCCAGCCGGCTAACTCCTCGCGGAATTCGGTTTGCTTCATGGCCGTCAGTGTCGCCTGCGCGGTCATCTCACTCAAAAACTTCACATCCTCTTCCGATGTAAAGATCGCCAACTTGGCAGTGCCGCTGGTCAGTTTTTTCAGCTGGTCTAGCTCCTCCTTAGGGATTGGCTGATTAAGAAATTTACGGCGATCGGAGTGGCGGCGCCTGATAGCCTCCGCCAGTTTTGGTTCCGGTTGGCTGGCCTTGGTAAACAAAAGCTCGGCCACGCCCTCGGCTCCCTCACCCATAAAAAGCGTAGTCATCTTATAACCCAGGCTCTGGGCGGCAGCCGCGGCGGTCTGGATAAAGCAGCCTAAACTGATAAACAGCTCACGCCTGTCCGGATCACCGACGGCCAGATGCCGATGCGGCTCATAGCCGACAATGGCTTTGTTTTTATCAACCGAGACTTTCCACGGCTGAGTGTTATGGCTGGACGGCGATAAGCGGGCCAGGTCTAAAATTTTTAAAATATATTGTCCGTCTTTTACCATTGCTGAACCTTTCTTAGTATAATCAAAACGATAATGTTTACTCTTCTTGTCGTTATTGCCGTCCTGTTGCTGATAGGCATCTCCTTAGGTGTATATTACCGCCGCCGCGGCAACCATACAAACCTGATATTCATGTTCTTGACCCTATCTTTGGCCGGCTGGTCGTTTACTAATTATTTGGCGATCACGATCCCGCAAAACGCCCACACGATCTATGCCATCCGGACGGTGCTGTTATTCGCGCTCATCCAGAATACCTTATTCTACTTTTTCGCCCGGACATTTCCCTCGACCAAGTTCAGCGAACTACCGGCTAAAAATAAGCTTCTTCTGGCGTACTCCGTCCTGGTTGCTATACTGCTGGAAACACCTCTCATATTTAACTCGATAACTTTAAAGAACGGTAAGGCCAACCCTAACCCCAAGCCGTTTATCATCCTGTTTATCATCCATGCCGTAATTACGATCGCTTGCGGCTTCGCCCAGCTGATACACAAGTATCGCAGACAGCACGGCCAGCCTAAACGACAGCTGCAATTCATCTTGATCGCGTCGGTGGTTTTGTGGTTGATAGTACCAATAACGAATTTCGTGGTCACACTGTCGGCCAAAACCACGACTTTTATCAAAATCAGCCCGTTCTATACATTAGTATTCGGCATCTTCATAACTTATGCGATTGTCGCTCAGCGGCTCTTTGATATTAAGGCCGCGGTGGCGCGCTCCGTGGCTTATGTATCTTTGCTTTTTTCAGTAGCGGCTCTTTACGGTGTCTTAGTCTTTGGCCTGGTTGACGGCCTGGTGAATGACGAGCAACTGCGTCAAGTACTGGCCCTGGTTCTAGTATTGCCGCTGGCCTTCAGTTTCCATCGATTCCGGACTTTCTTCGACCGGGTAACTAACAGGATTTTCTACCGCGATGCCTATGATCCCCAAGAAGTGCTAGA
>Ga0068855_100011474_pt1 | contig 10709 bp, 9 predicted proteins | sample KBSCornC52_FD_66592 | JGI IMG/M metagenome (GOLD analysis project Ga0068855, IMG submission 66592) | Corn rhizosphere microbial communities from Kellogg Biological Station, Michigan, USA - KBS Corn C5-2 | ecosystem: Host-associated > Plants > Roots > Rhizosphere > Soil ... | reverse complement strand
CCCCGGTTCGTTCGATGGCCGCTATTTCGGCGTGACCGACGGTGGATTGGTCGTCGGAAAGGCGCGGTTGCTATGGGCGCGCTGACCCGATCGCTCCCGGCCGTCCTGCTGCTTGTCGCGACGCCCGCCAAGGCCGACCAGGTCGCGCGCTGGCGGCCGATCATCGAAGAGGCATCGACCCGGTTCGGCATTCCGACCGTCTGGATCGAGCGCGTCATGCGCGCCGAGAGTCGGGGCATGACGACGCGCGATGGCCGCCCGATCCGCAGCCGTGCGGGAGCCATGGGGCTGATGCAATTGATGCCGAAAACATGGCAGGAGATGCGCCTGCGTCTGGGTCTGGGTGACAATCCCGACGCGCCGCGCGACAATATCCTGGCGGGCACTTTCTATCTGCGGCTGATGTACGACCGCTTTGGCTATCCCGGATTGTTCGGGGCCTATAATGCCGGACCGGCCGCCTATTCTGGCTGGCTCAAGGGCGCAAGACGACTTCCCGGCGAAACGGTGGCCTATCTGGAGGCGGTCGCCGGCACCAAGCAAATAACTTCAGCGGCGATCCAGACCGCACCGCCACCTTCGCTGTTCATCCTGCGTCGCGCGAGTGTTGAGAACCACGCGCAACCGTCTGCACACCAACAGCAGGCTTCCCTGTTCGCCATACGAAACGTCATGCCATGAGGGCGGGCGTGGGAGGGGCTCGTCTCGAAAGGCCCAGCATGACGGCTGCCGAAGCGGCTCTCAAGGCCCGCGGGTCCCCCCAATTTTCTGCGAAAATCGGTTCCCCCCACGTCCGCTTCACGGCGCTTGCGCATTCGCTCCAGCGGCCCTGACAGCCGCTCCGCCACCCGTCTTTTTCTCGATGTTCTCGATGAGGAGAACATTAGCGAAGGAGATGATCATGGGCATGTTTCAGCAAATTTCGGAGGCATCGGATCGCGTGATGGCGACACTGGTATCGGGGCTGGAGATCGAATTCGGGCGCGATGTCGGAGAGGCTTTGGCGCATCGCTTTCTCGAAGCGGAGGAGACCGATTTCCTCTGGGATGCACGGGATCAGGAGCGCTGGATCGGCGCATATGAGGGAACGAATGAGGACGAAATCGACCTGGATCGGGTCCGGATTTTCGGGCGGCTGGAAGGCAGATGGTTCGTCGCGGTGATGATCGTCGATGGCGAGGGACATCCGCACGGACTGATGGGCAGGCGCAATTTCGCAAGCCGGAAACAGGCGCTGGCGGCATTTTCGGATGCGTGAAAGGCCGCGCATTTCAGGCCGGGACGCGGTGTCGCATCGGCATCGTGTCCCGACCATTATTGTGAGCCGTGGAGGAGGAGAGGAGCAGGCAGAAGGGAAAAAGCAAAAGCAAGAGAAAGGCAATGCCTCTCAGGCATTGCTAAGCTATTGTCTGCACATTGTTTTTTACGAGACATGCCGCGCCGCGCGCGAGACATGCTCGTGAAGACTGGGGGAAATCCGCCGTTTTCGCCGCCAAATTGCGAGATTTGGGGCGGTCGATGAGCGAGGACGACGAGTTCACGCCCCGGCTCGGCCGGCAGCGGCAACGAAGCGGCAAGAAGGCCCGGCGATATCTCGGTCGCGTTGTCGGCGCGGCGCTCCGATCGGCCGAGAAGGGTGCGATCAGGAGCCGTCGCTTCGACGGCAGTCGGATCGGCCGCGGCGCCAGCATGGGCCGGCTGCTCTCCAGCCGCGAGCGGTTCGGGGGTCTGCGGGCGCGCCGGGCGGTTGTGAAGACGCGCCTGGTCCGCATCGGCAGCAAGGGGATGCCGGCGGCGCGTGCCCATCTGCGCTACATTCAGCGCGACGGCGTGACGCGGGAGGGCGCACCGGGCGAGCTCTACTCGGCCGAGCGCGACACGGCCGATGGCAAGGCGTTCCTCCAGCGCTGCGATGGCGATCGCCATCAGTTCCGTTTCATCGTCTCGGCTGAGGACGGATCGGAATATCCCGACCTCAAGCCGTTCACCCGCCGGCTGATGGCGCAGATGGAAGCCGATCTCGGAACGAAGCTCGACTGGGTTGCGGTCGACCATTTCAACACCGCCCACCCGCACACGCACATCATGCTGCGCGGTGTCGATGACACCGGCCAGAATCTGATCATTGCCCGCGAGTATATCTCGCACGGAATCCGTGAGCGGGCGGCCGAACTGGTTACGCTCGATCTCGGGCCACGTACCGACCAGGAAATCGAGGCGCGGCTGCGCCACGATATCGGCGAGGAGCGCATGACCGCGATCGACCGCCGTTTGATGCGGTCGATGGATGCCGATCGCCTTGTCACATCTACGGATCGCGACCCCTTCCAGCAGTCGGTGCGGGCCGGCCGCTTGCAGAAGCTTGCGAGTATGGGTTTGGCCGAGAATGTCGGCGGTGGCCGTTGGCACCTCGCCGACGACTTGGAGGGCACGCTGCGCACGCTCGGCGAGCGGGGCGACATCATCCGCACGATGCAGCGCGAACTGGCTGCCCGGAATCTCCAGCGCCCGTGGATCGTGCGAAGCTTGTTCGGAGCCGGGGAAACGGATCCGGAGCCGGTCGTTGGCCGGGTCATCGGGCGCGGCCTCGCCGACGAGCATCGTGACCGTCACTATCTGCTGGTCGATGGCGTCGATGGTCATGCCCATTATGTCGACATCAGGCGCGGCGACGCTGTGGCACCGATCCCGGAGGGCGCGATCGTTCGGGTGTCGGCGCGGAGCCTGAAGGTCCGCGAAGCTGACCGGGTCGTCGCCGACGTGGCGGCGGCGAATGGCGGGCGATACTCGACCGATCTGCATCTTCGACGTGATCCCTCTGCCACGCAGGCGTTTGCCGAGACCCATGTGAGGCGGCTCGAAGCGATGCGGCGGGCTGGCGCCGGCATAGAGCGTGAGGCCGACGGGACTTGGACGATCCCTGCGGACCATGTCGATCGCGCGGCCGCCTACGAGGCGCGCCGCCACCGTGAACAGCCGGTTGAGGTCGAGACTCTGTCGGTAATTCCGCTCGACCAACTTCGTGACGCCGACGCGGCGACGTGGATCGATCGCGAGCTTACGTCACGGTCGCCGCTGGTAGTCCGCGATGCCGGCTTCGGGCGTGACGTTCGCGCGGCCATGGCGGGCAGGCAGCAGTGGCTGGTCGAGCAACAACTTGCGGATGTCGATGGCGATCGTATCCGGTTTCGCGCCAACGCGATCTTGATGCTCCAGCGACGTGATCTCCTTCGTGCCGGCGACGATCTGGCCGGCGAGCTGGGCAAGCCGTTCGTCGAGAAGCGAGTAGGGAACGCCATCGAGGGGCGGTTGCTACGCCACGTTGATCTGGCCAGCGGCCGGTTTGCGGTCGTGGAGCAGAGCCGGGAGTTCACGCTCGTACCGTGGCGACCGGTGCTGGATCGCCGGATCGGTCGGCCCGTCGCGGGGGTCATGCGCGGCGACGGCGTCAACTGGACCTTCGGACTTGGAAGGGGCGGGCCGCAAATTTCCTGAAGATTGCCGGGGGTCGGCTTTACTGGCGCGAGGCATGCTTTTTCGATCGGCGCAGAATCTCAGATCGTGTATTCGACACGTACGGTACTTTGAAACCATTCGAGTAAGGAGGCCGGATGCTATCGAGTATACGATATTCGACCTTCCCGCGAACCGCGACGCCACCTGGCTTCACTGAAGCCATCGTGTCCGCGTTCAAGGGGAAAGAGGAAACGATCGCGACAGTCGATCTCGAGAAAGGCCTCACAAGCGACGCCATCCTTCATATCCTCCGGCCCGAGTTGATGGCGATTGGGTTTTCGGTCGAGCAGGGCAAAATGATCTCGGACAAGATCAAGCGGCCAGTCTTCTTTGGTGAAAATGGTGCCGCTACGCTGCAATACGAGGTTGATGCCTTTCATCCGGAATGGCGGTGCGGCTTAGAAATTGAGGCGGGACGAGCCACCGAGGGAAATGCGATCTACCGCGATCTCATTCAGGCGCTGGTGATGGTAGATTTGGACTGTCTGGTCCTAGCAGTTCCGAATGGATACCGCCGGAAGAGTCTAGGCCGCACGGTGGTCAGCAAAGACTATGCTCGGACCTGCGCTGTCGCCGATGCTTTATTTGGCCATAGTCGCATTCGCATGCCCTACCGTTTGCTCGTAATTGGCTATTAGCGATTTCGGACGGCGCTGAAGCTACAAAATCAGGCGAAACCAATGGCCGATCGCGGCAACGGCCGACTGAAGCGCGTCAACGATCTGGTGACCATAGAGCGCTCCACCGCCTACAGCAGCAACGACCAGTTCCGCTGCCTTGTCGCGAGCCTTCTCCTTGACTGCACCGGCGAATTTGCCCGCCTCGTCGCGAGCGGCACGCAACATTTTCCAGATGCGCTGCAATGCGCTCACGCCTCGCGCCACGGCGACGACGTCAGGCTGTCCTTCGGCGAGTTCGGTGCGGATGGTCGCCGCAGCATCCGAGATTTCGCCAGCCAGAATCTCCGGGTCCGGGGCGAGCGCTTCGGGCGGGTTGTTGTGCCCCATCATGCCGAGCTGCGGCTTGATCGCCTCGATCTCGCGCTCCAGCGCCGTTAGCCGGTCGAGCACCATACGCCGCTGCGCCTGCTCGGCTTCGCTTCCCAGATGATGGGCGCGCTCGGGGCTGGCGAGGTCATTGAAGTCGAGTTCATCGTCGGCCGGCACAATGAGATCCGCGACGTTGCCGCGATGGGCGTCGTCCCTGTTGAGGATATAGGCAACGAGATGATCGGGGCGCACGGCAACGGCGACTTCCTGATTGCCCTTCGCCTGGGCAGCAATGCCGTCGACGCCGGCCTGCTTGAGCGCGCCGCCGCCAATCTGGATCGACGGCGACGCCCCGAGCGGCCGCGCATGATGCGCAATATCGAACCCGGCGAAGACGCCGAAGCCTTCACTCCAGCCAAGAATCAGCGTCAAACCGTCGGGTTCGGGTTCGAACTGCGGAACCTTCGTGATCTGGATGCGATACTCATCGCGCGGCCGCTTAGCGCCTCCGCCGTGGGTCATGTTCCAGATATAGGTCCTGACCCGGTGGCGGACCGGCCCCTTCGTCATCTCGAAACGAAACGGGTGATCTGCGGGGCTGGAGAGCGGCGTAACCGTCCAGCCGCCCTGTTCGACAGCGGAGCGTATCAGGCCAATCAGCTTCGCTTTAGTCAGCCGTGCCATCGGCGGTCTCCTCAACGCGTTTTAGCTTGGCCGCCGGGATGAGCTTGATGACATTCGGTGGGACATCGCCACTGTCGAGCAGGCGCAGCCCATCGTTGATCAGATATTCGATCAAACGGTAGGGTTCGGCGACCGCGCCGTAGAAGGATTCGATCAGCGCGCGCAGGCTGGCGTCGGCATCGACCGTACCAATATTCCATTTGGTGTTGGTGCCTTCGATCGTGCCGACCTCGGTGCCCTGTTCGATCGCGTGCGCCATGGCGAATTTCGCCGCGTCGAGCTCCGAGCCAAACCCGCCGGCGGCCACCAGCGCTGCGAGGCTGTGCTCGTTGGCGCGCGTGATGCCGATCGTCCGCTTGTCGCCACTTGCCGGTTTTACGGACTTTTCCTTGCTCATCATCAATCCTTCCGGGGCTTGAGTTCGGTGTGGCGGGCCGAACGGCGCACGAGCGTCCATTCAGCCTTCAGATGACCTTTTAGGCCAGCGCGGGCACGGGCCGGCGCCAGCTCGTCCTCGTACACCAGTACAACCACCTGCTCCGCCATTGACGGTAGCGCGGCGACGGTCTTGTCGGTGTGGGTGGCATCCAATCGGCCGAACGGGGAGTCGACTATGATGGGACCGCGCAGCGGCGCATTGTTCTGCAGCGCACCCACGAGCGACAGCGCGACGATATGCTCCGCGCCCGCCGAGCGCACCGGAATGTCGCTGCCGTCCTTGTGAATGATCGTGAGGCCATAGCTGTCGTTGATCCGCAGGCCGGCATAATCTGGTTCGGAAGTCAGCTGCAGGAAGTGCGCGGTCGCATCCGCCTCGACCTTCCGGCGCAGCTGCTCGCGGAACACGTCGATGCCCCTGACGAACAGCGCTTCGAGATCGGCGGCCAAATCGCGGCGGCGGCGCTCGACTTCGAACCCCGAGCCGGCGAACTTGTCGAGCTTGCGCTGGAGGTTGTCGCGATAGACGGCGTTGTTGTGCAGGGCCTCGCGCGTTTTGCCCAACCCCTGTTCGAGCAGCGAGATCTGCTTGATCACGCTCTCCAGGTCCGAGCGGGTGCGGCGGACCGCCTCTTCGTTGACGTCGGCGATCTGGGCATCGATCTCTTTGATCTCGTTGCCCTTGGCGTAGATCTGCCGCTCATCTTGGGCGATGCTGTCCCATTCGAGCCGCAGCGCCTGCGGATTCGCGTCACCGATGAACTGCTCCAACGCCGCGATCCGCCGCCGCACGGCCGTCACTTCTCGCTGTTCGTCCGCTCCGGCCGCGCCGCCATGCTGGGCAAGCGAATCCTGGACGTGCTGCCGCGCCTCATCGGACACCGGCTGCAGGCAGGCAGGGCAGGTCGTCTGACCGTCCGCCGCCAGGCTGGCGAGGACGCTCGTCCGGATCAGGACGGTCTGCAGCTGGGTTTCACGAGCGCGCAGGTCGGTGATGGCGGCGCGCATCTTGTCGCCGAGCAGCGCACACCAAGCCGACGCCATCGAGCCGCCGAGCCGTTCCTTCTTCCCCGCGACGGCTTCCTTTAGCGTCTTGATGTCGCTCTCGAGCACATCGCGCTTGTCGAACAGCGCCATAACGCGCTGCATCTTGCGCATAGCTTCCTCGAGGCCGGTCTTGCGCGTGCGCAGCCCGTCGAGATCCTTCTCTTGGCGCTCAAGATCGGTCTGAAGCACCGTCCGCTCGCTCTGGAGCGCTGCCAGTTGGTTGCCGAACTCACGCGTTTTTTGGTCGCCCTGGGCCGCGCGTGCATGCCGGTTCTCGGCTCGCTCCTTGGCGGCGGTCAGGCTGTCGCGGGTGTTAGTCAGCACCGGCATGCCGAGAATCCGCTCAATGGCGTCGCTGATCTTGGGTCCCATGTCGCTCTCGGCGACCAGCAGATCCTCATATTCCTGCAGCAGTTCGCCGTCGAAAAGGAAGAAGCGCGCAATCTGCTCGGGCAGGATGCGCTCCAATTCAGTCTTGGATTGGCCGCGGCTCAAGACGACGCCGTCGCGCTCTAGGAAATAGTCCTGGACATAGTCACCGTCGTCCTTGGGTTCTGTCACCCCCGGCCGGGGCTTGAACGTGCGGACTAGCCGATAGCGCGCGCCGGCATGGGTCATGTCGAGGCCGACTTCGAAGCCGAAGACCTTGTTTTCCGCCGCCTCCTCCCAGTTGCCGACCTTGTGAAGTGCAGTGTCGCGCCGGCCCCGCCCGAGGATGCGGCCGAAGAAGGCGAAGCGGATGGCGTTCAAGAGCGACGTCTTGCCGCGCATATTCTCGCCATAAATGATCGTGACGCCATCTTCCTGTGGGAAGTCGATCGACTGTTCGCCCTTGAAGGGGCCAAAGTTGGTCAGGCGCAACCGGGTCAAGCGCAGCATGTCAGGCTCCCGTGCGGGCAAAGATGAGTTCATCGACGGCGCGCCCGAGATCATCGTCATCGGGTTCTGCGTGCAGGCGCAGAAGCTCGCGGACGATCTCGCGGTCGATGTGGGGAAATTCCTCGGCGCGGATGCGCTCGAGAACGTCGGACAGGCTTTCGTCGCGAAGCTTGCGGTCGCCGTTGTCGCTCATGATCATGCTTCCTCTTTGGTCCTGGAGGGAACGTCGCCGTCGTCATCAATTTCGAAGCCGCCACTTGCCGCGGCCCAGTCCAGCCCGATCGAATGCGCCAGCAGCTGGAGATCGGTCACGCTTGCTGGATTGATCGCATGACTGCCGAACTCGATCGCGCGCGCGATCTCGCCGGCTAGAATCGAATTGCCGTCGCCTTCGTCGCTGGCGTGCGGTGCGACGATCACGTCGTGCAGGAAGGCAAGTGTCTTGCCTTCCGCTCGGCGCAGGACCCGGCCGCGACGCTGAATGAACTCACGCGGATTGCGCGACGACGCCAAGATCAGTGCGTGCGTGACGGCCGGGATGTCGACGCCTTCGTCGAGGCAGCGGATCGAGACGATGATCCCGCCAAGCGTATTGAACCGCTCCAGCGTGCGAGCGCGATCCCCCGCCATCGCTGAATGATATTCATAGACTTCGTCGAGCCCCGCCGAGCGCAGCGCTTGCCGGACGATGCCCAGCTGGACCTGATCGTCGCAATAGACGATCCAGCGCTGGCCTTGCTGATAGTGTGAACGCACGATCCGCGCCGCGGTATCGACCTTGCCGCGCGCGGCTTTGACGATCCGGGCGCGGCGGATGAGCAGCATCTTAAGCCGGGCAGCAATACCGGGTTCGCCGACGTCGCCCTTGGTTTCGGCCCGGGCATAGAGCCGCCGATATTCGTCGGTGAGCTTCTGCCAGCGCTCCTGCTCCTCTGCGTCGAGATAGATCGGATGAACGCTGTACGCGTAGGGCGTGAGCGCGCCTGATTTGACCGCTTCGGTAATTCCGAACGGCGGCGGTACGACACCGCAGAAATATTCGAGGATGGCGTGCGTCCCCTCGGGATCGCCGGCGCGCTCCGGGGTGGCGCTGAGGCCCAGCCGCGGGCCGCTGTCGAGCGTGAAAATGCGTCGCGCCCCCTCGGCCCCAAGGCGATGCACTTCGTCAGCCACAAGGAAGAGATGCTCGCCGCCTTCGCACAACCCGAGAAAGGCCGGGCTGGACGCCGTCTGCATCGTCGCGAGCACCGCTCGGGGCGCTCCGGGCACCATCGACGGCTGCGTCCAGCTGCGCAGCAGCGAGCCTTCCTTCCAGCCGGCATTGCCGGCACCGCACAGGAGTAGCTCCAGCCCCTTAGGCGCGAACGCCTGCTGGAGCTCGTCCTTCCACTGATGAAACAACAGTTCGCTCGGAACGAGGAATAGTGGAATTTCATCTCGCCCGAATGCGTCGTTCGCGGCGCATATCGCTGAGAAGGTCTTTCCCGAGCCGGTCGCATGCTCGAAGATGCCGCGACGGCCAGCGTCCATCCACGCATCCAGGGCCTTGACCTGATGCGCACGGGGCACGCGGCCCCCCGGTCGATCGGCCTCCGGGGACCAGCGCGATGCCTGCTCGAGTTCCAGGCAAATTTCGTCTACCAGTTCGGGCCAGCGGGCAGCGTCAGCCGTCGAGACGATATCGGCATAGGCACTTGCGGGCAGGGGCATCGTTACAACGCCCGGCCAGTCGTTATTCCACAGCCTGTCGAAATAGGCGCGCTCGTCGGTGATCCGCTCCCGCTCGCGTTCACCGCCCCAACTGACGAAGACGTCGACCGATTCCAGATTGCCGTCAAGCGACAGCCCGGGCCAAGTTTCGTTCATCGATCCCTTGAAGGCGATCTCACTGTCGGCATCGCGCAGCAGTCCAATCTTGTCATGGAATAACCGGCGCGGACGACCGCCGGCCGCTTCGCCAACCCATGCCAGCTTGCAGTCGATCACCCCCAGCGCGACGAGTGAGGCGAGTACGCTGGCCGGTTTCGCGAAGTTAGGCGAAGCGCGCAGGCGTGCAAAATCGTCGCAAATGCGCTCGGCCGCCTCGGCATCCGCGCGATCGGAATAACCATCGCGCATGGCGGCATGGTCCTGATCGGAGAGAACCGGCGAGCAGATCAGTCGCATTCGGCCACCAGCCGCCACGAACTGCTTCAGGCTCGGCCAGGCCAGGAGATAGATGGAGCTGCTGAAAAACCCGACCGCACGGTCATAGTGCGTCGCTGCGGCGACCGCTGGCAGGTAGAAGGCCGAGGCGATATCATCCTCTGGCTTGTGATAGGCCTTCTTGAGAGCAAGATCGCGCAGCGCGGTCATCATCAGCCTTCGATCAGTCGCTGGCGCGACAACTGGATGCGCGTGTCGATTGCTTCGGCCAAACGCTCGGTCGGCGCCGCGAGCAGGGTTTCGACGATCGCCGGCCCCTCGGCGGGACGCAGCTGGCGAAACTGTGTCGCGAGCTTGCCTGCCGTGGCTTCGATGATGGTCTCGACCTTGACCTGCACATTCCGTGACCAGGCGAAATTCGCATACAGGCCAGCGTCCCACAGGACGTACACGTCTTCCTCGGCGACGTAGCCGACGAGCAGAACGACACGGTCGTCACCATGATCAAAGGAGCCGCGCTCTCCGCGGCGCTGGCCCGGTACGATCAGCTGGACTTTGTGCTCGCCGGTGGGGCGGCCGCCCGGCGGACGCGTCGCGTTGAACATATAGACGCGAATGCGCACCGGCAGCTGACCACCGAGATCGATCTCGAGCGGCTTGGCCGAGGTCGGCCCGTGCCGGAGCACGCGCTTGCCGAGCGCGGTGATCAGCCGTTCGTGCATCTCGGTCTGCGAGATGCGGGCGGTCAAATGGGAGACGACGGGTTCGAAAGCTGCTGTCAGCATCGTACTCTCCTCGATCAACGGGGCCGGGTTCGCTGGGGCTGGATGTTGGGATTCTCCATCGGCAACCGACGCGTCCTGAGCGCCGCTAGCCAGCCTTTCGAGCCAAGCCTCGAAATCCACTTTGCGCATTCGCCACTGGCCTCGGATCGCGAAGCCGGGGAGTTCGCCAGCGGCAACCATCGAGCGAACCGTCTCTTCGGGCAGTTTGAGCAGTCCGGCGATATCG
>Ga0068855_100011471_pt1 | contig 10710 bp, 14 predicted proteins | sample KBSCornC52_FD_66592 | JGI IMG/M metagenome (GOLD analysis project Ga0068855, IMG submission 66592) | Corn rhizosphere microbial communities from Kellogg Biological Station, Michigan, USA - KBS Corn C5-2 | ecosystem: Host-associated > Plants > Roots > Rhizosphere > Soil ... | reverse complement strand
CGAAAATTGCAGCGGTCTTACCGTCTCTATCAAGTGGGTGTCGCTCTGAAGCCTGGACAAGTTCGTCCGCCATTTAGTCATCAGCCCCGCCGCATCTTGTTGCTCGAAATAGATTATGACGGCTCCGTTATCCTGACCCGGCAAGCCAGTTGCATAGCGGGTCAGCAATTGTCGGAATCCCTTGAAAGCCCAAGATGATCCGCGCCAATTTTTGGCCTCTGCGATCCAGATAAAATCTTCGAGCATGCTGATCGAAATATCTGTGTGCCCACCGATTTCTGCGTCATGGATTGCGGGCAGACCAAGCGTTTTGAGAAGCGAGACGATCTCCACGGTGCGCTGATCCTCGGTCAGCTTCTGCTTGTGCTTCCGGTTCGCCACCATCTCGCGAACGGCATATGCAACCGCACGATCAACCTGCTTGAGCAAATCCGCGTTCGTTTCGGCAGCTTGTATCCTCAATTGGATGTCGAAAGCTGGGGAAGATCGCGCTCTGTTCAGCAAATCGCTTAGGGTCGGTTCAGCGCTCATGGCCCTCAAGAAATTGCATGAAGGCATCGGACGCTCGGAGGACCGGCGTGAGTTCACGCTGGAAATCTGGGATTTCCTCTCCCGTGCGGGGATGAATGAAAACCATCTCTTCGACCGCCCGCATAACGTCACCAGCGGAGAAGGCGACCTCCCGATCCTCATCACGATCATGCCAGACGAAATACATCGTCAGCGGATGAAGGCGGCTCGTGGTGAGCGCGGTAAGCGCGGCCTGAAACTCATCATCATCCCATTTGCGATCAGCGATCGAGGCAAGCCAAGCCAAAGAGATGCGCCTCAATTCTCTCGGAGGCACATGGGCAAGGCTATCGACAAGATGCAGACAGAGGCCGGCGATCGGCTCATCCAAATCTTGTGCGTAGCTTCTCTTGATGTCGTCTAGCAGCATCGCAGGCTAGCGCCGCTTACTGGAAAAGCCCAGCGTGATCCAGAATTCTGTCGCGCAAGTGCCCATAGTCGAGCATGTTAGCACAATTTCGGACGATCAAATCACCTAAGAATGGTTCAGTTTCAAGGGTTTGTTTTGACTCACCGCGCAGCGTTGCTTCTGGCTCGGTCGACACTTCGTCACCGATCGGCACGGTCCACATAACGCTGGTCCTATATGGAGCGATAGGCGTTTCGAGCGCAGAAACACCCCCGATATGGTATGCCTCTTCGCGGCAACATTCGGTGTCGCGGCGGGTTTTCTCCAGCTTCTGTGCAGATCCAGATACCATGAAGCCCAACTCCACCATCCGCCCATCGCCTTGGCGGTTGTAAAGAGATTGAATAACCGGGAAGAGATTGATTTGCTGGGCGAAGGCAGCTTGCCCAACCAAGGCCGTGAAATTTGTTATCGCGATATCGGCGGCGATTTCAGCCTGCCGCTGGAGCATGCCAAGCGGGAAATCGATCCTGAGTTCGGCAATGTCATGCATCTTCGATACCCAGAGCACATCAACAGCCTGGATACGCTCGTGTTTCACACCGATCAGCTGTTCATAATCGCCAAATTCGGCGGCGGCGGCTTCTGGTACATCGGTCAGGTCGAGAATGCTGCGCTTCATGAGATATCGGGCCGACGACAGGAAGATCGCTATGCCATCGTCATATTCTTTGACGCCCGTCACGGTCGGACCGTTCTGCCGAAGCTGATCGACCATGGCTCCGCTTGCCAAAACAGGAAACTGCTCGCTAAATTCGTTTTCGGCCACCGCAGCTGCTCTTGCCCGTTGGCGTATCGTCTCAGCGGCACCATCGTTCAACGCGTAGAAGCGCACCAGCTTCTCGCCACACATGATATGCTCTTCGAGTGCTTCACGTAAGTCCGTTTCAGCATCAGAAAAATCCAGATCGCCCGCCCCGATCTTCGCCATCGTCCGGTTCCACCCCATCGACCGGTCGAGGTTCAAGGATCGGAAGATGCGAGATGCAACCATCCACGGCGTCCGCCCCTTCATGCTTTCAACGATTTGCTCAACAGACAAGAAGCACCCCCAGCGCTGTCACAATTTCCTGATCAGGTTTTCCGAACGATCGCGACGACCCGGCCCAGGACATGCAGTTCGTCGTCATAGGCTATTTCATCGCGGACATTCTGATTGTCGCTCATGATTTTCACCGACCCGTCAGCCATTTGCCGCAGGCGCTTGACCATCCCGCTGTTGCCATAGGCGCAGGCCCAGATTTTATCCGCCAGGTGCAGCGTCTGTTCGGAGGCGTCGATCAGCAGCAGATCACTGTCAAGAATCGTCGGGGACATAGAGTCTCCGATACCCTGCGCGAAATACAGATGGTCGGGCGACGCTCCGGTATAGATTCTGATCCAATCACGAGAAAAATGGCGTACCGTCGTTGTGACCGGCACCTCTAGCTCGGTTGCACCCATGCCATAGCGCAGGTCGATTTCGCGGACAGGCACCAGGCCAAGTTCGCTTGCTACGGCATCGGTCGACGGAAGCGGCACATAGCCTTGCGTCGGATCATCGGCTTCGCCTTCAAGATAAGCGACCGTCGTCTGCAACTCGCGCGCGATCTTCGGCAGATGGACCGAACTGGATGAACGTCCATTAGCCAGATGGGCGATGGTGCCTTGGGTAACACCCACCTCACGCGCCAGCTTTGATTGGCTAATGCCAAGCGCCTCCATGCGGGCGCGCATTCGTTCGGAAAGGATCACGACTGCACCCTATTACCAGAATTATAAGGCGCCATCGTATTTTGCTACTTGACCATGCTATTAATTTAGTAATAGTCCGCTCTATGAGCAACAAACTCACCCTATCTCAAATGCTTGCGTTTGCAGCGCAACGCGGGATCGCGCCGGTAGGCAGCGTCACCTTGTCTCCCTTCCAGGCTCTCCAACTTGCAGTCGACTTGGCCGGCGGTCAGTCCGCCATGGGCCGCATCTGCAAGAAAGCGCAGCCCACCGTTTGGAAATGGCTCCAGACTTCGAAGCGCCTGCCGCCTGAGCATGTGCTTGCCGTTGAGGCCGACACTGGCGTTTCGCGGCATCTTCTTCGCCCCGACATTTATCCTCTTTCTCTGCCCACCGAAGGCATCGACCCCGGCGAAGAATGTGGGGGCATCTTACCGGCACAATCGACCGACGTCGCTTGCGGTCGCATCGTCAAAATGCAACGAAAGGACATCGCCTGATGCCTGTCATCGCAATGCCCGCACGCAAGTGCGGCAAGTCTTTCTCGCATGCCGAACACCTGGAAATCGGCCTGCTGAATGCGCTGTTCGACGCCGGCCATCCCCTGAGCGTCAGCGACCTGGAAACAAAACTGCGCTGCACCCGCCGCGACCTGTTCCGCGCGATCACCGCGCAATATCGCCTGGGTAACGTCCGTAAGGGCCAGCCCGTCGAACTCACCAATTCCGGCCATATCGCGGTAGCTGCTGGGCGCTATGCTGGTGCCGTGGCGGTGGCGGCATGAACCGGCCCGAATATCGCCTGCGCGGCCAATTTGCTTCCCGCCACACCTACATGGTGCCGGAAGAACTGGCATCGCCGCTTCGCGCCGAACCGGCCCCGGCTCCCCAGCTACCGCGCTGGTATAGCGTCGCCCTCTTCCTGTTCATGAGCAGCGCCACGATCTTCGCCATGTGCGCCATGGGGAGGCCGGGAGCATGACCAAGGTCCGCGCCCCTCTGTCCTTCTCCCTCGCCATCACGACGGCTGTCGCCCTCATTGGCTGGGACCAGGCCGCCGCGCTCACGCGCCGCGCCAAGCGCACCGTGCGCCATTGGAGCGAAAGCGACCGCAAGGGGACGCCGACGCTCGACCAGGCCATCGCCCTCGATCGCGCCTATATGGAGGCCGGCGGCGATTTCCCGCCGATCCTGCAAAGCTATGCCCGCCAGCTGGACGTCACGCTGGGCCAGTCGCTGGCCTGTCGCACTGCACTTGCCCAGGCGATCACCGATCTTTCGAAGGAAACGGCCGACGCCATCGGCAGTAGCATCCCTGTGATGCAGCCCGGCGTGTCGGAAACGACCATTCATCGCGCCATTGCCGAAACCGAAGACGTCGCCACCGCCGCGACCCGCCTTCTTGGTCGGCTGAAGTCTTTCGTGAACGGCAATGGAGCCGGTCAGCGAACAGCAGGGGAAGCATGATGACCAATGGCCGGGGGCCGAAACTCAATAGTGGCGGGGGCGCGCCTCGCATGCCGTCGGTGCAATGCCCCGGCTGCGGCGAACGGGCCTTCGCCCGCTCGACAACTGGCAAGGCCACGCTGCTCTACCGCGAGGTCTATTATCATTGCCGGAATGTCGAGCGGTGCGGTTGCCAGTTCGTCGTGGGCATGGCGACGCTGCGGGCGACAGTGCCAAGCCGGATGCCGCAACCGCTGGCCGCGCTGCCCATGACCACATGGCGCCACGCGGACAACGACCGCGCCGCCAATGACGATGGCGGGCCGCCCAGCGAACCCGCCGCCGACGCCATAACCATCTGATCTAGCGGGTCGCACCGCCTCGATCGCCAACCAATCCACCCGGCGGACCCCGCCGCCGGGAACGCCCTTTCCTTGCCTTCGAAAGTCCCATTCTCGCCATGTCCATGCGTGACGATATCCGCCGCGAATTGCTGCCCAGGCTGAAAGCCGATTTCCAGTGGAAGACCGACAAGGGATCATGGCTGCGTCGTGGCAAGTGTCCCGATTGCGGCGCCTTTGAGGTCTATACGAACGCCGACAGCCCCTGGGTGCTGAAGTGCAACCGCCAGGAAAAATGCGGGTGGGAAGAGACGGTTCGGGACCGCTACCCCGAAATCTTCGACACCTGGTCGAACCGCTATCAGAAGACCCGCGAGAACCCCCACGCGGCGGCCGATGCCTATCTGACCGACGCCCGCAAGCTGAACCTGATGGGCATGCGCGATGCCTATACCCAGGAATGGTTCCAGGATCAGAAGCGCGGCATCGGCTCCGCCACCGTGCGTTTCCCGCTTCCCGGCGGCAGCTGGTGGGAAAGGCTGATCGACCAGCCTGGTCGTTTCGAGAAGAAGGCCAATTTCGCCTACGGCAAGCCCTATAAGGGGCAGGCCTGGCAAAGGCCTGATGTCTCGATCGAGGACATGGCAGATGCCGACAGCATCTGGATCGCCGAAGGCATCTTCAATGCCTGGGCGCTGGAGCAGGCCGGCCAGCGCGCCGTCTCCGCCATGTCTTGCAACAATTATCCCGAAGAGTTCCTGAAACAGCTTCGGGCGCATATCGCGACTTCGGACAAGCCCCTGCGCTTGCCCAGGCTGGTTTTTGCCTATGACGCCGGCGGCGCCGGCACCAGCGCGAGCCGTCAGCATGTGAAGCTGGCGAAAGACCAGGGATGGCAGGCGAGCGCCGCCCAGCCCCGCGGCGAGGACGAAACCGGCAAGGTGCTGGATTGGAACGACCTGCTGGGCCTCGAACGGCTGACCGCCGACCATCGCGCCGAATATCTATGGTTCGGCAAGGTGCTGCTTGCGAAGGACGCCCAGGAAAAGGCCTTCCTGATCTGGGAAAAGCACCGCTGGACCAGCTTCCATTTCACCTTCGGCAACCGGACCTACTGGTGCGCGATCGACGTCGCCGTGGTGCAGGAGAAAATTGACGAATATCGCAAGAGCCGCACCCGCGAACTGAAGGACATCGACGCCAGCGTAGAAGCGGAAATCCGCATGAAGGCCTCGCGCGAGGCGCTGATGGTCGAGGAAATCGCCAACTGCGCGTTCCGCGTCCTCTATCGCCAGCGCGACGACGCCACCGACGAAACCAAATTCTTCCTCAACATATCCTTCCCCAGCGGCAAGCGCCCGTCCGTGAAGGGCGATTTCACTGCCGCCCAGCTGCGCAAGGCCTCGAATTTCGAAGACCGCCTGTTCGCCTTCGGTGGCGTCTGGACCGGCAGCGCACACCAGCTGACCCGCATCCTGCAACAGCAGACGCCCGATCTGCCCGACGTCCGCCCGCTTGGCTTCACCGGCTATTGCCGCGACGCCAAGGCCTATGTCTTCGGCCAGTTCGCCGTCTCCGGTGGCCGCGTCTATCGCCCCAACGACAATGAATTTTTCCAGATCGGCAAGCAGGCGTTGAAGCTGGGCACGTCCGAACGGCTGCTGGATATCGAATATGACGGCGACCAGCTGGACACTAGCTGGCTGGATGACCTGTGGACCGCCTATGGCGCCAAGGGCATCACCTGCCTGACCTTCTACTTCGCCTCGCTCTTTGCAGAGCAAGTCCGCGGCGAAATGAAATCCTTCCCCTTCCTCGAAATGCACGGCCTGCCAGGCACCGGCAAGACGACCCTGATCGAGTTCCTGTGGAAGCTGATGGGCCGCGAGAATTACGAGGGCTTCGACCCCGCCAAGGCGACGCCGGCGGCCATGGCGCGCAATCTGGGCAAGGTCGGCAACCTGCCCGTCGTGCTGATCGAGGGCGATCGCCGCGAAGAAGCCAGCCACGCCCGTAAGTTCGAATGGGAGGAACTGAAAACCGCCTATAATGGACGCACCGTCCGCGCGCGCGGCGTGAAGAACGGCGGCATGGAGACATTCGAACCGCCTTTCCGGGGCGCGGTCGTCATCGAGCAGAACGAACCCGTCAACGCGAGCCGCGCCGTGCTGGAGCGCATCATGTCGCTGGGCTTCGATATGTCGAACTTCACCAACGAGACGAAGGCGTCGGCCGAACGGCTTGAGCAATGGCCGGTGGAGAAGATTTCCGGCTTCATCGTCCATGCCGCGCGCCGCGAGCAGGATATCATGGCCCGGTTCCGCCAGGCCTTCGCCCAATATGAAGCTGAACTGCTGGGCATGCCGGCGATCCGCACGAACCGCCTCGCCAAAACCCACGGCCAGCTGCTCGCCTTCCTCGACGCGATCCGCGCGATCGTCCCTATCAACGACAACCAGCAGGCCGAAACCGCCCGCTTCATCGTCCAGATGGCATCCGACCGCCAGCTGGCCGTCAACAGCGAAGACCCGATCGTGAGCCTCTTCTGGGAGCGGTTCGACTATCTGGAAGAGAACGAAACCAGGGGCGCCAGCACCGGCAAGATCAACCACCATCGTCGCGCGGACGAAGGCATGATCGCGGTTCGCCTCAACGAAATGGAGGCCCGCTGCGCCGAAAAGCGGCTTCAGCTGCCCACCCATTCCGAACTGATCCGCGCCCTCAAAACCTCAAAATCCCGCCGGTTCATCGAACAGGCGACGGTCAATTCCATCAACGACAACGTCGGCGCCGTCCGCTGCTGGGTCTTCCACGACCCGTCGCGCGCGGTCGCCAAGCACTCCTGACAGCGAAAGGACGATCCATGCGAAACGCTCCCTCTCTTCTCGCCATGCTGGGCGAAACCGAACCGGCGGCCCGCCCCGTCGTCATGCCCTGGGAATATGTCGCCATGCGGCGCCGTTCCGCCGGCATGACGATCGAACAGGCGGCGAAGCCCTATTGGCACCGCCCCGAACACCAGGCCGACGTCGAGCGCAATGTGCGCGAACTCGAAACCGTGGGCTATCGGATGCAGCGCCACTTCTTCGGCGCCGATATGTCGCGGGCCTATAGCTTCAATCTCGACGTCTATCGCCAGCTTTGCGACACCCCGCCCGAACAGCACCCCCGCCTGTGCCTGGCCTGCGGGTGGGACCAGTGGACGACCCAGCACGATATCTACAACGACGATGTCCGCTGGTCGGAAGCTGACCCCGACGTCTGCACCCGCTGCGAGCAGCTGGAACGCAAAAAGGTCATCGGCTGATGCGGCGGCCCGTCCCCATCCACGCGATGACGTGCGGCTGCGGCCGATGCCGCCCGCTGGCCGAACGCCTCGCTGAAGCCCCGACGCGCGCCCGCGTTGTCATCGCCGCCGGCGCGATCGGCGCCGGCATCCTCCTTGCCCATCTCGGCCCGCTGATCGCGGCCACCATCACGAACTGAAGGAAATTTCTATGTCCGAAGGCAATGCCGCAGCCGAACAACTCCGCCTTTTCATCGAGCGCATCGAGCGCCTTGAAGAAGAAAAGAAGGGCATCGCGGACGACATCAAGGACGTCTACCTGGAAGCGAAAGCCAATGGCTATGACACCAAGGCGATGCGGAGCATCGTCCAGATCCGCAAGCTGGAGCGCCACGCGCGGCTTGAACATGAGTCGATCGTTGACACCTACAAGAACGCTTTGGGGATCGAGTGATGGTCAGAGGCCTGATCCGCACCCTATTCATCCTCGCCGCCTTGCTGGCGATCCCCTTCATCATCGCCGGCGCTCTCGCGAGCACAAAGGGAGAAAGCCGTTGAATCGCTCGCCGTTGCTGCTGACACCTGGGGAGGCGGCGGAGCGCCTTCATATCAGTGACAAGACCTTGCGCCGACTCCGACAGCAGGGTCATATTCGTTACGTTGCCATCACCGACCGCAAAATCCGTTACCGACCGGAGGATTGCGACGCCTACGTGGCGAACCGCATCCGCGAGGATCATCAATGTCCGTCTACAAGCCGAAAAACTCGACCATCTACCTCTACGACTTCCAACATCGTGGTCGGAGATTTCACGGCTCGACGGGCCAGAAAACGAAGCGCGAGGCGGAAAGGGTAGAAACCCGCAAGCGGGCTGAAGCGGCCCTCGACATCAAACATCGGAAGCCGATCACGATGGACGAGGCCGCCGGCCTATACGAAGCAAAGTTGCGCAAGGAGGAGCGTTGGGGCACTTCCACCGAAAGCTGGCTCGATAACTTCGTCAATTCGATCGGCGCACGGTCGTTCATGTCGGACATCGACCATACCGACATTGGTGCCTATTTCCGGCAGCGCGCCGCGCTGGTCGAGGGCACCAGCGTCAATCGGGAAATCGACGTCGCCCGCGCCTTCTGGCGGGCGACCGATCGCGCGAAATTTGACGTCGGTGAAATGCCAGATTGGGGCGCGATGCGCTATGCCGTGAAGGAACATGATCCCCGCGAACTCCAGTTCGATGAGGAAGATCGCCTGCTGTCCACCATCCGGCAGGATTATCAACCATTCGTGAAATTCGCGCTGCTGTCGGGCTGGCGCGTTTCCGAGGTGCGAACCTTGCTTTGGTCCGATCTGGACTTGCCGGCGAAGGTGGCCTGGCGAACTGTCAAAGGCGGAAATCGCATCAAACGCCCGCTGACCACTGATATGATCGTCCTGATCGCCACGCAGCCGCAAGCCTGTCCCCAGGTCTTCACCTATGAATGCCAGCAAAGCCGCCAGAAGCGCCGCAAGGGCCAGCGCTATCCCATTTCGAAGGATGGTTGGCGGAAAGTCTGGGGCGAGGCTCTGACGGCCGCCGAAATCGAAAATTTCCGCTTCCACGATCTGCGCCACACGCGCGGGACACGCATCCTCCGTAAGACCGGCAACCTGGCCGCCGCACAAAAGGCTCTGGCACACAGGAATATTCGCACGACGCTGCGCTACGCCCATGCGTTCGATGACGACGTGCGAAAGGCACTCGAGGCTTCAGAGTCCCGAACTATTCCCGAAGTGGATGCAGCAGAAACCAAGAAAACCGCGTAAATCCGGCTCTCTAAGGCGATTGCGAAATTTCCGTGTAAACGAGACGCTCTACCAACTGAGCTAATCGCCCGATGCCAGCATTGATCGCGGGCGTCCGGTGCGCGCCTATCTACGGCAATCCGGACGCCGGTCAAGCGGGGATGAGGCGATAATCGTCATGCGCAAAGGAAACGGCGGCTGGCGGTGAACCAGCGGGTCAGGGCCTCGGCCGTGTGATCGGCCAGCGCGATGAAGACGCGTCGTCCATCGTGCGGGTCGGCCTGCCGGTCGACAAAGCCCTTTTCGGTCAGTGTCCTGATCCAGCGCAGCGCGGTGGTGGGCGGCACCGCTGATGCGATGCACAGGCTGGATACCGACACCCGCTCATGCTCCAGCCGCGCGGCCAGCAAATCCAGCAGCATGTCCCAGGCGGGGTCGGCGAACAGGTCGGCGGGCAGGAAATCGTCGCGCAACCGGCGCGCGCGCAGCAGGTCGCGCACCTGCGCCGCCTCCAAGGTTGCGGCTTCGGCCGACTTGTCCGCGCTGCCGATCGGTTCCAGCGCGGGCATGCCGATATAGTCGCTTGGTTCGTCCGATATGCGCGGGCCAAGGTCGAAGGATGGCGTCGCGTGACGAGGCCGCAGGGTCAGTGCCTCCAGCGTGCGGGCGAGGCGGCTTACCTCGTCGCTCAATTGCTGGAGCCGCAGCCCTTCACTCTCCCGGTTCACCTCATGAAGCGAGCGGGACGGCGTCTGGCGCGCGGCGGCCAGCAACGCGGCGGCCAGATCCGTATGTCCCGGCCGGCAAAGCAACTGGGTCCGCTCGCTGCGCAGGCAGGCATAAGCGAGATCGATCGTGTCCAGATCGGCGACCAATATGACCGGCATGTCATTCTGCAGCGCCAATGTCTCTATCTGCACTAGCAGCCGCTCAACCATCGGATCGGGCGATGGGCAAAAGCACAGGATGATGTCGCAGCCGATCTGCACGTCGAGCCGGTTCGATGCCTGATCCAGCGATACCGTGCCCAGCAGGCGAAGCCCCGCCGCCCGGCTCAGCAGCGCGGCATCGTCGTTATAGATATCGTCGGCCAGGATGAGCAGCCCGGGCCGCTCGTCCCGCGTGCCGAAGGGTTGGTCCGGCGATGCGCCAAAACCGATCTC
>Ga0068855_100011470_pt1 | contig 10710 bp, 12 predicted proteins | sample KBSCornC52_FD_66592 | JGI IMG/M metagenome (GOLD analysis project Ga0068855, IMG submission 66592) | Corn rhizosphere microbial communities from Kellogg Biological Station, Michigan, USA - KBS Corn C5-2 | ecosystem: Host-associated > Plants > Roots > Rhizosphere > Soil ... | reverse complement strand
ACGCACGGTGGCGCCTTCATCCGCGAAGGCGATCCCGAGCGGCTGGACGAAGTGATGCGCGACCTGCTGAGCCTGGGCTCGATCACGGTGGGTCATCTCGCGGAGGCGCGCGTCAATGTGCTGGAGCCCGTGGTGCGGCTGGCCTGCGAACGCGCGACCGACGCCGACTTCCAGGCGCTGCGCGCCAACATCGTGCGCACCCAGGAAGCGTCGGCGCCCGGCCGCTACCTGGAGCGGGTCGAGTGTTCGCGCGAGTTCTACCGGCTGCTCGGCCGCGCCACCCACAACCCGGTGCTGGAGATGCTGGTGCGCGCCGTTTCCGAAATCCTGATGCAGTTCGTCTATGCGCGCGTCGCGGCGGGCGGCGAGCCGCATCCGAACCTGGTGCGCGCCCGCACCGAGCTGGTCGCCGCGATCGAACGGCGCGACGGAGCAACTGCCGTGCGCCTGATCCGCGAGCACCTCGAAGGCGTGCACCGCATGCTCGCCGACTCGCTGGGCGAAGCCGGCTTCGCGGCAAGGTGATCGCGTGCGAAAGCTACACGCCGGTCGACGCGCCGCTTTCCACCCGGGAAAGATAGCTGCGCTGCAATCGCTTGAGGTGCGAGGTCATCTCCGCCACGGCGCCGTCGGCATCGCGCGCGCGCAGCAGCTTCATCAGGCGGCGCCGCGAAGGCAGCACGAAGGGGTTGTCCTGCTCGCCGATCCGGCCGATGAAGTGCGCCAGCACGTCCAGCACGCCATTCATCACGATCATCATGATGGGGTTGCCCGTCATGCGCGCCAGCATGCGATGGAACTCCAGGTGCTTTTGGGCCCGCAGCCCGAAATTACCCGCGCGCGTGGCTTGCGCGGCCTCCTGGACGTTCGCCTCGAGCGCATCGAGATCTTGCGGCTTCGCACGCCGGCATGCCTCGCGCACGACGATCTCCTCCAGCCAGATGCGCGCCTCGGTCAACTGCGCGGGCTGGATCGAACCCAGGTGGTACATATCGAGCAAACCGGCCACGACGGCGTCGCCGCTGCGCTCGCTGATGAACGCGCCGCCGCGGGAGCCCTTGTGCAGCTGGATGAGGCCCGCATGTTCAAGCGAGCGCAAGGCCTCGCGCAGCGTATTGCGCGACACACCGAACTGTTCCGACAACGCGCGCTCGGAAGGCAGGCGGCTGCCGACCTGCAAGCGCCCTTGCGCCAGTTCGGCGCGGATTTGCGCCGCGATTTCCTCGAACGCCCGTGCCGATCGGATCGGCCGGAACAACATGGGCGCCGCCTCCGGGCCGGCAGAAGAAGCTTCGCGATCGTCGTGCATTGCAGCGCGATTGTGAGGCATCGCTGCGCGATGTTCCAGCCTGCGCTCGCATCACGCCACTCGCCGCGGCGAAGTCCGCGCGCGCCCATCCATCCATGAACCCAGGAGACCCGATGCTGAAACGAAGAACTCTTTGCGTGCTTGCGGCAGCCGCCGCCCTGCCCGTGGCGGCGCTCGCCGCGTATCCCGACAGACCGATCCGCATCATCGTGCCGTACGCCGTCGGGGGCCCGACCGACGCGATGGCGCGAATCCTCGAGGCGCCATTGCGCCAGGCGCTGGGCACCCCCGTGATCGTGGAGAACGTCCCGGGCGCGTCCGGCGCGATCGGGGCGCAGCAGGTGCTGCGCGCGCCGGCCGACGGCTATACGCTCTTCCTCGGCAACAACGGTCCGAGTGCCGTGACGCCCCTATTGCAGAAAAGCGCCGCGTTCGATCCGGTGAAGGATTTCCAGCCGCTGTCGCTGATCGCCAAAGCCACGATGGTGCTGGCCGTGAGCAAGGAGCTGCCGGTCACGGACATGAAATCGTTCATCGCCTATGCGCGCGCTAACCCCGGCAAGCTCAATTACGCCAGCGCCGGCACCGGCTCGCTCGGACATCTCGGCAGCGAACTGCTGCTCAAGGAAGCCGGGCTGCAGATGACCCACGTGCCGTACAAGGGACAGGCGCCGACCCTCAACGCGCTACTCGCCGGCGACGTGCAGGTGCTGCTCACCACACCCACGGATGCGATGCGCGGCCACGCCGCCGCCGGCAAGATCAAGCTGATCGCCGTGACATCCGACGCGCCCTCGCCCTTCGACCCGAAGGCCGACCTCGTGAAGTCGGCCGTGCCGGATTACGTGCTCTATTCGTGGTTCGCGCTGCTCGTGAAATCCGGCACACCGAGCGACGTGGCGGCGCGGCTGGGCAAGGCGATCAACCAGGCCGTCGCGTCCGAGGACGTGCGCAAGCGGTTTGCCTCGCTGGGCATCGTCGCGGAAGGCAGCACGCCCCAAGTCGTCACCGGGTATGTGAAGCAGGATGTGGCGCGCTGGAGCGTCATCATCCGCGAACGCAACATCCTGCCCGACTGAGCGCCGAGGCTGCTGCTTGCGCAGCGGGCCCGCGGCCTGTGCTAGTTGCGAACCTGCGCGACCTTCAGCGCAACATCCTTGGACCCGACCTTCACGGTCTGAACCGAGGAGATCAGGTCACCGGGCTCGGGCTTGGCCAATCCGCTCTTGGACACGCGGGCTTCGATGTCCACTTCCTTGGCGGCCGAGAGCAGCGCTTGCGGGCTCATCGAGAGCGAATCGTCCAGCGTGAATTTCAAGGGCAGGTCGCTCGCGTGCACGCGCAAGACGGCGACCGGCATGCGGGTGCCGGGCACGCGCGCGATGACCATCACCGTGTCGGTGGGCGCGGCCTGCGCCTTGAGAGTGGGCGCGAGTTCGACGGTGCCGCTGACGCTGGCGCCGGGATTTGCTTTCGCGGCGGGTGCTGTACCTGCGCTCGCACCGGCACTCGCATTCGAATTCACAGCGGCGCTGGCGATGGCGGCGTTCGGTGCGGGGCCCTTGCCGGCGAGCGTGCGCACTTCGTTGATCGCGCCTTGCAAGGTCTGCGCGTCTTCGGATCCGGGCTGCAGCATCTTCGCCAATCGGTCCCACAACTCGAGCGTGCGGTCATAGTTCTTCTCGTTCATCGCCGCTGTGCCGGCGAGCCACAGCGCCATGCCGTTGTTCGGGTCGACCTTCAGCGCTTTGTCGAGCAAGGCTGCCGGCTTGCCGGACAGGTTGCCGTTCGCGTTGGTAGCGATCACGTCGGCGTAGTCGGCCAGCATCTGCGCGTCGTCGTCGATGAACGCTCCGGCTTTCTCGAACGCCTTTTGCGCGTCCGCCGGCCGGCCCATCACCTTGTACGACTTGGCGAGCATGGCCCAGCCCTTCAGGTTGCCCGGCTCCTTGGCCAGCCGGTCGGCCAGCCCTTGCACCATGCGCTCGACTTCCTGGTCGGTGACGGGCGCGCGCGCGACCGACGTGTCACCCATGCTGCCGGGATTGCCGGTGATGAGGTACACCGCGATCGCAGCGAGCGGAACCAACAGCGCGAGTGCGACCAGCGTGCGCTTGGGCGCGCGCAGCGTCGGCGCCGCATCTTCCTCGCTGGTGTCCTCCAGCACGCGGCGCTGCACATCGGCGCGCGCTTGCGCGTAGTCCTCCTGGCGCAGCGTGCCGTCGGCCAGGTCCTGGTCGAGCTTGGCGAGTTGCTCGCGCAGGATGGCGGCGTTGAGCTGCCGCCGCGATGCCGGTGCGCTTGCGCTCATGCGCAAGAACGGGCGCAGCAACAAGGCCAGCACGAGCAGGACCGCGACGGCGGCTCCAATGATGAATGCAGTCATAGTTCGGCCTCTTTGAGCAGCGCTTCGGCGCGGCTCGACTCGTCCTGGCTGAGCGTTGCGGCTTGCGCGGTGACGCGGTTGCGACGCCGCAGGTACATCATCAACACCACGACACCGGCGATCATCAGCACGAACGGGCCGGCCCACAATAACCAGGTGACCGGCTTGACGCGCGGGCGATACAGCACGAAGTCGCCGTAGCGGCTGACCATGAACTCGCGGATTTCGTCGTCGGTGCGGCCCAGCCGGATCTGTTCGCGCAATTCCTTGCGCAGGTCCACCGCGAGGTCGGCGCGCGAACTGGCAAGCGATTCGTTCTGGCACACCAGGCAGCGCATCTCGTCGGCGATGTTGATCAGGCGCTGTTCGACCGCGGGGTCGTCGGCCAGCGGCTCGGCTTCCTTGGCCCAACCCGATCCCACTGCCAACGCCAGCAGCAGCAATGCAATCCAGCGCTTCATGATTCTTTCTTCAACTCAGCCAGCAGCGGCAGGATGGTTTTTTCCAGCGACTCGGGCGTGATGGGGCCGATCTGCTTGTGCCGGATCACGCCGTGCTTGTCGATGATGAATGTCTCGGGCACGCCGTACACACCGTAGTCGATGCCGACGCGGCCATCGGCGTCGAACGCGGACAGGTTGTACGGATCGCCGTGCTGGGCCAGGAATTTCACGCCGTCATCGCGCTTGTCCTTGTAGTCCAGCCCGATCACCGGAACGATCTTGGCCTGCGACATCTGCACCAGCAGCGGATGCTCGGAGCGGCAAGCCACGCACCACGAGGCCCAGACGTTGAGCATCCACACCTGGCCCTTGAGGTCGGCCGGCGAGAAGGCGTCATCGGCCTTGATCAACTGCGCCACCTTGAACGGGGGCGCCGGCTTGTTGATGAACGGCGAAGGGATTTCGTGGGGGTCGCGCGTGAGGCCGACGGCGAGGAAGGCCACCAGCACGCCGAACAGCGCGAGCGGGATGAGGAACTTGGCTTTCATGAACTTGCACCTTGCAATGCGGTGGTGCGCGCGGCCGCGGCCGCTTTCACGCGCATCCGGTAGCGACGATCGGACGCGGCGCAGATGCCGCCGAGGGCCATCAGCAGGCAGCCGCCCCAGATCCAGTCGACGAAGGGTTTGAAGTAGACGCGCACGGCCCAGGCCTTGCCTTCCAGCGGCTCGCCGAGCGACACATACACGTCACGCGTCACGCCCGGGTCGATGGCGGCCTCGGTCATCGGCATTTCCGAGGACACATAGGTGCGCTTCTCGGGATAAAGCGTGCGGGTCGGCACGTTGTTGCGGATGACCTGGAACTCGCCGCGGGCTGCTTTGTAATTGGGCCCGTTCACAGCGGTGATGCCGATGAACTTGAACTCATGCCCGCCCACCGTGACGATGTCGCCCGGCTCCATGCGCACATCTTTTTCTTCCTGGAAACCGCCGACCAGCGTGACGCCCATGACGAATACGGCTACGCCCAGATGGCCCAGCTGCATGCCCCAGAACGACAGCGGCGGAATGCCGGATTTCAGGCGCGCAATCATCTGCAGAATCATCGACGCGGCGATCCACACCGACAGCAGCGTGCCCAGGCCAGTGAGGAAAGTCCAGCCACCCATGAGCATCGGAATGGCGATGGCGCCGACGATCGCGAGCGCACCCGCGATCCACAAGCGGCGCGCCATGTCCTTCACGTCGGCGTGCTTCCAGCGCGCCAGTGGCACGGCTGCCATCAGGAACAGCGCCGGCGCCATCAGCGGCACGAACACGGTGTTGAAGTACGGCGGGCCGACGGAGATCTTGCCCAGGTTCAGAGCGTCGACGATCAGCGGATAGAGCGTTCCCAGCAGCACCGAGCCGCAGGCCACCACCAACAGCACGTTACCCACCAGCAGCAGCGATTCGCGAGAGATGAGGCCGAACTGTCCGCCCAGCGCGACCTTCGGGGCGCGCCACGCGAACAGCGCGAGCGACGAGCCCACCACGAGCACCAGCAACAGCAGGATGAAGATGCCGCGCCGCGGGTCGCTGGCGAACGCGTGCACTGAAGTCAGCACGCCCGAGCGCACGAGGAAAGTGCCGAGCAGCGAGAGCGAGAACGCGCCGATCGCCAGCAGCACGGTCCAGCTCTTGAAGCTGCCGCGCTTTTCGGTGACGGCCAGCGAGTGGATCAGGGCGGTGCCGAGCAACCACGGCAGGAAAGAAGCGTTTTCCACCGGGTCCCAGAACCACCAGCCGCCCCAGCCCAATTCGTAATAAGCCCAGACCGAGCCCAGCGCGATGCCGCAAGTCAGGAATATCCACGCGGTGAGCGTCCACGGACGCGACCAGCGCGCCCACGCGGCGTCGAGGCGGCCCGACAGCAAGGCCGCGATCGCAAACGCGAACGCCACCGAGAAGCCGACATAACCCATGTAGAGCATCGGCGGATGGAACACCAGGCCGGGGTCCTGCAGCAGCGGGTTCAGGTCGCGCCCTTCCTGCGCCGCAGGCAGGAGGCGCTCGAACGGATTGGACGTGAACAGCACGAACAGCAGCAAGCCGGTTGCGACGAGGCCCAGCACGCCGAGCACGCGCGCCACCATCGTTTCGTCGAGCGTGCGCGACAAGGTTGCGACCGCGACGGTCCAGCACGACAACATGAACATCCACAGCAGCAGCGAGCCCTCGTGGCCGCCCCAGATCGCGGCGAGGCGATACACCGTGGGCAGCAGCGAATTCGAATGCTCGGCCACATAGAGCACCGAGAAATCGTTGACGTAGAAACTCCAGCCAAGCGCGACGAAGGACGCCGCCGTCAGCAGGAAGAACACTTGCGCGGCGGGCCGGGCGAGCACGATCCATTCGCGGCGGCGCTGGTGCGCGCCCAGCAAAGGCAGCGTGCCCAGCACGGCTGCGACGCACAGCGCGAGGACGAGCAGGAAGTGGCCGAGTTCGGGGATCATTGCTTGGCCACCCCGCCGTCCTTCTTGGCGGCGTCCAGCGCGGCTTGCGCTTGCGGCGGCATGTAGTTCTCGTCGTGCTTGGCCAGCACTTCGGAGGCGGTGAAGCTGCCGTCGGGCGCCAGCTTGCCTTGGACCACCGCGCCTTTGCCTTCCTTGAACAGGTCCGGAAGGATGCCGGTGTAGGCCACCGGAATTTCCTTGACCATATCGGTCACGACGAAGTGCACGGTGAGGTTGTCGCGCTTGACCGAGCCGTCCTTGACCATGCCGCCGATGCGGAAGGCCGCGCCCTTGGGCGATTTGCCGGCGGCCACTTCACTGGGCGTGACATACAAGGCGATGTTGCTGTTCAGTGCGTTGAGCACCAGCGCGGCCGCGACACCGACGGCCACCAGGCCGCCCGCAACGATCGCACCGCGTTTCTTCCAGTTTTTCATTGAACTTCCTGTTCCATCTTGTCGGCCAGCGCGTGACGGCGCAGGCTTCCCACGATCGCGCGGCGGCGCCGGCTCACGAGAAAAGGTTCGAGGGCGAGCGCCACGGCACAGACGCCGAAACTGCCCCACACATAAAGCGCGTAACCGCCCATCGCGAAGAATTCACTCGGTGAATGCCAGTTCATGCGGCCACCTCCTCGAGATGACGCACCCACTCGGTATGGCCTTCGCGCTCCAGGATGATGGCGCGCACACGCTTGAGCGTCATCGCGATCGAGTACATCCAGAAGCACAGCGCCATCAGCAACATGCCCCACAACATCGTCATCGCCATCGACGGCGACTTGGTGAGCGACACCGACGAGCCCTGGTGCAATGTGTTCCACCACTTGACCGAAAAATAGATGATCGGCACGTTCACCACGCCCACGAGCGCGAGGATCGCGCCCGCTTTATCGGCGCGGCGCGGATCGTCGATCGCGGCTTGCAGCGCGATGAATCCGAGGTAGAGGAAAAACAGGATGAGTTCGGACGTGAGGCGCGCATCCCACACCCACCAGGTGCCCCACATCGGCTTGCCCCAGAAGGCGCCGGTCCACAGCGATAGGAATGCCATCAGCGCGCCGGTGGGCGCCAGCGCCTGCGCCATCATGCCGGACAGCCGCGTGTTCAGCGCGAGGCCGATGCCGGCCCAGCCGGCCATCACCATGTAGATGAACATCGACATCCACGAGGCCGGCACGTGCACGAAGATGATGCGGTAGCCCTCGCCTTGCGTCGCGTCGGTGGGCGCCACGAAGAAACTCACCCACAGGCCGGCGACGCCGAACAACGCGGCGAGCGACCAGAACCACGGCTGCATCCTCCCGGCGGTGGGATAGAAGCTGGCCGGGCTGGCCAGCTTGAACCAGTTGACGACGCTATTGCTCATTCCAGTGCGATCCTCAATGCCGCCGTGGTGGCCCACGGCGCGAAAAACAAGGCCAGCGCCAACAAGGCCGCGAGCAGGGACAGGTGGCCGCCCGCTCCCTGGCCGGAGCTGTGCGCCTGCACCGCGCCGGCGCCGAAGATCAGCGTCGGGATGTACAGCGGCAGCACCAGCAAGCTCAGCAGCACCCCGCCGCCGCGCACGCCCAAGGTCAGCGCCGCGCCGATCGAACCGACCAGCGACAACACCGGCGTTCCCAGCAACAGCCCCAGCGCCAAAACACCCATCGATCCAGCATCCAGGTCGAACTGCAAGCCCAGCAGCGGCGCCAGCACGACCAGCGGCAGCCCTGACACCAGCCAATGCGCCAGGTTCTTGCCGCCCACCAGCAATGCCAGCGGCGCGGGCGAGAGCGCCATCTGCTCGAGCGTGCCATCGGCGTGATCCGCCGCGAACATGCGCTGCAGCCCCAGCATGGTGGCCAGCAGCGCGCCGACCCACAGCACGCCCGGCGCGATCTTGCGCAGCAGCGCGGGCTCGGGGCCGATGCCCAGCGGGAACAAGCTGGTGACGATGACGAAGAAGAACAGGGCCGTGAGAACCTCTGCCTTGCGCCGCATCGCCAGCAGCAAGTCGCGCCGGGCCACCGCCAGAAGCGCGCTCATTGAATTCTTCCCTCGCCCGGTTTCAGAGGGTTCGAGGATGAACTTAGTTCCAGCACCTTGCCACCCTCGATCGGCACCGCCTGATGGCTGGTGATCACGGCCATGCCACCTTGCGCCAGATGTTCGCGCGCCAGATTGCCCAGCATTTCCACGGCCCGCGTATCCAGCGCGGTAAAGGGCTCGTCCAGTACCCACAGTTTGGCCTTGCGTGTCATTAGACGCGCCAATAGCACCCGGCGTTTCTGCCCGGCCGATAAAACGCGCACGGGCAGGTCTTCGCGGCCCTTCAGGCCGAAGCGGCCGAGCGCATGATCCACTTCGGCCCGATCGATCTCGCCGCCATCGAGCTGGGCGGAGAGTTGCAGGTTCTCGGCGCCGGTCAATTCTTCTTTCACAGCGGCGTGATGGCCCAGGAACAGCAAGGCGCGGTGATAGTCCTGCACGATTCTCGAGATGGGCTCCCCGTCCCATTTCACCTGTCCGGCCTCGGGCTGCGAGAGACCGGCCAATAGCCGCAGCAGGCTGGTCTTGCCGCTGCCGTTGGCGCCGCGCACGTGCAGCCACTCACCCGGACCGACCGCAAGATCGACTCCGGCGAAAAGGGGGCGGTCTCCGCGGACACAGGTCAGGCCTTGGGCGCTCAGCATTCCCGTATTGTCCGCGACGGCCGCAGTGCGCGCCAACAGAGGGAAAAGAGCCCGCTTGACGAAGATCAAGCGGGCTCAAGGACTCGGGCGGCGCTTGCCCGCCGCCACGGCCCTAACCCCCTTTATTCGTCGGGGTCTTTGTATTCCTTGGGCAGGTTGTGCGCAATGCCTTTGTGGCAGTCGATGCAGGTCTTGCCTTCCTCGCGCGCCTTGATGTGCTTCTTGTAAGGCGTCTGCTTTTGCAGCTCAGGGCTCATCGCGTCGAAGGAGTGGCAGTTGCGGCACTCTTGCGAATTGGTCGCCTTCATGCGCGCCCATTCGTGCGTGGCCAGCTCCATGCGCTTGGCTTCGAACTTTTCCTTGGTGTCGATGTCGCCGGTGATCTTGCCCCAGACCTCGAGGCTCGCGCGGGCCTTGCGGATCATCTTGGGCCCCCACTCGCGCGGCACATGGCAATCCGAGCAGATCGCGCGAACGCCCGTGCGGTTGCTGTAGTGGATCGTGTTCTTGTATTCCTGGTAGACGTTGTCGCGCATTTCGTGGCACGTCGTGCAGAACTCCAGTGTGTTGGTCATCTCCAGGCCGGTATGGAAGCCGCCCCAGAACAGGATGCCCAGCACGAAGAAAACCGAGCCGATCGCCAGCGCCGAGTACTTCACGCTGGGCCGGTTCAGCCGGCCCCACGCGCTCTTCAGGCGCCCCTCCCTGATTCTTGTGTCCATGGCGTCGTGCTCGGCTTGCTTAGAACGTGTACAGGTAGCTCAGCGTGATCACGTGGACCTTGTAGCTCGGCGCCTGCTGGTTGGTCGGCAGCAGCGTGCTGGGCGTGAACCCGGTCTGGTACGCATTGAAGAAGTAGTCGTTCGACACCAGCCTCTGGTACCAGTAGCCCACATTGACGGAACTCTGCTTGTCCACCTGGTAGCTGCCCTTCAACTTGAAGATCTCCGTGCGGCTGTAGATCTGCGGGGTGTCCCCGCACGACAGCACGTTGGGCGTGGCGCAGGTCGCCAGGTACGGCACTTCGGTGTGGTACTTGGTCTTGCCCGCAGTCACCGATAGATCGGCGCTGATTTCCAGCTTGCCGCCCATCAGGCCCTTGCGCCTGGCGGTGATACCGATCGTCTGGTCGCTATCGTTGAGCTTGTTCGACCAGATGTTGGTGGGGGCCACCAGGTTGGCGTAGTTGGTGGCGTTATCGGTCGCGCCATTGCCGGACGCGCCGGACAACATGCTGCGCGAGCGCTGCTGCGCCGTGGCATACAGGGAAACGGCAGCGTTGTCCGAGTAGTTGAACGTGCCATCGAGATTGAGGCTCGCCGAGTGCCCGCTTTGCACGCCCAGCGTCGAATCGGGGTACTGATCGGCCGAGTAGCGACCACTGAGGCTGACGTTCAA
>Ga0068855_100011468_pt1 | contig 10710 bp, 7 predicted proteins | sample KBSCornC52_FD_66592 | JGI IMG/M metagenome (GOLD analysis project Ga0068855, IMG submission 66592) | Corn rhizosphere microbial communities from Kellogg Biological Station, Michigan, USA - KBS Corn C5-2 | ecosystem: Host-associated > Plants > Roots > Rhizosphere > Soil ... | reverse complement strand
GTCACCCGTGGGCTGGTCGCGTAAGATCTTTCCCGACCAGCCCACGGGTGACGGATGCCTGCACGTGATGCGTAACCGTGTGTGCGGATCCATCGACGCTGTAACTGCCGAAGGATGCTTCGTATCCGTTCCGGACGTAATCGTTCGACACGGAAGACTCAGACGGCGGATACATAATCTGCACGGACATACGGCCGTCGCGGGTGTAGATCAGCTGGCCCGTTCGGTGGGTGATGTGTCTCAGCTTGCCATCGGGCCCTGGCTCTTCCATGGAGACGAGCTGCCAGGCGCCAATCAGCTTTTCCCTCGGAGAGGACGAGTTTCGGGTGTCAGTTGACTGTGATCGCAAAAGTACGGGAGTCCAGAGCGCAAGGGCGGTTATGCAGAAGAGCAAACGTGTCATTTGTACCTCACCAAGTGACAATGTACAGCGCGAAGTTCCGGAACGAGTTTCCTGATCCTGTCGGCTGCTTGCCTGATCCTGTCCGATCGTTTCCGGACCAGTGCTCCCACATTGCGGCCCGTCGTCCGCAATTCGGACCGAGCCTGCAAGTCGGCGCGCCATCCATTTCGGCTACCTGTGGCCCATCCCCTTTGCTGGTGCGGATCTGGGTGACGGACGCTTCAGCGCTCAGGGGAAAATGCGCGTAAGTGTTTGTACATGTTGAGGGTCTGTGACGACAGGCACAGGCAAGTGTATACTTGCGGCGCTATTTGTACTTGCGAATATTGAATAGCTGTAAGGCACAGCCCCTGTGCCTGGATGACCGCTCGCACTTGGTATTCCAACGCTTTCAAAAGCAGCTGATCCAAGCCCGCGTTCCGCCCTCCAGCATTGGTGTCCCCCTTCCGCTATTCACGGATGAAATTCTTACATCGGAGGCTTTATTCCATGGCGCAGGGCGTAGTGGATCAGCAGCTCGCTGGAACGGCGAGCCCAACCTCAACCACAAACAAGTACGTGTATTTCTTCGGTGATGGTAAAGCTGACGGCAACGGTCGGATGAAGGATGTGCTTGGCGGCAAGGGCGCGGGCCTGGCCGAGATGACCAACGCCGGTTTGCCGGTACCTCCGGGATTCACGATCCAGACAGAGGCCTGCCGCGAGTACATGCGGGGAAAGGTCAGTCCGCAGATCGATGTGGAGATGCACGCGGCGCTTGCGAAGCTCGAGCATCTGCAAGGGCAGAAGCTGGGCACAGGCGAGAATCCGCTGCTGGTTTCGGTCCGCTCGGGCGCGAAGTTTTCGATGCCAGGCATGATGGACACGATTTTGAACCTCGGCCTGAATGACAAGGCCGTGGAAGCGCTCGCCAAGCGCAGCAACAATCCGCGATTTGCGTATGACTCGTATCGCCGCCTGATCCAGATGTTCAGCGACGTGGTGCTCGATGTACCGAAGAAGAAGTTTGAGCACATCTTCGACTCGATCAAGGAGCGCGAGAAGGTAAAGTTCGATTACGAGCTTCAGCCGGCAGCATTAAAGGACATCATCGCCGAGTACAAGAAGCTCGTGCGCAAGGAGACGGGCAAGGACTTTCCGCAGGGCCCGCTCGATCAACTGGTACAGGCGCGCGACGCCGTGTTCCGCAGCTGGAACAATGACCGCGCCAAGACCTATCGCCGCATCAACCACATCGACGACTGGCTGGGAACAGCGGTCAATGTGCAGGCGATGGTGTTCGGCAACCTCGGCGAGAACTCGGGCACAGGCGTAGGCTTTACGCGCAATCCTGCGACGGGTGAGAAAGTGTTCTTCGGCGAGTACCTGATGAACGCGCAGGGCGAGGATGTCGTCTCTGGCGTTCGGACGCCGCTTTCGATTAGCGAATTAGAGCGCGCGATGCCCAAGGTCTACGACCATCTCAAGGCCATCACCTGGAAGATGGAAAAACACTATCGCGACATGCAGGATTTTGAGTTCACCATCCAGGATGGCAAGCTCTACATGCTGCAGACGCGCAACGGCAAACGCACTGGCCTCGCCGCAGTTCGCGTGGCGATCGACATGGTGCGCGAGGGCCTCATTACGCAAGAAGAGGCGATCTTCCGCGTAGAGCCGAACCAGCTGTATGACTTCCTGGTACCGCGTCTTGTTGAAAAGGGCGAGAAGATCGAAGTGCTCGCTACCGGTCTGCCCGCATCGCCGGGCGCGGCCGTGGGACAGATCGTCTTCACCGCTGAGGATGCGGTGAAGTATCACCAGAATGGCGCGTATCGCACCATCATCCTGGTGCGCGGCGAGACAACGCCAGAAGACATCGCCGGCATGGAAGTCGCGGCGGGCATTCTGACGTCACGCGGCGGCATGACTTCACACGCTGCTGTTGTGACGCGCGGCATGGGTAAATGCTGCGTGGCCGGCGCGGGCGACTGCACGGTTGACGAGAACGCCAAGGAACTCCGCGTGAAGGGACGCACCTTCAAGCAGGGCGATTGGATTTCGCTGGATGGCACGACAGGACGCGTAATCGCAGGTCAGCTGAAGACTTTGCCTGCGCAGCCTGACGATGCCGACCTGGTGAAGTTCATGAGTTGGGTCGATCCGGTTCGCAAGCTGAGGGTCCGCGCCAATGCGGATATCCCGCGCGATGCAAAGCAGGCACGGCTGTTCGGAGCAGAGGGCATCGGGCTTTGCCGCACCGAGCATATGTTCTTTGCAGAAGATCGCATTGGGCACATGCGTACGATGATTCTCGCCAACAACGAGAAAGATCGCCGCGATGCGCTGAAGAGGCTGCTGCCTATGCAGCGGGCTGACTTTGTTGGCCTGTTCAAGGCGATGGAGGCGCTGCCGGTAACGATTCGCCTGCTGGATCCGCCGTTGCACGAGTTCCTGCCGAAGCGTGAGGAACTTCTTGTTTCGATCGCACGGCTGGAAGAAACGAAGCCGCGTTCGCCCAAGCTGAAAGAGCTGCGCACGCTGCTGACTCGCGTGGAAGAGCTGCACGAGATGAATCCGATGCTCGGACTTCGTGGATGCCGTCTTGGCATTACGTTCCCGGAGATCACGGAGATGCAGGCTCGCGCTATCTTCGAGGCTGCGGTCAACGTGAAGTCAAAGGGCGGCGATCCGCACCCCGAGATCATGATCCCGCTGATCGGCTCCATCGAAGAGATGCGCAACCAGGCCGCCATTGTGCGCCGCATCGCCGCGGATGTCTTCAAGGAGAAGGGCGAGACGGTTGAGTACATGGTGGGCACGATGATTGAGCTGCCGCGCGCTGCGCTGACCGCCGATCAGATTGCGGAAGAGGCTGAGTTCTTCTCGTTCGGCACCAATGACCTGACGCAGACCACCTATGGCATCTCGCGCGACGACATCAACAACTTCCTGCCTGCGTACCTGAAAGCCGGCATCTTCAAGCATGATCCGTTCGCCACTCTGGACCAGAATGGCGTGGGCGCGCTCGTGAAGATGGCCACCGCCAAGGGACGCAATACACGAAACAACCTGAAGGTCGGCATCTGCGGCGAACACGGCGGCGATCCTGAGTCGGTGAAGTTCTGCCACAAGATCGGCCTCAACTACGTTTCCTGCTCACCGTTCCGTTTGCTCACGGCGCGTCTGGCCGCGGCACAGGCAGCAGTGGAAGAAGCGAACGGCAGCATGGGTACAGGCAACAAATAACCGCACCAAGGCTAATGACGGAAGGGCGTCCGCGATGCGGGCGCCCTTCATTTTTTCCGGTAAATCTGTCGGCTAAACAGCCCGAAGTGCTGCGACCGGATCGGCTGAAGCCGCACGAGCAGCCGGCAGTGCCGATGCAAGCAGGGCTACTGCGATCATGATCAGTGCGCTCGCAGTGTAGATAAACGGGTCGGTGGCGCTGACTTCAAAGAGGAATGCGCTCACCAGGTGCGAGACCGCGAAAGATCCGAGCACACCGAGAGCGCATCCGATCAGGGCCAGTTTGGTGCCGGAGAGCAGTACGAGACGGACTATGCCGCTGCGCTGCGCGCCAAGGGCCATGCGGATTGCAATTTCCTGAGAGCGGATGGAAATGGAGAAGGCAACGACAGCGTAGATGCCGGTAATGGCCAGGATGAGTGCTCCGAAAGCGAAGAGGGTAATGAGGTCGGTGTTGAAGCGGCGCGGGGCTTCGACCTCAGACATGACCTGCGTCATCGATTGAACCTGTTGCAGAGGAAGTAGAGGATCGATAGCGGCAACAGTTTCGCGAAGTGTCTGAATCATTTGTTCCGGCGGAAGGGTGGAACGGAGGGTGATGAATCCGCCTGCCGGCACGACCAGACTGTCGGTGGGTTCCGTTCCGTACAGAATGGCAGGCTGCTCCATGGGAATGTACCACTGGTCTTCGCTGGGAGAGTCAGGAGCCCCAACCTTGGTGTCTGCCACAACCCCGACAATGGTCGCCCAAGGCAGCCCTTTGTGGGGATTGCCAACGTGGAGACGCTTGCCGACTGCGCTCTGCCCGGGCCAGTAGTGCTGAGCCATAGTGCGATTGACAATTGCCACGAGAGGCGCACCGGCATGATCCTCCGTCGTGAATGTGCGGCCCTCAAGCAGCGGAATGCCAAGGGAATTGAAGTAATCTCCGCGAATTGAGCCGAAGACAGCCCATTGCAGTTTCCAGCCTTCGACGGGTTGGCCGTCGATCGTGTACGCAGCGCGGCCGTAATTGCCGGAGCCGGGGACCATGCTGGAGATTCCAACGGCGACGATGCCGGGCTTTGTGGAGAGCCGGTCAATGACCTCACGATTGAAATTGTCCGCAGCGATGAACGTTTTATACAGAGTGATTGGCAGTTGGAACCCGGCGACGAGGACGTGGTCCGAACGGAAACCAGGGTCAACCGAGAGCATTTTCTGATAACTGCGCAGGAATGCTCCGCAAGTGGTGAGGAGGACGAGTGCGATGGCAATCTCTGCCGTGATGAGAGACGAACGTAGCCATGAATGGTTGCGGCCGTTTGAGCCGGCTCGTGTTGAATCTCTGAGTGCATCGGTGATGTTGGCCTGCACGGCTGCAAATGCCGGAGCGAGGCTGGACAGAACGCCGGTGATGAACGCGAGCAACAGCGCGAAGAGGGCGACTCGCGAATCAATGGCAATGGAGTCGATGCGCGGCAGTGTGTCGGGCAACAAGCGCAAGGCCGCATGGAGCGCCAATGCGGCGATGCCTAAGCCGAAGATCGCGCCAAGGAAACCGAGTACGACGCCTTCGAGCAGCGACTCGCGTACGATTGTCGAGGCTCGCGCACCGAGAGCCAGGCGAACTGCGGACTCCCGCCGCCGACGGATAGCGCGGACCAGCATCAGCACGGCGACGTTCACGCAGGCGATGAGCAGGACCACTGCGACTGCAGCGAACAGTCCGCGCAGAGCCGGACGGACCTCGCCCACGACGAACTCGCGCAATGGCATGACGTCTCCACGAATGTGGATGGACGACATGGCAGCGGGATAGCGGCGCATGACTTCATGGGATGCACGCTCTGCGTCCTGCGCGGCTGAGGAGAGGCTTACTCCGTCTTTGAGGCGCGCGATGATGTGAAAGCCGAAGTTACCCGCTGACTGATCCGAGAGTTCATCCGGAGTCAGACTAAGCGGCACCCACAACTGCGCCTGGTAGAGACGGGACGTAGTATCCACCGGGAAGTCGAAGGTGCGCGGCATGACGCCGACGATTGTGTAGGATTTGCGATCAAGCTGGATTGCGGTGCCCAGAATGCGCGGATCGCGACGATAGCGATTCTGCCAGAGCGCGTAGCCGATGACCGCGACCGGCTGGCGACCTTCATCTTCCTGCGGGGTAAAGACACGGCCTAATTCGGGGCGAATGCCGAGAGTGCTGAATACGCCGGCAGATAATCTTGCAGCCGAGATGGATTCAGGAGACTCTCCACCGGAGAGTTCATAGGAGGCACCCGCGTAACCACCCATCGAACTGAACGCCGTGGTTGTGGCGGAATAGATGCGAATCTCTCGCGCAGTGACGGGGGTATTGGTGCCGGAACCGAGATGATCGCCGAGGATAACGAGCTTTTCCGGGTCGGCGAAAGGAAATGGGCGCAAAAGGACTCCCTCGATGAGGGAGAAGACCGCGGTAGTGGCGCCGATGCCCAGGGCAAGAGTAATGATGACGATGAGAGCGAACCCGGGAGACTTCCGCAATTGCCGGAAAGTGCGGCGAATATCACGCAGAAGATTGCTCATTGTCCTCCATCTGGTCGTGCGCCGGGTGCGGGTTGTGGAGCAATCCGGGACGAGACTCGGGGCGGATCGCTATCTGAATCGTATGCTGGGCGCGGGGAGCGAGTCGACGCGTAAGTGACGAATGAGGGTTGCAGCGAAAGCAAGCTCTGGCTCTAAGTCGTTTCAAGCAAGCCTCCATTACAAGATGAACTCCCGTGATTCGGAGCTTTCTTTTGTTTGCGGCCCGGGAACGGCCTCGATGGATGCATCCAAATGGATGACATGCTGATCCGTTTAGGCTACGACATTCAATTCGATTTCCCCGGAATCACGCCGATGGTGGCGCTGCTGCACGTTCACCCGTCGCGAGAACGGGACCTGGTGGAACCTGACCTGCTGCGTATCAATCCGAAAACAGAGGCGACCGAATATATCGATGGTTTCGGGAATCGGTGCACGCGGTTTGTGGCACAGGCTGGACCGCTGCAACTGTCGAACTCCACGCTGATTGCGGATTCGGGTCTGCCCGACGAAGTAAACGAGCACGCGCGCGAGGTGCCGGTCGGTGATGTTCCGAACGAGTACCTCTGCTATCTGCTGAACAGCCGCTACTGCGAAGTCGACCGGTTCTCGAACATCGCATTCGAACTCTTCGGACACGTCAATCCCGGCTGGGCGCGGGTGCAGGCTATCTGCGACTGGGTGCACGGTAAGGTCACTTTCAGCTATCCTCATGCGCGGCCCACGAAATCCGCGCTGGATGTCTACACGGAGCGCATCGGTGTGTGTCGGGATTTCCAGCACCTGGCAATCACGTTTTGCCGGGCCATGAACATACCGGCGCGCTATGCCACGGGTTACCTGGGCGACATCGGCGTGCCCTACGCTGGGCCTATGGATTTCAGCGCGTGGTTGGAGGTTTATCTCGAAGGGCGCTGGTGGACGTTCGATGCGCGCCACAACACACCGCGGATTGGGCGTGTGCTGATGGCGGTGGGACGAGACGCGTCTGACGTGGCGATCACCACGTCGTTCGGTCACGCCAATCTGACCTACTTCTCCGTTGTGACGGATGAGGTGCAGGTCCATCCAGCAGAGGCATCCCAGGCGACAATTGCCTCTGCCTCAAGCTGAAAAACGATCCCTGGCTACTTGGAGTCGCCGCCGCCGGGGGCGTAGTAGCCTTCCCGCGTGGAAACCTGCAGGTCGCCTTTGTTCGCCTTGACTACGGTCTTGTGATAGCCGCCGTCGGTGTCGGGTTTGTCGGGCGTGTAGGTCAGGATGAACTGGCCGTGCAATTCTTCGGCGATGAGCTTGTAAATGGGCTCGAGGTCTTCGCGCTTCTTTGCGTCGAAAGCGTGGCCCCCGGTGCGACGCGCGATCTCTTCCATGATTTTCCTGCCGTCGACAATCGGCTTGGGCTGCCGGCGCTGTTGGCCTCCACCGGGATAGCCTCCGCCACCCGGATACCCCCTCCCACCACCCGGATAACCACCACCGCCGCCGGGATACCCGGCGCCACGGCGATTGTTGCGGGGAAACCCGGCGTTCTCCTCCTCTTGCTGGCCCTTGGTGTAGACGGTGTATATCGCGACGTTAGCCCGATCCGCGGCATCGACGGCGTCGTTGAGGGTGTCTTTGCTTCCACGGTCCACGCCGTCTGAGAAGACGACGATTGCCTTGCGCCCTTCCTGGTTCTTCATCAGTTCGTCGCAGGCGAGGAAAATTGCGTCGTAGAGTTGGCTGGCATTGCGCGTACGAGTCGGACGCTCGCGATCATCGCCAGTGGTTTCAGGGCCCTCGGTATCGTCGTGGCGCTCTCGAGTTGCGCTTAGATCGTCGAGTTCTTTTTGGAGCTTGTCGCGGGAGGGCGTGAAGTCTTCAAGCAGTTCAACCTGGCGGTCAAAGTGGATGAGGAAGGCCTCGTCGGGATGCCCCGCGGGTGGCGGACTGGGCAGCATCGTATCAATGAACTGGGCAGATGCCTTACGTACATCTTCGAGTGCGGCTCCTACAGCGTGGCTCGTCTCTACCAGCAGGCCTACCTTGTAGGGCTGGTTTGCGTCGCGGGCAAGGGACTGGATGGTTTGAGGGCGGCCATCTTCAGTGAGGGTGAGCTCGTTCTTGTCGAGATTGGGGACGAGAGCGCCCTTTTTGTCGCGAACGGTGACGGCGAGCTGAACTTCCTTGCCCGGAGTTCTGAGCGTGTGGGCCGGCTTGTCATCTGCCCCTGCTGCGGGGCTCGGGGCGGAATTCTGCTGCCCGGCGAGGAGTGGTGAAGCAGCGGCAAAGAGCATGGCCACGAGGGCCAATCGGGAGATTTGGGGATTTGGTGTCATGGATTCAGAGCACACTTTCAGTTAGCTTAGACGCCGCAGACGGTGGAGGGTTGATTGCCAGGCGATATGAGTGTCTTGCAGCGACAGGTTAGATGAAGCTGATGCAATTGCGACATTGTGTCCCGCCAGCAGCAGTCCCCGGCGCCAGTTCATGGGTGCAAGGGTACTCTGGGCGGCTCGAAGGAACAACTGCCTGACGGAGATTCGGCAAGCTCGAACAAGAAACGCGATAGACCGCACCCTTGCGTTTGCTGTCCAGTTCCCTTCGCCATCGAGCCGGATCGGATCAGAACCGGTGACCTACTGCATACGTAGCAGTACTGTAAGAGCAATTCATCAATACTTCTTTACGAGGTTCCTATGGATCGCAAGACCTTCCTGAAGAGCCTGGTCGTTCTCGGTGCGTCTGTCCCGTGCGGACGGCTCGCTGCCGCTGCGAACGACGGGAAATGCGAAGATTCCAATTGCATGTCAGATGCTGGCGCTGTTCGCCAGTTCCTCTCAGACTTTTTGCGCCAATAGGAAAAGAACCTGGATCGCGCGACGCTGGTGAAGCTGATGCAGCAGCGTGGGCGCGCCTGTTGCCGCAATCTGAAATTCCGGCAGGATCTGATCGCTCAGAGCGCGGGAAACGTCGATAAGCTTGTTGACCTCATGGGCAAAATCGTCGGGCCTGCAAACTGCACGCGATCGGGCAACACCATATCGCTGATCTATCCGTTGAGCAAGTGCGTATGCGGGTGGAGCCCCGAACGCGCGCCGATGCCTGATGATCCCTACTGCGAGTGTTCCGCTGAGAACAACCGGACACTGTTCGAAACTGTGGCCGGAGGACATGTGAGCGCAAGGGTTCTGAGCTCGCCGCGCCGAGGCGGGGAGCACTGCACATTCGAAATCATATTGGCCTGACATTCGAATGTGGGCGTGATCACAGGAAAGCCAAGGGAGTGGTACTGAAACTCAGAAGCCGTCCTGCATGTGGCGGCCTGAGTACATGGCGTGTCTGAGCAGCGCCGCCTTCTTCTCGCCGGAATCTTTGTCGCCGCCGGGCTTGTCTTTGTCTTTGCCCCAGGTCCAGTAGAGGCCAAGGTACGCGTAGTTCTCTGTTAGCCCGGCAATGGAGTGACCGTAGGCGAAGAGAAGCTGCATGGTTTCCTCGCCCTTGAGGTGCCAGTACCCGCCTGCATCGAGCATGGTGGAGGAACGCCGCTGGGGAGGCAATGGCCCTTCGCCTCCGTGCGAGAAGATTTCGGCGGCGAGATCGAGCTTCTTGTTCACTTCGCGCTTGACGAGGAATCCGCCGTAGGGGAAATCATGGAAGCCGGTCTGCGGCACCACCGTCTCACCGGCGCCGCCGTCGAAGAGCCATTTGCCCGAGTTCTTCTGGAGCCAGAGGGGAAGCTTGTACCAGACTTCTCCTACGCCGAGGCCCTTGTCGGCGTTGCCGGTTGGGACCTCGAACATGGTGAAGGTGCCGATCTGGGGCACGTATTTGGATTCCTTGATGATCGCGATCTTGGCGCCGAATTCCATGTCGACAAGACCGGTGGCAGCGGCATCGTCGGAAGGGTGGATGCCGCCCCAGGGCAGGACTGCGTGCAGTTGTACACGGGGGATTGCTCCCCAGTTGAACTCGAAGGCTGGCCCGGAATAGTCGGTTTCTATGGGCGTGCCGTCGGTGGCGCCGAAGATGTAGAACTCGTAATGCTTGAAATCGACCGGCACCGGATCGTCGACCTGAAACGGCGGGCCCTGCCCGAAGGCGCGAGTCGATGTGGCAAGCGCGGCAATGAGCAGGAGGAAAGAAACAGCATGACGGGGAAGGTTCATGGCCGCTCCAGTTCAAGAAGATGCCTGAAATACGATCGACGGCGCTGGCTTTCCCGTCACGGAAGCAGGTTCGGCCTAAGTTTTCGAGTGCTAACCAGCCAGCGCCTGCTTTACTGCTTCGCTGACAATGCGGCCTTCAGCGCGAACGCCCGCCTGCTGAAGTCGCGACTGCACAGCCTTGATCACGGGGCCCATATCCTTCGGAGTCGGAGCCTTGCCGGTAGCATTGGCGTGTTCGGCGACCACCTCGGATACCAGCGCACGCAGGCCGGCTTCGTCCAGAGCCTTGGGGAGGAACTCTTCGATGACCGCAATCTCGGCGGCTTCCTTTGCAGCGAGTTCCGGCCGGTTGCCGTTGGTGAACTGCTCGATGGAGTCGCG
>Ga0068855_100011464_pt1 | contig 10711 bp, 9 predicted proteins | sample KBSCornC52_FD_66592 | JGI IMG/M metagenome (GOLD analysis project Ga0068855, IMG submission 66592) | Corn rhizosphere microbial communities from Kellogg Biological Station, Michigan, USA - KBS Corn C5-2 | ecosystem: Host-associated > Plants > Roots > Rhizosphere > Soil ... | reverse complement strand
ACCGGGTCGGACAAGCGCCAGCTCGTCATTGTGGCAACGTCCGACCGCGGTCTTGCCGGCGGCTTCAACTCCAGCATCGTTCGCGCGGCGCGCGAGAAGATCGCGGCGCTGCTGGCCGATGGCAAGGACGTCAAGATCATCACCATCGGCCGCAAGGCCCGCGACGGCCTGCGCCGCCTGCACGGCGGCCGCATCATCGAAACCTATGAAGTGGGCATCAAGGCGCCCGGATTTGCGCTGGTGAAGCCCATCGCCCAGAAGATCCTGGACGCCTATCTGGGCGGCCAGTTCGACGTGGTGACCCTGGTGCACAGCGCCTTCAAGTCGGTGGTGACCCAAACCCCGCGCGTGCTGCAGCTGATCCCCGCCCAGGTGGAAGCCACCGCAGGCAGCGGCCCGGCGCCCTTCTACGACTATGAGCCGGACGAGGACACCATCCTTCGGGCGCTGCTGCCGCAAAATATTTCGGTGCAGCTCCTCACCGCGCTGCTCGAGAACCAGGCCGGCTTCTTCGCCTCCCAGATGACGGCGATGGACAATGCCACCCGCAATGCGGGCGATCTTATCAAGGCCCTCACCATCCAGATGAACCGTACCCGCCAGGCGCAGATCACCAAGGAGCTGATTGAAATCATCTCCGGCGCTTCCGCGGTCTAGTTTTTAATTGTCGCGCAGCCTCACGGCTGCGCTTTGAGAGAAAGAGACACACCATGGCCAAGTCCAAAGGCAAACTGATCCAGGTCATCGGCGCCGTCGTGGACGTCGAGTTCGAAGGCGAGCTGCCGGCGATCCTGAACGCGATCGAGACCACCAACACCGACGCCAAGACCGGCAAGCCGTTCCGCCTGGTGTTCGAAGTGGCCCAGCATCTGGGCGAGAATGCCGTGCGCGCCATCGCCATGGATACGACCGAAGGCCTGGTCCGCGGCCAGGAAGTGATCGACACCGGCGCCCCCATCCGCGTCCCGGTCGGCCCCGCCACCCTGGGCCGCATCATGAACGTGATCGGCGAGCCGATCGACGAGGCCGGCCCCATCAGCCAGGAGCATGTCTCTCCCATTCACCGTGAAGCACCTTCCTTCTCGGAACAGGCGGGCACGGCGGAAGTGCTGGTCACCGGCATCAAGGTCATCGACCTGCTTTGCCCCTACACCAAGGGCGGCAAGATCGGTCTGTTCGGCGGCGCCGGCGTGGGCAAGACCGTGACCATGCAGGAGCTGATCAACAACATCGCCAAGGCCTATGGCGGCTATTCCGTGCTGGCCGGCGTGGGCGAGCGCACCCGCGAGGGCAACGACCTCTATCACGAGATGATCGAGTCCAACGTGAATGTGGACCCCAAGAAGGCGGGTTCGGCTGCGGGCTCCAAGTGCGCGCTGGTCTATGGTCAGATGAACGAGCCGCCGGGCGCGCGTGCCCGCGTGGCGCTGACGGGCCTTAGCGTCGCGGAATATTTCCGCGACCAGGAAGGCAAGGACGTGCTGCTCTTCATCGACAACATCTTCCGCTTCACCCAGGCCGGCTCGGAAGTGTCGGCGCTGCTGGGCCGTATCCCGAGCGCCGTCGGCTATCAGCCGACCCTGGCCACCGAGATGGGCAACCTGCAGGAGCGCATCACCTCCACCAACAAGGGCTCGATCACCTCGGTGCAGGCCATTTACGTGCCGGCCGACGACCTGACCGACCCGGCGCCTGCGACGTCGTTCGCGCATCTGGATGCCACCACCGTGCTGTCGCGCGACATCGCCTCGCTGGGCATCTTCCCGGCGGTGGACCCGCTGGACTCGACCTCGCGCATTCTCGACCCGCAGGTGATCGGCGACGAGCACTACACTGTCGCCCGCCGCGTGCAGGAAGTGCTGCAGCAGTACAAGGCCCTGAAGGACATCATCGCCATCCTGGGCATGGACGAACTGTCGGAAGAGGACAAGCTGACGGTGGCGCGCGCCCGCAAGATTCAGCGCTTCCTGTCTCAGCCCTTCTTTGTGGCCGAACAGTTCACCAACTCGCCCGGCAAGTTCGTGGAGCTGGCCGACACCATCCGCAGCTTCAAGGCGATCGTGGACGGCGAGTGCGACCAGTATCCGGAGCAGGCCTTCTACATGGTCGGCGCCATCGAGGAAGTCGCCGCCAAGGCCCAGAAGATGGCCGCCGAGACCAGCGCCAAGGCTGCTTAAATCAACAAGTCCTCATGGTGAGCATGTCGAACCATGAGGACGTTCCCACGCTGTCGCTAGGAACCCCTTCGACAAGCTCAGGGTGAGGAAGGAGTTTAGATGGCTCAGAAAATCGCCTTCGATCTGGTCTCGCCGGAGCGGCTGCTGCTGTCGGCCCAGGCCGACATGGTCACGGTGCCGGGCACGGAAGGCTACATGGGCGTGATGGCGGGCCACGCCCCCCTCGTCTCCACCCTGCGCGCCGGCATGATCGACGTGAATGTGGACGGCAAGGACGACCGCTATTTCATCCGCGGCGGCTTTGCCGAAATCGGGCCCGCCAAGATCACGGTGCTGGCCGAGGAAGCCATCCCCATGACCGAGCTGGACCTGGCGGTGCTGGATCAGCGCATCGCCGACGCCCAGGACGACGAGATCGCCGCCAAGACCGACGAAGAGCGGCTGCGCGCTGCACAGCTCGTAGATGACCTAAAGCTCGTTCGCGCAGCTTTTTAATTCCCCCTCCGGCTTCGCTGGCCTCGCGCGCCACAGGCGCGCCTCATTTAAAGGGCGCTCTGCGCCCGTGGCAAGCTACGCCACCTCCCCCGCTTGCGCGCTGACGCGCGCGCAGGGGAGGAAGGCCGCCCAGCTGGTCGATGATTTGAAGCTTGTGAGGGCGGCGTTCTAGGTCCTCGCGCCCGCTGACGCGGGCGTTCGGCCACCTTCTAGCGCGTCAGCGATCCGGTCCCCAGATCACCTGTCCGCCACGGATGGTATCGCGCACCTGCGCGAAGGCGGCCGGATTCTTGGCGGGATCGGCATTCAGCAACACCAGATCGGCATCCATGCCCACCGCGATCCGTCCCTTGTGCCCGCCAAAGCCGAACCGTGAGGCGGGCGCGGTGGTAAGTGAGGCCAGGATCGCCCGCCAGTCCAGCGCAGCCGACATCAACCGATATTCCTCGGCCGTATCGTAGGCGTCCGTGTAACCGACATCGGTGCCAAATAATATCTGGCCACCGGCCGCCGCATAGTCCCGAACCTCAGCGGTGATCATCCGGATGACGGCAGCAAGATCTTCGGGCTTCTCGCCAAACTTCTTCGCCTCCACTTCGAACAGGGTCATGGTCGGGATCAGCGCCATATTGTGCGCGCGCAGCCGCGCGATCAGCTCCGGCGTCCAGCCGGCGCCGCCGCCATCCATGGCGGTGGTATGGGCCAGGATGTCGACACCGGACTCGATCGCGACATTCAGACCGGCCATGTTGGAAGGATGGGCGAAGGCGGGCTTGCCCCGCCGATGGGCTTGCTCGACCACCGCCCTGGCGATGTCGAGCCGCATTGGCAGCACGCCGATCTTTCCGTCCATGGGCACGATGGCGCCTGCGAAAAGCTTTACGCCATCGGTGCCCTGATCGAGCTGTTGCGCCGCCCTGGCAGCCGCCTCCCCCGGCGAAGAGACCTCCGCGCTGGCCACGCCCTGGGCCTTCAGATATTGGCGCACATAGATCGGCGTGCCGTCCTTGGGATAGAAGGGCGCCCCCACCGTCAGAAGCATGGGCCCGGCGATCTCGCCTGAATTTATGCGCCGGCGCAGCGCCAGGGCATTGTCGGTCGAGGACGCCAGGTCGAAGACGGATGTAAAGCCCCAGCGTGTCAGCATCGCTTCCAGGCCGGCCTGAAGGGTTCCGGGCTTGGCGTTCGCAGCGTTCAACAGATCCGGCGGCATGAGATGAATGTGGCTGTTCCAGAAGCCGGCCGTCAGCACGGCGCCACGAGCCTCGATCCGCCGGGCGTTTCGGGGGATCACGACCTTGGAACGAGGCCCCACGCTTTGGATGCGGTCATCGCGCAGGACGACAACGCCATCGTCTATTGGCGCGGCATCGGGGGCGGGATAAATCCTGGCGCCGACGATTGCCAGATCCACTGGATGCGCTGGTGCAGCCGCCGCTTGGTCCAGGCCAACAGCAAGACCGCTCATCAGCCCGATCAGCGCCAGCCATCTTTTCGCGGTCATATCGCTTCCTTGTTCATGAACGACTGAATGCAATGGCGGATTGCGCTGTGATAGGCGGCGCGGAAATCCGCTTCGCCCGTGAAGCGGCCGGCGCGGTACATGTCCACCAGGCCCTGGACCAGGGCCGTGAAGCTGATGGTGATCTCGATGGTGGGCGTATCCGCGATCAGGCGTTGCTTTTTGGCCGCCTCGATGCAGGCCATCATCTTGGAAATGACCGGCGAGCGGCCCGCCACGAAGTCGCCGGGATACCGGCGCGCGGCACTGGCCTTGAGCAGGAAAGCAGCCTCATAGCGGCGCGGCTGGGTGAGCGCGAAATCCAGGAAGGCTTCGCCCATCTGCCTGAGCCACTCCAGCGGTTTGGGCTCCCGGATTTTCTCCACCCGCGCCTCCCAGGCGGCAAAGCCGTCGAGCATCAGGGCGTTCAGCAGCGCGTCCTTGTCGGGATAGTGCTTGTAGATGGCCATGGGCGTGATCCCGACCTTGTCGGCGATCCGGCGCATGGAGACGCCTTCCACCCCGTTCTGGTCGAACAGGGCGCGGGCGGCGGCGAAGATGCGGTCCTGGGTACTCATGACATGGTATACACCGTATACCGGAGGCGGCATTGTTGCAACCTCAACAATGGACAGGCCGGATCGGGGACGCTAAGCCGCTGGCCTGACGGGCACTTCGCCCTCACCGCGGGGTTTGATATAAAGCGCTTATGGGATCGGGGACCGACAGCAACATGACAGTCGCGCCCGTTTACAAGCAGGGCTGGACCCTGGACGACGTCAACTGGTCGCTGTTCGATCCGAAAAGGATCGAACCCTTGCTGCTGGCGACGGTCAAGGCCGCCGCCCTGGTGGAATATAATGCACCGGATTACGTCACTTATTTGAAGCGGGTTTTCGCCGGCACGGGCCCTGAGACCATCGCCGCTATTGAGCAATGGGGCCGCGAAGAAGCCCAGCACGGCCGCGCCCTGGGCCGCTGGGCCGAGATGGCCGATCCCGCTTTCAAGCTCGAGGAAGCCTTTGCCCGCTTCCGCAAGGGGTATACGCCCGAGCATTTCGACGGCAGCGACGATGTCTCGGTGCGCGGCTCACGCCGCGGTGAGATGATCGCGCGCTGTGTGGTGGAATCGGGAACCTCGTCCTATTACTCGGCCATCCGGGACGCGAGCGAGGAACCGGTGCTGGCGGAGATCGCCGGCCGTATCGCCGCCGACGAGTATCGCCACTACAGGCTGTTCTACGACCTGCAGCACGCCCAGCCGGGGCCCGAGCTGGGTTTCTGGAAAAAGCTCGCCATTGCGGTGGGCCGGGTGCGGGAAAGCGACGATGACGAGCTCGCCTTCTCCTTCTATTGCGCTAACGTGCCGCCGGAGCAGGAAGCGGCAAACCCTTATGATCGCAAGAAGTTCTCCAAGCTTGCCAGCAAGGCCAGCATGGCCGCCTACCACCGCAAACATATCGACAAGCTGGTGCAGATGGTGGTGAAGGCCGTGGGCGCAAATCCCCATGGCTGGCTGGCCCGGCTGGCCGGCATTCTGCTCTGGCGGCGGCTGGAAACCCGTTCGATCTAGTTTGTCGGCTCGAACTGTCCGGTCTTCTCGTTCCTGACCAGTAGCCGGCCCGAGGCGACGCCGAAATAGGCGCCGTGCAACTCCAGTTCGCCCGCCTCCACCGCCGCCTTCACGAAGGGAAAGCTGATCAGGTTCCTGAGGCTGAGTTCGACGGAAGCGAATTCCAGCTTGCGCAGATAGCCCTCCTCCCCCTCCCTGTCACCCTTATCAAGGGCGCGCGGTCCGATTGCCTCCGCCGCCGGCGCGATCTGGCGCATCCAGCGGCCGATGAAGTCGCTGGCGGTGAGCGGCGCGTCATCGCTGGCAAAGGCCTTGATGCCGCCGCAGAAGGCATGGCCCAGAACCACGATGTGCCGCACTTGCAAAGCCCGGACGGCGAACTCCAGCGCCGCGCTGGTGCCATGCTGATGGCTGATGTCGTTCTCGGCCGTGGTCGGCGGCTCGTAGCGCGGCACCAGATTGGCGACATTGCGCGCCACCAGGATCTCGCCGGGCGCGGCGTCGAAAATGACCTCCGGCGACACCCGGCTGTCGACGCAGCCGATCACCATGATGGAAGGCCGCTGGCCTGATCCCGCCAGGCTCTGATAGCGGCCGCGTTCCACCGCGAACCGCCCTTCCAGGAAAGCGCGGTAACCTTTGGTCAGCCGTTCGGGAAACATATCGGTCCGCGTTTCATGATCTCTCCGGCCGCTCGCTTTGGCTCGCGGCGTTCGTCACTCGAAATGGTCCCCGGGACCATTCGTTCGCCTTTCGGCGAACCGTTCCTCACCCTTCGACAAGCTCAGGGTGAGGAATCTGGGAACTCCTCATGCTGAGCCTCCCGAGCTTGTCGAGGGGCGAAGCATGAGGAAGGACGGGGCTCACGTCTTCCGCTTGACCATCATCTGCTTGATCTCGCCGATCGCCGCCGCGGGGTTGAGGCCCTTGGGGCATGTGTTGGTGCAGTTCATGATGGTATGGCAGCGGTAAAGGCGGAACGGATCTTCCAGATCGTCCAGCCGCTCGCCGGTTTCCTCATCGCGGCTGTCCGCCAGCCAGCGATAGGCCTGCAGCAGCGCGGCCGGCCCCAGATAGCGCTCGGAATTCCACCAATAGCTGGGGCACGCGGTCGAGCAGGAGGCGCAGAGAATGCACTCGTAAAGTCCGTCCAGCTTGGCGCGGTCTTCCGGCGACTGTTTCCATTCCTTTTCCGGCTCGGCCGTCTTGGTCTTCAGGAAGGGCTGGATGAACGAATATTGCGCGTAGAAATTGGTGAGATCAGGGACCAGATCCTTCACCACCGGCATGTGCGGCAGCGGATAAACGCTGACGGCGCCGGAACAGTCGTTGATCGCCTTGGTGCAGGCCAGGGTATTGCCACCGGCGATGTTCATGGCGCAGGAGCCGCACACGCCCTCGCGGCAGGAGCGGCGGAAGGCCAGAGTCGGGTCGATCTCGTTCTTGATCTTGATCAGCGCGTCCAGAACCATTGGGCCGCAGCTGTCCAGGTCCACCGTGTAGGTGTCCACCGTCGGGTTATCACCCGCATCCGGATTGTAGCGATAGACTTTGAATTCCTTGGTGCGCTTGGGCTTCTTGCCATTGGCCGCCTTCTCCGCCGGCCAGACCTTGCCCTTCTTCACCCGGCTGTTCTTGGGCAGCATCAACTCGACCATGAAAACTCCTGAAACCCCGGTGATAAACCGAAGTGATTTGCGCTATTTGCCTGGAACATAGCCAGCGCACAGACTGTCAACAACCCTGCAATTGGCCACCCAGATTTGCGCCAAAAGCGTGAGGATTCGGCCCTCCCGGTCAGGAAACATGCTCGAACACCCAGGCGATTTCGGCCGGCGCATCCTTGGTGATTCCACTCACCACCAGCTGCTCGGTCCGCCGCACCGTCGGGCCACCCAGATAGACGCTTTCCTCCAGCTCCAGATGGCCACCGCCGGCCCGGAACCGCCAGCCCTCGCCGCCCGGCAGCTTGAGCAGGATGCCGCCGCCATCCAGACGCGACACCCGCACATCGGGATGGATGTGAAAACGCACCGCATAGGAAAGACCGCCGGCCGGCCGGCTGCGGCCGCCGGGGTCCGGCACCAGCCGGTCGCGCCCCGTCACCATCAGGCCCTGCGGCGACAGGGTGATCTGGCGCTCATGCCTGAGGCCGAAAGCTGCGACATAGCCGTCATGCATGGCCTCCACGCTCCAGCCCTGGGCGGTTTCCACCCGCCGCGAGACAGGTTCCACCGGTCCATCCAGCAGCCGCGGCCCCAACAGATCGCGCATCAATCCCGCCGGCAGGACGCGGGCGCTGGAGGTATCGGCAAGCGTGAGCGTGGAATGGGCCGCGGTCGCGCGCAGCGCGCCGCTCCAGGCCTCATTGCCGGGACCGGCCACGCCACAATTGACGATGATCCGATCCGGGCCGGAGGAGAATTCGAAGGCGCCCGCGCCGGCATGCGCCGCCAGCGAAAAAGCGCCCTCCGGTGTCTTGCCGCAATCCAGGACCAGCAAGCTGCGTCCCGCCGTCAGGCGCTGATAGCCGCTGTGACGGGCATGATGGAAAGGCTGGCCACGCACATCGTCGCGCGCCAACAGGCCCGCAATCATGCGCGGATCGCCTTCCGCCCCCCCATTGAACAGCGCCATGCCGCCATCGCCGTGGCGGAAGAAGCGCAGCATGGGCGCCATGCGGTCATGGGCGTTGCGCAAGGCGTGCGGCGGCTCCTCGTTGGTGACGTTCAGCCCTTCCAGCACCATGACAAGATGGTGATAGGCCGACAGCAGCGCCTCGGGCGAACGGCTGACATGCCCACCATCCGGCAGGATCTGGCGCGCGATTTCCTCTTCCAGCATCGCCAGCCCCGCCTCGCGGCGTTTGGGGCTGTCGGCCAGGCAAATGCCCGACAGCGCCAGCACCGCGGCGGTTTGAAGCCGCGGCAGGCCGTCGGGCGCTTCGTCCGCGATCCGCTCCAGCATCCGGGATTGCTCGCGCAGGGACACGAACAGCCGTGAGCGCCAGGTCATCTCGGAATTGAGGATCACCAGCCGCGAATGGCTGAAGATGGCGGCCAACCTGCGCGCCATGACGTGCGGCAGCCAGGCGGGTTCGGAATAGACGGCGTGGCGCTTGATCCATTGGCCGATCAGATTGGTCGCCAGCCGCCGGGCATTGTCGCCGCCGGCGTTGGACAGCGCCGGCAGCCAGGCAAAGCTGTGCAGCGCCTCCTCCCAGTCCCGGTTGGGGGGAGGCAGATCGAACACCGAGACGCCATCGGGCACATCGAGCTGCGCGCCATAAAAGCGGAAACGTCCGCGCAGCAGGCTGTCGGCTTCCTCCAGCCGGCGGGGCGCGCCGTCCCAGGGCTCGAAGACCAGGCGGTCGGCCAAGGGTCCCTTGAGCAGGCGGCGATAGAACCAGTTGCTCCGCCACCAGACGCGCGCGGGCGTCGCGGCGCGGGCGAGAACAACCCGGCCCATCTCCTGCAGCAGCGGCAGCAACTCGCCCGCCTGCATGGTTCAGCCCCTGAGCGCTTGGATATTCGCTGCGTATTTCGACGGACCGCCCTGGAACACCGCAGTGCCGGCGACCAGCACGGTGGCGCCGGCGGCGATGGCGCGCCTGGCCGTTTCGGGCGTGATGCCGCCATCCACCTCCAGCGCGATATCACGGCCGGTATCGTCAATGCGCTGGCGCGCCGCCTCGATCTTCTTCAACTGACTTTCGATGAAACTCTGGCCGCCGAAGCCGGGATTGACGCTCATGATCAGGATCAGGTCCACCAGATCCATCAGATTGTCGAGCGCGTCGATCGGCGTGCCGGGATTGAGCACCACGCCGGGACGCTTGCCCAGCTTGCGGATGTGCTGAAGGGTCCGATGAATGTGCGGCCCGGCCTCGGGATGCACGGTCAGACCGTCGGCCCCCGCCTCGGCGAAGGCCTCCAGATAGGGATCCACCGGCGCGATCATCAGATGGACGTCGAACGGTTTCTTGGCGTGGGGCCGCAGCGCCTTCACCACCTGCGGGCCGATGGTGATGTTGGGCACGAAATGGCCGTCCATCACGTCTACGTGAATCCAGTCGGCGCCGGCGGCCTCGACAGCCTCGATCTCCGCCCCCAGCTTGGAGAAGTCGGCGGAAAGGATTGAAGGAGCTATCAGAACGCGCATTACGACTCCAGGAGCATCGGGCAGCAAGAATGCGGCTCCCAGGCCAGAGCCGATAGGAGGCGCGGGGGCCGCATTCTTGCGTCCGGCCGTGCGACCATCAACTAAGTGCCGGATTCTGGGGCGGGCTGCAATGCCCGCGGAGCATCGGCCAGGCGAGCGAAAGCGAGCCGCCAGCCGTGCGACCATTCATGAATCGCCGGGCCGTTAACTTTGGACATCTGCCACAGGCTGCAAGGCCCGGCGATCCCTGGAAACCGCCAAGAGCAGCACCAAAGTGGGCAGCCAGATCACCCGGGACTGATAGCGGTCATGGGGGTTCGAAAAAGTGCCGCAAATGACGGCATTGCCGATCAACCCCAACAATATCAGGGCCGGCAGGCTGGCCTCGTCCCAGGCCCGCCGCGCCACCCCGCGCTGGAGCAGCAGCAAGAGCGCCAGCAGGGACATGCTCCCCACCGGCACATGAATCAGGTTCAGTGTCTTGAAACGGATCAGGCCGCGCTGCTGGCGCGCCTTCAGATAGGCCGGCAGCTGCTCGGGGATGATGCGGCGGAAATTCGGTTCCAGGATGGAGAGCTGCGGCTCGATGCCGTCACCGGTCTTGAACTGGAAAAACTGCACCGCCGAGTCCGTGACCGCCGTGCGCAGATGCATGAGCGGATAGCGCCTGAGGCTCATCCCGATCATGCGCGCATCCTCTTGCTGCTGTTCCTTGCTGGCAAAGCCGCCCAGGGCATGAAAGCCGCTGCGCTCGCCCCACAGCCAGGCATTGGCATTGCGCGGCAGCCGGTTCTTGTAGGCGCA
>Ga0068855_100011460_pt1 | contig 10712 bp, 5 predicted proteins | sample KBSCornC52_FD_66592 | JGI IMG/M metagenome (GOLD analysis project Ga0068855, IMG submission 66592) | Corn rhizosphere microbial communities from Kellogg Biological Station, Michigan, USA - KBS Corn C5-2 | ecosystem: Host-associated > Plants > Roots > Rhizosphere > Soil ... | reverse complement strand
CCACCACAAAAATGTCTGAACAAACGGCGTGCGATTGTAGGCCCGCGCTTTCAACTCGAGATACGCGCGGCCGGGATGCAGACAGATCCCGTGCATTCCTTTCATGCGGCACATCGGATCGTGATCGCCGCACCAAATCGTTTTGGAACCGTCCGCGTGTTCCTCCACCTGAAAATCCACCGGCAAAAAAGTCGCGGGGCGATGGTGCTGCGGCCAGTTGAACTCAATGCCGCCGGAAATCCACGGCCCCGCCAGGCCCACCAGCGCCGGTTTGATCACGGGCTGGTTGTAAATCAAATCGTAACCGTTGGTCTTATCCTGAAACACATGGATGCGTCCGCCAATCTCCGGTAGAACCATGGCGCGAACGAATGCATTTTCAATGCATACGGCGCGCCAACTGCGCTTAACGGGTTTTTCCGCAATGCGATCCGTAAAAGGAATCGGATACACTTTCCCGTTGCTGCCCTGATACACGCGCTTCTCCAGAAACATCGGGTTCTTATCCGGCGGCGCGGGCATGTAGGTCGGGAGAACGATACTCTCTACTGAGACGATAACCTTGCCGGAGAGAGCCGTGGAACGTTTGCTTTTCGATTCAATTGTTGGTGAAGCGTGGGAAAGCATGGAAATTTCACGAATGAATCGGCTGCGACTTTTCCAGGAGTTCGCGTTCAATTTCCTCGAGCGATTTGCCTTTGGTTTCCGGCAACTTGAATTTGATAAAAATGAAACCGACCACGCAAATTGCGGCGTAAAGCCAGAATGTGTTGCCTGTGCCTATGGCGTTTTCAAGCAGTGGAAACGTCAACGTCAGGATGAAACAGGCGACCCACAGCACGGACACCGCCACGGAAATCGCTGTGCCACGGATGCGGTTGGGAAAAATCTCCGAAATCACGACCCAGGTCACCGGCGCGAGGGACATCGCATAGCAGCCGATAGCCGCCAGCACGAACAGCAGCACCGCAATGCCCTGGAGATGCAGCGCGTAGGCCAGGCCGGTCAGGATGTGCGCCACCGCAATCCCTGCGCAGCCGAACAGCATCAATCCACGCCGGCCCCAGCGATCCACCGTGCCGAGCGCGACAAACGTGAAAGCGGCATTAACGACGCCGGTGATGACGATGAACAGCAGCGTCGTGTTCACGCCAAATCCGGCGGTGTTGAAAATATTGGACCCGTAATTGAATAGCACGTTGATGCCGCTCCATTGTTGCAACACGGCCAATCCGCAGCCGATAAGCAAAATCTTCAGCAGGCGCGGTTCCTTCAAGTCCGCCAGCCGCACGCGGGAAATTTCCTCGGTAGCGATGGTTTGCCGGATGTTTTCTGTTTCCGCGGCTGCGTAATTTTCGCCGCCGAGGCGCGCGAGAATTTTCCTGGCCTGGTCCGGCAGGCCGTTTTTCACGAGCCAGCGCGGGCTTTCGGGAACGAAAAATGCCGCCACAAAAAACAGCAGCGATGGCGCGGCCACGAGCGTGAACATCCAGCGCCAGCCGTGTTGTCCGTTCCAGGAGTGCGCAATCATCGCCGCGGTCGCGCCGTCGGGAACTTTTTGCGTGATGACCATGTTCAGCAATTGCGCGGCCAGGATGCCGATGACGATTGTCAATTGGTTCAGGGATACCAACCGTCCGCGCATTCGGGCAGGGGAAATTTCCGCGATGTAGAGCGGCGACAAATTCGACGCCATGCCGATGGCCACGCCGCCCGCGATCCGCCACAAAATGAACTGATGAAAATTCGCGGCCCAGCCGGTCAAGACGGACGATGCCGCGAACAAAAAGGCGGCGAAAATCAGCAGACGCTTGCGGCCAAATTTATCGCTCAAGACGCCCGTGAGGAGCGAACCGGCGAGACATCCCAGCAATGCGCAACTGTTGGCCCAGCCGCTCAAATTGGCATTCGTCACAATGACCGATTGCCCATTAACGACTGTGTCTTTGGCGATGCCGAAAAACGGCTCGAAGAGCGCCTTGGCGCCGCCGATGACCACCCAATCCCAGCCGAACAACAAACCACCCAGCGCGGCCACGATGGAAATGAGCCAGACATAACCGAAATTCTCATCCGCCTTGAGTTGCGACGGATTGGCCGCAGTGTTGGTTATCATGACTTCGGATAGTCATAAACGATACCCTTCCGTTTCACAACCCGGGACTCTAAAACGCTTTTCCAACGCACGAAAATCAAGGGAGTGGCGGTCCGATTTTGATGCGGTAATATCGACTCGGGGAGAGATTCGCGTTTGTCTCGCTCCAGTTGAACGGCGTCGGGGGCGAGTTCGTGATCCAGAGCGTGTCCCAATTAATAAGATTGCTCGAAGCCTGCACGGCGTAATCCGGCCCGCTTGGACCGTTCACCGTCAGTTGGAGTTGCCCATTTGACCAACCCAATAAACTCATGCTGGGCGACGCCAATGGATTCACAATCACGTTGAAACTTTGTGTCGCGCTGAGCGCCGGCGAGCCGTTGTCGGTCACAACCACCGTGACAGGATTGGTCGTGCCTGCCTGCGTGACGAATGGCCGCCAATGGAAAAGTCCGTTGATGACATCGATCGCTGCGTTGCTAGGAGCAACGGGCAGGTTGAATGTGAGTATCTGCGGTGGCGAATCGGTGTCGCTGGCAACATTAGTGACGCTGAAGTAGACGCCCCCGTTGACTGTGCGGTCGGGGATGGCAGCCAAAATGGGCGCGGTATTCGGAGCCGGGGCTACGAGATGAATGTTGATCGTGTTGGTGTAGGAAAAGCCGGTGTTGTCCGTGACCTTGAACTTCAGGCTCCCGAGACCGTTGGTGCTGATCGTGGAGGTGAACTGCGCGATGTGCCCACTAATGCCAACGGTGCCGTTTGTCGTGCTGAACACCGCGTAGATTGCGCCGAGGCTGGAATTCGTGAAGCCGCGCGTGAATTGTGCGAGGTCGACGTGCAGCGTCGTGCCGTTGGTGCAGTCATAATGCGGCAACGCCAGCCAGTTCAGGTAGCGCTCCAATTCGGTGTAGCCGTCCCCGACCAAATCAGCATTGGCATCGGAGAAATCGCCGGCGGGTGAGTTGGGATTCGAGCCTTTTATCTGTTCCCACCAATCCGGCAAACCATCGTGGTCGGTGTCGACGGGGACATTGTGGGTCGCGTAAGGTCCCCACGGATAATTCGGCGAATAGTTGGGTTTGGTGACATCGTTCGTATAATCGTGCACGTCGGTCTGTGAATCGATGATTCCCGGAGAATTCGGGCCGCGGGCATCCTGAAATACGCCGCCGATGGTGTAGTTCGGGCCATTGGTGCCTTCATAATGAACGGTGTGATCAAGCACTTCGCCGATGACACGCGTATCGATCAAATCCTGCGCCGGAAGATCGCAGCCCGAATCCGACAATACAATTTTGTAGGCATTACTCGCGCTTTGCGTGTCCACATAGGATGGATAGAACTCCGCGTTCACGCGTTGGAGCGCCTCGCCGGTGGCGCCCTGGTAATAGCCGCCATTTTTCCAGTTGTCGGTAAAGACATCGCCCTGCCCGGCCACGCCGGTCATCACGTTGCCGGTCATGTAATATTGCTGGTTGGTGTTGGGCGTGTCGGCTTTCAGAAAATATTTCGCGCTCGGACTCGACGAATAGGATTCGTAGTAATTGTTTTCGTAATTGGCGCGGGCCACGCCTCCGTCAGTGGTGCGCGCCGTCCAATTGTAAACGACGTTGTTGCGGATATCGAGCGAACCGGCGAGATGCGAACTCTGGTCGTAACCGCCCGCCAGCGACCAGTTGCGATCCGTGGAATGCGCGATGAGGTTGTGATGGTAACTCGCAATTTCGCCGCTGATGGACGCCGCGAAGGCGTGCGCCTGGTAGCAATTCGTGCAGCCCGTCGCGGCGCGTTCGGCGTCGTTATAGTGATACGAATGTTGCAGCGGCTCGGAAATGATGTTGTGCTGAAAACTGTTCATTGCCGATTGGCTGCCTACCGCCCCGCTCTGCCGCGAGCTGCTCGCTTCATCCATCGTCCAACTGATGGAACAATGGTCGATAATGGAATTGTTCGCGTTGCCCAGGCCGATGCCGTCCATCGCCTGCTGCGAAGCGTCACCGAGGCGGCAGCGCATGAAACGCATGATGACGTCGTTGCAACTGCTCATGCCCGCGCGCCAGTTCGCGAGACAGATGCCATCACCGGGCGCGGTTTGACCGGCCACGGTGACCGTGCCATTGCCAATCGCGCAAGGTGAGTTCAGCCGAATTAAACCGGAGACGCGAAAAACAATTGTGCGCGGACCACTCGCCTGAATCGCCGCGCGATAACTTCCCGGGCCGCTGTCATTCAGGTTGGTGACTTCAATCACGACGCCGCCGCGACCGCCGCGAGAAAACCGTCCGTAACCTTCCGCCGTGGGAAATGCCAGGTGCCGCGTGCGGAAGTCCCAGATTTTTCCCTTCACGAGATTGGTCACGCCGTTGTCCACATCGAGCTCATCCACGCGCCAAAAATAAGTGAGCGCGCTGTTGAGGCTGGTGACATTAAAACTGTTCGTTGTGCCCGGGACGGCGAGCGATTCGCCTTTGTATTCCGGCGAAGCCGGGGTGGCGTTCAGGACGGCATTGCTGCTCGTGCCAAAATACAGGTAGTTGGTGAGCGCGAAACCAGCCGGTTGCCATTTCAGAGTGGTGAAGCCGGCATTGGCCGTCCCAGGCAGAGGAACGTCGTTGTTGGCGAAAACGTGCTCGTCTCCAACCGCCGGAAAAACGGCGGTTGCGAGCGTGCCGGGCGCACTGGGCCGGTCGATTTCAAAGCCGTTCAGGATGGTAAAATCCAAAAAGCTGCTGCCATCGGGAGTAAAATCGATAACGACCTGCTGGCCATCGAAACTGTTCGTCACATAAAAAAAGGCGAAGCCGCACTTGGTGTCGTTCGTGGCGACGACTGTCGGTGTATTGGTGAACACGCGCGTGCCGTTGACGCTGATGACGCAACGGCTCATCTGGTTGGGGCCATGCCAACTGGTCGTCGGTCCCCAAAGATCATTGTGATAGGTCGTGATAGTATGAACGCCGGCGGGGAGGCCCGAAATGGTCAGACGTATCGCTCCGCCGTTCGTGTTCGGATGATCCACGGGGATTGCATCGTCTTTCCAATGCGCCCAGCAGCCATCCTCGGACAAGCGCCAGCCCACGTTCGGATCCGGACTCGTCGAGTTGCCGTTTTTATTGGCGTAGTTGGCATTGAGATAATGCGTCGCATCGGCAGACGGCGGATTGGTCATCGTTACCGTGCAGGGAATAATGAGATTGACGTTCGTTGATGTCGGCGCGCCGGTGTCCGGATCGTACGTGTAGGTATAGTTGGTGAAAGAATGGCTGGCCGACACGCCATTCAAATCTGGCGCCATAAACCACGGCATAAATCCCGGCGCGGTCACGTCCGACCGCACGGAGCCGGTGATGTCCACGCTCAAGACCTGCGCGCGCGAGGATTGGACGAAAAAACAAGCCGCGAACGAAAGAACTACTGCCTTAATTCCAAACTTCATGTGCAACGTATATCCCTATCATTTTAATGGAAGAGCAATGCCTGGCAAGCATCACCGAATGGATATCCGCGCTGAATAACGCCCCTCCTTTTTTCATTTAAGAAACCCAGCTTGCGACGCTCCCTTCATTTCCGACACTGTCATTAAGAATTCAAGACGGATTTTCTGCGCAGGCGCTCCGGGCGTTGGATTTTAAAAACAACATCGGCCCGGTGGGCCGGCGACCATTGTTTATTCATCGCTTCAGAATGTTCCGTCGCCCGCTCTCATTAGCACGGGATTGATTTTTTATTTATGAAGCGGGACACTCCAAATGGCCTCGCTCGCGAAATGCGTTTTACAGGCGATTCACTTTCATTCCGAGCCAGCGATCGAGGTTCGAATAAAACAATTCCTTTTGCTCCGGTGAAAACGCGCCCACTCGTGCGCCGTGATGGCTGTCGGCGACTACGATTTTGATCGCGTCCGTGCGTCCGAGGAGTTGCATTTGTGTGGCCGACCAGGCATCGAGTTCTCCGTAGATGTAGGCAACGTGGTTTGCTTGGTATTGAAGAAAATGAAAGACGAAGGCCATCGTCGACGGGTTGTAAACGATCTTCGCGCCGTCGGGACAGATCACGAGATTCGATGGATCTTTCAGCGTCTTCAAATACTGCTTGAAATTAGTGATATCGTAATTGTAGTAGCCGATTTCGGTGAAGGCCTGATAAAGGAACGGCTCGAACTGTTTCTTGCCCTGATCGGAATAGTAATACAGCGTGTTCACGCGATTGTAGTGCTCGACCAGTTTTTCCACCGGCGCATCGGGAGCGGGAACATCGGCGGGCTTGGTGCCGTATTGCCAGAACGCGTACGGATATTCGAGCACGCCGTATTCGTAAGCCGCGGGAAGGCCCATCGCGAAGGTCCAGTGGCGGCGCTCGGCCTGTTCCTTGACGAGCGGCAGAATTTCGTCCTCACGTTTCAGCAGCGCAATTTGGAAATCCTTGATCTTCTGTCGCGTGGCCGCGTCCCCGGTCGTCTCAATGAAATGATTAATCCGCGGATCTTCCTGTGCCACGTTGACAGGAGCCACGTAGGCAACGGTCGCATCGACGTCCTCCGGATAATAGCATTTGAAAAACAACGAAGTCTGGCCGCCCTTGCTCGTGCCGGAACTCACCCATTTGCCGGAATACATGGTTTTCAAGGCGCTGACAATCGCGTGCAAATCGTCGGCGGATTGTTTGACGGTCAGATATTCCCATTTGACCGGCGAGGGCACGGAGCGTCCGAAAAAGCGATGCTCCACGGTGACCTGGTTGCCACCCAGAATGCGCTGGAGTTCGCCTCCCGAATTGCCGCGCGCCGCGTAACCTTCCGTCTCGAGCAGCACTGGCTTCGCGTAATCGCTGTGCCCGAGGAAGAATCGTTGGTGGAATTTTTCGCCGTTGGGATTCTGATGATCCACCGGCTGCTCGAACATCACTTCATAGGATTCTTTGAACATCTGCGAATCGCCGCGGGTTTCGCGCACTTCCACGACTCCCGGGAGGGCTTTCAATTTGTGATACAGTTCGGATTCGGGAGCTGCGGGCACGTTGGTGGTCTGCGCTTTTGTTGCAGACGACAAAAACAGGGCGAGCAGCAGGATTGGAATCGAGCGTAATGTTCGTGCAATGGTGCTGTGCATAAATCAATGAATGATGGAATCGTCGGGCGACGTGCCAGTCAGCTTGAATTGATACGGCCATTGTTCGTTGGCGTTCGCGGTGGCAGTGGCGTTCCCGCCCCGACCGCCGCGGCCACTGACATGAATCCAGTGTTCCGTGGGCGCGCCCATGACGACGAGCCAGAGGAATTTTGTTTTCGCGGGAACGGTGAATTCCGCTGTGCCGGGAGATTTCGAAAAAGTGTCGCCGTAAACACGCGAGCCGTCTTCCTTCGAAGCAAGAAATCCGTAGCGCCAGCCGGCCTTTTCCGGTTGAACGCTGTTGAAGCCTTCGGCGCCGACGATGCCTTTGAAATCCAGCGTGACCTTCGTGTCGGCGGCCGGAACTTTTAGTTGGATGGCGTTGTAGCCATAATTCTGCGGGCATTTGTTCGTCGCGATCTGATACCAACCGTCCGCGACAGCCGTGATCGAAGTGGTGTGCTGGTTCGCGTAACGCGCGGCGACTTTCTCAATGCGGGGCATGTCCCAGGTTACGCAATGGCGGTAGGCATCGAACATTTCATCGTTGAATTGCTCCTGCGAAAGGCCAGTCAGCCGCTTGTAAGTCATGACCGGATCTTCGCCTTGCTTCACCTCGCGCCACATTTTACCGATGAATTCCACGCCATGTTTCTCCGACCAGTACTCAAGCACTTCGGCGGTATGATATTGGTTGTCTTGATGGAGGAAGGCGAGATGAGTGGCCTTCATCCAATCATTGAGATGATAATTTTCGAACGTCATCCATTCCGGATAAACCTGCCAGAGCATCCACTGAGAAGTCATCTCGTGAATGCTGCCGCCGGCGAAGCCGGGCGCGCGCTCACCCGGATGCTTGGCCGCAAAGTCATCGCGAATCATAGCCTGAAAGGAATGGCCAAGCTCATGGGCCACGACACCGTATGGCGCGCGATTGATGCGCGTGGCGGGCGTCCAAAACGCCCCGATCTTTCCATCGATATCACCACCAAACGCCGTGCCGCCGGGACCGCCAATCACGAAAAACAGGAATTTGTATTTGCTGGCGTAAGACGTGTCTTTGTCGACCCACTTCATGACGTCGACGTAATAGTTAAAGAAGCGATCGCTCTCCTTCAGGATTTCATCCACGTTGAAGCGGCGATTGGCGACGGGATTCGCCATAGAATCGTCGCCGTATTCCTTGGCCCAGAAGAGCACGAAATTGGGTGTGGACTTGCTGCGTTGGAAACAGAATTCACTGTCGGGGTTGTTGAAGTCATTCGTCGCCGGCACATTGCTGATGCGGGTTGCGGGAATGAATACTTCCTTGCCGCCGGTGTTGGTCAGCGTGATGGCGGCGCGCTCGGCTTGAGCATGGGCAATCGGTTCCGCTCCCAGCGAAAAAAGAATCGCGAGAGCGGCGGCAGTTTTTTGGAATGATGGAGGGCGCATGTTGATTTTTTTCAATTGGATTTCAGAACAATTTTCGATTTCAGCTTCTCACCGCGCGGCCAACGGCTTTCAGATTGTCCACGCGCATTTCTTCATACTCACGGGAAATCACAATCCCATTCGCTCCGGCTTCGAATGCCTTGCGAGTGGCCAGGTAAATTGTTTCAGGATCATCGGGAGGACTGCCGGGCACATCGAAACCGATGCCGGTGTAAATCTTGGTTTTGCCATTTGCGGACGCGACACTGTGTTTGGTCTCGCGAAAAACGTAATCGGGTGAAAAGCCTTTGTGCAACATTTCGCCCAGTTTCGGCTCCGCGTTTTTGTCATAACCGAATACGTCGTAGTAAATATTCAGCGAATCTTCGAGCGAGAGTTCGCCGAGAATCGTGCGCTGAAACCGCGGCAAATACCAGTTGCGAATGCGCGGCGCGAGCACGTTGTGATACGCGATGAACTTGATGAAGTCCGAATGCGGCGCCATTTCTTCGTAGCTCATCTCCGCGCGATACACAATGTCCCACGACGACGGTTGATGATCCACGTGCCAGCCGACCTCCGCGCTCGGCTTGACGCTTTTTACGCGCTTGAACATTGACGCGCACAACTCCTCGCGTCCGAGACGATATTGATATTCCCACGAAAGGATCTCGGGATAGCGGATGATAACGCGCAGGAAGCCGGCGAACACGCCGTCAACCGCACGTTTGTTCCCGCCCTGCACGAAATTATAAAGCTCCTCGAAACCGCGGCGAGCACGCTCGGCGTCGATGCCGTTCGCTTTCGCGCGAGCACGGCAAAATTCGCAAAAACATGTCGGCGGACTGTTGTTCCACGGCAGAATCACGTTCATCAACGACCCCTGCCGCTCGGCGCCCCACTGGATGCCATCGAGGTCGTAGCTGCGGAACAAATCCTCCATTGTGTCCGACCAGAAGCCGATGTATTCAGGATGATTCCAACACGCGGTGCTCGTCGGCTTGCCATTGATGTCGCGCGTGACAACTTTTTCGTAATTCGAAATCGAGCGGATGCCGTCCTCCAGCACGCGCGCGTAGATTTTAATTCCGCGCTTGCGGCACGGCTCGCCCAGTTCCGCAAACAAATCGCGTTTTGCGTGCTCGAAGGTGTCATCCACCTTTTCATGGCGCAGCGTGGTGTTCTTGTAAAATTCGTCATGCGTCCTGACCCAGACGCGCGGGAATTTGCGGCCGGCGTTGTCCGTCAGCGGCACACCGTGATCCGCGCGGGCACTCAGCGGTTTGATGAATGCATTATTGTAACCGTGACTGTAAGGCATCACGGCGTTTACCGCCGAGGTTTCCTGAATCAAATCCAACGTATGCTCGATGCCTTCGTCGAGAATCGTGTGCGGCCCCATTTGGAGGCCGACGAATGGCGCGGTGCTTTTTGAAGAGGCCGAATTATTTCCAGACGGTTGCTCATTGGTCGCGCCAAGACTCGCCAGTCCGGCTCCCGCGGCGGCCGAAGCGACCGCCACGCGCTGAATAAAGTCGCGGCGCGGCATGGCTGAGTTTGCGTTGGTTGAATCTTTCTCCATAGGTGTCACCAAATTTTCAACGGCAGTTTTTCCTTATCGAAGTAAATTTTGTAAGGATAATTTTCTTCAATCGTGTAGAACGGGCGAAACAACGAGCGCACGCGGCTGCCATCCGTCGGCTCGACTTTGAAAAAGCCGGGCGCACTATCGGCGACGAGCCAGTGGTTCAGTTCTGCGTCGGTCTCCGGCAAACGAAAGGCGGCATCGTGATACGCCGCTTCCAAAACCATCGCCACCGGCCCGCGCGCAACGGCGACACGATTCGGATGCTGGCGGTCCACCGGCAACATGCGCGCGGCAAGCGGGATCCGGATTTCGACGCGATCGCCGGAATTCCATTCGCGTTCGATGCTTGCCCACGTTTCCGGTTGGCATTGCACATTGGCTGCTGCACCGTTGACTTTGAGAGAAACGTCACGAGACCAGGCAGGAATGCGGAATTTGAGCGCGAATTTCGCCGGGCGTTTTAATTTCAGGGTGAGCGTGCTCGTGTCAGCTTCGGGATAATTTG
>Ga0068855_100011458_pt1 | contig 10712 bp, 7 predicted proteins | sample KBSCornC52_FD_66592 | JGI IMG/M metagenome (GOLD analysis project Ga0068855, IMG submission 66592) | Corn rhizosphere microbial communities from Kellogg Biological Station, Michigan, USA - KBS Corn C5-2 | ecosystem: Host-associated > Plants > Roots > Rhizosphere > Soil ... | reverse complement strand
CGATTACATCAAAGAGATAGCCGCCTTGTTCATACCAAAAGCGGTCGTTAAGACTGGATTTCACCTGCTGCGCGGCTGCCGCGTACTCCGCACTGCGCGCGTCTTGGCGCATGACAATTGCGAAATCGCGCATTGCAAGCAGTGCGTTGAACCAGAGCGCGTTGATCTCGACAGGCTTGCCGATTCGGGGTGTGACGACCCAATCGCCGATTTTTGCATCCATCCATGTGATCTGGGCTCCGGGTTCGCCAGCGAAGAGCAGACCATCAGCGGAATCCACGCGAATTCCGAATCGCGTGCCGCGGTAGTGCCAGTCGATAATTTCCTGAAGCACCGGATATAGCACCGCCAGCGTGCTCTCGTCACGTGTAGCACGGAAATATTCATCGACGGCAACGAAGTACCAGAGCGTCGCGTCAACGGTGTTGTATTCCGGAACTTCGCCAGCGTCGGGAAAGCGATTGGGTAGCATTCCCTGGCTGACGTGCATTGCGAACGTGCGCAAGATGCTGGCGGCAACTGCTGCTCGGCCTGTGCTCAACGTGAGGCCGGGGAGCGCAATCATCGTGTCTCGCCCCCAATCACTGAACCATGGATAGCCGGCGATGACGGTCGAGCCGGACGGTTCGGTCGCATTGGAGGCCTGGCGGGCGACGATGAATTGATCGGCGGCGAGCGCCAGCTCCTTCATCGTATCGACTGAAGCGCCTGTATCAGGTCGCGTGCGACGATTGTGTATTCCAGCACCGAGGAGCTCTAATAGCTCATTCTGCCGAGCGATCTCATGTTGATAGCTTTCTGCCGCCGACTGCGGTTCATCTCTTTCCGCGGTGACGGTCACAGCTCTGGATTGCCCCTCTTTCAAGGTGAATTGCAATGTTGCGGGTCGCAGCAGGTCTTCGACGTCATCGAGCCCACGCTCGCTCTCGGCGCGATGGCGAAAGTTCCAATGCCAATCGGGCGCGACGAACCACTCGCCCTGACTCGTCATCCGATAAGGAACGGCTCCTTCAAATGCCCTGATTTCGATGCCGCCTGCGACGCGATTCACTTGAAAGTCGCGCGCGCCGCGTAACTGCCAGTGATAGTCGCGATAAGTGCAGAGTGGCGCGACTTCGAATTCGAGCGACGCGCTTGCACGCAGAACCTCGAGGGATACGTACGTAGTGTTCTTGCCATGCGCCATCCAAATGCGCTGTTCGATCAAGGCGTCTCGAATGACCCACTGCCAAACAGGTGTTTGCCCTTCGAGCTTAAAAACGTGCAGATGCTGGTAACCACGCGGGGCAATCGTGCCATCTGCATATTCATTAGTGCCGAGCTCGATGCGCTCACCTAGATATCGGACCGCAATGTCGATCTTCGAAACCATGACGGTGCGCTCAACAGGCGGACGCAATGCCGCCACAAGCAGTCCGTGATAACGCCGAGTGTTTGCACCGCTCACGGTGCCGCAAGCAAAGCCACCCAATCCGTTCGTTACTAGCCACTCGCGCGAAGAGGTTGCGTCGAAGCTTCCGAGCGAGCTCCGATCGAGCTCGAGTCGAGGCAGCTCTTCTGCTCTAGCAGTCGACGGCCGACGGTCAACGGCCACTGGGTTCCTCATGGCCACACTCCTTCCACGAGCAACTGAATCCTATACAGTCGATCGCGACCACAGAGATATAAGGTGCGTCCGTCATCGCCCCACGCGAAATTGTGGACGGGACGTGGCGCTTTGATAGTGCCGAGATGTTTGCCTTGCGGCGAATAGATACGCACGCCATCGGGTGCGGAAAGATAGACATTGCCGCGTGTGTCCACTTTCATGCCATCCAATGCTTCTTCGCCGGGTACTTCTGTTGTGAGGTCAGCAAATACTTCGCTGGCACCCACCGTTCCGTTACGCTTTACTGGAAAACGTAGTACTACCTTGCGTTCTGGATCCCAGTTGTCGACGTACAGATATTTTTCATCCGGCGAGAACGCGATGCCGTTCGGACCTTTGAGATCGGATGTGAGCAACGTGATACTGCCGTCCTTGATGCGATACACGCCGCTGAAAGGTAGCTCCTTGCGCGGATCGTCGAAGAACTTGGGCAAGCCGAACGGCGGATCGGTGAAGTACACGGCGCCATCGGACTTGTAAACGAGATCGTTGGGACTATTGAGACGTTTGCCTTGATAGCTGTTTGCAAGCACAGTGAGCTTGCCGTCCTTTTCGAGTCGGACAACACGATGGTTGCCGTGTTGATTGATCGTGAGACGCCCTTGCTTATCGAGCGTAAGTCCGTTCGAGCCTGGTTGTCCGTATTCGGCGATGTCCGCACCTTCATAGCCACTCTTATCCCGGAATACGGTTAAGGTCGCTGTCTTGGGTTCGTAAGAATAGATGCGGTTGGCGTTGGGATCGCTGAAGAGCAGATAGCTGTCGTTTTTGATCCAGATCGGTCCTTCGGTGAATTGAAAGCCTTCGGCGAGTTTGAAAATCTTTGCGTTGGCGGGAACGATTGCATCGATCGCAGGATCGAGTCGCGTCACTTGCACGTTGACTTCTTGCGGTGTTACTGCGACGGGCACGCCCGTCCCTGGATAGAAGTCGAGCTTCGCGAGCCGCATCCAAATAAAGTTGGTAGGCGGGTCCGACAAGGGGCCGTTGATGCCGAACACGGCGATTTGAATCTTTTGACCTGGACGGACGCTGCGTGCCGCGATCAAGCGATTGTTTGCATTCCAGCCTTTAATGACGGAGCCGCCGCTCTGACCTGTCGCACGCGCAAGCTCGCCATCGATCCAGATCTCGGCGTAATCGTCGATCGATGTCTCGAACGTCACAGTTGTGCCGGCAGTGGAGAAGGTGCCAACTCTTTCCGGCATGGTCACCGCAATGCGATACCAAGCAAAAGAGAGGCGACCGTTGCCGCGGCGTTGAGCGAGCGTAGTCGGCTCGATGCGGGGCCATTTGGAGTCATCAAAGTCGACCCCACCGGCATGCGGCCGGTAGTCCCACGTCGACACGGCGCTTCCCGTTGGCCGGCCGTTTGCATCCGGAGCGTGGTGTTTTGTGGGCACGAGCTCCACATCGCTGTAGCGCCACGTACCTTGCACGAGATCGGCACCAGCCGCGGTGGCTAGATCGATGCTCGCTGCCGGCGCTTGATCCGGTATTTCGTCGGAATACGCGTGATGACTGCAGAAGGTCGCGAACAGAACGTAGATAAGAACTGTGAAGCGCATATGGATAACCGGTTGAGAGTTGGTTGACAGTCGGCCAGAGGCGCTCATCCGCTCGCCTTCACGACGTAGTAGCGAAAGGGTGTCTTCACTTCCTTGAACCAATGCGGTGTGCCGCGCGGAATCGTGAGTACATCGCCTTTGCCGAGCTTGTACTCGGTGCCGCCTTGGATTCCCTTGCCGCGAGTTTCATTTACAGCAATGGTGCGCGGCTCGATCACTTCACCGCCCGTAATGACCGACGCCGATCCTTCGATGACATAGAAGATATCCGTATCGAGCGCGTGCACCTCCGCTTCGCCTGGACCATCGCGGCGGCTCGAGTTCACGCGGTATCCGTTGTCGCTCACGAGCGTTGCATCTTTACGGAATCCCTCCGCAACTTTGTCATTGGGGACGTATTGAACTTGCGACAGTGTTTGATGTGTTTTTGCGAACTCACTCGCGCCAGCGGTTGCAATCTCATCATCCTGGGCAGCGCTTGCCGCGCCGCTCACGCCGATTGCACCGACGACCCGACCGCCGATCTCAATCGGCACGCCTCCCATGAGCGGTGTAAATGGCGCAATCTCCGGTAGCGCAAGCATCGTGTAGCGCCCTTTGTTCACGAGATCTTCAAATACCCGAGTCGGTTTACCAAACAGTACCGCCGTGCGCGCTTTACCAATCGAAATGTTCGAGGCATTCAGGAAAGTGCCGTCCAGACGCTCCACATAGATCACAACACCGCCCGCATCCACGACTGCGACTGCCGCGCCGGGAGCGTTGTGCGCACGTGCATAGTGCAACGCAGACATTGCAACGGATTTGGCGCCGTCGAGAGAGAGGGTGGACTGTGTAATAACATCAGCAGCATGGGCAGCATTGGCAACAACTAGAGCAGCAGCCACAGCTAAGATGAGGTGAAGCCAAGCGAGCGGTTCCCGCGATATCGAAGGTGTAGCGCAGTTCATTTCGATCACCTCTTTCTCAGTTCGCGTACTGTAGCCTGGCGTGCTGCGCAGCCAGATTGAGATAGGCCGTGGCGGCTACTGCCGTTTCTACTGCGGCGCTTCGATCCGATAGACGTCGCAACGTGTCGGCCACTCGTTGCGGCGTGCCGAGATCGCTCCAACCACAGGGCGCCACTGGAAGCACGCGGAAATGGTCTTCGTTTCCTTCAACTATGTGGCGTGAGAAGTCGAGATCCGGCAGGCGGTCATAGAGATCCGCTGCGGCGATGGCATCGTTTGGATAGCTCGCATCGCGCTTCACTACTGCCCGCATCTCCATCACGATCTCTGGATAGCGTTGTTCAATGAGCTGTACGAACAAGCGAGCGGCACCCACCAGCATGAACACGTTCCACATGGCGCCGCGGTCGATGAGCTGACGCGCAAGCGTTATGGATGGCTTCTCCACGAATTGCGCGATGTGGAATGCGCCGCGACGGTCGCTGTAGCTCGGCAAGATGTAGCCAAGTTCCGGGTCGAGCTCTTCTGGCTCTACGCCGAGCATCAAGATGTGCTCGCTGTGGCCACTCACCAGTGACGTGGCTTGTCGCAGGGCGCGTGCCAACACCGCTTCATCGCGCACGTGATGATCCGATGGCAGCAGTACCACGCGCGCATCCGGATCTCGTTCGATGATATGCAGGAGCGGCAAGAGAATGCCGTTGGCAGTGCCACAATTCTCCGGCTGCACGATGATGTTGGCATCAGGCAATGACCAGAGCGGCCCTTCCCACCATCTGCGGTGTTGGGCCGCCACGACTGTGCAAATACGTTGACGTGGCGCAACCGCCTCTGCTCGATGCAGCGCTTCCTGTAACAGAGAAGGCCCTCCGACCAGGGAGCAGAATTGTTTTGGAACGGAAAGTCCGCCTGGTGTCGTCGTCAACGATCGCAAGCGGCTCCCTTCACCCGCTGCGAGCACCAAGGCCCAGGTATTGCTGTTGTTCATCATGAAGAATGTCCTTTGCATGGTTAGTTCTTGTGTGCGAACCCGATGAGATAGCCGCGCTCAGTGCAGCGTTCTCATGCTGCTCAACACTTCGATCAGTCCCCACTGGCGCACTTGGCGTCGTCGCGTCGACCAATGGCGCGGATCGAGTGCAACCGTTGGATACGCGTTGACTGGCATCCAGTTGTGTGTGCTTCGCTCCATGCGAACGGCGGCGTCGAGTACAGCCACTACTGCATTTGTTGAGATCGACTTACGCATGATTGAGCTCCAGTGGAGGGCAGTACTCGGCACTGCCCTCGATGCAGATTGACGATCAGCTCTTCTTGGGCGAGGGATCGGTCACTTTTACGACGTGAGCGCCGGCGATTTTTTCGCAAGTGCCCTTGGGCAGATAGATCCACGCCATGGGAGTCGCGTCGGATTCCACATGCCCATGGCAGGCATTCACGCTCGTGGCACAATCGTTCTTACCTGCCTTGATCACACCGGCGCATTGCTCTTTGTCTTCACCTGCATATGCCGTTGTTGCAATCGAAGAGACGCCGAGTGCGATGAGGCTGGTGACCGCAGCGAGCAGCAAAGGATTGGATTTGTTCATTGCTTTTGACTCCAGTTCGTTTCAGTGATGACTCTCGCGAGTCGAATTCTGTTGACGAGCTGGAGATTGCAATGGCTGTGCCAGGTCGAGAGCAAACGAACGAGTGGTCAATAAAACGCGAAAAACAGCGATAAAAACGCTATTTTTAGAATCGCGTCGGGTGCGGAATTGCGGGGCAATATGCTCGAGGCCGCAACAGGGTGCGGGTTGCCCGCAAGGAGCTGCAGGTTGTGGTATCTAGCGCCGAATCAGTGGATAGAGGGTGTGCGCCCTCGCTAATCGACGGGCAAATCTGCTGACGCAAGACTGTCCGTCCGGCGCAGTTGAAGTTCGTTGACGTCAAAGTGATAGTACGGAGGTGTTTCTAACGACGGTGGATTTCGTGAATCGCTATTTCCCGTTACGCAGCAAAGGTCGGAGTCGGCGCCTTTTATTGGTGATCGCCGAGCGCTGGCGGCGTCGGACCCTATTCATTGCCGGCGGCATCGTGGTCGGATTATGCGCGGCATCGCTCGCCAAACTTTCAGACGTAGCGCAGGCGCAGTTCTTTCGCTTGTTGGATAAGCATCATTGGTTGCCGTGGATCCTTACACCTCTGGGATTCGTTGTCTCATCCTTCGCGACGCGGGCCTGGTTTCGCAATGCGCAGGGCAGTGGCATTCCGCAGGCGATTGCAGCGCATCGCTCCGCGGATACCTCGCTACGAGATTCATTGGTGTCGATGCGTGTTGCCGTCGGTAAAGTATTACTGACAGTGCTCGGGCTTCTATGCGGCGCATCGGTGGGCAGAGAAGGGCCGACAGTACAGATTGGCGCCTCGGTCATGTATGCCGCCGGTAAGTGGACGCCACGCAAGCAGCCGGGGTTGATCGTCGCCGGCGCAGCGGCAGGGGTCGCAGCAGCATTCAATGCGCCACTCGCAGGCATTTTGTTCGCGATCGAGGAACTCACACGTTCTTTCGAAAGACATACGAGCGGACTCATTATCTCAGCTGTCATTGCAGCGGGTTTCACAGCTATCGCGTTCTTGGGTGATTACACCTATTTCGGTACCACCTCGGGCTCCATCGCGGCGCGCGAATGGTTTGCAGTGGTCGCTTGCGGAATACTGGGCGGATGTGCGGGCGGAGTATTCAGCCGGCTAGTCATTGCTGCCTCTGGGTCTGTATGGTGCCGGATCATTCGTGCACAAGACAGCGTTCGTCATTACGCGTTCGTATCGCTGTGCGGAGTTGCAGTCGCTGCTTGTGGAAGGATTGCGGACGGCGCCGTCTTTGGTACCGGCTATTTGCAAGTTAGCACTGCCTTGCACGGCGGCGCGCCACTCAGCGGTGGCTTTGCGCTCGAGAAGTTGTTGGCAACGTTGTTTTCAACAGTGAGCGGAATCCCTGGAGGTATTTTCTCTCCGTCACTTGCGGTCGGTGCCGGCTTGGGAGCAAACGTCGCTCAATACTTCTCCTCGGAGAGTGCGAGCGTCATCATGCTGCTCGGCATGGTGGCCTATCTCTCCGGGGTCGTGCAGGCGCCCATGACTTCTTTCGTTATTGTGATGGAGATGTCAAACGACCATTCGGTTCTCATACCGTTGATGGCCGCAGCACTTATCGCCTATGGTTGCTCCCGCGTGATCTGTCCAGAGGGTATATATCACGCGCTCGCTAAGCAGTACGGAACATCCGGCCATTGATGCACCGTTCGGACATCTAAGATCCAGCATCGTACTGCTGTTTCTTGATGCCGAGCTTCTTGATGCGAAATCGCGTCGTGGAGGGTTTTAGATTCAACAGGCGGGCTGCACCGTTCGGGCCTTCGATTACGCCGCGTGTTTGTTTGAGTACGGTAATGAAGTGCTGGCGCTCGATCTCTTCCAGCGAGAGCGAGCCATTCGATTTTTCGGCTGTGAACCCTTCAGGTGCTTTGGCGGCAGCCACCGCATGAAAGCAGCCGTGATTGGTCGCCACTGCCAGCGGCCAGTCGATCATGAGCGCGTCGCCGGTAGAGGTGATCGCAGCGCGTTCGATAGTATTTTGTAAATCGCGAATATTTCCGGGCCAGGAATGTGCGTTGAGTTTGGCGAGCGCGTCCGGGTGAATCCGTTTGAGCGGTTTGCCTAGCTTGCGGGCGAAGCGCTGCATGAAGAATTCGGCGAGCTCGCGAATGTCATCCTGCCGAGCGCGCAATGGCGGCACGTCGATCGGAAACACGTTGAGTCGATAGAAGAGATCAGCGCGAAAACGGCCGCTCGCTACGTCCTGTTGTAGATCACGATTGCTGGCGGTGATCACGCGCACATCGACCTTAATGGTCTTCGAGCTACCGACCGGCTCGAATTCCCCTTCCTGCAACACGCGCAGCAATTTCGTTTGAGTGTCCAACGGCAGCTCGCTCACCTCATCAAGAAAGATGCTGCTGCCGTTCGCAAGCTCGAAGCGCCCTATGCGCCGATCGGAGGCGCCTGTGAATGCGCCCTTCATGTGACCGAACAATTCGCTCTCGACGAGACCGGCTGAGATCGCGCTGCAGTTGAGCTTGATCATGGTCCGGCCGCGGCGCGGGCTGCGTTCGTGAAGAGCACGCGCAACCAATTCTTTGCCGGTACCCGTTTCGCCGTGAATGAGCACCGTGGTGTCGGTGGCTGCGACCATTTCCACTTTACGCAGCACTTCCCGTAAGGCGGGACTCGAACCCACGATCTGTTGAACGCCGCTGTGTTCGGCGATCTCCTCTTGGAGATAAGAATTCTCGCGTTCGAGTTTAGCCTTGAGGCGCTCGATCTCCTCCAACGCTTTCTTGAGATCGGCAGTGCGTTCGTTGACCTTCGCTTCTAACCCCTCATTGGCTTTCTGGAGGGCAAGTTGTAATTGCCGAATCGCTGTCTGGGCCCGTACACGCGCCAACACTTCCTCATGTTGAAACGGTTTGACCACGTAGTCTGCGCCGCCTGCTTCGAATCCTTTGACCTTATCTTCGAGATCGCCGAGCGCGGTCATGAAAATAATGGGAATCTCGGCCGTACGTGCATCGCGCTTCAAGCGCCGACAGGTTTCGAAACCGTCGATCCCCGGCATCATCACATCGAGTAATATCAATGTCGGCAAGGCATAGCGCGCTTGCTCGATTGCGCTTTCACCTTCGCGGGCCACGAGCACGCGATAACCCTCGCGTCCCAAGACTTCGAGCAACACCTTCACATTGGTGGGCGTGTCGTCCACCACGAGGATGCTGATTGGGGCTTCAGCAGCATTCATCATTGTGCTTCCGTGAGCGGCTTGAGCGCCGTGCGTAGACCTTTCATATCGAAATTGCGTGCCATGCCTGCAAGCTCGTCGACTGCGACGTCGGAGTTTGCGCGAGAACGTATCTGTTCTAATCGTTGCACGAACGCTTGCACGTCGCCGAGCATGGCAAGCTCATAGAGCTCGCGGGCAATGTCGGGGGGTAGAAGAGTAGACGAAGCGGACAAGACAAGGTTACCTCTTGCGACGTCCGGTCCTTCCGTTTCATATACCCAGCGCAGCGCGAGCAGCGGTTGAATGACTTCCAGAAGCTCTTCGAGGCGAACGGGTTTCGGCAGGAACGCTTCGAATCCGCTCGTGTGACAGCGAGCCCGCGTGGCGTCGAATGCGCTTGCAGATACCGCCACGACTGGCACTTGTTCGAGCGCTGCGCTTGCGCGAATTTCCTTTAATGCTTCAAAACCGTCTTTGGTAGGCATTACCAGATCCATAAGAATGAGATCGGGTTGGCTCGTCAGCGCCAATTTCACGGCTTCCACTCCGTCATCAGCTTCGATGATCACGAAGTCGAGGCTCTGTAAGAACCGTTCGAGGATACGCCGATTGTTGACCTTGTCGTCCGCAATCAAGATACGTCTGCGCTTACCGTGATAGCCGACGATGCGCGGTTGCGGTCCGGATTTGAACGTTCTCACCTCCGCGACCTCACCGACCTCCAGCTCTATCGCGAAAGTGCTGCCTGAGCCCAACTGGCTACGCACCGTGAGCGTGCCGCCCATGAGCGCGACGAGCCTGCGACAGATCGCAAGACCCAGGCCGGTGCCTTCGACGTGCCGCTCTCGTTGCTTCACTTGGTGGAAGGGGTGAAAGATATGTTCGAGCTCGGTGTCCGGGATGCCCGTGCCTGTGTCTTCAACCGCGAACCGCAAACGGCAGCGATCGTACTCGCGCGCCACGACTTCGATTCTCAGGCTCACTTCTCCTTGGCTTGTGAACTTGACTGCATTGCCGAGAAGATTGAGCAAAACCTGCCGTAGTTTGCGCTCGTCGGCAACGATCGCCGCCGGCAGCGCAGGGGTGGTGTGATAGGAAAATCCCAGACCCGATTGAGCCGCTCGAACCCGTGCAATGTCCGCAATCTCACGGACGAAATCCGCCAGATTGAATCCCGTGGGCTCGATATCTAGACGTCCGGCCTCGATCTTGGCGAGATCGAGCACGTCTCCGATCAGCGTAAGCAAGTGCTCGCCGCAGCGCTCGATCGCTTCGATGCTCTCCAGTTGCAAGCGGCCGAGCGAATCATCGCGTTTGAGCAACTGCGCATAGCCCAGCACACCATTGAGCGGAGTTCTAAGCTCGTGGCTCATGCTCGCCAAGAATTCGCTCTTGGCTCGGTTGGCGCTTTCTGCTGCTTCTTTCGCGTCTTTTAGCGCAACCTCGGACTCGTCGCGTGCCATGGCGCTGCCGACGATTTCGCCGAGCAGTCCGAGCAATCGCAAATCTTCGTTGGGCCATACGCGTTCGATGTGATGAGAATGAAAACAGAGGATGCCGAGCGCATCGGCGCCATAGATAACGGGCACGGCGATCCGAGAAACTACGCGCTCGGCCCCCGGCAGTTCATTCATCACGGCAAAGCCGGGCGGCAACTGCTCGGGCCTAGCCGCATTGACAGTTCTTTTCCTCAAGAAATGCTCGACGACTTCCGGCACGACGTCGCG
>Ga0068855_100011457_pt1 | contig 10712 bp, 9 predicted proteins | sample KBSCornC52_FD_66592 | JGI IMG/M metagenome (GOLD analysis project Ga0068855, IMG submission 66592) | Corn rhizosphere microbial communities from Kellogg Biological Station, Michigan, USA - KBS Corn C5-2 | ecosystem: Host-associated > Plants > Roots > Rhizosphere > Soil ... | reverse complement strand
GGCCCAGCCCGCGGTCTATACCTACAAGGGCAAGGAATATGTGGTGTTCGCCGCCGGCGGCAACGGCATCCTGACGCCGCGCCTGTCCGATCAGCTGGTGGCCTTCGCGCTGCCCAACTGATGAGATCTTGAACGACAAAAGGCGCTCACCTCACCCGTGGGCGCCTTTTGCTTTTGCAAAGGAAAGAAAATGAGGAAGCGCGATTTTCTCACCGCCATGGCCGCAAGCACCCTGGCCGCCGGCGTGGCGAAGGCCGATGACTATATCCACGGCAAGAATCTGGGCGCCGCGCCGCCGCAGAAAAAGAAAGACGTGCCGCACCGCAAGGTGACGACGCGCAATCTGTTCAAGGTGCCGCATGGCTATCCCAATGGCGTCGCCATCGCGCCGGAAGGCGTGTGGGTCGGGGAACAGAAGGCGCAGGGATATGGCAAGGATGGGGGCCATGTCACCGAGGATGCCTGGCTGTTCGACTGGACCGGCAAGATGCTCAAGACGGTCCACACGCCGTCCAGCAACACTTCAGGGCTGGCTTATGGCAACGGTCATGTCTGGATGGGCGCCAATGGCGGACCGGAGGGCGTCTATGAAGTGGACATGGATTCCAAGCTGGTGAGCCATCGCCAGATTCCCCTAGGGCCTGCCGAGAATGGCGGCGGCTGCCATGGCCTGATGTGGCATGAGGAGAAGCTCTGGATCGTCGCCAACCGGCTGCGCGGCATTCTGCGCGTGGATCCCAAAAGCTGGGCGCCGGAATTCATGATTCCGATCACCACCGACCGCTGGCACGGCATCGCTTGGGACGACAGTCACCCCGGCGGCGCGATCTGGATGGTGACAGGCTCCTCCGATGTGGACCGCTATGTGATGCAGAACGGCAAGCTGCATCACACCACCACCTCCGGGCTGGTGAAGTATGACGCCCGCACCGGCGCCGTGCTGGAGACGGCCGAATTCCTGGAAGGCACCGCGGACCCGCACGGCCTGGCCATGCGCAACGGCAAGCTGATCTCCTGCGATGCGGGCGTCGGCCCGCCCGGTTTCGAAGGCACCGGAAGCCCCAGCGCCGGCTATATTTTCGAGATCAGTTTCGTCTAGTTGCCCCTCCGGCCTTCGCTGGCTCGTTCGGCCGGCGAAAGGTCCATTGGGTCTTTCGCTGTTCGGCCTCACGCCAGCTACGGCGTTCGGTTGGCCCCTTGCCAATAGTGAGACGCATCCCCATTGTCCTGCGCGGGAAAGGTCAGACATGGCAACTCCAGGCAAGGATAGCGCCAGCCGGCTGGATGAATGGTCGCCGCGGCTGCTCAAGTCGCGGCTGTATAACCGCATCTTGGTGGACATCATCATCGGCGCGTTGGCGCCCGGCGAGCAGCTGGATGAGAACGTCCTGGCTGGGCGCTATGGCGGGGGCCTGGCCGGCATTCGCGAGGCCTTGGCGCGCCTGTCGCTGGAGGGCCTGGTGGTGCGCAGGGCCCGGGTTGGCACATCCGTGGCGCCGCTGGACCTGGCCGGCGCGCGCGAAGCCTTCGAAGCGCGTTGTCTCATTGAGGTACAGTGCGCCGGGCTCGCCGCCCAGCGCGCCACCGCCGAAGAGATCGCCGCCATCCACGCCACCCTGCAAGACGGCGAGACGGCGGTGCGCGACGACGACCAGGCGGCGTTGGCGGCCATGGACGAAGCCTTCCATGTCGCCGTGGCGACGGCCAGCCACAATCGCAGCCTGGCCAAGATGGTGGTGAGCCTGCATCACCAGACCGCGCGCTACTGGCTTTATGCCATGCGCGAGCCTGGCGACAATGACGGCATGGCGGCGCTGAACGAGCACCGTGCCCTGGCCGAGGCCATCGCCAGCCGTGACGTGGAAAAGGCGCGCGCCCGGATGCTGAAGGTGCTGGGCGATTTCCCCTCCGAAATAAAGCGCAGCCTGGAAGGCCGCTGAGTGTCCCAGGCGGCCGGCAGGAAAGCAGGCTTTCGCGCCTGGACGACGCTCGCCCTGACAAGCGCGCTGTTCTTCATCATCACCGCCGCGACCTTTTCCTCGCTGGGCCTGGCGCTGCCGGCCATGGTGGCGGAAATGGGATGGAACTGGACCAGCGCCGGCTTCGGCTTCACCCTGCTGGGATTTTTCTGCGGCATCACCAGCGCGGTGCCGGCCAGCCTGATCCGCCGGTTCGGCGTGCGCGCCAATCTGCTGGCCGGCTCGGTGGTGATGGGCCTGGCCTTTGTCTGCCTGGCCGAAGCCGACGGGTTGCTGCTTTATTTCGTTGGCGCGTCGCTGGCGGGGCTGGGCTACACGCTGCTGGACTCGGTGCCCGGCACTTATCTTCTGTCGCGGCTGTTTGTCCGGCCGTCATTTCCCTTTGGTCTCTTCTTCACCATCGGGGGGCTGGGCGGTGTCGCGGGGCCTTTGATCTATGCCGCCGTGATCGGCACGACCAGCCATTGGCGTTCCTACTGGTTGCTGATCGGCGCCGCGGTCGTGCTGACCGGTCTGGTCGCTGCGCTTGGCGCGGACGCCAAAACCGATGTCGGCACAGCGGCGGAAGCTGATCCGGACATTTCCACCGAGCACTGGACCATGCGGGAAGCGCTGCAGACCAGACAGTTCTGGATCATCGCCGCCGCTTACACGGCTTTCCTGTTCTGTGGCATTACCGCCAATTCCGTCTCGGTGGCGCATCTGACCCAGCATGGCGTGGCGGCGGTGATCGCCGGCAGCATGGTCAGCGTGGAGGCGCTGCTCAATTCCGCTGCGCGCCTGACCGGCGGCATTCTCTCCCGCTTTGTCAGGGCCAAGACGCTGCTGGCGGCGGCGCTGGTCAGCCTGGTGATCGGCCTTCTGGCGCTGGCGGCGGCGCGCGACCTGGCCATGATGCTGCTTTACGCCGCCGGCATCGGCATTGGCTTTGGCCTGGCCAATTTCGCGGCCACCATCCTGCTCTTGGATTATTTCGGGCGCGGGGCCTATCTGGAACTGTTTTCGGCCGTCAACCTGATCGGCACCGTCGGTGCGGTGGCGCCGACCCTGGCCGGCATCGCCCGCGACCGGATCGGGACATTCACGCCGTTTCTCATCGGGCTGGCTGTCCTGGTGGCGCTGGTCATGCTGGCGGTCATGATGATGCGCCCGCCGCTCAAGAGCGCGCCATGAAGGAATTTGGCGTCTTTCTTCCCATTGCGAATGGCGGCTGGATCGTCTCCAAAGCCACCCCGCCGCTGGACGGTGGCTGGGAACAGAACCGCGATGCCGCCCTGATCGCCGAAGAACAGGGCTTCGATTTCGTCATGGCGATGGGCAAATGGCGCGGCTTTGGCGGCGAGACGGAACATTGGGGCCGCTCGCTGGAGGCCGTCACCATGATGGCGGGAATCGCCGCCCTGACCAAACGCGTGAAAGTCTGGGCGACCTTGCACGCCATCCTGCACAATCCGGCGGTGGCGGCGAAAATGATCGCCACTTTGGATCATGTCTCCGGCGGAAGGGCAGGGCTCAATATCGTGGCCGGCGCCTACCGCGGCGAGTTCGAGCAGATGGATGCCTGGGACGCAAGCCTGGATCACGACGCCCGCTATGACCTGACCGAGGAATGGACGAAGATTATCAAGCGGCTGTGGCGCGAACCCACCGTCACTTTTGAAGGCAAATACTTCACCTTCCGGGATTGTGTCAGTGAACCCAAACCTCTCAAGCAACCTTTCCTGATCTGTGCCGGCATGTCGGCGCGAGGCTTTGAGTTTTCCGTGGCCGAAGCCGATGGCTGTTTCATCGGCGGCCGTGATACCACCGAAACGGCGGCCGCCTCGCGCCGCGCCAAGTCACTGGCGGCCAGGCTGGGCAAGACCATCCGCACCTATTGCATGATGACGGTCATTGCCGCGCCTACCGATGAGGAAGCGGAGGCGCGGGCCCGGAAATATCGCGGCGGGCTGGACGAGGGTGCCGTGGCGGGCATGCTGGAAAGCTATGGCGCACAAGGCAACGCCATGACCGCACGGGCCCAAGGCGCCTTCATGACCCAGACGGTTGTGGGATCGCCTGCAAGTTGCGCCCGCCAGATTGAAACGTTTCTGCGCGACTGCGACCTGGATGGGCTGATGTTCATCTATGACGACTATCCGGCGGGCCTGCGCGTTACCGGCCAGGAAATCCTTCCCTATTTGCGCAACGCCTTTCCATGACCGAGAAAGCCCAGCACAAGCTTCAGCCCGCATGGATCGCGCCAAACCGTACGGCGCTTGTGCTCATCGACATGCAGGTGGATTTCGGCAGCCCCGACGGCGAGATGGCGCGCCGTGGCGCCGATGTCGGCGCCTGCCAACCTGCCGTCGCCAAAGCGGTTCAGCTGACCGATGCCGCCCGCGCCGCCGGTGTGCCGGTTGTATTCGTGCGTCTGCTGACGCATCCGGGCGGCGAGAATCGCATTGTGCGGGAATCCAAAGAGCGGCAGGGCGATGACCAGCCCGATCTCTGCGTGGAAGGCAGCCGCGGCGCCGACTTCATCGGGCCCCAGCCGCAGGATGGCGAAGCCATCTTCTCCAAGACCCATTTCAGCGCCTTCGCTCGCACCGGTCTTGCCGATCAGCTGCATGCCCAGGGCGTGGACACGCTGGTGCTGGCGGGCCTTACCACCGAATGCTGCGTTCAGTCTTCGGCCTGGGATGCCTTCGAGCGGGACTTTCATATCTTCATCGCCGAGGACGCCTGCGCCGCCTACGACGAGGCGCTGCATCGCCATGCCCTGAAGGCGCTGCAGCTCAGCGCCGCCATTGTCGTTCCGGTCGCCGCCCTGGTCGCGGCTTGGATCAAGTAAAAACAAAGACTTAGGTCTGTTGCGACCAATTCTCCATTGCGGAGAGTTGTAAAATGTTACATGGCATTTCCAACAGGGATGTCTATGTACGCTGCCATGCACCGGGGCTTTCTTTTGTTGGCGATGATCTGGACGGCGCCTGCCTTCGCGCAGGGGGTCGAATCCATCACCGTGAGCGGCGATCCGGTGCATCTGCTGCACACCGGCGCCAACGATGCCGCCTTCGGCTTGGACAAGCCGCTGCTGGAAACCCCGCGCGCGGTTACCTTGGTCAGCGACGCCACCATCGCCCGTTATGGTGTCAGCGGTGTCAACGACCTCACGGCGATCACGCCATCGGCCTATACCGCCAGCTATTACGGTGTAGAGGGCGCGGTCAGCCTGCGCGGCACCCTGGCGGAAAATTATTTCCGCGGCTTCAAACGGGCGGAAAACCGCGGCACCTATTCCACGCCGCTGTCGGACGCCGCGGGTATCGAGATCCTGCGCGGGCCGCCTTCGCCCGTCTATGGCGCCGGCAAGGTGGGCGGGCTGGTGAACTTCCTGCCCAAGAGCGCGGCGGCGAATGACAGCCTGGGCGGCGAAGTGACGGTCACCTATGGCAGCTATGAGAAGCGCAACCTGACGGCCCAGTTGAGCGCGCCGATCGCGCTGGGCACTTTGGCGGGCGGCCTTCACGCCTATGGCGAGGCCGACGACAGTTTCAGCTTCTATCGCGGCATTCATCCCAGCCATCAGCTGCTGGAATTGTCCGGCACCCTGGCGCGCGATGACTGGTCCTTCGCCGCCGACTACATGTACTACCATTCCAACGGCGATGTGCAGACGCCGGGCTGGAATCGGCTCACCCAGGGGCTGATCGACAACGGCACCTACATCACCGGCCGCAACACGTCGCTGAAGGATGCGGACGGCAATGGCCGGCTGACCTTGAACGAGCTCGGCGGCAATCCCTACACCTTCGATCCCAATTTCCGCGCCCTGGCCTGCGTCGCCTGCCAGGATGCCGCGCACAGGCTGGATACCGGGCTTGGCGCCGTCACGCTCGATCCGCGCACCGTCTATCTGGCGCGGGGCGTGGATTTCTCCAACACCATCACCCACACCGCGTTCCTGGAGGCGGCCGACGCGCTGGGCGAGGGCCAGGCCCTGCGGCTGCAGGTCTTCGGCGACGTGCTGCAGAATGACCGGTTTGTCTCCTACGGTTTCCCCGGCTCCTATCGCACCCAGATTTTCGAAACGCGGCTGCGCTACGACCTCGCCCGCGATTTCGGCCCGATCAAGACACAAACAGTGGCGGGCCTGTCCTGGCGTTACGTTCACGCCATCGGCAAGGAAAGCTTCAACAGCGGCGTCATCGCGCTGGACCGTCGCGATATCTCCCAAGGTCCCGCCGCCAATGACATCATCGACTCGCCCTTCAACGCCGATCCGCCGGGCACCATCGGACTGGGCTGGGAAAACAATGTGCAAAGCAATACGAGCGATGCCGGCGCCTTCGTCACCAGCGATATTGCATGGGACAATGGCCTCGACCTGACCGTGGGCGGGCGCTACGACGATTACAATGCCCGCTCGGTGGATGTGGGTGCTTTGCCCTACGAGCCGGGTTCAGGGCGCGGCAATGCCGGGCGATTCACCTATTCCGCCAGTCTGTCCTGGAAGACGCCATTCGGGCTGGTGCCCTATGTCACCAGCGCCAAGTCTTCCGCCATCGAGATCGGCCAAGCCGACCAGGTGCTGACCAGCCTCTTGGCGTCGCGCGACTGGCTGTCGGCGTCCTTCCTCAATGAGGCGGGCCTGAAGTTCACGGCACTCGATGACCATCTGCTGGGGAGCTTGGACTGGTATGTCCAGAACCGGACCCAGCTCAGCCAGGGCGCCCAGGGCATCACCAGTGTGATCGGCACGGTCGGCCGCGGCGCCGAACTCGAGCTGCGCTATGTCGTCAGCCCCAACATCAGCTTCACCCTGGCGGCCAATCTGCAGCACACCACCATCAAGGGCCCCGATCACAGCTTCGCCTATGTTCCGGCGCGCACCTATGGCGTCAGCCCGCAGAATGGTTTTGGCGGCAGCTATATCGTTTATGATTTTTCCACCCTGCCGGGGCGCAGCGGCAATTACGAAGACACGCTTCTGCCCCATGCCGTCATCAGCCCCTATGTCACCTGGACCAGCGATGGCGAGACCTGGGGGCCGCTGACCAATCTGAAATGGGGCGCGACCTTTGGCGGCACTTATGTCGGCCATACCCGGCAGACGGTGCCCGATCCGATTGTTTATCCCGCTTATGTGACACTCAATGCCTCGGCCTTCGCACAATGGAATGTGTGGGAGGCGGAGCTTAATGTGAACAATCTGGGGGATGAACGCTACTTCACGCCCGGCGCCGACACTTATTCCAATCTTAGTGCCCTGCCTGGCATCGGCCGCGTCTTCAAAGTCACGTTGACGCGGTTGTTCTGAACCGCACGCGCACCGTAAGCTCGCGCGCCATGAACAGAGTCGCGCTCGCATTTTTTCTTTCGCTTCTGCCTGCCGCCGCCAAAGCCGAAGATGCTGCCTGGGTCCAGGCGGTCGCCAACGGTTACGAGGCGCGGCTGGTTACGGCCGCTGCCACTTGCCCGGTCCTGAATACCGACAAAGGTGACGTGGCGATGACAATTCGGGCGTCAGCCAGCGCCGATTTTCCGATGGTCTGTGCCGCGCCGCTGGCCACCGGTGTCACCAAGGCGCAGATCGGCGCTGTGACATTGCCGGTGCCGGCGGCAAACCCGCAGCGTATCCTGGTCCTGGGCGACACCGGCTGCCGCATCAAGGGCGCGGCCTTGCAGGCCTGCAACGATCCGGCGGCCTGGCCCTTTCCGCTTGTGGCGAGCGCTGCCGCCAAACTGAAGCCTGATCTGGTGATCCATGTCGGCGATTATCTCTACCGGGAAAGCGCCTGCCCCGCCGGCAACGCCGGCTGCGCCGGTTCGCCCTGGGGCAACAATTGGACCACCTGGCAGGCCGATTTCTACACGCCGGCCGCGCCGCTGCTGGCGGCCGCACCGATCGTGCTGGTCAGGGGCAATCACGAAGACTGCCGCCGCTCCGGGCCGGGCTACCAGTTGCTGATGGGCCCCGGCGATGCGTCCGGCCCCTGTCAGATGCATGAACCACTTTACAAGGTCGATCTCGGCGGTCTCACCCTGGGCGTGCTGGACGATGCCGTGTCGGAGGAAACCGAGCTCGACCGGACCCTGGCGCAAACATACGCCGATGAGATCGCCAGCCTGGCGCAAATCTCCACGCCGGTCTGGCTGGTGCATCACCGGCCGACCTGGGCGGCGATCAGCGGTCCGCTCGGCATTGCCATGGGCGGAAACCTCACCCTGATCGAAGCCAGCCGGCTCAACGCCCAGAAAGGCGCAGCCCTCATTCCTTCCTCCGTCGAATTGATGCTGTCCGGGCACATCCACACGTTTGAGGCGATCAATTTCAATCAGCGGGTGCCGCCCCAGATCGTCGCCGGCAATGGCGGCGATGCCCTCTATGAGACGCCGCGCAATCTGCGCGGCACGCAGTTCATCGGCCATTCCGGCGTCACGGTGGCCGATGGGTTATCGGTGGGTGGCTTCGGTTTTCTGCTGATGACGAAAGTTGGAAATGGGGCGGCCGATGGCTGGATCATCGATCTCTACGATCCGGCGGGCCAGCCAGAAGGGCAATGCCGCTTGAGCACGACCGGCAAGGGCCGGCTGGATTGCCCCAGTCTGAAGCCCTGATTACTGGACGGCTTGTGCTGCGGCCTGATCCAGCAAGGTCAGCAGCGCGGCCGTGGGAAAACCATCCACCGCCAGGCCGTGAGCCTTCTGATACTGGCGCAGCGCAGCCCGGGTCCTGCGGCCCAGCACGCCGTCCGGCGTTCCGGGATCAAAGCCCAGCTTGGCCAAGTCCGTCTGGAACTGGATGCGTTCGGTGCGCGACAAGGGCCGCTCATCACGCGGCCAGGCATGGCGCACCGGCGGCGCGCCAGCCATGCGGTCGGCAAGCAGCCCCACCGCCAACGCGTAAGAAGCGGCGTTGTTGTATTTCAGGATGACATTGAAATTGGGCAGCACCAGAAAGGCCGGACCGCGCGCGCCCGCCGGCAGCAGAATGCCGGCATTGTCCGGCGCATCCGGCAGCACATCGCCCGACGCGGTGGTGACGCCCAGCGCGCGCCATTCCGCGATGGGTTTCAATGTGCCGGTATCGGCCATCTCATAGAGGAAGGTCGGCGGCAGTTGCACCTCATAGCCCCAGGGCTGGCCTGTCTTCCAACCCTGGCTGGACAGCAACTTCGCCGCGGAGGCCAGGGCATCGGGCGCCGACTGCCACAGATCGATCCTGCCATCGCCATCGCCATCGGTGGCGTATTTGAAGAAGGTGGTGGGCGTGAACTGGGTCTGGCCGAAAGCGCCGGCCCAACTCGCCGTCATTTCGCTCAAGGGATAATGCTGTTCTTGGTACAGACGCAGCGCGGCGAAGAATTCCGGCCGTGCATACTCGGCGCGCGGGCCGTCATAGGCCAGGGTCGCCAGCGCCGCGAACAGGTTGAAGCCGCCCGTCTCCGAGCCGTAATCGGTTTCCATGCCCCAGACAGCGACCAGAATTTCCTTCGGCACTCCGCTGGCGGCTTCGATCCGCGCCAGCACATCGCCATAACGCGCCAGCATGAATTGCGCGTCCTTGATCCGCCGCGCCGAGACCGCGCTGTCCAGATAGCTCCATATCGGCTTGGAGAATTCCGGCTGATTGGCATTCATCTCGGTGATGGCGGGGATCGGCGCGATGCCGGCGGTGGCGGCGTCGAAGGTCGCGTCGGTGATGCCTTGCGCCCGCGCGGTGATGCGAGCCTCGGCCAGGAAAGCGTCGAACTTGGCATCACCCGAGCTTGGTGGGGCAGGGGGCGGGGGCGCGACCGGAATGCTGACGGCGGGCGCGGGTGGCAGCGGCGGTTTGGGAGCCGTATGGGCGCAGGCCGCCACCAGCAACAGGGCGGCGAGGCCCGCCAGCCGCTGCAACCCGGGCAGGGGATCGGCCCGCAAAGCGGTCAGGAGGAAGGGGCGGGGCGCCATGGTCCGCTGGTATACCTGATTCCGGCATTTTTGGCGGAAAAGCTGGGTTTTTTCCGTGGCTTGGCGGGTTGACAGGGGTGGGGCCTTTCCATAGTTTCCGCGCCTCTTTCGAAAAGCCGGCCTCAAGGGCCGAAAACTGGTCCAAAGGCAGTCCTATGAAGGTTCGCAACTCTCTCCGCTCGCTCAAGAAGCGCGACAAGGACTGCCGCGTGATCCGCCGCAAGGGCCGCGTTTACGTGATCAATAAGAAGAATCCGCGGTTTAAAGCCCGTCAGGGTTAAGCGATACTCGCGCCGCTTTTCCTCCCGGGCGTGAGATGCTTCTTCCACCGACCAACGCCAACATTGTAGCCCGCCGGACGGAAATCGTTGCCGCGCTTCGCGAGATCGTGCCCGATGGCGTGGTCGCCGATGAATCGGGCCTGGCCACCTTCGATGCCGATGCCCTGAGCGCCTATCACCAGATGCCGCTGGTCTGTGTGCTGCCGTCCAACCGCCAGCAGGTCAGCGAGATCCTGCGCTATGCCGAGAAGGAAGGCGTGCCGATCGTGCCGCGCGGCGCGGGAACTTCGCTGTCCGGCGGCGCCTTGCCGCGCGAGGACGGCATCCTGATCGGCATGGGCCGGATGAAGCGCATTCTCGAGATCGACTATGAGAATGGCTGCGTCGTGGTGGAACCGGGCGTCACCAATCTCAACATCACCAAGGCGGTGGAGGCTAACGGCTTCTATTACGCGCCCGATCCCTCCAGTCAGGTCGCCTGCACCATCGGCGGCAATGTGGCGGAGAATTCCGG
>Ga0068855_100011456_pt1 | contig 10713 bp, 11 predicted proteins | sample KBSCornC52_FD_66592 | JGI IMG/M metagenome (GOLD analysis project Ga0068855, IMG submission 66592) | Corn rhizosphere microbial communities from Kellogg Biological Station, Michigan, USA - KBS Corn C5-2 | ecosystem: Host-associated > Plants > Roots > Rhizosphere > Soil ... | reverse complement strand
CCCGCGTTGACGGCGTTCTGCGCGAGGATCACGTACATCACCTCGCGCGTGTGGCCGTGCGCGCGCAGCACGGCGCACAGCGCGAAGATCATCGACTCCATGAACAGCGTGCCGCCCATCCAGTGCAGGTAGGGCAGCGCGTAGGCCATCAGCGGCGGCGTCAGCTGCGCCCAGCGCAGCAGCGTGGGCGCGGTGCCCGCCAGCAGCAGGCTGAAGAGCGCGCCCAGCCACAGGTTGGTCGCCACCGCGCCGCGCGCGAGGCGCCGCGCGCCGGCGCGGTCGTCCATGCCCAGGTGGTGCGTCGTGGCGATCGACGCACCCACCGCCAGCACGTTGAAGCCGATCAGGAACATCACCAGGATCTGCCCGGCGCTGCCCAGTCCGGCCACCGCGTTGTCGCCGATGCGGCTGGCCATCAACGTGGACACCACGTTGGTGAGCATGTGGAGCGACTGCTCGGCAAAGATGGGCCACGCCAGGCGCAGCAGCCCGGGCGGCGGCGCGGGGGGCTCGTGCGTGCCGGGCAGCTGGGAGACGGTGGACATGGGACGGCAGCTTAGCGGCGATTGGTTACGGGCGATTACGGAACGCCGCGGCGGGGGTGGCTCCTGCGACTGCGCGCAGGATGACGGGCGACCCTGGTCAGCGCTTGGCGGATGCCGGGCGTCGCGCCACGGTGGATCCTGCGACTGCGCGCAGGATGACATCCTCATTGACCGCGGAGTCATCGGCGCGCAGTCGCAGGATCCACGCGGCGGCGGGGCACGTTGCCGGGACGCCACCCGCCTCGCTCCGTCATCCTGCGCGCAGTCGCAGGATCCACGGTGGCGGCGGGGCACGCTGCCGGGACGCCACCCGCCTCGCTCCGTCATCCTGCGCGCAGTCGCAGGATCCACGCACGCCGCAGCATCGCCTTGTAAAAGTATGACTATAAATCGGCATCAAACCGCCCGGCCGCTTAAAATCGTCGGGCGACGCCAAATATAGTCATACTTTTATAAGGACGACGAGACATGACCGCTCCCCGCCAAGCCGCCCGCTACCAGGGCGTGTTTCCCGTGGTGCCGACGATCTTCGACGCGGGCGGCGGCCTCGACCTCGCCGGCCAGAAGCGCTGCGTCGACTTCATGATCGACGCGGGCTCCAACGGCCTGTGCATCCTTGCGAACTTCTCCGAGCAGTTCGTGCTGTCCGACGACGAGCGCGAGACGCTGACACGCACGATCCTCGAGCACGTCGCCGGCCGCGTGCCGGTGATCGTGACGACCACGCACTTCTCCACCGACATCTGCCTGGCACGCGGCCAGCGCGCGCAGGCGCAGGGCGCGGCCATGGTGATGGTGATGCCGCCGTACCACGGCGCCACGCTGCGCGTCGGCGAGAAGCAGATCCATCACTTCTACGGGCGGCTGTCGGAAGGCCTGCGGATTCCCATCATGATCCAGGACGCGCCCATGGCCGGCACGCCGCTGTCGGCCGCCTTCCTCGCCCGGCTCGCGCAGGACCACGAGCGCGTGCGCTACTTCAAGATCGAGACGGCCGGCGCAGCCAGCAAGCTGCGCGAGCTGATCGAGCTCGGCGGCGACGCCATCGAAGGCCCGTGGGACGGCGAGGAGGCGATCACGCTGCTGGCCGACCTGGACGCCGGCGCCACCGGCGCGATGACCGGGGGCGCCTACCCGGACGGCATCCGCTCCATCGTGGACGCGTTCGCCGCCGGCCGCCGCGAGGAGGCCGTCGAGGCCTACGGCCGCTGGCTGCCGCTGATCAACTTCGAGAACCGGCAGGGCGGCTTCCTCGCCGCGAAGGCGTTGATGAAGGAGGGCGGCATCATCGCGTGCGACGCGCCCCGGAGCCCCTATCCCGAGATGAGCCCGCACGTGCGCGCCGGATTGCTCGATGCCGCGCGTCGACTGGACCCCCTGGTCCTGCGCTGGGGTCGCTGAAAGTCCAGCGGCCGTGTTAGCGTCGCGGCCATCTTCCACGTCTGGCCAGGACATGTCCGACCGCGCCGAGCACTCGCCGTATCGCACCAAGCCCGCCGGCAAGAGCATGCACGGCCGCATCGTGCGCGAGCTGGGGCAGCGCATCCTCTCGGGCGAGCTCGCACCGGGCGACCGGCTGCCGGCGGAGTCCGAGCTGATCGACAAGTACGAGGTGAGCCGTCCCGTGCTGCGCGAAGCGGTGCGCGTGCTGGTGGCCAAGGGTCTGGTGCTCTCGCGGCAGCGCGCCGGCGCGATCGTGCGCCCGCGAGCCGAGTGGCACCTTCTCGACCCCGACGTGCTGTACTGGATGATCCAGGTGCGCCCCGCGCCCGAGTTCGTGCGCACGCTGATGGGGCTGCGCCGCGTGTTCGAACCCGGCGCCGCCGCGATGGCCGCGCAGGCCGCCACCGACGAACAGTTGGCGGGCATCGCGCAGGCCTACGAAGGCATGGCGGGCGCGCGGGACGGCGACGCGATGCTGGAGCCCGACCTCGCGTTCCACCGCCGCATCGCCGAGGCCACGGGCAACGACCTGATGGCCTACATCGGCACGATGATGTCGCTGGCGCTGCGCGAGTCGATCAAGCTCAGCAACCGCCTGCCCGACACGCACGTGCTGTCGCTGCCGCGGCACAAGGCCATCCTCGTCGCGCTGCAGAACCGCGACGCGGCGGCGGCGCACCAGGCGACGCTGCTGCAGCTGGACGCGACGCAGCTGGACCTGTCGGCCGCGCTGGCGCGCGACTGAGCCTCACTGCTCGGCCGGAAGCACCACGAAGCCTTCGTCGAACGGCTGGAGATGAGGCATCGTCTCGGGCTGTCGCAGCCGCGCCTCGGTGGCCTTGTCGCCGGCGCTGGGCGCGAAGGCGTTGCTGCCCGCATTGGTCGCGGGCGTGGCGTGGCAAGCCGACAGCAGCACCAGCGCGACGGCCGACACCGAGGCGAGAATCAAGGTGCCGACGGTGACGTAGCCGGCGGTGGCGGTGCGCCGGGAACGGTGCGCGGCGCACGGCGCCGCGGCGGGGCAGGTTTCCTGCATGATGGTTCCCCCTGGTTGCGGGACATCGGGCGGCCCGTTGCGAAGCGCCATATTGATCCTTCGCGCGCCGGGGCGCATCCCCCAGGCTGGGGACGCGCGGCATGTCCGGATTTGCCGCTGAAAGTTTGTACTCGACAGGAGAGAACTCGACCATGAATCCGACGAACAACGTGGCCGTCGTCACCGGTGCGGGCAGCGGCGTCGGCAAGTCCTGCGCGCTGGCGCTGGCGCGCGCGGGCTGGCGCGTCGTGCTCGCGGGACGGCGCGCGGACGCGCTCGCGCAGGTCGTCGCGCAGGCCGGCGGCGGCGCCGCGCTGCTGGCGGTGCCGACCGACGTGACCCAGCCGGCGCAGGTCGACGCGCTGTTCGCCGCGACGCTCGCGCGTTTCGGCCGCGTCGACCTGCTGTTCAACAACGCGGGCATCAGCGCCAACGGCATCGCGTTCGAGGACCTGACCTACGAGCGCTGGTGCGCCGTCGTCGACACCAACCTCACCGGCATGTTCCTGTGCGCGCAGGGTGCGTTCCGCGCGATGAAGGCGCAGTCCCCGCGCGGCGGACGCATCATCAACAACGGCTCGATCTCGGCGCACGCGCCGCGGCCCGATTCGGCGCCGTACACGGCCACCAAGCACGCCGTCACGGGCCTGACGAAGTCGATCTCGCTGGACGGCCGCGCCCACGACATCGCCTGCGGCCAGATCGACATCGGCAACGCCGTCACCGACATGGCCGCCCGCATGGCCACCGGCGTGAAGCAGGCCGATGGCCGCATCGCCGCGGAGGCGATGCTGGACGTCGAGCGCGTGGCCGACGCCGTCGTGCACATGGCCGGCCTGCCGCTGGAGGCCAACGTGCAGTTCATGACGATCATGGCCACGAAGATGCCGTTCGTCGGGCGCGGCTGAACGCGCGGCGCCCGGCCCCCTCATCGGAGGGAATGCGTCATGGCCCGGTCGACGCTAAGGTCGCGACCGAGCCTGCGGGGCACCCCGGCGCGCACTTTCGCGAGCGAGGCCCCCACCCCTGATCCCTTGCGGCCGCCACCCATGCCCACACACGCCCTGACCCGCCTGACCTTGACCCTCGAGGCGGCGCGCTCCCTGCGGGACGGCGCCATCGATGCCGCCGCCGCGCTGGACGACGCGCTGCGCGAGGCCTTCAAGGACCTCGCCCCGCAGAACCGTTCGACCTGGGCACGCGCGACCGGCCGGGCGATGGCGGCGATCTTCGACGAGGTGCTCAATCCGGTCATTGCCGCCTATCCGGAGCTGGAGGCGGACCAGTCCGCGTGGGTGGCGATCGCGCAGGCCCGGGCCGGCAAGCGGGCGTCGAGCTAGGGAGTCGCTGGATACCCGCGCGGGCGTCGCATGCATTGCCCGCGCCCTTGCGCGCCGAAGCGGAGGGGATCACATTGCCCTTGTTGCGACGTCGGCCACGGGCACGGTGGCGGCGCGCGAGGCCCCGTGCGGGCCTCGTGAACAGCGGTGCCGCACCGCCCAGGAGGTCCGCATGTCTTCCCTGTCCGCCACGCTGCACCGCTGGAGCGACAGCGTCTCGCACGCGTTCGAGCCGCATCCCGCGCATTTCGAGGCCGAGTCCCATCGTCTGAGCGACAGCCCGTTGCGCGCGCGGCTGCGCCCGATCCACCTGCTCCCGCTGGTCGTCCCGGGCATGGCGGTGCTGCTGGGCGTGTGCGCCGTGCTGATCGGGTCGCTGATGCGCGGCTGATCCGACCGCACGGCCTGCGGGGTGGCACCCGGGTCGGACGGCCCCCGTTCGCCGTCTCGCCAGGTCAGAGCTCGCGCAGCGCCGTGGTCACCGGCATCGTCGCGGCCCGCACCGCCGGGAACAGCCCGCCGATGAAGCCGATGGCCAGGGCCCATTTCAGGCCCTGCCAGAGCACGCCCGCCGTCACGTGCAGCTCGAAGCTGAGCTTGCCCACCGTGCCGGCCGCCATCGTCGAGGCCGCATACCCGTTGAACAGCAGCCACGCGAGCGCGCCGCCGAGCACGCCGCCGGCCAGCGCGAGCAGCATCGTCTCGAGCAGGATCGCGACGACCACGGGCAGCCCGGCAAAGCCGATCGCGCGCAGCGTGGCGATCTCGCGGGCGCGCGCCGCGACCGCCGCGAACATCGTGTTGAGCGCGCCGAACATCGCGCCGATGGCCATGATCACGCCCACGACGATGCCGATCACGCGGATGATCGTCGCCGTGCCCTCGGACTGCTTGCTGAAGAAGTCGAGCGTGGTGCTGGCGTCGATCTTGAGCTGCGGATTGGCCTCGAGCGCGGCCTTGAAGGCCTTGAAGCCGTTCGCGTCGGCCAACCGCACGGTCACCGAGTTGCGGCTGCTGCCGCGTTCGTAGGTGCCGGCCACGACGTTCGCGTCGGCCCAGATCTCGGATTCGAGCGCGTCGCCGCTGGCGAACACGCCGGCCACCGTCCACGTCTGGCTCCCGAGGCGGATCGTGTGGCCCGGCACGAGGCCGGCGAACTGGCGCGCCGCGCCGCGGCCCACGATCAGCTCGCGCAGGCCCGGCGTGAAGCGGCGGCCGTCGACGATGTGCACCTGCGGTCGCACCAGCCACGCCTCGTCGCCGATGCCGCGCAGCTGCACGCTGCCCTCGTCGTCGCCGGTGGCGTCCTTGAGCGGCAGGTTGGCCGCGACGACGAGCTCGGGCGAGGCCAGCGGCTCGCCCTTGGCATCGCGCGCGATGCCCGGCGTCTGCGCGATCTGCACGATGCTGTCGCGATCGAGCCCCGAGGCCACTTCCGCGGCCGACGCGCCGCGCAGCACGATGGCGGTGTCGAGGCTGCCCGTCTTGCGAAGCGTCTCGGCGTAGCCCTCGGCCATGGCCAGCATCGCGACGAGCACGCCCACGACGCCGGCGATGCCCACCACGATCACCGCCGACGATCCCAGCCGCTGCCCCAGCGTGCTGATGCCGACGTTGGCCACCGACGCGGCGCGGCGCCCGGCGCGCGTTGCCGCCATCCAGGCGGCGAACAGCACCGCCAGCAGCAGTGCGGCCTGCCATGGCACGATGATCCACGCGCCCAGGACGACGCACAGCAGCAGGATCAGCAGAAAGGTCACCCAGGTCTTCATGGCGGATCCTTCAACGACGCGCCAGGGCGTCGACGATGTTGAGTCGCATGGCACTCCAGGCCGGCAGCGCGCCCACCAGTGCACCGATGGCCAGCATCAGCGCCAGGCCCAGTCCCCAGCTCTTCGGGCCCACGGGCGGCAACGACAGCATCCCGTTGCTCGCATGGCTGATCAACGGGATCAGCGGCTCGGCCAGGCCGATGCCGATAACGCCGCCCAGCACCAGCAGCAGCATGGACTCGGCCAGCACCATCGCCAGTACGCTGGTGCTGGAAAAACCGATCGTCTTGAGCACCGCCAGCTCGTTCGTGCGCTCGCGCACGGCCTGCATCATGGTGTTGCCCGACAGCAGCATCAACGTGAAGAACACGGCGCCCATGATGGAGGTGACGATGAGCCCGATGTCGGCCAGCTGCTTCATCCAGCTGGCGGTCGCGGCCTGTTCGGTCAGCGTGCGCGTCTCGTGGTCGGAGTTGGCCGAGAGCGCGTCGATGGCCTTGGCCACGCGGTCGGCCTGGTTCACGTCGGCCACCTTCGTCACGTACCAGCCGACGCCGCCGCGGTTGTAGGGCGTGGTGTCGTCGAAGTAGCTCCAGTGCAGGAGCAGCAGCTGGTCGAAGAAGCCGGCCGCCTTCTTGTCGGTGGAATGGATGATGCCGGTGACGTCGAACACCCAGTTCTTGCTGCCCGAGCGATCGGGGAAGATGGTGGACTGCATCGGGATGCGGTCGCCCACCTTCCAGTGGAATCGCTGCGCGAGACCCTCGCCGACCAGCACGCCGGTGCGGGTGTCGGCGAAGGCCTTGCGCTCGGCGTCGCTCACCGACATCTCGGGGTAGACGTCCAGGTAGTTCGGCGCCACCGCGAAGCTGAAGACCTGGTTGTGCGGATCCTGGTAGGCGCCGCCGAACCAGTTGGCGTAGGTGACCGTCCTGGCGCCCGGCACCTGCTGCATGCGCGCCTCGAGCGACTGCGGCAGCAACTGGATGAACGACAGGCGCGAGCCCGTCTGCAGCCGCTGCGCGCCGTTGGCGCTCTGCCCGGCCTCGGCGAACGATGTGCGCACGGCGTCGAGCAGGCCGAACAGCAGGAACGCCGCGACGATCGACACCAGCGTGAGGATCGTGCGCGTCTTGCGCCGGAACAGCGACGCCCAGATCAGATGCATGTACTTCATCGGAGGACTCCTCGTGGCGCGAAGCGCGCCCGACCTGGCATCAGGCCGCGACCTGTTCGACCAGCGTTCCCTTGTCCAGGTGCAGCGTCTGGTTGGCGTATTCGGCGGCCTTGGGATCGTGCGTGACCATCAGGATGGTCTTGCCGTGGTCGCGGTTGAGCGCGCGCAGCAGTGCCAGCACGTCCTCGGCCGATTGGCGGTCGAGGTCGCCGGTGGGCTCGTCGCACACCAGCAGCGTCGGGTCCGAGACGATGGCGCGCGCGATCGACACCCGCTGCTGCTGGCCGCCCGAGAGCTCGGTCGGCTTGTGGCTGGCCCGATCGGCCAGGCCCACCAGCTCGAGCGCGATCGCCGCGCGCTTCCTGCGTTCGGCCGCCGACAGCTTGGTCAGCAGCAGCGGCAGTTCCACGTTGCGCTGCGCCGAGAGCATCGGCATCAGGTTGTAGAACTGGAACACGAAACCGACCTGCGAGGCGCGCCACTTGGCAAGCGCGCCGGCACCCAGGTTGTCGATGCGCTGGCCGCCCACCGTGATGCTGCCGCCCGTGGGCGAGTCCAGGCCGCCGATCAGGTTCAGCAGCGTCGTCTTGCCCGAGCCCGACGGCCCCATCAGCGCGAGGAACTCGCCCTGCGCCACGGCCAGGTCGATGTGGTGCAGCACCTCGACCTTCTGCTTGCCGCGTTCGTAGATCTTCGAGACGTCGCGGATTTCGATCAATGGGGTCATCTCGCTCTCGCTCCTGGTTGTCGGCGGCAGGCGCCGCGCCTATGGTCAATGGGATGCGTCGTCGATCTTCACCGCCGCGCCGTCCCGCAGCGCGTCCGGTGGCGCGAGCACCACGCGGTCGCCGGCGGCGATGCCGGCTGGAATGGACTTCATCGTGCCGATGTCGGGCGTCGCGGGCGTGACGGCGTGCAGCACCGCCTTGCCGTCGACGACCACGAACACCGCGGCGTGGCCGTCGCGCTGCACCACCGCCGAGGCCGGCACCAGCGCGCCGCGCGCCGCCCGGACCGGCTCGGCCGAGGTCGCGTCCTTCCTGGCGAGGAAGCTCACGCGCACGCCGATGTCGGGCACCAGGCGCGCGTCCTTCTGTTCGAGCGCGACGCGCACCTTGACCGTGCCCTTGCCGCGGTCGGCGGCCGGGATCACGGCGATCACGTGCGCCGGGATCTTCCAGTCCGGATAGGCGTCGAGCACCGCCTCGGCCGGCATGTCCGGCTTGACCTGGCCGATGTAGGCCTCGGCCACGTCGACCTCGATCTCCAGCGAATCCATGTCGACGATGGTGCCCACCCCGGTGCGCGTGAAGCCGCCGCCGGCCGACAGCGGCGAGACGATCTCGCCCACCTGCGCCGCCTTCTCCGTGACAACGCCCGCAAACGGGGCACGCACCACCGAGTAGTCGAAGTTGACCTGCGCCTGGCCCAGCTGCGCCCGGGCGGCGTCGGCCTCGCGGCGACGCGCATCGAGCTGGGCGACGGCCGTGGCCACCGCGGTACGCGCCTGGTCGCCGGCCGCCTTCGTGACCATGCCGCTGGCCAGCAGCTCGGCCTGGCGGCGTTCGTCCGACTGCGCCTGCGTCAGCTGCGCCTGTGCGGAGGCGACCTGCGCCTGCGCGCTGGCCAGGTTGGCACGCGCGGCGTCCAGGCCGGCGCGCAGCGCGCTGTCCTCGAGCCGCGCCAGCACCTGGCCCTTCTGGACGTGGTCGCCTTCCTCGATCAGTACCTGGGTCAGCGTGCCGGTGATCTGGGTGGAGACGGTGGCGCGGCGGCGCGGCGTGACATAGCCAGTGGCCTGCAGCACCGCGCCGGACGACCCCGCGCCGCCGGCCGCCGGCGTGGCGGTGGCGGTCTGCACGGCGACGGGGCGCGAGGTCCACGCCCACCAGCCGCCCGCGGCCAGGAATGCCACGACGGCGACGGTCGCCAGCGCGATCCACACCCAGCGCGGCGGGCCGCCCCGGTCGTCGCGCTCGGAGCGCTGGATGCGCAGCTCGTTCAACAGGTTCGCGTCGATCTTGAAATCTCCGGCAAGGGGTCCTGGAGCGTGCCGCGGACCCGACGGCACCGCGGACTCTATCTCAGCGACGGCGACGTTATCGGAATGCGTCCCGCGTCGCACCCCGGCGCCGACCAATGGCGGTTCCGGGGCGGTGAATGAACGGTGTCAGCGACGAAGCGACAGCGCGCCCGCCGGCAGCCAGTCGAGGCCAGCGTCGGTGCGGCCCGCGGGCTTGTATTCGCAGCCGACCCAGCCGGCGTAGCCCAGGCGGTCAAGTTCCGAGAACACGTCGTCGAAGCGGATCTCGCCGGTGCCCGGCTCGTGCCGACCCGGGTTGTCGGCCACCTGCACGTGCGCGATGCGGGGCAGGTGGCGCGCCAGCGTGCCCGCGAGTTCGCCTTCCATGCGCTGCGCGTGGTACACGTCGTACTGCACGAACACGTTCGGCTCGCCGACCTCGTCCAGCAGCGCGATGCACTGCGCCGTGCGGCTGACGATGAAGCCGGGGATGTCGAAGGTGTTGATCGGCTCGACGAGCAGCCTCAGGCCTTCGGCGGCGAGCGCGCGTGCGGCCAAGCGCAGGTTGTCCACGAGGGTACGGTGCACCGTATCGGCGTCGACGCCCGGAGGCGCGATGCCCGCCAGGCAGTCCAGCTGCCGCACGCCCAGCGCGTGCGCGGTCGCGATGGCGCGCGCGACGCCCGCGCGGAACTCGTCCGTGCGGTGCGGCAGGCCCGCGAGCCCGCGATCGCCCGCCGCCCAGTCGCCGGCGGGCAGGTTGTGCAGCACCATCGCCAGGCCATGCTCCTGCAGCCGCGCGCGGATGTCCGCGGCCGGCACCTCGTACGGGAACTGGCATTCGACGGCGGAAAATCCGGCGCGCGCGGCCAGCGCGAAGCGCTCCAGGAACGGACTCTCGGTGAACAGCATCGAGACATTGGCGGCGAAGCGCGGCATGGCGGCCTTTCAGCGCGTGGCGGCGTGGGCGAGCACGAAGTCCGCGACGGCCTCGGTGTCGGCCAGCGGCAGCACCGCGACGCCGTCCGGCGCGTCGACCGGGTCGTCGCTGGCGATGGCGCGGATGCCGGGCCAGGCGGGCGACAGCGTGGGCTTGCCGACGTCGCGGCGCCACACCTCCAGCTTCGGGAAGTCGCCGTGCTTGAAGCCTTCGACGAGCACGAGGTCGACGTCCTGCAGGCGATCCAGCAGGTAGTCCAGCGGCGGCTCGTCGGCGCCGCGCAACTCGTGCATGAGCGCCCAGCGCGTGCTTCCGAGCAGCAGCACCTCGTGGCAGCCGGCCTCGCGCAGGCGGTACGAATCCTTGCCGGGACGGTCGACCTCGATGTCCTTGTGGCTGTGCTTGATCATCGACACGCGCAGCCCGCGCGCCACCAG
>Ga0068855_100011454_pt1 | contig 10714 bp, 10 predicted proteins | sample KBSCornC52_FD_66592 | JGI IMG/M metagenome (GOLD analysis project Ga0068855, IMG submission 66592) | Corn rhizosphere microbial communities from Kellogg Biological Station, Michigan, USA - KBS Corn C5-2 | ecosystem: Host-associated > Plants > Roots > Rhizosphere > Soil ... | reverse complement strand
GGTCCGGTGCTGAACGAACTCGACCTGCCGCTGGGCATCGTCACTTCCATCAACGGCAGCATGCGTTATCAATGCGAGGCGATCGGCGTGGCCAGCCACGCGGGCACCACGCCCATGGCTCGCCGGCGCGATGCAGCTGCCGCCGCCGCCGAGTTGGCGCTGTACGTCGAGAAGCGCGCGGCGCGCGACGGCGACTCGGTGGGAACGATCGGCTTGTTGAATGTGCCCGGCGGCTCCATCAACGTGGTGCCCGGCCGCTGCCAGTTCAGCCTGGACTTGCGCGCGCCCAACGACGCGCAGCGCGACGCGCTGGCCAGCGACGTGCTCGCGCAGCTCAAGGCGATCTGCGAGCGCCGCGGCGTGCACTGCTCGGTGGAGGAAACCATGCGCGCCGCCGCGGCGCCGAGCGCGCCGCAGTGGCAGCGGCGCTGGGAAGCGGCCGTCGGGTCGCTCGGCGTGCCCCTGCATCGCATGCCCAGCGGCGCGGGCCACGACGCGATGAAGCTGCACGAGGTGATGCCGCAGGCCATGCTGTTCGTGCGCGGCCAGAACTCGGGCATCAGCCACAACCCGCTGGAAAGCACCACTAGCGACGACATGCAGCTGGCGGTGCGGGCGTTCCAGGCCCTGCTCGAGCAACTGGCCGGCGAAATGGCCACGCGATGAAAGCTTACGAGCAGCTCGACGCCTGGATCGACGCGCACTTCGACGAGGAGGTGCGCTTCCTGCAGGAACTGGTGCGCGTGCCGACCGACACGCCGCCGGGCGACAACGCACCGCACGCCGAACGCACCGCGCAATTGCTGCAGGCGTTCGGATTCGAGGCGCAGCGGCATCCGGTGCCGCTGGCGCAAGTGCATGAGCGCGGCCTGCAATCCATCACCAACCTCATCGTGCGCCGCGCCTATGGCCAGGGCCGCACCATCGCCTTGAATGCACATGGCGACGTGGTGCCGCCGGGCGAAGGCTGGACCCATGATCCTTATGGCGGAGAAATCGCCGACGGCAAGCTCTACGGCCGCGCGGCGGCGGTGAGCAAGAGCGATTTCGCGACGTTCACGTTCGCGGTGCGCGCGCTCGAATCGCTGAAGGCGCGGCTCAAGGGCGCCGTCGAATTGCACTTCACCTATGACGAGGAGTTCGGCGGTGAGGTCGGCCCGGCCTGGTTGTTGCGCAATGGGTTGACTCAGCCCGACCTCGTGATCGCGGCCGGATTCAGCTACGAAGTGGTGACGGCCCACAACGGCTGCCTTCAGCTGGAAGTGACGGTGCATGGCAAGACCGCGCACGCCGCGATTCCCGACACGGGCATCGACGCGCTGCAAGGCGCGGTGCAGATCCTCGCGGCGCTGTACGCGCAGAACCGCCTGTACAAGGGCATCCGCTCACGCGTGCCCGGTATCAAGCATCCCTACCTCAACGTGGGCCGCATCGAGGGTGGGATCAATACCAACGTCGTCCCGGGCAAGGTAACGTTCAAGCTCGATCGGCGCATGATCCCCGAAGAAGACCCGGTGGAAGTCGAGGTCAACATCCGCGAGGTGATCGGCGATGCGGCTGCGCTGCTGCCGGGCATCACCCTGGAGATTCGCCGATTGCTGCTCGCCAATCCCTTGCGGCCCGCACCCGGCAGCGAAGCGGTGGTGGAAGCGATCCAGAAACACGGCGAGGCGGTGTTCGGGCAGCCGATTCCCGCGATGGGCACGCCGCTGTACACCGACGTGCGGCTGTATGCCGAAGCGGGCATTCCCGGCGTGATCTACGGCGCCGGCCCGCGCACCGTGCTGGAGTCCCGCGCGAAGCAGGCCGACGAGAGGCTCGAATTGGAAGACCTGCGCCGCGCAACCAAGGTGGTCGCGCGCACGCTGCTCGATTTGCTGGCCTGATATTTCAGCGATAAAAACGGCACCCGGCCCACTGGCCGAATGCCGGAAATACTTCTTGAACCGGCCTGGGCCGGAATGGTTCTTAGCGGACGCGGCCGCGACGGAACAGGTTGACGATCGCCAGCAGGATGACGGCGCCGATCAGGGACACGACGACGGAGCCGATGCTGAAGCCGTCATTGATGGTGCCGGTGCCGACCATCGGCGAGATGAGCCATCCACCGATGAATGCGCCAACGATACCGACAATCACGTTCAACAGGATGCCCTGCTGACCGTCGGTCCTCATGATCAGGCTGGCAAGCCAGCCGACGATTCCACCTACGATTAACCAGAGTATGAAACTCATCTGACACTCCTTTGCCGCGAACGGCGGTGTTGTTGATAGCGGGCCAGCCCTCTCGGTTCCGGCCACCCGCCGCCAAAAACGAACGGCCGGTGAACGCAATATGGTCTTCGGGTATCTACGCAGGCGTAGTCACTGGCAAAGGCTCAGCGTGCGTGCGAATCGCATGGCGGCGTCGGACGTGCCCTACCTTTGGACGGGCTGTTTCGGATGGCGCAGCCGAGCTCTGCGGGTCGGCTGTCGAGCGGCTATCGCAGCACCGGCGCCGCCCTCTCGCGAACCGCTGCGACAGTGGCCTTGTGATATTGGCCGAGGTACGGAAGAATCGGTTGCCACTGTCGACCTGCACCAGAAAGCCAAACCGCCATGACCCGAACCCTGATCAAGAACGCCACCGTACTTTCGATGGACCCCGCCGTGGGTGACTTCGCCGATGCGGACATCCTGGTCGATGGCGACACCATCGCGGCGATCGGCCCCAACCTCATGGTGAACGACGCGGACACGATCGACGCAAGGCAGCGCATCGTGATGCCGGGGCTCGTGAATGCGCACATCCACACCTGGGAATTCCAGCTGCGCGGCATCGGTGGCGACTGGGTGGGCATGCGCGACTACCACGCCAACATGCACAAGAACCTCGCGACGCGCTACGGCGTGCGCGATGTGTACCTGGGCAACCTGCTGGGCTCGCTCAATCAGCTGCGCAACGGCACCACGACGATTGTCGACTGGTGCCACATCCTGCGCGACGCCGAAATGACGGACGCGGCGATCGACGCGCTCGAGGAATCGGGAATCCGCGCGGTGTTCGCGCGCGGCACGGTCAAACCGCCCGAGCGGCCCAACGAGATCCCGTTTCACAAACTGCCGTTCCCACGCGAGCAGATCCACCGGCTTCGCACCGGCCGGCTGGCTTCGGACGATCGACTCGTCACGCTGGCGATGGCGATTCTCGGACCCGATTGGGGCGATTACGAAGTGGCGGAGCACGACATCCGCCTGGCGCGCGAGTACGGCTTGATCAATTCCGCGCATACCTACGGGCGCAAAGGCAAGCGCGTGGTCGAAGACGGTTATCCACGGCTGGCGAAAGCGGGGCTGCTCGGGCCCGACCACAACATCGGCCACGGCAACTGCTTCGACGACGAAGAACTCAAGATCGTGCTGGATGCGGGCTGCACCATCACCGCGACCAACCTCACCGAAATGCTGAACTACGAGCAGCCCGCGATGCTGGGCCGGCTCGTCAAGCACGGCGCGATGCCCTCGCTGGGCACCGACTGCGACCCTTACTTCAACAGCTCGATGCTGTGGGTGGCGCGGCACGCGTTCCAGCACCAGCGCGAGCTGGACAACCGCAGCCTGTGGCACGAAGGCCACTGGCCTGCTGCCACCAACCACTCGACGCTCACGCGCGATGCCTTGTACTGGGCCACGATGGGGGGCGCCAAGGCATTCGGGCTGGACCGCAAGATCGGCTCGCTCACGCCCGGCAAGCAGGCCGACCTCATCATGTTCGACTGTCGCGGCATGAACATCTTCCCGGGCTTGCCCGGCGGCAACCCGGCGCACATCGTCGTGATGTACGCGGAGTCGGCCGATATCGAGAATGTGATGGTGGCGGGCAAGTTCGCCAAGCGCGATGGGCGGCTCACGTTCGATGCGGCGCGGCTGCAGAAGTTGAACGACGAGTTGCTGGCGTCGCGGCTTCGCATGTTCGAGCAAGGCAATTACCAATCCACACCGGTGGAGCGCGGCCCGCAACCCGAGCGCTTCTACCTGTGAAGCGGCGCACCGCACTCGCGTGGACGGGCGTGGCGCTCGCGCTCGCTTCGCGGGCCGCCGCCGCGCAATCCTCCGCGGCGTGGCCTGCCAAGCCGGTGCGAATCATCCATGGCTTTCCCCCGGGCGGGCCCGTCGATGTCCTCGCACGCCTGATCGCGGCGCAGTTCGCGCCGCACTTCGGACAGCAAGCCATCGTCGAGGGCAAGCCCGGCGCGGGCGGCACCATCGGCGCGAACTTCGTGGCCAAGTCAGAGCCTGACGGCTACACCTTGTTCCTCATGGCGTCCGGCCATTCGGCGGCGCCGGGGCTGTACAAGTCGCTGCCCTTCGATCCGGTGAACGACTTCACGATGATCTCGATGGTGGCGCGCAGCCCGTTCGCCATCGTCGCGGGCCCGAGCTCGCCGGCCAGGACGATTCAGGACTTGATTGCCCAGGCGAAGGCGCAACCAGGCAAGATCGACTATGGCTCCGGCGGCACCGGCAGCGGCATGCACCTGGCCGCGGTGCTGCTGCAGTCGCGCGCCGGTGTGCGCTTCACTCATGTGCCGTACAAGGGCGGCGGCGCGCCGGCCCTGGCGGTGATGAGCGGCGAAGTGCCGATCCTGTTCACTTCGCTGGCCGGCATGGCGGGACACATCGAGAGCGGCAAGGTCCGGCCGCTCGCCGTCACATCGAAGAATCGCTTTGCCGCTTTTCCGAACGTGCCGACGATCGCGGAGACGGTTGTGCCCGGCTTCGACGTCAGCGCCTGGTATGCCTTGGCCGGGCCCAAGAACCTTCCGCCCGCGATCGTGGCGCGCCTCAATGAGATGGTGCAATCCACGCTGCAGCGTCCCGATATCGTGGAAAGTTTGCGAGTGCAAGCCGCGGATCCGTGGCCGACTTCGGCGCGAGATGCGCAAGCCTTCCTGGCGGCCGACGTGGCGCGCTGGGTGAAGGTGATCCACGACGAGAACATCACCGTCGCGAACTGACCGCAACAACAACTTGAAGCAGGAATCTCCATGAGCATCGTTTCGGGACATCGCCGCGGCCTGCTGGCCGTGCTCGCCGGCAGCCTCATCGTGGCGCCGGTTTTCGGCCAGGGCACCAGCGACTGGCCGCGCCAGCCGATCAAGCTGATCCTCGGATTCACGCCGGGCGGTGGCGTGGACGCGACCGCGCGTCTGGTGGCGCAGCATCTGGCCGAGGCGCTCGGCCAACCCGTGTTGGTCGATAACCGGCCGGGCGCGGGGGGTACGCTGGCAGCCAACGTCGTCGCCAGAGCGGAACCGGATGGCTACACGCTGTTCCTCATGGCGTCGGGCCACAGCATCTCGCCCGCGCTGTACAAGAGCCTGCCCTACGACTCGGTGGCCGACTTCACCATGATCTCGATGACCACGCGCTTTCCGTTCGGCATCGCGGTGGGCGCGCAATCGCCGGTGCGCAGCTTTCCCGAGCTGATGAAACTGGCGCGCGACAAGCCGGGCACGGTGACGGTGGGGCATGCGGGCGTGGGCACGGGGATGCATTTGGCGACGGCGCTGCTGGAGAACCGCGAGAAGATCAAGTTCATCGAAGTGCCGTACAAGGGCGGCAATCTCGCGCCGCTGGCTGCCGCGGGCGGCGAGATCGTCGCCGTGATGGACAACCTCGCCAGCATGGAGCCCTTGATCAACGGCAATCGCCTGCGGCTGCTCGCCGTCACAGGCCAGCAGCGCTGGTCCGGCTATCCCGACGTTCCCACCATCGCGGAGAGCGGATCCGCCGGCTTCGACGTGATGGGCTGGACCGCGCTGGCCGGGCCGAAGAACATGCCGCGTCCCATCGTGGCGCGGCTGTCGCGCGAGATCGCGAAGATCATGGCCAAGCCTGAAGTGATCGAGCGGCTGCGCAAACTGGGCCTGGGCGCAACGAGCACGACATCCGACGAGGCGCAGGCGGTGTTGGCCGGCGAAGTGGCGCGCTGGCAAAAACTGGTTCGCGAGGAAAAGATCGAAGTGCAGAACTGAGCGCGTGCGGCGCTCGTCGCTGCACCTACACTTCGTGCATGCCTTGGCACGCGCGACTGGACCTGCAATTGCGGCTCGAAGCCGGCCGCTGCGTGGCGCGGTTCGAGCACGATGGCCCGCTTCGCATCTTGCAGACCCTCTATCCCGAGGGCGACGCCATTGCGCATAACGTGCTGGTGCATCCGCCCAGCGGGCTCGTCGGAGGCGACACGCTCGATCTGCAGGTGCGCGCCGGGCCGGGCGCGCACGGCCTGGTCACCACGCCCGGCGCGTCTCGCTTCTATCGCTCCGACGGCGAACCGGCGGTGCAGCGCACTCGCATCGCGCTGGCTGAAGGCGCGCGCTTCGAGTGGCTGCCGCTGGAAGCGATCTGCTACAGCGGATGCCTCGCGGAAAACCACGTCCAGCTCGATCTCGCGCCGGGTGCGGAGTTGATCGGGTGGGACCTGGCCGCGCTGGGCTTGCCGGAAGCGCAATTGCCATTCGTGCAAGGACACCTGCTGCAGCACCTGGAATTGCGCGGTGCCTGGCTCGAACGCGGGCGCATCGCCGCCGATGACGCGCGGCTGATGAATGGGCCATTGGGCCTGGCGAAGCAGCGCTGCGTCGCCACGCTGTTCATCGCGGCCGGCAGCGACTTCACGCGCGCGCGGCGTGAACAGGCACTGGAGCTTGCGCGTGAAGTGATCGCCGCGCATCCCTTGCGCGAAATGGCCGGCGCGACCGCACCGGGACCTCGCGTCATCACCGTGCGCGTGCTGGCGCCCTTGGTCGAGCCCGCGCTCGATCTGCTCAAGGCCATCCGCACTGCCTGGCGCCCGGCGCTGTGGGGCGTGCCGGCCACGCAGCCGCGCGGCTGGGCGCTCTAGCGGCGCCGCCGGGCGCGCTTTCGCCACTTTGTCACGATGCGCACGTAAGTTCCTGCCTGCAAGGCGCCGTCCTACGGTGCGAGCGGCATCGCGCCGCCGTCGATGCGGTGTCCTCTCCGGCACGGTTGGGCTGGCTGTGCGCCCAAACTGCAGTTATCCAATCCGGATTTCAAGGAGTTCCATCATGACTGCACCCGACTACGGCCACTCGCGCAAAGCCCTGGTGTCGTACGGCGTGGCCGCTTTGCTCGCCATGACGGCAGCCACGGCCCAGGTTGCCACCGGGACGACCGGCATCGATGCCTCCGGCAACTACCAGCAGGAAGTCAACGCGTGCCTGACCGGCCGCACGCAGCAAGACCAGGCCACCTGCCTGCGCGAAGCACGCAATGCGCAGGCCGACAAGAAGCGCGGCCTGCTCGACAATGCCGGTGCGCAATTCCAGGCCAATGCGGCTGCTCGCTGCGAGCCGCTCACGGGCGAGGACAAGGCTGCATGCCAGGCGCGGCTGATGGGCTACGGTGAGACCAGTGGCAGCGTCGCCGGCGGCGGCGTGCTGCGCGAAGTGGAAACCGTGGTGCTGCCTCCCGGCGCCAGCTCGGTGACCATCGAGCCCAAGACCCCCGATCCGGTGGTGTTGGTGCCATCCAGATAACTCGAAGAACGCGTCAGGGAGACTGCGACGGGCCTGCGGGCCCGTCTTTTTTTGTTGGGCGGCTTGCCCCTCACGCTGTTTCCAATCCCGTGCATTCGTAAGTGTTTGGTTGGATATGGCACCGATTAGCAGTTTTTGACACGTCCGCTCACTTCAGGCTCAGCCGCCGGGGTGAGTATGCGAATTGGAACTAACGAACGAGGATCCATGATGTTTTCAAAATACCTGGGGAGACGCGGCATCCGTGCCGCGCACTGGATTGGAACGGCCGCACTGGCCGCGGGCCTGGCAGCATGCGGGGGCGGCGGAGGCGGCACCGCGAGCGGCGACGGCAGCTTGCGCGTCGCGCTGACCGACGCACCCAGCTGCGGCTTCGACCATGTCTGGGTCACCATCGAGAGGGTGCGCGTCAACCAAAGCTCGACGGCGTCGGACTCGGACTCCGGCTGGACCGATCTCGCCTTGGCTGCACCGCGCCGCGTGGATTTGCTGTCGCTCACCAACGGCATCCTGGAGGAGCTCGGCACCATGCCGCTCGCGGCCGGCCAGTATTCGCAAGTGCGCCTGGTGCTCTCGGCCAACGGCGCGGGTGGCGCCGCGTCGGATGCGAATGCGGTTCAGCCCACGGGCGGCGCGATCACGCCCGTCACCACGCCCAGCGCGCAACAAAGCGGCCTGAAACTGCAAGCGCATTTCGCAGTGGCGGCCGGGCAGCTCTCGGACCTGGTGCTTGATTTCGACGCGTGCAAATCGATCGTGAAGGCCGGCAACTCGGGACAGTTCATCCTCAAGCCGGTGGTCGCCGTGGTACCGCGAGCCGTCACCGCGATCGAAGGCTTCGTCACCACGACCCTAAGCCTGAACAGCACCACCGTGGCCGCGCAGCAGAACGGCGCCACGGTGCGCGCAACCGCGCCGGATTCGAGCGGCAAGTTCACCATCCCGTTCCTCGCCGCCGGCACCTACAACCTGGTCGTGGTATCGGATGGCCACGCCACCGCGGTGGTCACGGGCGTGCCGGCAGGCACCGGAACGACCGTGGTCAATGGCACCGCCACTGCGATCGCGCCGCCGGTGTCGACGATGGCGGACGTGACGGGCGCGTTGACCGTCACCAGCACCGCGACCACGACACCGCTGACCGACGCGACCGTGCAGGCACTGCAAGCGCTGACCGGCGGGCCCACCATCGAAGTGGCCAACCAACCCGTGGACAGCACACTGGGCACGTACCACTTCCACCTGCCGACCGGCGCGCCGACGAAAGCGCCGTTCGCATCGGGAGGCACATTGACCTTCGCCGTCGATACGCCGCTCGCCGGCAAGTACACGATCCAGGCGCAGTCGCCGGGCAAGACCACCCAGACCAAGCCGGCCGACATCAGCGCCGGCAACGCGGCCGCGAACTTCACGTTCGGGCCCTGACCGTCGAGCAGCCGCCGCGCATCGACTGCGCGGCGGTGGGGAAACAGGCTGTAGTGGCGGCTGCGTCCTACAGGCCTGTCGGCCCGCGCCGCTACCCTAGAGCGCTGTGAAAATGCGACTCTTGCTCAGCCGTCCCGGCAGCCCCGTGTTCCAGACCAGCCTGGTCGCGGCGCTGATCGGCTTCGGGCTTTATTTCGATCACGAGGCCGCGTCGGCTCCGTCCGCGCAAACGCTGGCGCAGCTGCGCGCGCAGCTCGCGAGCGAGCGCGCCGCGCCCGAGGTGCAGCAGGTGGCGGTGTGGGCCGTCGATTCGTCGGACCATGCCGGGCTGCCATTCGTCGTCGTGGACAAGGCACGAGCCCGCCTGTTCGCGTTCGATCCGCAAGGACGTCTTCAGGGCAGCGCACCCGTGCTGCTCGGAGCGTCGCACCAGGACGGCCCGGCAACGGCGGCCATGTTGGCGGGCCGCTTCGTCGCGGACCTTCGCCGCTCGGCGCGCAGCGAGGGTATCGTGTGGGTCCGTGCCGGCGTGACGCTGTCGCTGAACGTGCCCACGGATTTTTATCGTGATCACCTCAGTCGATTGCGCACCCAGGAGAGCGTCGCCTACGTGCTGCCGGAAGCGGCGCCGTGGCAGCAGGTCTTCGGCGCGCGAGGATTGAACGGCGGCACGCAACTTTCATTCGCGCAACCCGCGCCAAGGAATCCGCTATGACAAGCCAGACATCGAGCCAGCCGGCACAGCCCGAGAAAGCCGAACACGGCGCCCCCAGCGAAGTGACTTGGGACGGCGGCGCCGGCCTTCAGCCTTACGCCAACCAGGGACCGCGCGAGGCCGACGAGCCAGGCGCCAGCGACGATGAAGTGCCCGAAGGCAATCGCGGCGAGCTGTCCGGCCGAAACCAGGAGCAGCTCGACGAAGCCAAGGGCAAGCCGTGACGCGCTACAGGACGCCGAACAGCATCAACAGCAGCACGATGGTGAGCGGAACGCCAAGAAGCCAGAGGATGATGGGCATTTGAATTCTCCTGAAAGGTTGTGATGCTTTCAAGATAGCTCGCACAACAGGAGACGCCTGAGCGACGCCGGCCCCAGTGACGGTAGGCAGTTGCCTACAGCTCAGCCGCGCAGCGCTGCTGCGAGCGTCAGATCGCCACCAACTGGCGCACGGCATTCGATTCCATGTCCGCGCCGAGGCCGCGGGCGATGAACTCGCCGCGTTCCATCACCAGGTAATCGTCGGCCAGCTCGCGGGCGAAGTCGTAGTACTGCTCGACCAGCAGGATCGCGACCCGGTGCCCGTTCATGCCCTCGTCGGCGAGCATGCGGATCACGCGTCCGATGTCCTTGATGATGGATGGCTGGATACCTTCGGTCGGCTCGTCCAATATCAGCAGGCGTGGCTGCGCCGCCAGCGCACGCGCGATCGCGAGTTGCTGCTGCTGCCCGCCCGACAAGTCGCCGCCGCGCCGGCCCAGCATCTGCTTCAACACCGGGAACAGCTCGAACAGCTCGCCGGGGATCGGTGTCGCGGCGCTCTTGTAGGCCAGGCCCATCCGCAGGTTCTCTTGCACCGTGAGGCGCGCGAAGATTTCGCGGCCCTGCGGCACATAGCCGATGCCGGCGCGCGCGCGCTGATGCGGCGTCGCGGTGTGGATCGCCTTGCCTTCGAATTCAATGGTGCCGGTCTTGATGGGAACCAGCCCCATCAGCGCCTTGAGCAAAGTCGTCTTGCCGACGCCATTGCG
>Ga0068855_100011453_pt1 | contig 10714 bp, 13 predicted proteins | sample KBSCornC52_FD_66592 | JGI IMG/M metagenome (GOLD analysis project Ga0068855, IMG submission 66592) | Corn rhizosphere microbial communities from Kellogg Biological Station, Michigan, USA - KBS Corn C5-2 | ecosystem: Host-associated > Plants > Roots > Rhizosphere > Soil ... | reverse complement strand
TTGGTTTTTCGCGGGACGACGCCGGGAAGTTCCTGGTGCCTTATGTGGAGAAGAAGATTCTGCCGACGGACCCATTCGAGACGCTGGACCAGGTGGGCGTGGGCCAGTTGATGCGGACGGCGGTGGAGAAGGCGAAGCCGGTTCGTCCGGACATTAAGCTCGGGATTTGCGGCGAGCACGGCGGGGACCCGGAGAGCGTGAAGTTCTGTCATCGAATCGGGCTGAATTACGTGAGCTGTAGCCCGTTTAGGGTGCCGATTGCGAGATTGGCGGCTGCGCAGGCGGCGATTGGCGACGGTAAGGAGCGCGATAAGTAGCGCCCGAATCGCGCATGAATCGCGGTGAATTGGTTGAGTTTGGCCCGGCGGGGGTTCCTCGTCGGGCCGAACTTTCCGTCGTTCCAGCAAGATTGGGGATTCCGGGATTGCAGGCCAATGTCGATCAATCAGATGAGCGTTGCAACGTATGCCGTACGCTCAAGCAGGAGTCTTCGAACTATGTCAGGAATTGCTGGACAATCTGGAGATCGTGATTTGGCCGTTGCGACAGCGTTTGTCGTCTTATCCTGTGCGGTGGAATAGGACAGTCGAATCATGAATTCTGATATGCTCAAACGCCTGTTTAGGGCAATTCGCGACAGCGATAGCCCCGACATGAGAAAGCTTGCCGGGGCGATACTTGAGGACGAACGCAAGAAATCTCATGACATTCTTGCGAAGGAACTTGAGGACATTCTCTCTCGCTCATCGAGAACAGGTTTAGAAAGGCACGTTGAGCGCAATCATACAGAAGGGAATCTTCGCAGCCTTCCCAAGAGCAAGCGTTCGAACGAGCCACTTGCATCCTTGTTTCCGACTATTTTGCTTCGGCATCACATGGTATTACGGGCGGATGTGGAAGCGAGGCTGAGGCGAATCGAATGCGAATATGCAGCCAGGGAAAGACTCGCGCGTCATGGATTTGGATATCGCAGGCGGGTACTGCTATTTGGACCGCCGGGTTGTGGCAAATCTCTCAGTGCCGAGCGGCTTGCTTGGACTACCGGCCTCCCACTCCTCAAGGTGAGGTTTGACGCGATTATCTCGTCATATCTCGGCGAATCGTCATCAAATCTCCGTTGTGTGTTCGATTCCGCCCGTGAGAGCCCGTGTTTGCTATTCCTCGACGAATGCGATTTCGTCGCCCGTTCTAGAACTTCGCAGCACGATGTCGGTGAGATGCCTCGAATTGTCAATACGCTGCTTCAACTCCTTGAGGAGAACGACTCGCCCGGCCTCATCGTCGCCGCAACCAACCTTGAAACATCCCTCGACACCGCTATGTTTCGTCGGTTTGACGATGTTATCGAGATACCGAGGCCCGGGGTGCACGAAGCCGAGGAGCTACTTAGGATGACGCTCTCGTCCGTTCAGGTCGCGGATGCACTGCTTTGGCGGGAGCTGGCGGAGAAGATGCTTGGAATGTCAGCGGCGGCCATTGTAAAGTCTGCCCAAGACGGTGCCAAGACGGCAATACTTCAGAATAGCTTACCAGTTGGCAACGATCATGTCTTATCCGCTCTGGCAGAAGTAAGGCGTGACGATTGAGGAGACCGGGCCGTGGCAGCCGATAGCTTTCCCCATATTCCCCTTCCGTTTCATGGTACCGGCCCGTATAAAGCACCGCAGTTTCCGCGCAAGAAGAATCCCAAGACGAAACAAAACCTCCAAAATCGGGAGGAACACGCCGCAGGGCTGTCGTACGCGGTGGATGCCTTATCAAGTGCTTGGAGGGAACGAATCTCGGGCCGCGAGAGCGAGAACCTGCCACCGATTCCGACCGGCGTGCCCCTGTTGCTTGAGGTCGATCCAGATGTAGACATCGACTTCCTCCGGGCGTCCTTCGGCTTTGAAATCGTGGCTGAATATGATGATGGGTTCGTGCTCGTTGCAACCGAGGAATTTGACCTCGAAGGCTTCCGTAGTGCGCTATCGGCCTTTGCCGAAACAGATCGCGGTGGTAATTCGGCGGCACAGGTATACAGCCTAGACGATGATGACGACCGGTTACGACGAATCTTGGCACCTTCGCTCTACGACCGTTGGCCCGAGATTAAGGACGACGAGGAGTTAGTCGTCGATGTCAGTGTTGAATGCTTGGGCACTGTAGTGTTGTCAGAACTGGAGCCTCAACGGACGGAGGAGGCCGAAGACGCGTACTTCGAACGGCTGCGAAAATGGGAGGACCGCCAGCACGTCGATAATCGGAGCGCTATTGTCCCAGTTGGTGCCACACCCCCTCGGCGAAGGGTCGCCGAACCAGACGCTGCGTTTGACAAACGGAAACGAAACTGGGAACTCAGGCGCGATGCCGCCTACGCGGAATGGGACGATCTCAAGATGCGACGCGAAAGCGACGTCGACCAGTTTGTGGGCGGATACGGTGGCATAATCCTGCAGATGTATGACAATGGTCCGGTTGACCGAGCTCAATGGCCGGACAGCTTCACAGTTAGGATGCGAATTCCGGGTAAGGCGCTACGTGATCTTGCACTAAACTACCCGTTCGTCTGGGAGGTAGACGTTCCTGACGAAGCCGAACATCCGCAGATAGTTCCTGAAGCTGATTCGGGTGATAATCCTCCTGTGTCGATCAATCGACCCCCATCAGACGCCCCCACGATTTGCATCATCGACAGTGGCATTCAGGAAGAGCACCGTCTTCTTGAACCTGCTATTGACTCCGATAACTCATATTGTTTCGTCCCTGGTGAGGCGCGGACCGATGTTGCAGACTATGTTCGGCCCGGCGGACACGGAACGCGGGTTGCCGGGGCGGCTTTGTATGGTGAATGCCTTCCCGTCTCCGGTGATTACGACTTGCCATTCTGGATCCAGAATGCACGCGTCCTGGATCGAAATAACGACCTACCGTCCTCTGCTTTCCCGCCTTCGTTGTTGCGAGCCATTGTCGATCGCTTTTACTCCTCGGACAGACGGACGCGGATATACAATCACTCCGTAAGCGGTTCAACGCCTTGCCGTCGCAAACACATGTCTGCTTGGGCGGCAAGCATTGATCTGCTATCGTTCGAGCGAGATGTCTTGTTTATCCAAAGCACCGGAAACGTTACGCAGTGGACGCAAAAGCCGACAACGTGCGGCATTCTTGACCACCTTGCGGCGGGGCGACAATATCAAGCTTATCTTTTTGAGGACAGCGGCAGAGTTTCCAATCCGGCGCAGAGCCTGCAAGCTATAACCGTGGGGTCGGTAGCCTACAGCGCCTACAGCGACGCTGATTATCGCTCGATAGCGGGCACCTCCGAGCCGTCCAGCTTCACGAAGACCGGCCTTGGCATCTGGGGTACGGTAAAGCCTGATGTGGTCGAGTATGGGGGCGATTGGGTTATCGAGACATTATCTCAAGCACGCTTGGTCCTCAAAGCTGATTGTTGCCCGTTACTGGTTAGGTCAACCCTGTATGAGCCTATTGATCGTGCCCGAGACGGCTTGGGAACGTCATTTGCCGCCCCAAAGGTTGCTAGGATTGCTGCGTTATTGCAAGCAACCTTCCCGGATGAGCCGACGCTCTTGTATCGGGCTCTCATCGCTCAATCCGCTCGCTGGCCACAATGGGCTGAGCCTGAGGCTTGTCAGATTAATGTATTAAAGGCTATTGGTTACGGCATCCCGGACTTGGACCGAGCCACAACAAACAACGCGTACCGTATTTCAATGATTACGTCCGGCGCACAGCCTATATCGGCCCGCGATGTATACATCTATCGGATACGCGTTCCGGACGCTATGCGAAATCCGGCCGACTCCTACGACATTCGCATCGATGTGACGTTGTCATACGTCGCGTGTCCTCGGCGCACCAGAAAGAGCATTCGCGGGTATTTGTCTACTTGGGTAGATTGGACCACCTCGAAAGCCGGGGAGAGTCTTGGTTCGTTCGTGAATCGCGTGCTGAAGGAAGCGGATCCGGCGGACACGGATGGCGAGTCGGCGTTCCCGTGGACAATTAACGAGAGCAGCAATCGTGGTTCGGTCCGGGGTGTTCGGCGCGCTCTCGGTACGTTGCAAAAGGATTGGGCGATCGTTAAGTCCCATGAGTTGCCCGAGGATTTCTGTATCGCAGTCATCGGGCATAAAGGTTGGTCGTCTGATCCGGAACTCGGTGCACGGTTCTCTCTTGTCGTTACGTTCGAGGCGATCAACGAAGACGTGCAGGTGTACGAGTCGGTCCGTACCTCCGTGGAGGCAACCATCGAGTCCGAAGCCCAAACGGAAATCCAGCTCGAATTATTCTAACGATTCGGCCGCGCGTTTCAGGGGTGTTGAGCCCGGCTGGTTCATGCCAGCCGGGCTTTGTTCGTTTACCAGCCTGACATTTCTGATCGGAGCTGGGCGGCGCGTGACGGGGTGGACGGGCGGGGTTGCTCGTCGTCGGTGTCCCAATCCGCGTAGAAGAGCATCGCGAGCATGTCTGCACGGTCGGGACTGCGGCCGAGGCGACGCTTGAGCTGTTCTTTGGCCTCGATCTGGATCTTGCCGGCCGATGTATATATGTGCCGGGTCTGGGCCAGCTCTTCGGCGAGCAGCGGGTCATTGGTGAGCTGGATGTCGCCGTGGAAGAAGCGTTCCCGCAGTCCCCAATACAGCTCGGCGCGACGGTTGGCGAAGCGCTCGCGGTCATGGGCGGCTTCCGCTCCGTTCATGGACAACACTCCCTCTATTCCCCTTCGTAGGAGGTCGTCTACCACTCCGGCCCCGATGCCGACGGAATCGACGGCGATGGATTCCGGGTGGAAGCGGTAGGCGAGCGTCTCGACCTCCTTTGCGACGCCGGTGGTGTTCATGCCTTTGAAGGGCCAGATTTGCTGTACGACGGGTCCCTGGCGCAGGCCGATGATGGTGTGGTCATCGCCGAACCGGGCCACGTCCACGGCGAGGCGCTTTGGTCCTTTTGTCGGGAGCTGGCGCTGCTGGGCGGCTTCGATCCAGGCGAGCGGGATGAGCGACTCTTCGTCGGACCGCGGGAATTCGCCGAGCACGCGGATGCGGAAGGGGTCGGTTGCGCGGTAGGTCTTTTCGCGCCAGGTGATGTGATTAGGTGATGAGGTGATGAGGTGATGAGGTGATGAGGTGAAACGGCATCCATCGACTCATCACTTGCGCACGTCGTGCCATGGTCAAAAGGCGCAACGGGGTCGATCACCTCATCACCCACACACCTCATCACCCCATCAGCCGGTATTTCTTCGCACCATTCGGCGATTTGCTGGTCGATCCAGGCGGGGTGGACGCTGCCGGGAATGGCGGTGCCTTTGCCGGTGACGTTCGGGTGGTGCAGGGCGTTCAGGGTTATCTTGTGCCAGCCGCGCGCGCCTTTGAACAGCTCGTAGAAGCGGCCGGAGCAGCGGAGCGGGTCGCCGAGGGCGAGTATCTTGTTGTTGCGGCCGACGGCGATACCGGCTGCGGCTTCCCAGATCTCGTCGTGGACGCCGCTGGCCTCGTCGATGATGACGAGGAGGTTGGGGCTGTGGTGGCCCTGGAACGAGACGCCGCGGCCGGCCTTGCGGGTGGCGACGCCGATGGCATAGGAGCCGTCGTCGAGGCGCAGGCTGGTTTCGAGCAGCTTGCCGGGCAGCTTAACGCTGGCGCCCTGAACCCGGGCGTGAATCTCCTGCCAGAGCGGTTTTTTGACCTGGTCCATGGTGGTCGCGGTGGTGATGACGACGGCGGGCCGCTGGGTGTAGAGGAACCAGAGGGCGAGATCGGCGGCGACGTGGGTCTTGCCGATGCCGTTGCCGCTGCGGACGATGACGCGGTCGAATCGGGTGAGCGCCTGGCCGATCTCGGTCTGCGCGGACCACCAGCGGGAGCCGAGTATTTTGAGGGCGAACTCGCGCGGGTTGTTGTCGTATTTGGCGAGGTGCCGATAGATGGCGCGGTCGCCGGTGCGGCGTCGGGTCGAGTCGACGAGCTCGCGGAGGAGCTCGGATTTGAGCTGCGCGTGAGATTTCATGGATCGTGTCCCTCTGGTTTCTCGTCGGCCTCGGTTTCGAGGGCGGTCAGGATGCGGGTGCGGACGCGGACGCCTTCTTTGGCGAGGGCGTCGATGACGGCTTTCTGGAAGTCGCGGAGGGCTCCGTCGCGCAGGGCCATCTCCTTTGTGCGGGCGGCGAGCAGGATGTGGTGCCGGTTTTCGGCGATGGCGGCGAGCCGGACGTAGGGATCGGTGTGGTTCTGGAGCTCGGTGAGTATGTGTTCGATGATGTGGAGCGACTGCTCCAGGCGTGCTTCGAGTGTCAGGTTTGGCATGGTTTTCTCCGGACGTGGTTGTGCCTGCATGCGAACGGCCGGCGGATTGTGAATCCACCGGCCGTATTCTTTCTCTTGTACTCACTTTATTTGGTTTTCAACGAGCTGATGACGCCCGCATCGCCGCGGCTATGGCGTACTGGTGTGCGGTCGGCCTGTTTATCGTGGTCTCGGCGAACGCCCAACGGCGCGACCGGGGAACGGCGGATTCAGGGATTCTCACCACGAAGACACGAAGACACGAAGGAACCCAAAGGAAGAGCTCTCGTCTTTTCCTCGTCTCCTCGTCTCCCTGTCTCCTCTTCTCCCTGCCTGTCTTTCCGGTCCGACTCAAGGCGAGATACTTGCACGACGAAGGCGTCCTTGCGGACTGGATACTTGCACGACGATTGGTGGGACAGATACTTGCACGACTCAAGGGCGGGGAGCACAAGGCTTAACCGGCCGGAAAACCGGCCAGGAATCGAGCGCCCTCATATATATAGGTTGCAAAATCGGGCGTTTTACTACACCCAGGCGGAAAATTTGTCTACTTTTTTTCGGCTGTCCTGCAGTTGCTGGTAACGAGTGGCAACAACGTGTGCATCCTTTGCCGGGATGGATGTATGAGCGGGGCTGATCGTCGTTGGCGTTCCAGTCGGCGTAGAAGAGCATGGCGAGCATGTCGGCGCGGCCCTTCAATTGCGGATTGCGGATTGTGGATTGTGGAGTGCGAATTTGCCAGGCTTTGAGTGGGCGAATCTGGGAGGCGTGTGCGCTCATGCTACGCGGGCGGGCAATGGTTCGCTGGCGTGGCGGGTCAGGTACTCCAGTACCTCGGCCTGCATCTTCTCCAGCTCGCTCTTGTAGCCGCTCGCGACGAAGCGGAACTCGGCGGGAGTTGCGCTTACGCGGAGCTGGGCCAGGTAGCTCTGAAACTGGTTGATGCGCTCCTGCATGGCCTGGAACTCGGTGTCGTTCTGAATCATATCGTGACCTCGACAATTCCGCGAAGCGTGTTGTCTCGCTTGCGCTGCCAACCGGCGATGAAATCCTCACTCGATTGCAGGAACAGCAGACCGGGGCGGGTCCAGAATACGCTCGCGCCGAGCTCTGCCTGGGCTCGCTGGTGGTCGAACACGGCCAGCACTTCGCTGGTGCATGTGTCTAGCTTGAACTCAGCTTTCATTATGAGCACGATGTCGACGTCGTTCGGCGCCTCTTTGGCTGTGACGTAGCTGCCGAATACGATGACTCTATCGAGGTGACCAGTTTGCTCGGCTAACTCGACGATTCGGCGAAGCGCTGCGGTCGCCTGTTCCCGGTGGGCTGTTCCGTTCCCGAATCGGTCGATGACTTCGGTGAGCGTCGCTCGATGGACCCCCGGAGGCATGTCGCCGTGTGCGTTGAATTCTGGGAGCGGCATACAGTTTTCCCCGAACGGTCCCTGACTGTAGAATACTGCAAGACCCGTCTCAAGCGCAAGTGCCTGGTGGCCCGGCTGGTGGTTGCCAGCCGGGCTTTGTGTTGTCACCAACCGGCCATTTCGGAGCGGAGCTGGGCGGCGCGAGAGGGTGAGGACGGGCTGGTTTGCTCGTCGTCGGTGTCCCAGTCGGCGAAGAAGAGCATGGCAAGCATGTCGGCGCGGCCCTTCGATTGCGGATTGCGGATTGCGGATTTGCTCGCGGGCGCGATATGATACACTGGACATAGATTGGAGGTGGGACTATGACTCTTGTGCTGAGTTTGCCCCAGGATGTCGATGAACGGCTGCAACTGGATGCTGATCGGAAGGGCGTTGCCAAGGAGGAACTTGCCGTCGACATCATCGCCCGTTCCGTGAGTAAATCCAGTGCGCCAGTGCCGGTGTATGATTTCTGGTCGCCTGTCCCATTCGAGGCGCTGGCTGACGCCCAGGGCGTCGAGCCGGTCGGCGATTTCAAGCAGTGGCTTGCGAGTCTCCCGAAGGTGGAGGGCGCAGATGAGCTGGTTGAGCATATCGATCAGGCGCGGCGAGAGCGGCGCGAAGCTGAGCGAGCTTGCCCGTGACTTCTCCGCCATGCATCCTGGACACAAGCATTGCGAGCCTGTTGCTGCGGAAGGATTCGCGCGTTGAGCACTATGCTCCCGATCTCATCGGCTTTCGGCAGACTCTCAGCTTCCAGACAGTCGCGGAGATGCGTGAAGGTGCGCTTCTGGCCGAATGGGGCGACAAGCGCCGGGCTGACCTGGAGGCGTTTCTGCGCAGCTTCGTTGTCGCACCGTTCTCCGACATTGCTGCCGGGGAATGGGCACGCATCCGCGTGGAGGGTCGAAAGAATGGCCAGCGCCTGGAGGCGGGCGATGCGTGGATTGCGGCAACTGCAGCTGCGCTGAATGGACCCCTCTTGACGCACGACGGCGATTTCAACGAGAAGTCCTGCCCTGGAATCCGCATCATTCGGTATAGCGACTCCGGCGACCGAATCTGATAGCGATTGATCGGTGCCCGGCTGGTGGTTGCCAGCCGGGCTTTGTGTTGTCACCAACCCGTCATTCCGGAGCGGAACTGGGCGGCGCGGGACGGCGTGGACGGGCGTAGCTGCTCGTCGTTGGTGTCCCAGTCGGCGTAGAAGAGCATGGCGAGCATGTCGGCGCGGCCCTTCGATTGCGGACTGCGGATTCTGGATTGTGGAGTGCGGATTTGCCGAGTCCCGGGCGGTCAGGCGGCGGGCGTGAGGTCACGGTCGATGGTGAAGCTGACCTTCAGGCCGCACGCGTGGAGGATGGCGCGGAGCGATTCGAACTCGGGGTTGCCCGTTTCGCTGAGCATCCGGTAGAGCGCTTCGCGGGTGACGCCGGCCTTCTTCGCGCATGCGGCCATTCCGCCGTTCGCCTGGACGTACTTGCGAAGCGCGATGAGGAACTCGCTCGTGGACGCGTCCAGTGATTCCTCGAGGTAAGCGGCGGCGACTTCCGGGTCCCGCAGTTCCCGCGAAAGCGTTTCGTTAAAGTTCCTGATCTCCATTGTTCCCCTCTTCTTCCTGCGCGGCGGGCGGCTGTTCCTGTGGCGCATCTCCCCACGGCACGAGCAGCGCCATCGGATCGGGCTGCGCCAGAAGGTCTGCGAACAATGTGCGCGCCGTCGCAATGGCCTCCGATTGGTCGTCCTTGTCGCTGCCGCCGACGAGCACGATGTGGACGGTCTCCAGGTTGCCATAGTAGACGCGGTAACCGGGGCCGAAGCTCAGCCGCAGCTCATAGATGCCGCCGACCTCTTTCCAGTCACCGAGCAGCCCGCGTTCCATCCGGTCGATGTGGCTGAGGATTCGTCCGCGGTTCCTCTTGTCGCGGACGAAGGCGAGAAACTCGTCGATTGGAATTCGGCCGTTATCCCGGACCAGCTTCCAAACCGTGTAGGTAATGACCTTCATCGTTGGCTCCGCTGAGTAACCGATGTGACAGATTGTAACCCAAAGGTTACAATCTGTCAATTGCTCGTTTGTCTCACTATGTTACCAGCCCGTCATTTCTGATCGGAGGTGAGCGGCACGGGAGGGAGTGGATGGACCGGTATGCTCGTCGTCGGTATCCCAGTCGGCGTAGAAGAGCATGGCGGGAATGTCGGCGCGGTCGGGCGAGCGGGCCAGGCGGCGGAGGCTGGCGTGGATTTCGGTAATCTCGCGTAACCTCCATGAGGTGTGGTTCGTCTAAGAGAATGAACAGTCTCCCCGTTCACCGGCGGCCCCGACACGCAACTCACCCGGCGTGGCGGGGCCGTGTTGTTGCTGGTCAATCGGGGTAGCTCGGTGTACCGGTGGATCAGGGCTGGGCGGGCCGGGTATCGCCGAATGCGGGCGGGCGCTTGTCGAGGAATGCCTGAATCCCCTCTCGGCCCTCGTCGCTGGCGCGAAGCGTGGCGATGCACTGCGCGGTGATTTCAGCGGCTTCGTCGGCGGAGAGCCGGGCGATGTCACGGAGAAGCTGCTTTGCCGCAGCGATGGCGTTCGGACCCGCGCCGACGAGGAGCTCTACCTTTGCATCGACGGCTGCGTCGAGCTCGCCCCGCGCGTTCGAAACCACGTGCTGGACCAGGCCGATTCGCAGCGCCTCCGCCGCGCCGAATCGCTCGCCGCTGACGAACAGCGCCCTTGCCGCGCCCATCCCGACTTTCTCCAGGACATACGGTCCGACGACCGCCGGCACGAGGCCCAGCCGCACCTCGCTTAGGGCGAACACGGCGGAGTCGGTCGCGACGGCGATGTCGCACACGGCCACGAGTCCCGCTCCCCCGCCGATGGCAGCACCGTGGACGGCGGCGATGGTCGGCTTCGGGCAGTGGGCGATGGCGGCGAACATCCGCTGGAGGGCGCGCGCGTCCTCGAGATTCTCCTCGTGGGAGTAGCTTGCCATCCGGCGCATCCAGTCGAGGTCAGCGCCCGCGC
>Ga0068855_100011448_pt1 | contig 10715 bp, 10 predicted proteins | sample KBSCornC52_FD_66592 | JGI IMG/M metagenome (GOLD analysis project Ga0068855, IMG submission 66592) | Corn rhizosphere microbial communities from Kellogg Biological Station, Michigan, USA - KBS Corn C5-2 | ecosystem: Host-associated > Plants > Roots > Rhizosphere > Soil ... | reverse complement strand
CTGTTCTATATGGTTCACGTCGTGTCCCGCCATGTGGCGGGCAAGTCCTTCAACCGTAATGCGCCCCCGTTCGACGTGTACGCCCCATGAGTTCCACTGGTCAGCGGTCAACCGCTCGAGAAGCCGGAGATTTGCCTGCCTCAGGCTGCGATACAGATCAAGCGAATCCTCTGGAATCGATTCTGCGTTATTTGCCATCTGCGCCCAAGCATCTTGGTCAAATCCAGGGAGGGTGCAACCTGGGTTTTCGAGCATCTGCCGATAGCGCCAGGCGGTCGCAATTTCGTCGTCGGCCAAGTGGGCAAGAATTTCGGCAATGGACCATTTACCGGGCACTGGTGAACGATGAAGCACTTCGTCGGGCACGCCGCGTAGAAGATCGACGATCACGCCGGGCGACTCCCTCAGCATTTGAACATAGTCCCTGCCATGGGTGTAGGCTTTGAGCCTTGATTTGTAATCCTCGGAATCAACCATCATCGAAATATCCTAGACGAATCTGCAATCAATGCGGAAAGCCAAATTTGACCGCAGCCAGCAATTGAAACCCGCACCTTGAGTGACAACTCCCCGCTTTTCTGATCACCAAATCGAATCGAATAATTGGGATACAATCCGCCCTATAAGGTTTCGTATTAGGGTTTGGAGGCGTCATGATGGGGATCTCCCTATCGACTATCGCACTTGTGATCGTAGCGATTTACTTATTGAGCTCCATTAAGATTCTTGCGGAGTATGAGCGAGGAGTAATTTTTCGATTAGGACGACTACTCGGGAAGGAGAAGGGGCCGGGAATAATTTTCGTGTTCGCACCAATCGATCGACTCGTTCGCATCTCCCTTCGTCAGGAAGCGTTGGAAGTCCCACCGCAGGACATCATCACCCGCGATAACGTCACCCTGAAAGTAAATGCAGTCATTTTTCTGCGAGTCATCGACCCAAACAAGGCGGTCGTCGAAGTTTCAAACTACGTTTACCAGACCTCGCAGTTTGCGCAAACTACTCTTCGATCCGTCCTCGGCGAACAAGAGCTTGATGAATTACTTGCTCACCGCGAAAAAATAAATGCCCGGTTACAGAGTATTCTTGACACACACACGGCACCTTGGGGCGTTAAGGTTGCAAATGTGGAAGTCAAGCAGGTGGACATGCCCGAGTCCATGTTGCGTGCCATGGCGAAACAAGCCGAGGCCGAGAGGGAAAAGAGGTCGAAAATCATTCATGCGGAAGGCGAGTTTTCAGCTGCGCAACGCCTGGTGGATGCGGCGAAGCTTCTGGCCACCGAACCCGTCAGCGTGCAGTTGCGCTATCTACAAACTCTAACGGAAATCGGCGTTGAGAAGAACACTACAGTGGTCTTCCCAGTGCCGGTGGACTTTTTCTCCGGTATTCAAAAGTTGATGGGAGGAACGGGCGCCAGCGGTCCCACCACAACCAGAGGCTAACCATTGAACTTCGTCTCGGATGCAACCATGGCCACTTCACAGGACACGGAAATTACCCTGGGCACGGGCAAACTGCTCGTGTTCTTTTTTGCGCTGGTGATTGTCTGCGCGCTTTTCTTCGGTTTGGGATTTTCTCTCGGTCGCAACGCGTCCGCTGGACCAGCGTCCGTCGTGTCTTCCGCTGGGTCGCAGGGCGGTCGCCCAACGGCTGCCACAACCGCATCCCAGAAACCGGTTGCAGACATGAGCTTTTACAAGTCAGTCGAGCAAAAAACTCCGGACGCACAGCTAGCGACGCCGGAACCTCCATCAAACGCGGACAATGCGAGTCCGGCACCCGCCGCTAAAGCCGCCGCTGACCCGATGACTCCGCCCGCCCTGAGCGGCTACTTAGTTCAGGTTGCTGCCGTTACAAAACCTGAGGACGCTGAGGCGCTTGTGAATGCGCTGAAGAAGAAACAATACCCTGCGTTCGCGGTAAATAACACGGCATCCGACAAGCTCTATCGGGTACAAGTTGGTCCATATCCTGACATCAAAGACGCCGAAGCCATTCGCACACGTCTCGTTAGTGACGGATACAACCCAATTTTGAAGAAATAGCGGGTCAACGCCCACTAGCCATCGGAGAATCTTTGTTCTTTCCAGGGATCTCCGTGCATGTGATATCCATTCTTTTCCCAAAATCCAACTTGATCGCGGTCAAGAAATTCCATTCCTCGAAGCCATTTTGCGGATTTCCATCCATAAAGATGCGGAACGATTAGCCGAACCGGGAATCCGTGATCGGCAGAGAGCGGAAGACCATCGTGGTGGGTTGCCAAAATCACGTTATCGCGATCCAGATCATCGATCGGAATATTGGTTGTGTACCCTTCCTCGGCATGAATCAAAACATGTGAAGCGTCCGAGCTCGGCTTCACAAGTGCGAGCAGGTCTCTAATCGCCACGCCGCGCCAAGCATTATCAAATCGGCTCCAGCGAGTAACGCAATGAAAATCACCGACGCGCTCTGATTGCGGCAGCTGACCGAATTCGACCCAGCTCAAACGCATCGGATTATCGACCAACGCGTAGACGCGAAAATCCCACTCGTCCGGATCAAATTTCGGAACGGACCCGTAATGCAGAACAGGCCACTTCAAAGTTAGGGACTGTCCCGGGGGAAGCCTACCGGCGTCTCTCATTGCGCGTTCACGATCTCGCCGCTCGTTGCCCTCAAACAGCATGCAACTCTCCTGCATTCGGTTTCCTGACGCTTGAAACATTGGAACGCTTGACCCAGAATGAATGTTGCTATATCGATTAACATGAATCTGGCGGCAATGGTATCAAACGGAGTAGACCTTCGAATGACCCAAACGGAGCAGTCACTAAATCGGTTTCTGCACGCAATAGCGGATCCAACTCGTCGGAAGATCCTAGCCACCCTTCGCGAGCGCGGTGGATGCTCGATTGATAAAGCGACGGGCCTGTGTGCCGTGGATATCGAGCAAAGGATTCACGTCACTCAGCCCACGGTGTCCCATCACATGGCGATCCTGAGCAAAGCAGGGCTGGTAGATGCAAAGAAGGAAGGCCTATGGCGCTGGTATCAGCGCAACGATAAAGCAATTGCGGAAATGACCAAGTTCTTGAAAGACAATCTGTAGCCGAATGCCCAAGCGACTATGAACCGGCGCTGGCCGTCTGTATTTTTTGAACGAGGCGGCGCGCGTGAGAAATTAGGTCCGCAACTTCGAAGGGCTTCACTAGTGAGGATATGTTGTTCTCTGCCATGAATGCCCGAACTTCGGGTTCAGGGACACTGGAAAACGTAAACATCAGATGCTTCTCCAAGCCGGGGCAGGACTCTTTTAACCACCGATAAACGTCTGGTGCATTCCATCCCCCAGGCATGCGGCCGTTGATCACAACAGCATCGAACATCTCCGCCCGCACACGGCTGCGCGCATCATCAGCGCTCATAGCAGTAACAACCTGGGCGCCAGAACCAACAAGTACGTCGCGCTCGAATTCGAGTACCGCCTCTTCGTCCTCGACCAGGAGAACCCGTCCCTCTAAGGCGAACTCGCGGCGAGGCGCAACCACTGGCTGGTCACTTGAAGCTTGTTGCCCTGACGCGGGTAGACGGACTTCTACTTCTGCGCCACCTTCCACGCGATTCCTCGCAAGGATATCGCCACCGTGCTCCTTGATAATTCCGTAACAAATGCTGAGCCCGAGTCCTGTTCCCTTGCCAACGTTCTTGGTGGTGTAGAAAGGATCAAAGATCCTCTTCGGGTCTTTGATCCCTGGTCCCGAATCGCTAAACTCCGCGCAAACATAACCGTCGCGTTGCGTCACACCGACTCGCATCGTTCCGCCGGAACCACTCTCAAGAATGGCGTCGACGGCGTTATTGATGATGTTGAGAAATACCTGCTCGAGCTGGTGCGGATCCGCTGTGACTGCCGGAAGGCCCGCGTCGATATTGCGTTCGACGTTGATGTTATTGACTTTCAAATCGTAGTCGCGGAGAGCCAGTGTTTCCTCGAGAACTCTGCCGACTTCCACCTCCTGCTTCTGAGGCTTTCGTTGACGAGCAAAAGACAGCAAATTCTGTACTACTCGATGGGTCCTTTGTGCCTGCTTGAATAGCTTGCGAACAAAATCGGACGCACGCTCGTTCAATCCCTCGTTTTCGAGCAGCTGCGCATACCCAAGAATGGCGGTCAGCGGGTTGTTGAGTTCGTGAGCCACGCCTGCAATGAGCTGACCAACCGCTGACATTTTTTCGCTTTGCAGCAACTGCTCCTGCGTCTTGCGCAAATCTTCATACGCTCGGCACGTTTCTTCGTAGAGTCGGACCTTTTCGATCGTCGTGGCTAGTTGCCGCCCGATTGCAACCATCAAATTCTCGTCGTTACTTGTGAACTCGCGCATCTCACGCGAACTTACACCCATAACACCGATCGGCCGGTCTTTGGACCAGAGCAACACCCAAATCCAGGAGGAGAGACCATCAGCTCTGAGGAACTCAGCAACGAGTGGCGGAAGGTGGGGCAGGAACTCTTGCGTGATTACCTCTGTCCGTGAACGCATTACGAGATCGCCGAAGCCGTCGGGAAGAGAAACTTCGGCAAAGCGCGCTCGATCCTCACTCCTCTGTCCCCACCCGGCGCGCCGTCGGAAAACGGCAGCATCCGTTTCCGAGAGATAAATTGACCCGGTTTCAGCGCCGAAAAGCGAGACCACCTGCCTGAGCGTGAGGTTGAGGATTTCATCCAGATCGAACGACTGGGTGGCAATCACCGCCATTGCGTTTAAGGCGTTCAACTCGCGATTCCGCCGCCGCATTTCGTCTTCTGCGCGGCGCTTGCTGGTCATATCCAACAAGAAACCCTGGTAGCGCTCAATACGTCCGGACGCATCGCGCGTGGCAAAGCTGCTCTCCGCCGCGGTGAGCAGAGAGCCGTCTTTCTTGCGCATGGTCACTTCAAAATTACGCACGTAATTGTGCTGTTCAATCTCTCGTCGAAACAGGTCACGCTCGTCCATCGACGCATAAATCTTGTTGTCGATGTCAAGCGACATCAGTTCTTCACGCGTGTCGTAACCAAGCAGTTTGACGAAGGCGTCGTTGCAATCGAGTAGTTTCCCGTCCGGCGTAGCGACGAACACGCCCTCTTGCACCTGTTCGAACAACAGCCTGAACTTCTCTTCTGCCGCGCGACGGTCACTTGTGTCGCGCACAACGTGGATCGTACCCCGCTTCTGACTACCCTGTTCTGTGTACGATGACGTGGACACCATTGCGTATCCACCAAAGCAAGGATCTGCACCCTCTACAAAGTCTGCGTCCCCTCTTGCGCAATATGGGCATTCACTCCATTTGCTCTGCTCGTGGGGAAGGATGTCTTCGCAGAGCTTTCCAACAACATCGGCTGGGGCCTGTCCCAGCCGTTGCAAGAGAGCTTGATTGACCTTTATCACTCGAAAATCGGCGTCGTGCGCGAGAATCAAATCTTGAATGGAATCGAACGTATTCATCCACTGCCGCTGCGAGCGCAATACCTGCTCGAGCAAGCGCAGATTCTCGACCGCCATACCCAGTTGGTTCGCCGTAGTCGAGAGAAAATCGATGTCTTCCGGCGAGAACGAGCGGCCGTGAGACCATCCCATAGCCATTGTTCCGATTACGGATTTCTTTCCCAGGATCGGAACCAGTACGATGTGCCGGAGTTTCTCTTGTTTCAGCTGCTGATTCAGCGGCGCTTCTGTCGATGCCGCTTTTACAACCATAGGCGTCCCTTGCTGGAGAACCTGCTGCAAGGTGTCGTCGAGCCCAATTTGTCCAACCGTCCTAATGAATTCTGGCGATACACCGATGTGTTGGGCCACCACCATGCGGTCGCCCTCCAATACACGGAACCATGCGGCCTTGGCGCGCATCAATGACTGAAGCTCTTCTAGCGCGGTCTGCATCATCGGTCCATGTTGCTGCGCCCGCGCAATGCTCGTGGTCAGGTTATTCAAGACTCCCAGTCGCCTGGTCCGCACTTTGGAGTCGTCAAAAACCGTGAAGATCATCCCGAGGCCGAACAGCAAATCGGTCATCAAACTGGCCCAGTTTGGCCAGTGTGCGGTTACTGGAGGCCATTCAAGATGCAGAAGTAGCAAACAGGCGCTCACGAGCCACGGACCAATCTCCCAACGCCCCCATCGGTACCTCACAATCTGAACCGCCGCAGCAATTGTGACGATTCGGTAAGAGACCTCAAGGGCAACTCGAAGGACTATCGAGTCTGGCCAAAACATGACCCGAGTCGCCGCAAAACCCATGATTGCAACCGCAATCCCGAGGAGCGGGACCATTAGCTTCCGACTGTGCGTGTAGGTAAAAACTGCTGCGGCGAACAAGCAAATCGCTAGTATGAATTCAACTTGAGATATCGCCACCAATTCGCGGGGTAAAGTAGCGAAATTGCCTTCTCGTACTGTCCAACTCGATAGAAAATATGCCAGCCAGCCCAACATCCAGGTCAGAAGATAGCGTTCGCGGAAGGTGCGAAACACTAATATGCTTGCCGCCAGCATCACCAACGCGGCAGACTCCGGCGCGGTCAGCTTGGGGACGATTACGCCGCCCGCCATACTCCATACAGACCATGCTGGAATCATCATTGTTGAAATTGTCCGGGCACAATAAGGCCGTTTTGTTGATATCACGCCTTGCGCATACGCTCATGGGTTTTCCGTCCACCTTTGGTTACTTTCGGAACGTCGGAACTTCGTTAGAATTGGCGATAGACTGCACAGGTCAATCATGGGGAATGAACGACTGCCCGAACGCGTTCTCGTCGTAGACGACGAGGAACCAATCCGTGAAGTGGTCAGCACTCTATTGAGCTCTGCTGGCTACAAATGCAAACATGCGGGCTCTGGACTTGAAGCTTTAGCCCTGCTTGATTCCGGCGAAGAGTATGAATTGATGCTCTCCGATCTGATGATGGCCGAACTCGATGGGATTGGCTTGCTCGAGCGTACCAAGGAACGCTACCCCGATATGCCCGTTGTCATGGTTACCGCCGTGCACGACATCTCAGTCGCGCTAGCGGCCATTCGAAATGGTGCCTACGACTATCTCTGCAAACCATTCGAACGTGAGCAATTGCTGGCAACCGTTCGTCGCGCTCTGGAGAATCGTCGTCTCAAACTTGAAAATCGCGCCTATCAAACTCGACTCGAAGAGCTGGTGGCTGCACGTACGGAGCAGTTAGAACGCTCGTACGACATCACTTTGCAGGCACTGGGCGATGCGCTTGATCTCAAAGACGCAGAAACCGAAGGACACTCAAAGCGCGTCACAGCTTTTACCATCGCGATCGCCCGACAGATGGGAATTCCAAAACACCAAGTGAATGTCATAGCTCGCGGCGCTTTTCTTCACGATATTGGAAAGATGGCTATCCCGGACGACATCCTTCGAAAGCCGGCAAAACTGACGACCGAAGAAATGCACGTCATGCAGGAGCACTGCTACCACGGATATCAAATGATCATCCGTATCCCATTTCTCGGCGAGGCGGCCGAGATCGTGTATTCCCATCAGGAGCGTTACGACGGAACAGGTTATCCGCGTCAACTTAAAGGGGAGGAAATCCCTCTCGGTGCACGTATATTCGCGATCGCGGACACGCTTGACGCGATGACATCCGACCGACCGTATCGAAGGGCAAAGTCCATGGCGGAGGCTCGAAAGGAAATCAAGGATTGGGCTGGCCGCCAGTTCGATCCCAAGATTGTCGAGGTGTTTCTTGGCATGGACGACAAAATCTGGGAAGACCTGCGCAACGAAATAAACTCTCATCGATCGGGCTTCGGCGCCGGCGCCGGTTCCTGATCCGGCCTGCGCCTTCAGGCAGCCAATACGCCATGCCTTACATCCAATGACCCACAGGCAGCTCGTGCACTAAACATGCATAAGACGTAAGAGGGGTGAGAAACCATGACCAAAACCTGGTCACTCGTGTCCACGTGTTTAATTCTAGTGTTTTGCTCAGCTTCATTCGCGGAGCAACCCCCGAACCCTGCCGTCACCAACTCTCTACCTGAAGGAACCACCTTCCTTGTTCGCCTCGAGGACCGCCTGGACACGAACAAGCTTCAGCAGGGCAAGCGTTTTAAGGTGAAACTAGGTGAAGATTTGATCGCCCCCAATGGAGCCACAATTTCGCGAGGAAAAAAGATTAAGGGACACGTTAGTGCCGTTGAGAACGGGCTCCACGCAGGCATGCTCTTGAGCTTCGATGAGATCGAAACCAATCACGGGTGGGTGCCGTTGGTGGCCACCATCACCGGTGTCCCAGGAGAGCATGCAGCCAAGACGGACGAAGAAGGCGATATTCAGCGCAAGGGAATGAATAAGAAAAGAATGATTGAGACCGCGGCGGTGGGAGCGGGTATTGGCGCGATCGGCGGCGCAGCCGCAGGCGGCGGCAAGGGTGCAGGAATTGGCGCAGGTGCAGGCGCTGGCCTTGGCGCACTCGCTGGTGTCCTTACCGATCGCAATCTCCGTTTGGAAAAAGGTACCACCCTCGAAGTGCGGCTCGACCGACAACTTCAAGTGCCCACACACTAACCGTGCTCTACGAATCTGCGCTTCGTAAATTCCAATTGCGCCGGTGTGTCGTCTCCTTTAGAGGCAACACATAGGCAACCGGCCGCGTTCGCCTCTTTGATCCATGTACAATCGTGCCGCTCTAGAAGGAGACGGCCATGAAATTTGCGATCTTACTTTTGACTCTCACTCTCACTTTTTTCACTGCAGCGAATGCGCAAGACCGACCCACTGTGACCGCTCAACCAAACAGCGTCTATGTGGGAGCTGACGGGAAGTTTGAGACTGCGCCAGACACCGCCCTAGTGCAATTCAACATCAGTACTCAGGCAGACACCGCGAAGGCGGCGTATGACGCCGCTTCCAAGCAGGCTGAGCAAACCCGCCAGGTATTGAAAGCGAACGGCATAGACCCAGGAAACGCAGAGATAGGATATTTTTCGGTGCAACCCACCTATGATTGGAAAAATCCCAAGCGTAAAATTCTGGGGTATCAGGTTACTTCCACCGTATCTCTGAAGTTGAAAGATTTCGCAAAGATCGGCCCCATCACCCAACAATTGGCTGATGCTGACGTGAGCCAGGGTCAGAGTGTCAGTTATACCCTCGAGAATGTGGATGCGGCCAAGAACAAAGCCGTTGAAGATGCTTACCGGCGCGCCCGCGGGTCCGCAGAAACCATCGCCAAGGCGGGCTCTCGCGCTCTCGGCGAACTTTCTTACGCCTCTGTGGATACGTTTGAGAACATACGAGTGATGCCGATGGCTCGCACCGCGATGATGTCTGCGGCTGCAGCCCCTCCCCCTCAACAAGACTTCACGCCACAGCAGGTGACCGTGACCGCGCACGTGAATGCCGTATTCGCTCTGAAATAGTTGATGCACACAGATGAAGTGCAAAGAATTTCAGTTGCAGTCATGCCCGTGCTCTGCGTCTCTGCGGCTGCGATCGAAGAGAAAACCACATTTGGGCGCAACAAATGGTGCGTATTCGCATCACTCTCTGGTAGTATCGCTTGCCGAGGGGGTTCCACATGGCAAATCTGTCCCAACTTGTAATTGACTTAGAGGCACAACGTAAGCAGGCAAAGGACGACTTAGATCGTCTGGATGTTGCAATCGCGACACTGAGAAAGTTGAATGGTCGAGGCGGAAACGTATCCAGTATCAGTTCAGCACGCCGCGGTCGTCGTCGGCTCTCCCCTGCTGCACGGAAGAGAATTGCAGACGCACAGCGCGCGCGCTGGGCAAAATGGAAACAGCAACAGAAACGGGCCGCCTAAGCTCGTTGTAACACGCATAACACGATAAAAGCCCGCTCCGAGCGGGCTTTATTATTTTGGTCAAAGTCAGGGCTGGGTCCCACACTCACATGGATCGCGTCGTGGCGTTCTCACGTTTGAATGCAATGCTAATCCCGTCGCACCTACCGCTTGACCGAAGGCAATGGTGGGCAGTGCAGGACTCGAACCTGCGACCTCCTGCTTGTAAGGCAGGCGCTCTAACCAGCTGAGCTAACCGCCCACGAACGTGACATTCCGTGGAAGGAATCTACATCATAAAGCATCGTCGCAGCCGTGTCGCGCTTCCCTGCTAGACTTTGGCGGTGCGACGACTGATTGTCAACGCCGACGATTTTGGCCTCACTGCCGGTGTGAATCGCGCCATTATCGAGGCCCACCGGGCCGGCATCGTCACGTCGACCACGCTGATGGCGAACTCTGCCGCCTACGATGAGGCGATACTCCTTGCACAGCAGGCTCCGCGCCTCGGCGTAGGCGTCCACTTGGTTTTCGTCGATGGACGGCCGATCGTCTCTCCAACCTCTATACGAACGCTTGCGCCGGGCAGGCATTCACGCTTCCGAGGGTCAATCGCTCTTCTGGCGGCGAACGCTCTTCTCGCACGCCTGAACCCCAACGAAATCGAAAGAGAGGCAGGAGCACAAATTCGAAAGATTCAAGCGTCAGGCGTGCTCGTATCTCACCTCGACACCCACAAACACACTCATCTATTTCCGAATATTCTCAAGCCGATTTTGCGCGCTGCGGCGAGATGTGGGATTTCGGCCATCCGCAATCCGCTGGAGCCAACATTCGCGCAAGTGCCCGCGTCTACACAATGGAAGCGCCGAGCGCAAGTCCGCCTGTTGCGCGTTCTAGCCGGGGG
>Ga0068855_100011447_pt1 | contig 10716 bp, 5 predicted proteins | sample KBSCornC52_FD_66592 | JGI IMG/M metagenome (GOLD analysis project Ga0068855, IMG submission 66592) | Corn rhizosphere microbial communities from Kellogg Biological Station, Michigan, USA - KBS Corn C5-2 | ecosystem: Host-associated > Plants > Roots > Rhizosphere > Soil ... | reverse complement strand
CCCTTGAGCACGAATTCGGTATCGCCGCGGTCCGTCCTGACGGTCCACGTGGACGGCGTGGCAAAGCTGGACACCCCCTTGATCGACAAAATCTCGGGCATGAATTCACGGCCATCCAGCTCCTCCGTGACGAGAGACCGGATATCGGCCGGCATCGCCTCGAGATCGTCGATCCACGCGACTTCCTTGCCGCCGTCGCGCACGAGCGAAATGCCTTTCGTGGGTGCCTGCACGGGGAACGAGCGCACCGGCGCCACGCCCACGAATTCCTCGCCTTCGGCATTGGTGAGCACCAGCTTGCCGAACGCATCCCGGCGTAGATTAAAAATGGTCATCGTTCAGTCTTCCTTGCCGTCGTCGTCCGGGTCCTGGTCCACGTTGCGCGCCTGCGCCTCGTACAGGCGATAGTAGGCGCCCTGCGCCGCCATCAGGTCGTCGTGGGTGCCCTCTTCCACGACCTGGCCGCGGTCCAGCACGACGAGGCGGTCGGCGCGGTGCAGCGTCGACAGGCGGTGCGCGATGGCGATCGTCGTGCGGCCCTGCACCAGGTTGTCCAGCGCCTTCTGGATTTCCTTTTCCGTTTCCGAGTCGACGGAGGACGTCGCTTCGTCGAGGATCAGGATCGGCGGATCGATCAGCAGCGCGCGCGCGATCGAGATGCGCTGGCGCTCGCCGCCGGACAGGCCCTGGCCGCGTTCCCCGACCATCGAGTCATAGCCCTGCGGCAGGCGCAGGATGAATTCGTGGGCGTGGGCGGCGCGGGCCGCGGCGATGATCTCTTCGCGCGTCGCATCCGGCTTGCCGTAGGCGATGTTTTCCGCGATGGTGCCGAAGAACAGGAACGGCTCCTGCAGCACGAGGCCGATGTGGCGGCGGTAATCGGCCACGGCGAAGCTGCGGATGTCGCGGCCGTCCAGCAGGATCGCGCCTTCCGCCACGTCGTAGAAGCGGCAGATCAGGTTCACCAGCGTGCTCTTGCCCGAGCCGGAGTGACCCACGAGGCCGACCATCTCGCCGGCCTTGATGTTCAGCGAAATGCCGCGGTTGACGGCACGGTTGCCATAACGGAAACCCACCTCGCGCAGCGCGATATTGCCTTGGACCTTGTCCAGTTTCACCGGATTCACGGGGTCGGGGACGCTCGACACGTGGTCGAGGATGTCGAAGATGCGCTTGGCGGCCGACGCGGATTTCTGCGTGACGGACACGATGCGGCTCATCGAATCGAGGCGGACGTAGAACCGGCCGCTGTACGCGATGAACGCGGACAGCACACCCACGGTGATCTCCTGCTGGCTCACCTGCCAGATGCCGAAGCACCAGATAATGAGCAGGCCCAGTTCCGTCAACAGCGAGACGGTCGGGGAGAACAGCGACCAGACCTTGTTCAATTTGTCGTTGACGGCCAGGTTGTGCTTGTTGGCTTCGCGGAAGCGCGAGGCTTCGCGGTGCTCCTGCGCGAACGCCTTCACGACGCGGATACCGGGAATCGTGTCGGCCAGCACGTTCGTCACCTCGCCCCACACGCGGTCGATCTTCTCGAAGCCGGTGCGCAGCTTGTCGCGCACGACGTGGATCATCCAGGCGATGAACGGCAGCGGCACCAGGGTGATCAGCGCCAGCTTGGCATTGATACTGAACAGGATCGCGCCCGTCATGATGATCATGAGGACGTCGGACAAAAAGTCCAGCAGGTGCAGCGACAGGAACACGCAGATGCGGTCCGAGCCACTGCCGATGCGGCTCATCAGGTCACCCGTGCGCTTGCCGCCGAAGAATTCCAGCGACAATCTCAGCAGGTGTTCATAGGTTTCCGAACGCATGTCGGCGCCCATCCGCTCCGACACGAGGGCCAGGATGTACGTGCGGCCCCAGCCAAGCGCCCAGGCCAGCATGGCGGATGCGAACAGGCCGCCCATGTACTGATAGACGAGGCGCGTGTCGATGTGCTGGCCGTTCTGGTACGGAATCAGCACGTTGTCCATCAGCGGCATCGTCAGATACGGCGGAATCATGTGTGCGCCGGTACTTGCCAACATGAGCAAGAATCCGAGAAGCAATTGACCTTTGTATGGACGGGCGAAGCGCCACAGGCGCAGCAAGGTCCATGTGGAAGGTGGCGTATGCAACACCTTGGTGCAGATCGGGCACTCTTCCTGGTCCGGCTCGAGCGGCGCCTTGCAACTTGGACAAGTATGTTGCTCGGGCGGTTGCACGGGAACGCCGGTGACGAAACTGTCGACCTGATCGTCGAACTGGTCGACGACGCGGATCGCCTGCAGGTTCTGGCCGAGCGTGAAGCGCCAGGCGGCCAGCAGGCCGTTCTGGTCGACCAGTTCGAGGTGGCCGACACCGGCGTGGTCGTGGTGGCGCAAGGTGAGGCCGGCACGGTAGGGCCAGTCGCGCCACATCGTGTCGCCGGGGGCGCGGGTGAGCAGGCGATAATTCGTGACGACGAGAATGCCCTTGGTGAAGCGTAATTTCGCATCGAGGTCAACCTCGACGCTGTTTAAAACGTTTTCCCCTGGCGCAAGCTTTTTCGCGACGTCCGCCTGCCAGTGCTCAGGCAGGAAACCGGCAGACAATGCCGGCGGAACGGAGGGAACAAGTTGTTGAGTTGTCATGTGATGCCGCCGGTAAAGGCGAAGTTTCCGGTTCTATTTTGGAATTGGGACAGCCAAAGGCTGGCAGATCTGTACGATGGAACGTTGCGAGCGGTACTGCCGTTGACACGCACACCGACTGAAAGGTTGGTGCGTGGGCGTGTACTGTATTCTATCGGAGGGGCCTGACTGGCAGAAATCGGTTCGGCACGGTAAGCTTCGTTCTTGTAAGTATATAACATGTGCATTGTGGAAAGAGAGGGAGACGGCCGCCGCGATCCGGCAATCGTCTTGAACCACCATCGATGTGCAAACATAGGCAACGCCACGCGATTGAAGAGAGCGGTTCTCGCGTGGCTGGATATTTTTCATGACAAAAAAGAAAGACATTGCAATTCTTCGTGTAAACCACCTGCGTGGACCGAACATCTGGACCTACCGTCCCGTCATCGAAGCGTGGCTCGACATCGGCGAGCTCGAAGAATGTCCTTCGAATAAACTTCCCGGCCTGTACGAACGTCTGACCGCCTGGCTGCCGGGCCTGATCGAACACCGCTGCGGCGTCGGCGAGCGCGGCGGCTTCCTGGAGCGCCTGCGCGACGGGACCTGGTCCGGCCACATCCTCGAACACGTCGTCCTCGAATTGCAGAACCTGGCCGGCATGAAGACCGGCTTCGGCAAGACCCGCTCCACCGCCGACCGCGGCATCTACAAGATGGCATTCCGCACGCGCGACGAGACCGTCGGCCGTGCCGCGCTGAAAGCCGGCCATGCCCTCCTGATGGCCGCCATCAACGACACCCCGTTCGACCTCGACGCCGCCGTCGCCGAACTGACGGAACTGGTCGACCGCTACTGCCTGGGCCCGTCGACGGGTCACATCGTCGAGGCCGCCACCGAGCGCCGCATCCCGTCGATCCGCCTGACCGAGGGCAATCTCGTGCAACTGGGCCACGGTGCAGCGCAGCGCCGCATCTGGACGGCCGAGACCGACCGCACGAGCGCCATCGGCGAATCCATCGCCAGCGACAAGGACCTGACCAAGACCCTGCTCGCCTCCTGCGGCGTGCCGGTGCCCGAGGGCACGGTCGTCCGCAACGCGGAAGCGGCCTGGGAAGAAGCCCAGGACATCGGCCTGCCCGTCGCCGTGAAACCGGTCGACGGCAACCACGGCCGCGGCGTATCGCTGAACCTGATGTCGGAAGCGGACGTGCACGCCGCCTACGCCATCGCGGCCGAGGAAGGCGATTCCAGCGCCGTCCTCGTCGAGCGCTTCATCCCCGGCAACGAACACCGCCTGCTCGTCGTCGGTTCCAAAGTCGTCGCGGCCGCCAAGGGCGAATCGCTGTGGGTCGTCGGCGACGGCACCTCCACCGTGACGCAGCTGTGCGACAGCCAGATCAACATCGACCCGCGCCGCGGCGACTCGGAAGAATTCCCGCTCAGCCGCGTCAAGCCGCAGGACAGCGAGATCCAGCTGGACCTCAAGCGCCAGGGCCTCACGCCCGACTCCGTCCCGCAGGCCGGCCAGAAAGTGCTGATCCAGCTGAACGGCAACGTGGCGGACGACGTGACGGACGAGGTTCACCCGGACGTGGCCCATGTCGCCGCGCTGGCCGCACGCGTCGTCGGGCTGGACATCGCCGGCATCGACCTCGTGTGCGAAGACATCTCGCGTCCGCTCGAAGAACAGCGCGGCGCCATCATCGAAGTCAATTCCAGCCCGGGCCTGCTCGCCCACATCAAGCCCGCCAAGGGCGCACCGCGCAACGTCGGCCGCGCGATCGTCGAACACCTGTTTAACGAGAGTGAAATAAGGGAAGGCCAAACGGGCCGCATCCCGCTCGTGGGCATCACGGGCGGCAAGGATGCGGCGCTGACCGCGCGCCTCCTCGGCACCGTGCTGAACCTGACCGGCAAGCACGTCGGCGTGGCCAACCGCGACGGCCTGTTCCTCGACGCCCGCCAGGTCACCACGCAGGACGGCACCCGCTTCGATGCCGGCCAGCGCCTGCTGATCAACCGCACGGTGCAGGCGGCCGTGTTCGAATCGAACCCGCGCACGATCCTGAACGAGGGCCTGCCCTACGACCGCTGCCTGGTCGGCATCGTGACGGACATGGGCAACGTGGCCGACGTCGCCGACCTGTACGTGCGCGACGAGGATGCGCTGTACAACGTCGTGCGCGGCCAGGTCGACGTGGTACTGTCCGATGGCGCGGCCGTGCTGAACGCGGCGGATCCGCGCGTGGCCGCGCTGGCCGACCTGTCCGACGGCGCCGTGCTGTTCTATGCGCAGGACGAAGCCAACGCCACGCTGCAGGCGCATCGCGCCGCCGGCGGCCGCGTCGCGTTCGTGCGCGATGGCCACGTCGTGCTGGCCCAGGGTGGCGAAGAGATGCCGCTGCTGGGCCTGGACAAGCTCAAGACGGCCACCGCCGCGCAGCCGGAAGCCGTGCTGGCCGCCGCCCTCGCGGGCTGGGCGCTGGACGTGCCGACCGACCTGATCTGCGCCGGCCTGCGCACGTTCGACGCCGCCGCGAAAAAAGGCAAGGCCTGATAAAGATACGTGCCCGGGACGACCGGGCCGACGCGCGCCAGCTGCCACGAGCTCTGGCGCAGCAAGACCCTAAAGGAAAGATCTATGGAAGTAACACGCGTACGGGCCCTGCGCGGTCCCAACCTCTGGAGCCACCACACGTCGATCGAGGCGATCGTCACCTGCACGCCCGAGGAGGAGTCGATCGGCGCCCTGCCCGGTTTCGAGACGCGCCTGCGCGCCCTGTTCCCGCAGATCTGGCCGCTGCAGCCGACCGGCCATGACGACACGATCCCGCTGGCCCAGGTGCTGGAAGTCGCCGCGCTCGCCCTGCAGGCGCAGGCCGGCTGCCCCGTCACGTTCAGCCGCACGACCGCCACGCTGGAGCGCGGCGTCTACCAGGTCGTCGTCGAATACAGCGAAGAAGACGTCGGACGCCTGGCCATGCAACTGGCGGAGCAGCTGTGCGCAGCGGCGCGCACCGACCAGCCGTTCGACCTCGAGGCCGCGCTGAAGCAGCTGCGCGACCTGGACGAGGACGTGCGCCTCGGCCCGTCCACGGGTTCCATCGTGCACGCCGCCGTCGTGCGCGGCATCCCGTACCGCCGCCTGACCGAGGGCAGCCTCGTGCAGTTCGGCTGGGGCAGCCGCCAGCGCCGCATCCAGGCGGCCGAGATCGACGCCACCGGCGCCATCGCCGAATCGATCGCCCAGGACAAGGAACTGACCAAGACCCTGCTGGGCGCGGCCGGCGTGCCGGTGCCGCTGGGCCGCTCCGTGAGCGACCCGGATGACGCCTGGGCCGCCGCCCAGGAAATCGGCGTGCCGGTCGTGATCAAGCCGAAGGACGGCAACCAGGGCAAGGGCGTGACCGTGAACGTGACGACGCGCGAACAGCTGAACGCCGGCTTTGCCGCCGCGTCCGAGTTCCGCGACGAGATCATGGTCGAAAAATACCTGCCGGGCCATGACTACCGCCTGCTCGTCGTCGGCAACAAACTCATCGCCGCCGCGCGCCGCGACCCGCCGCACGTCGTGGGCGACGGCAAGCACACCGTGCGCGAGCTGGTCGAGATCGTCAACCGCGACCCGCGCCGCGGCGACGGCCATGCGACGTCGCTGACCAAGATCCGCTTCGACGACATCGCACTCGCCTCGCTGGCCAAGCAAGGCTATGACGCCGAGTCGGTGCCGCCGAAGGGCCAGCGCGTCACCTTGCGCAACAACGCGAACCTGTCGACGGGCGGCGCCGCCACCGACGTGACGGACGACGTCCATCCGGAAGTGGCGGCACGCGCCATCGCGGCCGCGCACATGGTCGGCCTGGACATCTGCGGCGTCGACCTCGTGTGCGACAGCGTCCTGAAGCCCATCGAGGACCAGGGCGGCGGCATCGTCGAGGTGAACGCGGCGCCGGGCCTGCGCATGCACATCTCGCCGTCGTTCGGCAAGGGCCGCGCGGTCGGCGAAGCCATCATGGACACCTTGTACGCCCCGGGCGACGACGGCCGCATCCCGGTCGTCGCCGTGACGGGCACGAACGGCAAGACGACGACCGTGCGCCTGATCGCCCACCTGCTCGGCAGTTCGGGCCTGCGCACCGGCATGACTAACACGGACGGCGTCTATATTCAAGGCCGGCGCATCGACAGCGGCGACTGCAGCGGCCCGCGCAGCGCGCGCAACGTGCTGCTGCACCCTGACGTGGACGCGGCCGTGTTCGAGACGGCGCGCGGCGGCATCCTGCGCGAAGGCCTCGCCTACGACCGCTGCCAGGTCGGCGTCGTCACCAACATCGGCTCGGGCGACCACCTGGGCCTGAACTACATCACCACGCTGGAAGACCTCGCGGTACTGAAACGCGTGATCGTGCAGAACGTGGCACCGAACGGCATGGCCGTGCTGAACGCGGCCGACCCGATCGTAGCCAGCATGGCCGAGAACACGAAGGGCGACATCACGTATTTCGCCGCCGACTGCTCGCTGCCGATCATGCAGAAGCACCGCGCACAGGGCCGCCGCATCGTCTACGTCGACAAAGGCCACCTCGTGGCGGCGCAGGGCAAGCGCGAGGAACGCGTGCCGCTGGCCGACGTCCCGATCACCCGCGGCGGCGTGATCGGCTTCCAGGTCGAGAACGTGATGGCGGCCGTGGCCGCGGCCTGGGCCGTGAACATTTCGTGGGACGCGATCCGCCTGGGCCTGAAGACGTTCGTGGGCGAAAGCGACAACGCCCCCGGCCGCTTCAACGTGTTCGACTACCGCGGCGCGACCGTGATCGCCGACTATGGCCACAATCCGGACGCGATCCAGGCGCTCGTCAACGCCGTCGAGGCGATGCCCGCGAAGCGCCGCTCGGTGGTGATCTCGGGCGCGGGCGACCGCCGCGACGAAGACATCCGCGACCAGACCCGCATCCTGGGCAAGGCGTTCGACGACGTGCTGCTGTACGAAGACCAGTGCCAGCGCGGCCGCCTTGAGGGCGAAGTCGTCGCCCTGCTGCGCGAAGGCCTGGCCGGCGCGCCGCGCACGACGCACGTCGACGAGATCAAGGGTGAGTTCGTCGCCATCGACAAGGCCCTGGCGCGCCTGCAGCCAGGCGACCTGTCGCTGATCCTGATCGACCAGGTCGACGAGGCGCTCGCGCACATCGCCAGCCGGGTCAAGGAAGGCTGAGGCCTTCCGGCTGACGCGCGTCTGCCGCGATTGATCGAACGGGCGCCGCGTGCGCCCGTTATGCTTTTCGTCGGTGTTTTTCGATGCCGCTCAGAAACTCGCGTCGTGGATCGCCGACAATATCCCGAGGTGCGCACGCTACGTTAGCCAGCGAACGCGCTCAGGACGGCAACTGTCTTAACATGGAAAGGCCATTCGACGAGCGGTGCAACCATGACGAACGACCAGGACACGCAACACCAACCCACGCCCGAGATGCCGTTCCGCCGGCTGCTGTACCGCTTCCTGTTCTTCGACTGGCTGTTCCACGACGTCAGCGCCGCGCGCGACCGCATCGAACGCCACGCGGCGCACCAGCACAACCGCCGCATGAGCCGCTACCTGCCCGTGTACCTGCGGCGCTGGTCGTTCCTGACCGCCTTCGATTTCGCGCTGGGCGTGCTGTTCGAAAAAGTCCTGCAGGCGGGGATCGTGTCGGCCTGGTTCTTCACGTGGTCATGCGTGACGTTCACGGGCATGGTCGTGATCACGGTCGCCTGGCTCATCCTGAATCATGCGCGGCTGTCGTGACCGGTCGGCCCGACGCTATTTCACGAGTCCGCGTTCGAGCCCATAACGTACGAGGTCCGCATCGCTGCTGAAGTTCAGCTTGCGCATCAGGCGCATCTTGTGGGTGCTGACGGTCTTGCTGCTCAGGCCGAGATCGAGCGCGATGCCAGTGATGCTCTTGCCGGCTGACAGCAGGTTCAGGATATGGAACTCGCGGGTGGACAGCCGTTCATGCGCCGGATCGGGTTGCGCCGTCTCCGTATCGAACACCATCTGCGCGATGAGCATCGGATCGATGAACCGCCCGCCCGCGGCCGTCTTGCGAATGGCCGCCACCAGCACTTCCGGTTCATGATCCTTGGTCATGTATCCGGACGCCCCCGCCTTGAACGCCGCACGCGCGACGTGCAGGTCGTTCTGCATCGTGAGCACGAGGATGGGAAGTTGCGGATCGAGCATGCGGATGCGCAAGATCAGGTCGATGCCGCTCGGCTCCGGCATGTGCATGTCCAGCAAGACCAGGTCGTAGCGGCTTCCTTGCACGGCATCGAGCACCTGCCGGCCATTCGCCGCCTCGCCCGCCACCAGGATGTCATCCTCCGTTGCCAGCAACCGCTTCAGGCCATCGATCACGAGCGCGTGATCGTCAGCGATCAATAACTTCATTGTCATTCCACCTTACACTTCCAGGCCAGCGGCCGCGTTCATGTGTTTCCAGGGCGGTTTCGAAATCGGCGACCGACATCGCCTTGCCGAAGAAGTAGCCCTGCGCCGCACGGCAGCCATGCCGCCACAGGTAATCCGCCTGGGCAAAGGTCTCGACGCCTTCCGCCACCGATGCGAGCCCCAGCGCCGTGGCGATCAGGAGCATGGCCTTGACCAGTTCACGCTTGTCGAGCTGCCCTTCGATGCCGTGGACGAACGAGCGGTCGATCTTGAGATGGCTGACGGGGAAACGATGGAGGTAGTTCAACGATGAATAGCCCGTACCGAAATCGTCGACCGCGATGGCGACGCCCATCTCGCTCAACGCCGACAGCGTCGCGATGGTTGCCTCGCAGTCTTCCAGCAACAGGCTTTCGGTGATTTCCAGTGTCAGCCATGCGGGTTTGCATCCGGTCTCCGCAAGGATGCGTGCGACCTCACCGGCGAGGTCGTTGCGCACGAACTGCCGGGGCGACAGATTCACGGCGACCTTGAGCGGTTGCTTCCTTCCCTGGTTCCAGCGCGCCACGGCCCGGCAAGCGGCCGACACGACCCATTTGCCGATATCGAGAATCAATCCCGACTCCTCCGCGATGGCCACGAACCCGTCCGGCCCGACCACGCCATGTCCGGGACGGTGCCAGCGCAACAACGCCTCGGCGCCGACCATATCCCCGGTCTGCAGGTCGATCTGGGGCTGGTAATACAGCTCCAGTTCATCGTGCTTCAACGCCTTGTGCAGCGCCATTGCCGTGTCCATGCGTTCGAGCGCGCGTGTGGTGAATTCGCGCGCATAGAACTGGAAATTGTTACGTCCCATCTTTTTGGCGTGGTACATGGCGGAATCGGCGAACTTGAACAGCGCGTCCAGCTCGACACCATCGCCGGGATACAGGGCGACGCCGATGCTTGCGGTGACAAACAACTCGCGTCCACCGACAAAGAATGGATAGGCCAGGTACCGGAGGATCTTGTCCGCCACGATGGCCACGTCGTCCGCCTTGCGCACGTCCGGCAGCAGCACCGCGAACTCATCGCCGCCCAGGCGGGCGACGGTGTCGTGGTTGCGCACGCAATCCTGCAGGCGCTTCGACACTTCGGACAGCAGGTGGTCGCCCAGCTTGTGCCCCAGGCTGTCGTTGACGTTCTTGAAGTGATCCAGGTCCAGCATCATCACGGCAAACTGGTGTCCATGGTATTGGGCGTCGGCGATCGCCTGGGACATCCGGTCGCACAGCAACAGGCGGTTGGGCAGCCCGGTCAGCCGGTCATGAAACGCCTGGTGATGCGCTTCCTTCCGGTACCGGTCGACTTCGGTGACATCGTGCCCGACGGCCAATACCTGCGTCACCCGGCCCGATCCGTCGAACTGCGGACTCATCCGAACGTGATGGCAGATGTCGGCCCCATCGACCTGCCAGCGGATCTTGACGTCGCGCACTTCGCCGCGCGCGAGCACGTCGCGCAGGACCTGCATGAGCAGCGAGGCTCCCGTCCCTCCCGGAAATTCGACCGGGGTTTTTCCCAGGATCCGTCCCGGATCACCACCCAGCGCAGCCATCGATTTCGCGTTGACGTAGATGCGGCGGCCATCCAGGTCGTAGCGGACGATGTGGTCCGACGCATGTTCGACGAGGTCGTGCA
>Ga0068855_100011445_pt1 | contig 10717 bp, 12 predicted proteins | sample KBSCornC52_FD_66592 | JGI IMG/M metagenome (GOLD analysis project Ga0068855, IMG submission 66592) | Corn rhizosphere microbial communities from Kellogg Biological Station, Michigan, USA - KBS Corn C5-2 | ecosystem: Host-associated > Plants > Roots > Rhizosphere > Soil ... | reverse complement strand
TTTCATCCTGAACTGGGGTTCCGTAACCACGAGCGTTATGGGTTCAAACACGACCCGCGCTGTCAGCGTCAGCTTCTCGCGCCCCTTTCCGAATGCCTACCTCTGCGGCGGCGCCACGGTCACACTGGCGTCGTATGGCCTCAACATGGGTATCGTGGGCGGCACCGAAACCACGACCGGCATGGATATCTTTTTTGGCAATGGCACCGGCGGCACGTTTGCCTTGACCGGAAAATGGTGGGCGCTTGGCCATTGAGCGCTTCGATAATGTCGGCCAGTTTGGTATTTTGGCGGACGTGCCGGCGTGGGACTTGCCCAAAAACGCCTGGACCGAGGGGTCAAATGTCCGCTTCACGGATGGCGCTATCGAGAAATTCAAAGGCCAGCGCGATGCGTTCGGCGCCCTGTCAATAGCCCCTTACTACGCCACCTTCATTCAAGATTCCGCCAATGTCTACTGCGTCTATGCGGACCTGACGGCCGTTTATGCAACGGATCAGGCCGCGCACGCCAACATCACCAGCGCCGGCTCTGGCTTTAGCGCCACCACATCCTTGCTATGGAATGGCGGCAATCTCAATGGCGTGCTGATCATGAATGAAGGATCAGTGGCGCCGCATCAATGGGTGCCGAGTCTTGGCAATAAGCTGCAACCGCTGTCGAATTGGCCGGCGTTGACTACCTGCAAAATGATGCGGCCTTTCGGTTATTTTCTTGTCGCCATGGATATCACCGAAAGCGGCGTGCGCAATCAGCGGTTGATTCGCTGGAGTCATCCGGCCGCGCCCGGTGCAGTGCCCGCGTCTTGGGATTATGCCGATCCGAATTACGATGCCGGTCGCACCGAGCTTGGCGATGGCAACGAATCGCTGATCGACTGCCTGCCGCTGCGCGATTTCAATTTGATTTACCGTGAGCATTCCTGCTACGCACAGCAATACATCGGCGGCAATCAGGTTTTTCAGTTCCGCTCGTTATTTTCGCAACTCGGTATCTTGTCGCCGCGGTGCGTGGTGAGCTTTGAGGGTTACCACGTCGTCTTTGCGGATGGCGATATTGTGCAGCATGACATGCAGTCGGTGCGCTCACTGCTCGATCGCCGGCTGCGCTCCTGGGTGTTTTCCTCGATTGATCCACTCTATTACAGCCGCTCCTACATCGCGCCGAATTATTCCAAGAATGAAATGTGGTTCTGCTTTCCGCAGGAAGGCTACCAATGGCCGAATGTCGCCGTGGTCTGGAACTGGCGCCAGGATACGGTCTACATCCGTGATATTCCGAACTCGCCGCATATTGCCTATGGCATTGTCAACCCAGGCGGTGATACGACGTTCGACTCCGCCACTGGCTCCTTCGATGCCGATTCGGATGCATTCGATTATCGAAACTACAACCCAACGCAAGACTCGCTGCTAATTGTTGACCTCGCAAACTCGCGATTGCTGCAAGCCGATAACGGCGAAACGTTCGGCACCGCTGATATGTATGCCTATGTGCAACGTCATGCCGTGCCACTCGGCGATCCCAAGAACGTCACATCCATGAAAAAGGTGGCGCGCGTCATCCCTAAAATCGATGGAACGCCAGGCGATATTGTCAACATCTCTATTGGCACGGCGAATGCCTTGGATGCCCCCATTACCTGGTCAACGCCCAAACCGTTTGTCATCGGAACCGATTGGTTTGTGAATTTTCGCGCGCGCGGCCGCATCATCGATATCAAATTCGAGTACCGCGGATCGGGTACTTTCCGCCTGGTTGGCTACGACATCGATTTCGACTATGTGGGTATGCGATGACCTACAAAATGCAGACGCCGCCCGTCGATGTGCAATCAGTGCCTGGATATTTGCACCAGGAACTGGTGCGCATTGAGGCACATCTGGCGCAGTGGGATCTGGAGGAAAATCCGCGTTGGGAAGCCGTTGTCGTGCCGACACTGGCCATGCGGGCTGGAGCTACAGCGGTGCCAGACTTCGGCACACTGACCGGGGCACTTCAAACCTATCTGTTCGATTCCACAGCCCAGGAAAGCCTCCACTTCGTGACCGAATTGCCGCGCGGCTACCGCGAGGGCTCAGCCATCAAGCCCTATGTCACCTGGTGCTCGACCACCACCAGCAGCGGCAGCGTCAAGTTCGAACTCATCTACAGCTGGGCCAATGCGGGCAGCGCTATCGCTGTCAGCACGCTGACCGCAGCCGATGCCATCACCGCCAGTTACATCCCGCATGCCTCTAGCCTGGGTTCCATCGATGGCACCGGCCGTCAAATTGGCAGCGTGTTGATCGGGCGGTTATCGCGCCTTAGTAGTGACGTTAGCGACACATATTCCTATGATGTGGGTGTATTCACGCTTGAACTGCGCTACGAGAGAGATGCCGATGGCAGCCGCCGAGAAACGATTAAGTAATGAACTGTTTGTTGGCCCGGCGCCGATAGAGTTGGCAGAGCGCATCATTCTTTCGCTGGAGCCGCAGGTGCATAAGGCCCTGCACCTTGGCTTCGATACGCACACGATTTCCGATGTGATCGCCGCTATCCACTCGCGCGATATGCAGCTCTGGAATGCCATCCGCAACGGCAAAGTGATCGGCATAGAAATCACTGAGATCCTTAAATTCCCCCGCAAAACCGTCTGCAATCTTTTTCTCACTGCGGCGAGCGGCCATACGTTGAGGCAATGGGGCCCGCAGCTGCTGGAGCAGATCGAGGCTTTCGCGCGCGCGCAGGGCTGCGACATGGTGACCGGCCGCGGTCGCATTGGCTGGAAAAAATTGGCCGAGGGCTACGGCTTTAGCAAGCCGTTTATCCTGTCGGCGAAGGGGTTATAGGTATGGGTGGCGGCAGCAGCGGCGGCGGCGGAAATTCGACAACCGTTCAAAAGGCTGATCCCTGGGTAGGCCAGCAGCCCTATTTGTACGACGTCTTCAACAGCGCGCAGGGCGTCTACAAGAACCCGCAGCAGTATCCCCAGTATTACCAGGGCGATACGGTCGCCAATATGGATCCGCTGCAACAGCAGGGCATCCAGGGGCAGGCGAACTGGGCGACGCAGCAATTCCCGCAGTTATTCAACCCATTCGCTGGCAGCACGCAAAACCTGATGGCCGGCAATACGCCGAGCACCGGCTTTGCGACCGGCGTTTCCTCCAGCGTGCTGCCAGCGCTTCAACAGACACTTTCGCAGACGCCATCCAGCCAGATCGGCAATCAGCAGCTCGATCTGTCGCGCTTCATGCCGGGCGTCAATACCAATCCCATCACCGCCGACCCGAATGCGGCCATTGGCTCGATGTTGTCCGGCCAGGTCAATACGCAGGGCCTCGGCCAGGCCTACGACGCCGCGACGCAGCCTCTGATCAATCAGTTCAATCGGCAGGTGATGCCAGCGCTGCGCAGCGATGAAATTCTCACCGGTCAATACGGTGGCAGCCGCGGCGATATCGCACAGGGCCTGGCAGCCTCTGATCTGACGCAGCAGCTATCCAATGTTGCCGGCACCATGGGCTACAACGCCTATCAGGACGCACAGGCGCGGCAAGGGCAAGGCGCACAACTTGCCACCAATGCTCTGCTCAATCAGTCCGGTTTGGGGCTCCAGGGCTATCAGACCGCGGGCAATCTGGCTGGAACCCAGGCCGGACTGAACCTGCAATCCGATGTCGCGCGCGCCGGTGATGTGCAATCGCAGGTCAATGCGCTGCTGGGCGGGGGCAATCTCGCGCAGAACGCACTATCCGGCGTCGATACCAATATGTTCCGCGGCGCATCGCTGTATCCGAGCGTGCTGCAGGCCTCTCAAATGCCGTTCCAGGCACAGCAGCAGGCTGGCGCGCAGCTGCAAGGCCAAAACCAAAACGAGATCAACGCCGATATCTCGAAATGGGATTACAACCAGCAGCTGCCGATGAACATGCTCGATTGGTATTCCAGCTTGGTGCAGGGCAATAACTGGGGCGGCTCCACCACCGGTACGCAGAAAACCAACACCAGCGGCAACCCGATTACCGGCGCCCTGGGTGGCGCGGCAACGGGTTACGGGCTTGCGGCCATGGCTGGTCTCTCTAATCCCTGGACTGCTGCGCTGATGGGCGGAATGGCCCTCATGGGAGCCATGTAATGGCCTTTGATCTCAGTGCAATGATGGGGCTCGGCGGCGGCGATCCGGCGCTGGAACAGCAGCTGCGCAATCAGGCGCTAATGCGTTTCGGCCTGGGCATGATGCAGGGCTCCGGCAGCGGCCAGCCCACTGGCGCCATCATGGGCCAAGCAGGTCTCGGCGCGCTCGGCGAGATGCAGCAGATCGGCCAGATGGCGTACATGAACAAGATGCGCCAGCAGCAGCAAGAACGGGACAACACTCGCTGGGATCAGCAAGTCTCTTGGAAGGACCAGGAGCGGGCTGATCGCGAAGCCGAGCGCCAGGCGGCTGCCCAGCGCTGGCAGCAAGGGTTTGATAGCCAACAGCAGCAATTCGAACAAACCCTCGCGCAGCAACAGCAGACGCAAAAGGCGCTAGAGCAATATCGCGCCGAAGAACTGGCCCAACGCGATCGCCTAAATGGCGTCAAGCAGCCGCCGACTGGCTATCGATATCAGCCTGATGGAAGTCTGCAATTCATCCCCGGCGGCCCTGCCGACCCCAATGCGCAGCCCAAGCACAATTTGCCGACCGAGGGACAGGCAAAGGCCAATGCGTTTGCCGGTGAGATGGATGCGGCGCTGGGAGATATTGATAAAGCTCTTGCCGAAATGAACCCCGAGGGTCAACCAGCGACCCGGCCCGGTCTCGGCAGCATTGCAGCCGGCAATCTACCTTGGGTCGGCAATGCAGCGCGGGGGCTTGTGTCGAGCCCTGCCGAACAAAATTACTACAACGGAATGAAACGGCTGATCACGGCAAAACTGCGCGCCGATTCAGGCGCCACCATCACGCAGTCCGAAATTGACCAGCAGATGGACCAATATATGCCGAAGGTGCTGGACAGCGCCGAGACGATTGCGCAGAAAAAGGCGGCGCTGGGCACGCTAATTGACTCAGTGCGCAGCCGCGGTAGTGCTATGCAGCCTATGGGCGGACTTGGCAATCCTGGGATGGCAGCGCCAGGTGCGGCGGCGGCCACATCAGGAGCCCCTGTGGGGGGTAGTCGATTCAAGATCCAGGTGTTGCCATAATGCCAACCTATGAGGTAACTGATAGCCGTACCGGCCTACGCCTGCGCCTAACTGGCGACTCACCGCCCACCGACCAGGAATTGGAGCAGATTTTTGCCGCGCAGGCGGCGCCTAAGCCGACGGTTTACGACCCCACATCAGCCATGTCTACTGGCCAACGCTTTGCGGCAGGCTATGGAAAGGTGGGCTCTGACCTCGCGCAGGGCACCAAACAGGTATTGACTGACGCAATCAATTTTGCAAATAACCATCCTGGTATTACCGCGAACCCAATTGCTGGTCCGGCATTCGGACTGCTGGGCATGGATGGTCGCGCGCTTGGCATCAATGAGGATACGGCTGCCCAATTAAAAGCTGACGCCGACGAAACAAAGCGGTTAGATCGGCCATTACTTGATACTCGTTCCGGCCTCGTCGGAAATATATCTGGCAATGTGGCTGCGGCGCTGCCGAGTGCGTTTGTGCCGGGCGCCAACACCTATACTGGCTCGGCCGTTGCGGGCGGCCTTTCTGGATTGATGCAACCGGTAGGTGAGAACGATTCACGCGCGCTTAATACTGGACTTGGGGCAGGCGTTGGTGTGCTCTCGCAGGCAGCCGGGCGAGGGCTTGGCGCTATCTATCGCGGCGCAAAATCCTATCTGGCCCCGCTCACGAAAGGCGGTCAAGACGAAATTGTCGCCAATACCTTGCAGCGGTTTGCCGAAAATCCGGATGCCCTGGCGAATGCTGGCAGCTATCAAAGCCAAATTCCGGGCGTTCAGCCGACGCTGGCCGAAGCCACGTTGGACCCTGGTATAGCCACCTTGCAGCTCGCCGCCAAGAACGCAGATCCGGCAGCGAAAGCGCAATTTGTTCGGCAAGGGTTGAATAACAATGCCGCCCGCTTGGCCGCCCTAGAGGAAATTGCACAGACGCCGGATGCGCGCGCAGCGGCTGTTTTGGCCCGCAAACAAGCAACGGCGCCTTTGTATGCTCAGGTCGCCGAATCAGAGGCCGAGGCCAACCCGACGCGTGTTGTCAACCTCATCGATCGCATGGTCGAAGCGAACCCGGCGAATAAAGCGCTGACCAAGCCGCTCGCCGAAATTCGCGCCTCCCTCTTTGAGGATTACCCCATCGAGCAGCGCGGGGCAGATGGCTGGAAATACCTGAACGACGCGATCAACGAAAAGGCGCTGCCGCAGAGGGAATGGAAGGTTCTGGCGTCGGCCCGCACGATCATGGATCGCGTGCGCAAAGGAACGATTGATGAGGATCAGGCTTTGGCGCAGCTGAAAGATCTCAAGGGCGGTCGCGGTGCGACGAATGATGCCCTTCAGTATGTGCGCGATCAGATGAATACGCCCGATTTTGTGCTGATGCAAAAGCCGCAGCAATTGAAATCGGCAATGGATAACATTAAATCCATGCTCGCGAATGAGGACAATCAGTTCGTCACGCGCGAGCTGACCACGATCAAGAACGCCCTCGGCCATCAAATCAGTAAAGTCGAACCCGCGTATAAAGGGGCTGAAAAAACCTTTGCCGAGTTGTCGAAACCGATCAATCAAATGGATGTTGGCCGCGACCTGTACGAAAAATTAGTGCCAGCACTCACGGAAAGCAGTGAAATTCCCGGCCGTCTCACGGCGTCGCAATATGCCAATGCGCTGCGAAACTCTGATCAGGTTGTGAAGCGTGCCACCGGTCTTGGTATGCCTATCGAAAAGATCATGACGCCCAGTCAAATGCAGACCCTGAATGGTCTTGGCACCGATCTTTCGCGGGTTGCCGCTGCCGAGGGCTTAGCCAGCACAACCGGTTCAACCACTGCTCAGAACCTCGCCGCTCAGAATCTAATGCGCCAGACCCTAGGCCCCCTGGGGGCGCCCCAGGGATGGATGGAGGGTCAGTTTGTCCCGAACATCGCCAAAGCTGTAATGACGCCCTACAAGCTGCTGGATACCGACGCGGCGATCAATCAACGATTAACCCAAGTCTTGGCGAATCCCAAAGAAGCGGCCGCGCTCATGTCGAAGTTGAAGCCCGCTGATCAGCAAAAATTGATCGAAGTGCTCAGCCGGATAGCCGTGCCGGTAGGTATTGTTTCACGGCCCGACACGAGTCAATAGGATTCGCTTGAGGCGCCCCTCCGGCAAGAAGCGGATAGCCAATAGGCGACAGGGATAGAGCACAAAAACACAAAGCACGAACAGGATGAACGGTTTTAGGAGCAGGCCGATCAGGAATGAAGCCATAGCAATTTCGCAGAATGGGAAGGGGTGGGCAGTATGACCGAACGCGAACAGCTGATCAAAGACGAGCGGCAAAAGGAAATCATCAAAGAGGCGCTCAAAGAGTGGCTCGATGAACAGTTTGCCAAGCTCGGACGCTGGACCCTGGCCGGCATCGCCGCGGCAGGCTTCTTTGTTGTCATGTACCTCTGGTTATCTCTGCATGGCTGGCGGGGGCCGCAATAATGGACCCGATCACCGTTGCGGCCGGCATCCTGAGCGCCACCGGGCTCGGCGATTGGCTTGGCGAGAAACTGGGTGGCATTATCGGCACCAAGGCGGCCGGCAAGATCATCGATGTCGCCAAGGTGGTCACCGGCGCCCAATCCCCGGAAGAGGTCACCGCGCGCCTCCAGCAAGACGCACAACTCGCTGCGCAGCTGCGGCTCAAACTCCTGGACAACGAACAGGAAATCATCCGCTTGGAGTTTGCCGATCGCGCCGACGCGCGCGCTATGTACAAGGCTGAGCATGGCATGGCTGACGCCATCGCCAACCGGGTGATGAAGTTCAACCTGCCGGCCATCGTTATCCTGCTGATCGCCAATTGCCTGATCGTCCATTTCGTTGAAAACCCGGCTGTCTCTCTGGCCATCGGCAACATCATTGGTGCCTCGGTACAGGCGCTATGGCAGGAGCGTCAGTCCATCATCAACTTTTTCTTCGGCAGCTCGCAGGGCTCGAAAGACAAGGCCCGCGTGCTCGGTCAACGATAGGAGGTTCCACATGGCAAAACTTGATTTTTCCTGGCAATACGCGGCGGAGGCGGATCACCCGCATGTCTTCTTTCGGCTGTATGAGAACGGGCAGAAGGTGGTCGACGATATCGGCGAGATGAAGTTCAGCCTGCTGATGGACGATCATGCCCATGCGACCTACAGCTACGCGGTGACCACGGTTGACGCCGACAGCCGGCTCGAATCGACGCCGTCGAATGCCATCAAAATCCCTTTTTTCCCGCCCGCAGCACCAACTGGCTTGCAAGGCTCGTTGACGCAATAAGGCGGGCTTGGCAAAGGTTGTTCGGGAAATAAAAAAGCGGCGCCCGCGGAGAGCGTAGAAATCAGTGGGCGCCGCAAGTCAAACGATAATCAGCACGCAGAGAATAGTCACAGTCACGCAGATCGTCACGTAGCCTACTGCGAGCTTCCAGGTCTCGACCCCATACTCCTCCTTCGGCGCGCTGAGCAGGCGCTCTCGCCGGATTGCATCTTTACAAAGATCGAGCAAAAAGAATACAAACGCGGCAACAGCGGTGATCTCCCACAAGAGGGTCATCATCCACGTGCCAAGGCGGGCCCAGCGGCCGCCCTCTTGAAAGGCGCCATCGGCCCTTAATACCCAAATCAGCCAGAGCATGATGATCAAGTGCAGGGTTAACAGATACGGCAGAACTGCGGCAAAAGTAATCATGGCGATCCCTCTTATTTTGATATCCGATGAGCTGAGCATAGCACCGCGGCGCGCGGGAATAGATTACAAATCCGCTCAGGTGAGGCGGTAGAATGCGCTGCCGCTGTGCCTGCTTTTGTGCCCACTGCATAACGTTTGATCACTTTTGATAACCACTCATTCACTGTAAAATCAGTAACATACTGATTGTATATCCTATGCCTTCGGACTTAAAATCCCTCGGCTGGAAACGGCCGTACCGGTTCGATTCCGGTTCCGGGCACCATTAAATCAATCGCTTAGGCAACTCTCAGGCTCTGGTGGTGGAAAAGCATTGTGCCCTGTTTTGTGCCCACCGAGCGAAAGAATAGCATCCTGCAGGGCGCCTGTCTTCAGATGGGAATAGCGACTGGTGACAGCAAGCGACGAATGGCCAAGAAGGTCTCTGATCACCGTCAGCGGGGTATTGGGATCGGCTGCCAACCAGGACGCGAACGTATGGCGCAGGTCATGCACCCGCACTTCGGGCAATCCAATAACCTCCCGGGCCTTCTCAAAATCCTTCCGCAACTCCCATTCACTGATTTGGAAGGGCAGATGGTCCATGATCCAATGCAGGTCATCGACCAGCGGCACAGCCCTCGGCTTTCCGGATTTGGTCATCGAACCGAGAACCACATTGGGTTTGCGCCAGCTGGCCGGAGTCAGGCTGCGGATTTCCGACTTGCGCAGACCGGTATAGGAGGCCAGCAAGATGAAGCGCTGCGCCTCGGCGTTGGCCATGGCCTTCAGCAGCGCCGTCACCTGTTCCTGCAGCAGGTAGATATGCCGCTCCATGCCGCGCTCTGACAGCAGCTCAATGCGCTGGCCCAGGGGCTCCCGCAGCCATGCCCAGCGGCGATAGGCAAGATTAAGGATGCGCCGGACGACCGCCAGGCGGCGGTTGATGGTCTGCGGGGACAGCTTGTTGGCCAGCATTGCCTGCATCATGTCCGCGGCGGCCGGCACCACTCGGTTGAGGTCGACGTTTTCCAAGTGCTCTCTGACGGCACGTGCGTGAGATAGCATCGAGGTCGGCGCATCCGATTCCAGCCATTTGGCCATGGCCTGCCCGAAGGTTCGGCTCAGTGGACGTTCGAACTGGATCGCTTCGGCGTCCTTTTCGAGCTGTGTGCGGAGGTCGCGCTCGTACTTTTCGGCCTCTTTTTTCTTGGCCTTCCCAGTAGAGCGTCTAATTGTTCGGCCGTGGAACTGGAACTTGGTCCAATAGATGGAGCCGCGGAGGTAGACAGACATGCGGGCGCCTCGAACAAGCTGCGGTTAGTTTTTCGCCGATTGATGAAGCGGAGTAGTTCGGACTCCTCGATCCGGTCGCCGCGGGCATCGGCGCCGGTGCGGATTACAGCAATCTCTCCGGCCGATATCAAGTTGCGGACATGGCGGGGCACGCAGCGCAGGATCTCTGCGACCTCGGCCACCTGCAACAATTTTGGCAAAGCCTGCGTTTTCATCACTCCCCCGGAACCTTACCAAATTTGGCCTGCCAAACCGGTTCGAAGAGTTTGTCACTTTCTTCGACGCTTAGATGGCCCGGATAAATGACCTCGATATCGGTATTCCAGAATTCCCCTTTGCCATCCGTGCACTTCGCCCAATATTCGCGGTGCGTGACATGCCATCTATTTGTCCGAGACTTCACGACATACTGAACGAACAAGCAATGGCGATGCGGATTTTTTTCTCCGGCGCAAATGTTGGTAACAGGTTCGCCAAACTTAAGCGCCTTAACTCGCGCTTTCGATTCATTCAAAATTCTCTGCTGCGCTAGAAGATCAGTCATCTCACTCCCCCATGGCCTTGCCGATCTCGGC
>Ga0068855_100011444_pt1 | contig 10718 bp, 11 predicted proteins | sample KBSCornC52_FD_66592 | JGI IMG/M metagenome (GOLD analysis project Ga0068855, IMG submission 66592) | Corn rhizosphere microbial communities from Kellogg Biological Station, Michigan, USA - KBS Corn C5-2 | ecosystem: Host-associated > Plants > Roots > Rhizosphere > Soil ... | reverse complement strand
CCTGGGTGCGACCTATGTGATCGCGCAGAGCCGCTTTTTGCCCATGCAGGATTCGGCGGTGGAGAGCCAGGTCCGTGAGGCTGATGGGCGCTACGAGGCTCTGGACGATCTTGCATTCCGCAACGCTCTCCGGGAGCGTGGGATTGCCTACTTCGGGTGCCTGAATATCTGCTTCGATCCCGCATTTGCGTCTGGCCATCCGGAACTGCTTCCGATCGATCAGTTGGGAAGAACCGAACAGAAGCAGGACTGGTACATCGGTCTGCCGCCGGACCGGCAAGAGAATCTGGAGAACAAGATTAAAACGCTCGAGCGAGCGGTTGACGCGCTGGCTCCGGATGGAATTCATCTGGGTTTTGTGCGGTGGCCAGGGTTCTGGGAGATCTGGTTACCGGACGTGGATCGCGCGAGCATGCCGGATTACTGCTATTCGCCTCAGACGCTTCGGCGCTTTTGCGCGGAGGCTGACGTGGATCTGCCGTGGGGCGATGCACGTGCAGCCGCACAGCTGATTGCAGAGCGGTATCGAGAGAAATGGCGGATATGGAAGTGCGGAGTAACGGTGGAGGCGATCGGGCAGATCCGGCGTACTGTGCAGATGAAGCGGCCAGAGACGCCAATCGCGATCAATACGCTGCCGTTTTTCCGAACGGATTTTGACAACGCCGTGGAGGAGGTTTTTGGGCAGGACATTGGGCGGCTTTCTGACGTGGTGGATGTGTTCGAAGTGATGTCGTATCACCAGATTCTGCGGCGGGATGCGGAGTGGCCGGCGGCGGTGGGCACAGACATCAAGCGGCGAACAAACAGGCAAGTGGTTTGTACGTTGCAGGCCAAGGCGCTTTACCTGGAGGGGATGCACGAAGGACGGGGCCGGAGTGCGCGGATTTCCGCAGATGAGTTTTCACGCGCAGTGACGGAGTTGGAACGAAGTGAAGTCGACGGCATGTGCGTGTTCACCTTTTCGCAGGTTCTGGAGATGCAAGAAACGGAGGAGGGGCGCGAGATCGTGAACCGGCTGGCTAGATTTCGGCGGAGTTGAACTGGCGCAATCTCTCGCAGGCCAGAGTTGGATTTCGGGGGACGATCAAAATGCCGTACTCTGTGTAAATTTTCGCCTTTTATTCGCCTTATACTACGACGCATGGGCGGAGAACGGGCATCGACGACGCGGTTGCGATTGGCCGGGAAGATTTGTGCGCAGTGTGGCAGCAGCCTTAAAGATCCGCCCCCGACGCCGGGCGAACGGCTGTGTGCGAAGTGCCGTCTGCCAGGGACACACCGGATCTACATGTACTACATGTTGCGAGATGGATGGATGTGCCAGTTCCTCGAAGAGGACTTGAAGACGCCACTGCCGCGCCGGCTGTATTTCAGGGACCCGGCGAAGATCCGGACGATTGTGGACAAGGTTGGGAGTTTTGCCAATCTTCAGGATCGGCAGGCGCTCGATTATGGCCTGGAGACCGGGCGCGGAGGTGTCTGGCTGCAGGTGACGGAAGAACAGTACATGCGATTGAAGAAGCGAGACGATTCAATGCGGGGCAAAACCAGGAACTGATCGGCAGACGATTGTAGGGACGATTCAGAAATCCGGGTCGAGGCTCCACATTTCACTGATGAGCAGGCCGGCGAGCCGTTTCTGCTCATGCGCGAGCCGCCAGCCGGATTGCGCGAGGGCGAGGCGGTGATTGGGGAGTTGGCGAATTTTGAGGCCGGTCAGGATGTCAAACGCGAGATAAAGAAATGAGATGAGAGGCCGTGCGATGGCACGGCCGTAGGAGTTGGATGGGATAGCAAATTCGGAGATGATCCATACGGCATTCGGTCGCACATAGTTGCGAAGTTCAGAGGCAAGGTCTCTTACTTCGTCGTTCGCGAGGCAGTCGAGAAAGAAGTGGGTGGCGATGAGGTCGTAATCGCGTCGGGGCGGCTGGAATGTTCGGGCATCTGCCAGGTGAGGGCGCACGCGGCTGGAGGCTGTGCGCCGTGCGAGTTGGAAGAGCATGCCGGAGCTGGCATCCACGGCGTCAACCGCGATGCCGCTATTTGTATGGAGGAGGTGCGCTGTGAAACGCCCGTCTCCATCGCCCAGGATGAGAGCTTGACGGCGATTTCGCAGGTGAGGAATAAATGCGGTACGGCAGCGCTGCAGCGCGGGGCCGAAGGTGAGCCACTCCATCCAGCGATAAAGGGAGGCAAGACGGTTGAAGTTAGGTGCGACGGGAGCTGCTGCATGTTCCTGCAGATCAATTTGGACGGTGAGGTTCCTCATGCGCGCAGAACTCCAGGGATGAGCAGGACCGCAGGTACAAGCAGCACCAGATCGGCGAGCGCGCGCAACGTGATGGGGTCGAGGCGGCCGCGCGATCGATGCAAGGCGAAGAGCAGCAATGCGCTCGAGGCTCCGGCAATGAGCAGTGCCGATGTGCCGGCGAACCCAGGAGCCGAGACCATTGCGATTGCGAGGCCGGAAAGCGCCAGCACCGGCGCGATCGCTGGGATGTTGCTGAAATTGGAATGCGACTCCCACATTGAGATCGCGGTGCAGTTCAGCCACGCAAGGAGTGCGAGGAAGCACACGGTGATGACAACGGGCCAAGCCGGTGCGATGGAGCGCAAACGTGTGAGCGTGGGGGCCGCGCATCCGGCAGCGAAGAGCATGCCAACGAGCAGTTCCTTTGAGGCGATCCGGCGTGTCCAGCGCGGGAACTGAGCAGGGGAATGGACTCCGGAAAAGTAGGCGAGAGCAGCAGCGGCGATGATGGAATCGTGTTCGCGTGCGGCGTCAGGCATCAGCTTGATGATGAGTGCGGCAGCAACGCCTGCGGTGCACGTTGCAAGCGGGAGTAGAGTGCGCCGGTGCCGCCAGTGGAAGTAGTGCCGCTCACGCAGGACGGCTGCATTCTGATTTTTCACGGCGCAGCGAGAGTCTAGAAGGCGATCGAGAACGTAGGCTGTCCAGGTGCCTGTGGCCAGCAGAGTTGGAATCCACGGCTCGAGATGAACGTGGGCCGCGCGCGCGATCGCGAGAGCCCATACCACGGCGACAGTGGGTGCATCGAGGCTGGTGAGGTGCCACAGCGCGAGAGTTCGCTCAGCAAGACGTCGGATTCGCGCGGTGGAAACGGTGCTGGCTTGGCTGGCCAGCGGGGAGCTAACAAGGGAAGAAGCCACATCTCCGATTTTAGAGCCGTGAGTATGCTTGACGGGATGCCATCAGTATTCGCAAGCAGCGGTCAAACTGCGAAAACCATTGGTCCGGAGCAAGGAAAGCGGTGAATCAGGACGGAATCAATCGTCGAGATCGCCGCCGTCCTCGTAGAATCCCCGATTCTCCAGGAGGGCAATTCGCTGGCGCAATGCCTGCTTGAATTCAACTACTCCAGGCTGCTGCTGATCGAGACCTTCAGTCTCCTCAACGCACTTGATGTTGGCACGGAGTGTTTCAGCCAGATAGATTGTGGTGAATACTTGCATGGACGTACTTACGATGTTCCCACGATTTGTCTGTCATTGGAGGGATTACTTGGTGACGTTCGTCACTCCGGTTTTTCGACAGCAGCGGGCGCAGTCAAGCAGTTACGCTAGATTGCCGGATGTACTAAATTTCGCCGGGAGCCTGCGCACTTTCAACTGCGAGGGCATCGATTGCGCCGGTGATGCACTTCTTCAAGTCGACTACGGTCTTCCCGTCTTTTCCCGGGTAGATTGTGTGCTCTAAGAGATACAGAGTACTTTTGAGAATTTCTATAACGTTCAATGGGATTTCGTATGGCATGACCTTTCCACCATCAGAGAAAGTTTTTCGTGGCCCCACCAACATAGATGCGGAGAGGCAGGAGAGTGGTTTGCTCGGGATCCGGGTGTACGGAGCGAGATCTTTACTTAGCAGTTACCAGCATTTGAATGCGTTGCCGGAGCCTGGTAGTGAGGGTGCGATGACAACGCAAGCAGAGAGTACGGATATTGGAGAGGTCGCACTCGCCGCCACCCTCGATGACCGGGATGATGTGGTCGGCGTCCCAGAGAGACTTACGCGAACGCGTGCGAAGCCCCCAATGCAGCAGGAGGGACGTGCGGCTCGCTCCCCGCGAAAAGCGGAGCTTTCGGGCCGCGGCGTCGGTGTCGACTCCGCAATCGGCGCAGATCCCGCCGTCTCGCTCGAAGACTTTTTCGCGTAGATAGGCGGGTTGGCTGCGCAGCTTCCACTCGTGAACGCAGAACTCGGAGCAGAAGGTGTAGCGTCCGCGCGGAACTTCGAGCGAACACCAGCGGCAGAGACCGCGACCATTCGGGCCTCGAGGAACAGATTTGCGGTCGACCCAACCGCCCTTCATGGCCCGCGCGGTGCTCACAGGTTTCTTTCTAACGCGAAAGAATCAGTTTTGGGGGGCACCGGGGCTATCGAGTACAAAGATTGACACGTTTCAAGTACTCGCGCGTAAGTGGCAGCGCGATTGGGTCAGCACGCATCAGAACTGCTCGTGGGCCCCGCGCAGTCGATGAGAGCGGCAGAAGACTTACTGATGCGGGGAACCGCGCCCGCGGATTCCGACCTCCCAATGCCACGTGCCATGGTGGTTTCGGCACACGCCGACGACGAGACAATCGCCCTGGGCGGAAGAATGGGGCGCTTCAAGAAGGCGGGATTCGTTCACGTAACCGATGGCGCTCCGCTCAACGAACAGGACAGCCGGTCCAAGGGCTTCCAAACGTTGGACGATTACCGGGCAGCGAGAGCGCAGGAGCTCGCGGCGATGTTCGCCGAATCGGGTATCCGACAAGCGACCCGGATCTGCCTGAATCTCCGTGACCAAGAAGCCAGCTTAAACCTGGCAGAGATCACACGGCAGGTCGCGCAGTACGTTGCGGATTGGGACCCCGAAATCATTTTCACCCATCCCTACGAAGGTGGGCATCCGGATCACGACGCATGCGCGTTTGCGGTGCATCACGCGGTGGAGCTTAATCGTGCTCGCGGAGGCGGCAGGCCTCTCATTCTCGAGTCGCCTTTCTACCATGCCGGGCCAAGCGGATTCGAAGTGGGCACCTTTCTAAAAGCGGATGGATGGATGCCGGAGGTGTGCTACCGCCTCTCGGAAGAAGAGAAAGAGCGAAAGCAGCGACTGGTTGCGTGTTTCAGGACACAGAAAGAGACGCTAAGCGGTTTCCATGACGAAACGGAGCGGTTTCGCATTGCACCGGTGTATGACTTCAGCCGGCCTGCGCACGAAGGGAAAGTTCTGTATGAGCACTATCCGTGGGGTATGACGTCAGACCGATTCTGTGAGCTTGCTCAAGAGGCCGAAACGGAACTGGAGAAGGAATGGGCGGGGAAGGTGTGACTACGGTTCTAAACATTGCGTATCCATTTGCGCCGGTGGGTCCAAACCTGGTGGGCGGCGCGGAGCAGATTCTGTGGGATCTGGATCGGGCGCTTGTTGCTTCGGGAGACCGATCGCTGGTAGTGGCGTGCGAAGGATCGAAGCCGGCGGGGAAACTCTTTGCGGTGCCGCTACCAACGCGGGAAACCCTGGATCAGGCGGACCAAGAGTGGTGCCGGGAGCAGTTTCATGCGGCGGTCGATCGCGCATTGGCTTCGGAATCGGTGGATGTGGTGCACGCCCATAGCATGGACCTGTTTGGATACGAGTTTCCACCCGAAATCCCACTTTTGATCACGCTGCATTTGCCGGCCGATTGGTACGCACGGGAAGCGATCGAGAAGTATCGCGACCGGGCACAGTTCTGCTATGTATCGCAAAGCCAGAGGCGAGCGGGGCTCGCGCTCTTCGGGGACGCTCCGGTGATTGAGAACGGAGTGGAGATTCGGAGTTTCGAGCGCAATCAAAAAAAATCGGATTATGCGCTTGTGATGGGCCGCATCTGCCCGGAGAAGAACGCGCATAGTGCGCTGGAAGCAGGTACGAAGGCGCGGGTTCGCGTGGTGATTGGGGGACAGGTGTATCCGTACCGCGCGCACCAGGAGTACTTCGAGGAGAAGATCAGGCCTCAGCTACAGCAGAATGAGTCCACTTCGAATCACCAGTTTGCAGGACCACTTACGCCGGAGCAGAGACAGCGGATGCTGGCAGAAGCGAAGTGTCTTCTTCACCCCACGCTCGCGCCGGAGACGAGCTCGCTCGTGGCCATGGAGGCTCTGGCGGCGGGAACGCCGGTGATTGCGTACAGGTCCGGAGCGTTGCCGGAGATTGTTGACGATGGGGTGACCGGGTACCTGGTGAACGATGTGGACGAGATGGCTGAAGCGATCGGGCAGGTGGACGCGATTTCGCCGGCTGCGTGCCGAGAAGCAGCGGAGCGGCGCTTCTCACTGGAGCGCATGATCGAAGGCTATTTCGATCTGTACCGCAGAATTCTGCAGGAAGGGCCTACGTGTAGTGCAGCGATTGGTTGAATACGAATTTCTTCGAACAACGGAGGAGTTGAGCACTTTTGTCCCGGAGTGGCGGCGTTTATGGGAGAGTGACCCGCGGGCGATGCCGTTCCAAAGTCCCGATTGGCTTGTGCCGTGGTGGCGGCAGTTCGGGAATCAGGAGTTGTGCTCGCTCGTGATCGCACGCGACGGAAAGGCGATTGGCTTCTTGCCTTTCTATGTTTATCAAGATGCGGCAAAACGGCAGAGCCAATTGCTGCCGCTGGGAGTGGGGACGACGGATTATCTGGATGGTGTTTTCGCTCCTGAGTGCGGGACGGAGGAAATTCAGGGTGCTGTGGAGGTTCTGCGCAGAAATGTTCAGCACGATCTGTTTTGCGCGCCCCAGTTGCCGGAGCATTCGCGGCTGCTGGAGGCGCTGAATCAGCGTTCAGAATTTGCCGAGCAGCACGAATCAGAACGGGAGCGGGTGTTTGTATCGCAGTCGGACGGGTGCTCGCGAATGGCGGCAGTGCCGATGAATGAGCTGCCATTGAAGATTCGGCGGAATGCGATGTACTACCGGAATCGCGCGCAGCGCCAGGGACGACTGGAGCTAGTGCAAGCGGACGAGACGAACTGGGAGTTGATCTTCGAGGAACTGCGCCGGCTGCATACTTTGCGATGGCGGACGAGGGGCGAAGATGGCGTGCTGGTGGACGAACGGGTTGTCAGCTGGCATGGTGAAACAATTCCACTGCTGCTGAGAGCAGGTTTGCTACGGCTGATGGCTCTGACACTGGATGGAAGGGTGATCGCGGTTCTGTACTCGCTGATCGATCGCGAACGAGAGGGGCGAGTGCAATGCTTCTACATCACCGCGTATTCACCGGAACATGCCGATCTACGGCCTGGCACACTGCTGATTGCATATGCGCTTGAACGCGCAGCGCAGGAAGGCGTTGTGACGGTTGACATGCTGCGAGGCGACGAAGGCTACAAACAGATCTGGCATATGGAGAAGGTGCCGACCTGGTGCGTTACACAGTTTGCGAAAGCTGAAACGGAGTCAAGACTGGAAGAGACGGCGGCCTGAGCGCGCCGTCTCTTTTCACACGGAGCGGATTCCTACTTCGATCCGCGTCCGGCTTGTGGTTTGTCGTCTCCCCGCACCACGTTTGTATCGCGAGCTGTTGAGGATTCTTCGTCAGTCTGATCTGAAGGCGGTTTCTCGGGCCCGCGCTGCTTGCTCGCATCGGGCTCGGGCGGGATCTTCATGTCGTAGTGAAGAGGATCTGGCGGCTGTTCTGGCATCACAGTTCTCCTTCGTGCGTTTGATGCACGCCTCGATCTTCCTACTTGGATGAAGACTTGGCTTTCTCAAGATCCTTTGCAGCGGTCAGGTGCTTCTCAAGTACGGGGAGAGCGGTCTGTGCGTAAGACTTGATTGCGTCGTTCTGACCGTCGGAGGCTTCCTTTTTGTACATCTCGATGGCCTTGGTGTGGCCTGCGACCATCTCCTGCGCGTACTTGCGATCGAATGCGGCCCCCTTGAGTTTCTCGAAGGGAGCGAGCATCTTGTTATGCGCGGCGTCGATTGCGTTCGGTACGTTAAGGTTCGCCTGCTTGGCGGCCGTACCGAGCTGTCCAAAGTCGTTTGTGTGGTCAGTGACAAGAGTTGAGGCGTAATCCTTCACTTCCTGTGAAGATGCCGCATTGGCAGCGAGTTGGCCGAGGTTGGCTTCCATCATGTCGGTTTGTGCGGCGAATTCGACAAACTGCTGATCGGTCATTGCCTTTCCAGCAGCAGCTTTCTTCTGAGCGAGGGCAGGAACGGACGCGAGGACGATACAGCAGACTGCGGCGAGAGTACGCTTCATGTGTTTTTTCTCCTGAGTAAGATTTGGAATGCGAGAATCTCCGGACCCTTTGAAATAGCCGTACTGTGCGGGAACTGGATCACCGGGTTTATCTGAGCCTGGCGGCAAAAAGGGCAGACGATTGGCCGCTGCGGCCCCATGTCGGGACGCGCACTTGGATGCATGTTTTCAAGAAGGGTATGTTTGGCGGCGGGGGAGGGCTGAAAGATCAGTCGGCGGCGTGTGCGGGTTCAGCTACCTTTTTCCGGGGTCGTGCCCGCCGCACTGAACGCTTGAGGTCCTTCACCTTGGGAATCGCACTCAGGTCAGCTTTGCCTTCGGCAAGTCTCATGAGAAAGTCCTGTGCACTGAACCCGGGGCCGTCGCCAGAGTTCACGGCCCGTCGGTATGTCCCGTCTGGTTGCTGGAGCCGTGACTTCACGGTGTCGGCGAGATAAGCGGGCAAGATTTCATCGTGAATACGGGCTCTCACGGCGGGATCCCTGACGGGAAAGGCGACTTCGCAGCGTTCGAAGAGATTGCGCGGCATCCAGTCGGCTGAGCCCAGGTAGATTTCGTCGTCGCCGCCGTTGGCGAAGTGGAAGATGCGGGAGTGCTCGAGGAACCGACCGACGATGGACCGCACACGGATTCGGCTGGAAAGGCCATTGATGCCGGGACGGAGAATGGAGAGTCCGCGCACAATTAAGTCGATCTCTACGCCAGCGTTTGAGGCGTCGTAGAGAGCTTCAACGACACTCGGCTCGAGCAGGGCGTTCATCTTGGCGATGATGTGGGCAGGGCGGCCAGCGCGGGCGTGCTCCATTTCGCGCCGGATAAGGCGCAGAAAGCTCTCTGCCATGGTCAGGGGAGCGACGAGGAGCGGACTGTAGTCGTCGATCTCGGCATGAGCGGTCAGATAGTTGAAGACCATGTGCACGCGCTCGGTGATTTGAGGATCGCACGTGAGCAAGCTCAGGTCGGTGTAGAAACGAGCTGTGATGGGGTTGTAGTTGCCGGTGCCAAGATGACAGTACCGGCGTGTGACTCCGTCCTCATCGCGGCGCACGAGTAGAGCGAGTTTGCAGTGTGTCTTAAGTCCCACCACGCCGTGGAAGACCTGGACACCTGCGTCTTCCATGCTGCGCGCCCAGCGGATGTTTGAGGCTTCATCGAAACGCGCCATGAGCTCGACAACGAGAGTGGCCTCCTTGGTGGCGGCTGCTTCGGTGAGCGCAGAAAAGACAGGCGAGTCCTGGCTGGTGCGGTAGAGCGTCTGCTTCATGCTCACGACGGCTGGATCTTCGGCGCCCTGCTGGATGAAGTCAACGACGGCGTCGTAAGAATCGTACGGATGGTGCAGCAGGATGTCGTGCTGGCGCAATTCGTCGAAGATGTTGGTTGATTTGCGGCTGAGGTGGAGCGCGCGGGGCGTGAAGGGCGGGTACTTCAGGTCGGGGCGATTGATGTCGCTGTAGAAGAACATGACTCGCGACAGGTTGACGGGGCCTTCACCGCGAAAGACCTGATCCTCATCGAGTTCGAAATTGACGCGGAGACGCTCGACGATTTCTGGATCGGCTCCGGCTTCGATTTCGAGCCGGACGGAGTCGCCCTTACGGCGATTCGTGAGTTCGACGCGGACGGTTTCGAGGAGCGAGCGGGCCTCTTCTTCTTCGATGTAGAGGTTGGAATTTCGCGTGACGCGGAAGGCGACGCGAGACTGGATTTCGTAGCCGCGGTACATGCCGCCGAGGTTCTGAGCAATGAGGTCCTGAAGCAGGAGGTAGTCGAATCTTCCGTCTTCTGCCGGGAGGCGAACGAAACGCGGAAGAGCGCGGGGAACGGTGACGACGCCGAGAACCAGAGGGCCGGAGGTCTTACGCTTGCGGCGAAGAAGCAACGCGAGACACAGCGCCTTGTTCAGTACGCGAGGAAATGGGTGCGCCGGATCGATGGCGATGGGCGTGAGAAGAGGATCGACATCGCGCTGGAAATAACTTTGAGCGTAGGCGCGCTGATCGGTGTCGAGTTCGTTCCACTCCAGCAGACGGATTCCATGGGTGCGAAGGTCTGGGAGGAGAAGATCGTTCCAGCAACGGTACTGCGCCTCCACGAAGCTGTGGATTTCGGCGGTTAGTGCAGCCAGGGACTCATCAGGACGGAGGCCATCATAGCCAAGCTCGCGATAGCCGTCCTCGATGCGCTGCATGAGGCTTGCCTGGCGGATCTCTACGTACTCATCGAGGTTGGAACAGGTGATGGCGAGAAACTTGACTCTCTCAAGCAGCGGATTTGTCGGGTCTTCAGCCTCTTCGAGGACGCGGCGATTGAACTGCATCCAGGAGTGGTCGCGTCCGGTAAAAAGCTTTTGTTTCTGCTTGATTCGAGCCATGGGTGTCAGTACAGACCGTGGTTGAAAGTCTACAGCGTTTTACCGTGAGTCAGGAATCGGCGTTGCTTGTTGTTGCACGTCATCC
>Ga0068855_100011439_pt1 | contig 10722 bp, 10 predicted proteins | sample KBSCornC52_FD_66592 | JGI IMG/M metagenome (GOLD analysis project Ga0068855, IMG submission 66592) | Corn rhizosphere microbial communities from Kellogg Biological Station, Michigan, USA - KBS Corn C5-2 | ecosystem: Host-associated > Plants > Roots > Rhizosphere > Soil ... | reverse complement strand
CCGCACGCGCGGACAGTGGCAGAAGCAGATCACGCCCTACCTCGCCCGCCACGGGCTCATTCCGTACCACCTCGACTACGGCTTCTTCGGGCTGGTGTCGTTCCTCGTGCCGTGGGCGCGCGCCAGCCGCGTGCAATGGCTGCGCAGCGAGCTGCGCGACCTGATGGACCGCACGGGCGCCAGGCGCGTCAGCCTGATCGCGCACAGCTTCGGCACCTGGCTCGCGCTGGAAGTGCTGGAGGCCGAGAACGGCAACATCCGCTTCGACCGCGTGGTGCTCACCGGCAGCATCGTGCGGCGCGATTTCCCGTGGGGCACGACGCTGCTGCGCAAGCGCTGGATCCAGGCGCTGCGCAACGAGCGCGCCACCGGCGACTGGGTGGTGCGTGCCGCCGACCTGTTCTCGCGCCTGGCCGGGCCGATCGCCGCGCGCGCGGGCGCCAGCGGCGCGCTGGGCTTCACCACCGCGTGCCCCGGCGTGCACGAGCGCTCGATCGACGGCGGGCACAGCGAGGTGCTCAACATCGCCAACTACGACAAGTGGGCGCGCTTCATCGCCTACCCGCGCCTGCCCGACGACCACCTGCGCCGGGTGCGCATGCTGGTGCAGCAGATCCGCGCCCTGGCTGCATCACGGCTGGGCATCGACGTCGATCTCGTGCGCGCCAACATCTTCGTGCCCAACGCGAGCGCGCTGCGCATGATCCCCGGCGCCTGGGACAACATGACGTGGGCACCCGAGCACGACATCGAGCTCGAGCTGGACCACGGCAGCACCGGCCGCGCGTTCACCGACGGCACGCCGTTCTCGATCCGCCGCCTTGGCGCGACCTGGACGGCCGGCGTGCTGCCCGGCCCGGAGCAGGCCAAGCTCAATCCGCGGCTGCAGTGGGTGCTGTCGCTGCCGATCGGGCGCATCGTCACGCGCGACGAGCTGACCGTGGCGCGCGACGTCGTGGGCGTGCTCAACGTCGACGGGCTCGACACCGTCCCGCCCTTGCTGCAGACTCCCGGCGATCCGACGCTCAAGACCCTCGTGTTCACGCTGTGGGCGTCGACGGAGAAAATCCGCGAATCGCTGGCCCTGGCCGACACCGGAGAACCGCTGCATGACGATTGACCTGCCCGCGACCCACCCCGCCGCCACGGAGCACCACGAGGAGATCGTGCAGTTCGTGTTCCGCTCGACCGCGTCGTCGGGCCTGCTGGAGCACGCCCGCGCTCTGCTCGGCGCAGCACCCAAGGAGCTCGCCGAATCCTTCGAGCAGGCGGTGCGCAGCGCGGGGCTCGCATCCTGAGCGCGACGCCCGCGCCGCTCGACGAGGCCACGCTGGCCGACCTGGTCGCGCGCGCCCGTGCCGTGCTGGCCCATGCGCACGCGCCCTACTCCGACTTCCGCGTGGCCGCGGCCGTGCTGGACGAGCAGGGCCGCGTGCACCTGGGCGTCAACGTCGAGAACGCGTCGTACGGCCTCACCAACTGCGCCGAGCGCGTGGCCGTCGGCGTGGCCGTCGCGGCGGGGGCCAAGCGCATCCTGGCCGTCGGCGTCACCGCCGCGAAGCTGCACCCGATCACGCCTTGCGGGGCCTGCCGCCAGGTGATCCGCGAGTTCGCCGACGCCGACGCGCCGGTGGCCAGCGACGCCGCGGACGGCACGCTCGTGGTGACCACGGCGGGCGCGCTGCTGCCGGGGGCGTTCAGCTTCGAGACGGACGCGGCGGGCTGACGCTTCGGCGCGCCCTGCACCGTCATCCTGCGCGCAGTCGCAGGATCCACGGTTGCTCAACGAGGCGGCGTGTCGACGTCGGCGCTCTGCCGCACTGTCATCCTGCGCGCAGTCGCAGGATCCACCGTTGCGCGCCGAGGCTGCATTTCGGCCGGGGGCCGTGGATCCTGCGACTGCGCGCAGGATGACGGCATTCTTGAAGGCGGCGTCAGATACCGCCGTCGGATTGCCGCGCCATCCGGGCCGCGCTTCGCGGCGGAGCCAGACCCCTTTCGGCGGGCCGGCTAGAGCGTCGACGCCAGCTCCCTGACCAGCTGCCCCGCCGGGATCGCGCGGCAGCCGCTGGTGTCCGTCCCCGCCCAGAGCGGCGAGAAATCACCGCGGCCGGCCTGCTCGGCGGCGGCGCGCAGCGGCGCGACCGCGTTGACCGCCGACGGGAACGCCGGCGGCAGCTCGCTCATGGGTCCGAGCTCGCGCATCAGCCGGTTGACGATGCCGCGCGCGGGGCGTCCGCTGAAGAGGTTGGTGAGCGCGGTGTCGCGCGCGCCGTCGCCTTGCAGCGCGGCGCGGTGCACGGCGCTGGTGCTGGCCTCCGGGCACAGCAGGAAAACCGTGCCCAGCTGCACGGCACTCGCGCCCAGGCGCAACGCGGCGGCCACGCCGTCGGCCGTGGAGATGCCGCCCGCCGCGATCACCGGCACCCGCACGGCCTCGAGCAGGGAGGCCAGCAGCGGCAGCGTGCGCAGTTGCGTGGACAGGTCCGTCCCCGGGCCGTCGTCGAGGAAGACGGCGCGGTGGCCGCCGGCGTCCACGCCCTGGGCGATGATCGCATCGACCCCGTGCGCGGCCAGCCACTGCCCTTCGGCCACCGTCGTCGCCGACGACCAGACCTGCGCGCCGGTGGCCCGCACGCGCTCGAGCAGCGGCGCCGGCGGCAGGCCGAAATGAAAGCTGACGACCTCGGGCCGCAGCGCCTCGATGGCCGCGGTGGCCTCCTCGCCGAACGGCAGGCGCCCGGGGCCGCTCTGGATCGCCGACTCCGAAACGCCCAGCTCGTCGTAGAAGGGGCGCAGCGCCGCCCGCCAGGCGGCCTCGCGCCGCGGGTCGGCGGCCGGCACCGCGTGGCAGAAGAAGTTGAGGTTGACGGGCAGCCGACCGTCGCGTCGCATCTGGGCCACGGCGTCGCGCAGGGCTTGCGGGGTCATGGCCGCGCCCGGCAGCGAGCCGAGCGCGCCCGCGCCGGACACGGCCGCGGCCATGGCCACGCCCTGGAAGCCGGCCATCGGGGCCTGGACGATCGGCAGCTCGAGGCCCAGGCGAGCAGTGAATGAACGGGCGGCGGCGGTGGCGGTCATGGGCGGATATTGGCACCGCCCGCGTCTCCCATGCTCTTGTCGGGGCATGAGCCTTGCTGCTACGGGCCCACCGTCCGTCGCCTTGCGGCGGAACCCGTCCACCCACCAGGAGGTTTCATGCAATCGAAGTCCTTGACCCTGTTGACCGCCGCCACCGTCGCGCTCGCCGCGAGCCTGGGCGCCCATGCGGCGGACACGCTCTCCCACCAGGACAAGTCCTTCCTCAAGGATGCCGCCGAAGGCGGCAATGCCGAGGTCGAGGCCAGCAAGGTCGCGCTGGAGAAGTCCGGCAGCGCCGATGTCAAGGCGTTCGCGCAGCAGATGGTCGACGACCACGGCAAGGCCGGCACCGAGCTGAAAGGCCTGGCCGACCAGAAGGGCGTGAAGGTCGACGACGGGCCCTCGGCCGTCAAGAAGGCCGAGATCAAGGTGCTGTCCGGCCGCAAGGGCTCCAGCTTCGACCAGCACTACGCCGACTCGATCGGCGTGAAGGCGCACGAGGACACGGTCAAGCTGTTCCAGAAGGAGGTCGACAAGGGCACCGACGCCGACGTCAAGGCCTGGGCGCAGAAGACGCTGCCTGCGCTGCAGCACCACCTCGAGATGGCGCGCCAGCTCAAGGCAAAGACGGACGCCGAACCGAAGTCCTGAGCGCGAAGCGCGGCGTCCGCCCCCCTAGTCCGGATCCGCCGCGGGCGCCGCGCTTGCTCGTCGCGCTCCGACCCCGTCCCACCCCGTCCACAGGAAACGACCATGCGCCAGATCGTCGTCGGCACGTTCGACCAGCAGACCGCCGCGCGCGCCGCCATCGTCGCGCTCGCCAACGACCGCTTCGACCCGCGCCGCGTGCACGCCATCGAGACGCGCACGCCGGGCTTCGACGGTGACGACGGCGCGCCGACGCCGGCACCCGTCGCGGACGACAGCGTGGTCGACCACCTGCGCAACTTCTTCGCCGGCCTGCTGGGCATCGGCCACGACGTCAGCGCCTACGCCGCGGCGATGCGGCGCGGCGGCGCGGTGGTGCGCGTGGACGTCGACGACCAGCCCGAGGCCGCGCGCGCCGAGCAGGCGTTCGCCCGCGCCGGCGCGATCGACATCACGCGGCGCCCGAGCCACTGACCGCACGACTGACGCGACGCCACGCCAGGGCAGCCGCCTGACGCGGGCGTGCGCTGCGTTGTCGCGCGGCTGTCACGTGGCGTTTTCGAGCACAGGCAAGGGGCGGCGCTTCCCGTATGCTCGCGCCGGACCCTTCCGCACACGGGAGTCGCCCGCTCCCATGAACCCCAAGCACCCGCAGCTCCAGGCGCAGCGCGTCAAGACGACCACCATGACGGTGGTCAGCTCGTTGCTGCAGGCCTTGCTGATCGGCTTGTTTGCATGGAACGGGACCGTGAGCTGGGCGGTCGCCGGCTGGTTCTTCGTGCTGAGCGTCGGCAGCACCGGCTTTTTCCTGCTGTCGGTGCTGCGCGGCTGGAACCTGCGCTTCAAGAACCGCTGGCTGCTGTGGGCGCAGCTGCTGGCCAACTACCTGATCCAGCTGGTCTTCATCGTCGCCGCGCCGCGGCTGTGGATGATCTTTCTCGCCTCCAGCCTCGTGTCGTTCAACTACGCGATGCTGGGGTTCACGCCGCAGCAGTTCCGCTGGACATGGCTGGGCTTCGGCGCCACCACCGCGCTGGCGCTGTGGCTGGGCCGCGAACGCTTCGCGTACCCCGAGCTGACCGGCCTGAACATCGTCTTGATGTGGCTGTTCTTCTTCCTGGCGGTGCGGCGGCTGTCGCTGATCGGCATGCAGTTCAGCACCCTGCGCGACGAGCTGTCGCAGCGCAACAAGCAGCTGACGCTGTCGCTGGCGCGCATCCAGGAGCTCGCGAGCCACGACGACCTCACCGGCGCGTTCAACCGGCGCCACTTCATGGAGCTGCTGCAGGACGAGCGCGAGCGTTCGCACCGCACGCAGCAGCCCTACTCGGTGGCCCTGTTCGACCTCGATCACTTCAAGGCGATCAACGACCGCTTCGGCCACGCCGCCGGCGACTCGGTGCTGCGCGACTTCTGCACGCTGGTGCAGGCGCACATGCGCGTGACCGACCGCTTCGCGCGTTGGGGCGGCGAGGAATTCGTGCTGCTGATGCCCGTCACGACGCCGGTGGAGAGCGCCTCGCTGGCCGTCGAGCGCATCCGCAGCGCGGTGGCCGCGCACGCGTGGACGGGCATCGCCGCGCTGCCGGCCGATTTTCGCGTGACGGTGTCCGCCGGCGTGGCCACCAGCGTCGCCGGCGAACCGGTGGAGGCCCTGGTGGCGCGCGCCGACACGGCGCTCTACCAAGCCAAGCGCGCGGGCCGCAACTGCTTCGTGATGGCGCCGTGAGCCCGGCGGCGCGAGCGGCGGGCGGCGCCTACTGGCCCGCGCGCCAGCTGGTGAAGAACAGGCCGGCCACCGCGGCCGCCATCACGGCCGTCGCGGCCCAGCCGAAGAGGCGGTGGCGCAGGCTGATCGTGTAGCGTCCCATCAGCCGCTTGGACTGCCCGATCCACATCATCACCACCATGATGGGCACCGAGATCACGCCGTTGACGATGGCGCTCCACACCAGCGCCTTGATCGGGTCGACCTCGCGCGCGCTCAGGAGCGTGCCGATCAGCGTGGCCGCGATGATGATCGCGTAGAAGCCGCGCGCCTCGTGGAATCCGCGCGACAACCCCGACTTCCAGCCGAACGCCTCGCTCACCGCGTAGGCTGCCGAGCCGGCCAGCACCGGCACGGCCAGCAGCCCGGTGCCGATGATGCCGAGCGCGAAGATCGCGAACGCGAACTGGCCCGCCACCGGCCGCAGCGCCTCGGCGGCCTGCGACGAGGTCTGGATGTTGGTGACGCCGTGCAGGTTCAGCGTGACGCCCGTGGCGATCACGATGCACAGCGCGATCACGTTGGAGAACACCATGCCGAACGCGGTGTCCTGCTTGATCCGCGACAGGTGCTCGGCCGCGTATTCGGGGTGGTCGCGCAGCTTGGCCGCCTCCGGCCGGCGCGCGTTGTCCTCCACCTCCTGCGAGGCCTGCCAGAAGAACAGGTAGGGGCTGATGGTGGTGCCCAGCACCGCCACCACCATCGAGGCGTAGTCGGTCATCGACGTGCCCGTCGGCACGAAGCGCCACGGCGCCAGGCCCTCGATGGCCACCTGGCGCCAGGGCACCGACACCGACAGGATCACCGCCACGTAGGCGAACAGCCCCAGCGTGAGCCACTTGAGCACGCGCACGGTGCGCTCGTACGAGAACGCCACCTGTCCCACGATGGACAGCACGCCAAAGCCCAGCACGTAGACGATCGCGTTCCCGCCCGCGAGCAGGCGCACGGCCTCGCCCATCGCGCCGATGTCGGCGGCGATGTTGATGGTGTTGGCCGCCACCAGCAGGCCCACCAGCCCCAGCGTGAGCCAGCGCGGACACATCTTGGCGATGTTGGCGGCCAGGCCCTCGCCGGTCACCCAGCCGATGCGCGCCGACAGCATCTGGATGCCGATCATCAGCGGCGTGGTCAGCAGCAGCGTCCATACCAGGCCGAAGCGGAACTGCGAGCCGATCTGCGAATAGGTGGCGATGCCGCTCGGGTCGTCGTCGGCGGCGCCGGTGATGAGGCCGGGGCCGAGCCGGCGGGCGAAGCCGTCGATGCGTCCGTTGAGCTTGACGTTCATGTCACACCTCCCAGTGCGGGCGTGCGTCGTGCCGCGCCGTCCCGCAATCGTTGTAGTCGCCCGGCGGGGCCAGCCGCCGTGCTTCGGGTGGGAGCGCGCGGTCGCCGCCAAGTTCCGCGGCGCCGCGTGGGCGGCGGCGGGATTGCCGCGGGAACGCGGCCCGGGGCGAGCGCGCGGTCGCCACGAGGGATCGGAACAGGAATCGCATGCGGAACTCCTCCGCGCGCCGTTCGCGGCGCTGGCGGATGGACGCCCGGAGGCGTCAGACGGGGAGAACCGGAAGGAAGCGGGGCGGACGCGGGGCGCGTCGCGGCGGGGCTTGCTTGCCGGGCGGTCAGGGCGTGGGCGCCTTCTGCCGTCCGTCGCGAGCCCGGGTGTCAGGCGCGTTCGGTGGACGACGAAGGCACGCGACTGGGATGGCAATCCATGGTCGGGCGCGGTCGTTGGAGAAGCGCGGATTATCGGCAGCCCGTCGCCACCGGGTCAAGCGCCATCTTCAGGCGCGCTCGCGGGCGCAAGCCGAGATCCAGGCCTTCGCGCGCTCGATCCTCCGGTTCGCCTGCAGGCGCAGGGCACGCCGCGTGCCGTGCCGCGGAATGCGCTCGCCGCCGCGTTCCGCCCCCCCGTCCCCGCGCCGATCGCGCGCGGGCTGGATCGCGCTCGCCGTGCTGGCCGCGCTGTTGGCCCTGGGCCTGGCCTTCGACGGCAACTGGCTGCGGCCGCTGATCCAGCACCACGTGATGGCGCGCTCGGGCCGCAGCGTGCAGTTCGACGACCTGAAGCTGCGCTTTCGCGACGGCCTCGACCCCACGTTCGAGTTCCGCGGGCTCGTGATCCAGAACGCGCCGTGGGCGGCGGCCAAGGCGCCGCTGATCCGCGCCGGCCGCATGGCGGCGACGCTGTCGTGGCGCACCATCGGTTCCGACCTCCTGATCATCAAGCGCATCGAACTGGCGGACGCGCAGGTCGACATGGAACGCCAGGCCGACGGCCTGCGCAACTGGCGCATCACGCGGCCGGACGACCGCGGGCCGCCGCGCGTGCGCGTGCTCGAACTCGACGCCCGCGACAGCACGCTGCACCTGGTGCACGCCGGCATCCCCCTGGTGCTGGACGCGCGCTCGACGCCGCTGCCCGCGCCGCGCGTGCTGCCCGCGCATGCCGACCTGCCGCTGACACGCCACCTGGACCTTGCCGGCCGCTACAAGGATCGGGCGTTCGAAGGCGACGCCGACGTCAGCGACGTGCTGACCTTCGGCGGCACGCCACGGACATTCGCGCTGCACGCCCGGGCCAGCCTGGGGGCGCTCCGGCTGGAGGCCGCGGGCGTGGCCAACGACGCACGCGCGATCGGCGACGTCGACATCGACGCGACGCTGTCCACCGTCGCGACTGGCGACGTCTGGCCGCTGCCCGAGGTGCTGGCACGATTGCGGCCGCTGTCGGCGCAAGGGCACGTCGCGCACGCCGGCGAGCGCTGGACGGGCACCGACGTGCGCCTGCGCGCGGGCCGCGGCACGGGCGTGGTCGCCGACATCGGCCTCACCGGCGGCTTCAGGAGCGACACCCCGCGTCGCGCCCTGCAGGCCACGCTGCGCGACGCGGTCATCGACCTGGACGATGTCTCGCTGCTGCGCGGCAAGACGCCGCCCGGCGAGCCGACCCGGTCCGGCATGCGGCCCGACGCGTCGCACGCGTGGTCGACGCAAGCGCTGCCGTTCGACCGCCTGCGCTCGCTCGACGCCGACATCGACCTGCGCCACGCGCGCATCACCGGCGCCGACCGCGGCTTCGTCCAGGGCCTGCGCGGCCGCGCCTCCCTGAAGGCCGGCGTGCTGGCGCTGGCATCGCTCGACCTGGAGCTGGCCGACGGGCACGTCACCGGCTCGGCCAGGGTCGACGCGTCGCGCGAGCCGGCCGAGGTGACGCTCGCCCTCGCGGCGCGCGGCTTGCACATCGACAGGATCTCCGAGACGCTGGCGGCCAACGGCGCGCTGTCGGGGGTGATCGACGGCCGGGCCGACGTGCGCTCGCGCGGCGGATCCACGCACGCGCTGGTGGCCGGCGCCAGCGGCACCGTCACGTTGTCGCTGGCCGAAGGGGCGAGCGTGTCCAAGCGGCTGGATGCCAAGCTGGGGCTGAACGGCGGCGAGTGGCTGCGCACGCTGCTGGACAAGTCGGCGCGGGTGCCGGTGCAGTGCGCGTCGGTCACCCTGGCGCTGGCGCACGGCGTGGCCACGCCGCGCCGCTTCGTCTTCGAGACGCCGTCCACCGCGCTGGGCCTGCGCGGCTCGCTGGACCTGGCCAACGAATCGGTCGACGCGACGCTGATGCCCGCGCACAAGAAGCTCGCGCTCCTGGCGCTGGACAGGTCCATCCACGCAGAGGGCTCGTGGCACGCGCCGAAGGTGGCGCTCGCGCCCGCGACCGATGAGCCGTCGCAGCGCTGCGAGCCTGGCGCGGGTCGGTGACGGCCAAGCTGGCCGGTGGCGATCATGACGCACGCCGAAGGTGCCTGGCGCCGACCCCGCCCGGCCCGCGTCAGGCAACGCCGGGCCGGCGTCAGATACCGCCCGGCGAGGGAGCAGCCTCCGGTCAGCGCCTCGTGGGCGATGCCAGACACCTCTGCCGTAGGTGCCTGGCATCTCCCCGTCCGCGCGAGGATCTCGTTCAGGGCCGCGACCTCGGCCGCGGACGGGGAGGTGCCTGGCGCCGGCCCCGCCCAGCCCGCGTCAGGCACCGCCGGGCCGGCGTCAGGCACCGCCCGGCGAGGGAGCAATCTCCCGGCAGCGCCTCGTGGGCGATGCCAGACACCTCTGGCAGCGCCGTTGCACGCGTCAGACGAACCTGGGGATCGGGCCGTCCTGCGGCGTCTGGTCGGGGAGCTCCAGCATCAGCTTGTCCACGAAGCACCAGCCCCAGCCCTCGTGCGGGTCGTAGCCCTCGATGATCGGGTGTCCGGTCGCGTGGAAGTGCTGCGTGGCGTGGCGGTTGGGCGAATCGTCGCAGCAACCGACGTGGCCGCAGATGCGGCACAGGCGCAGGTGCACCCACTCGTCGCCCGTCTTCAGGCATTCCTCGCACCCGCGCGCGCTCGGCGTGACCGTGGCGATCAGGTGGGTGTGGGTGCAGTGCTTGCTCATGGTCGACCTCGGGACAGCGACGGCGAAGCGCCCGATTCTGCGCGCTCCGCGTCGTGGCCGCCGGGCCAGGGTCAGCGGCCCGTCTCGGTCAGGTACGCCTTGCGCGCCGCGACGCCGGTGTTCGCGAAGTCGGTGAACACGCCGTCGATGCCCGCGCGGAAGAACGCCAGGTACTCGGCCGCCGGGTCGCCCTTGTACACGCCCGCCAGGTACTTGGCCTCGTTGCGGAAAGTGTAGGTGTGCACGAACAGGCCGGCGGCGTGCGCGTCGGCGATCAGGCTGGTGGGCGCGATCGTGTTGACGTCCGCCAGCTTGCCCGTGTACGGCGTGCCGTCCGGATTGCTGGCGGGGAACGGCACGATCGTCAGCTTCATGACCTGCGGCTTCCACGGGCCGATGCCGTCGGCATAGGTCTTGATCTCCTGCAGGCCCGCGGGCGTGAGCATGTCGCCGAAGTAGCGCGGGTCGCCGGCCAGCGTCCAGCTATAGGGACGGCCGTCGACGAAGTTGTAGGCGTCGTCGGTCTGGTAGATCATCGCGCCCGTCCTGTAGTCGGTGGCGTTGCCGTCGACCAGCTGCACCACCTTGGTGGCCAGGCCGATGGAACGCATGTACTTGAGCGCGGCCGGGTCGAAGCTCTGCACGTAGATGGGCGCGGTCTTCGTGTTCAGGCCGTTGTCGACGATGAGCTTGACGAAGGCGTCCAGGTACGGGTGCGGGCCGGTGCCGCAGCCGTTGGCGACGGCCTGCGCGTCGTTCCACACCGGGTTCTTGGCTTCGGGATAGACCGTCAG
>Ga0068855_100011434_pt1 | contig 10723 bp, 11 predicted proteins | sample KBSCornC52_FD_66592 | JGI IMG/M metagenome (GOLD analysis project Ga0068855, IMG submission 66592) | Corn rhizosphere microbial communities from Kellogg Biological Station, Michigan, USA - KBS Corn C5-2 | ecosystem: Host-associated > Plants > Roots > Rhizosphere > Soil ... | reverse complement strand
ACCGCGGCTGGCGCTCCGTCAAATTCTGGTTCGCTCATGACGTGGCAACCTGGACCCGCCAGGCACTCCACACCGTCGGCTTTTCAACCGGATGAACGATCAATCAACAGCGTTGGGGCGCACCCTCCCGTCCGCATCTCAGACCTCGACCTCCTCCGCCTCCCGCTCGGCCGCAATGCGCTCGGCCGGGGACATCGTGAGGACGGCGGGAACGTCGCCACCATTGCGGATGCGCCGCTCGATCTCTTCCAGCACGTGCGGGTTGTCCTGAAGGAACACGCGCGCGTTCTCGCGGCCCTGTCCGAGGCGCAGGTCGTTGTAGCTGAAGAATGCGCCGCTCTTGCGAATCAGCTCCATCTCCACGCCCATGTCGAGGATGCCTCCCTCTTTCGAGATTCCGCGGCCGAACATGATATCGAACTCGGCCTGGCGGAACGGCGGCGCGACCTTGTTCTTCACAATCTTCACCTTGCAGCGCGCCCCCACCGCCTCTGTGCCGCTCTTGACGGTCTCGGTGCGGCGCACTTCCATCCGAATCGACGACCAGAACTTCAGCGCGCGGCCGCCGGGCGTCGTCTCCGGGTTGCCGAACATGACGCCGATCTTCTCGCGAATCTGGTTAATGAAGATGCACGCGCAGTTCGCCCGGGAGATGTTGCCGGAAAGCTTGCGGAGCGCCTGAGACATCAGCCGCGCCTGGAGACCCATGTGTGAATCGCCCATCTCGCCCTCGATCTCGGCCTTCGGCACGAGCGCGGCCACGGAATCGAGAACTACCACGTCGATGGCGCTGGAGCGAACGAGCGCGTCCATGATCTCGAGGGCCTCCTCGCCGGTTCCGGGCTGCGAGACGAAGAGATTGTCCACGTCGACGCCGAGGTTCTTCGCGTATTCCGGGTCGAGCGCGTGCTCCGCGTCCACGAACGCGCAGGTGCCGCCCTGCTTCTGGCTCTCCGCGATGATCTGGAGGGAGATGGTCGTCTTGCCGGAGGATTCCGTGCCATAGATCTCGGTGATTCGACCGCGCGGCACACCGCCCACTCCAAGCGCCAGATCCAGCGCGATGGAACCGGTAGGAATCGCGTCCACGTTGAGGCGGGTGGCCTGCCCGAGGCGCATGATCGCGCCCTTGCCAAACTGCTTTTCGATATTGCTCAGAGCGATGTCGAGCGCTTTCTGCTTCTCCATGAGGTCCCCCGAACTGAGTGTCAAGTGATAAGTGTTGAGTGCTGCGAGTTAAGCGTTAAGTGTTGAGATGGAACTCGTCCACAACGGCGTACTCGGATCCCTCGGGTTTGAGGGTCGAACGCATCAGAACGAAACGGTCTACCCTGAAGCTGCCGAGGCCGGACCATCGCGGGTCTTCGGCCATCTTGCGAAGCGCGCGGGCGGCCGCCGCTTCGCCCTTGTACGTCTTGATGCGGCCGAGCGTGAGGTGCGCCTTCAGGGGCTTGTTCTCTCTCGGAAACCCGTGGCCGGTGAGCCGCGTATCCAGGTCGGCGGCGATGGCCGCGAGCGTGTCGGCCCCCGCGGTCGCGCCGAGCCAGAGGGTAGACGGCCGCTGATCGCTCGGAAACGCGCCCAGACCGCCGAGGGTCATCGCAAATCCGGCATGGGATTCGCGCGCCGCTTCCGCGCATTCCACCGCCCGTTCGGCCCGCGCCGCGGACTGCTCGCTCAGGAACTTGAGCGTGTAGTGGAATTGCTCCGGCTTCGTCCACCGGACACCTTCATCACCCACCAGCTCCCGCAGCGCCGCCTGCGCCTCCAGCACCTTTTCGACGAGCTCGTCCGGCAGGGTTACCGCAAAGAACAGCCGCATCTATCTCCTTCACTCGCAAGCCGCAACCAGAATCGGAACCCGAATCGCGGATTCTCTTCTCTGGCCGGCCGCTAGATTTGCTCGAATCCGGGCTCGAAACCGCGGTTGAACCCGGGAATCCGGGGATAAATCCCCCTCTCTGTGAAACGAAAGCCACCTTCGCGGCTTGACACAATTCTGTCCACTTGCGTGTCGAGCGTGAAGCTCGTGACCGTCCGTCGATCCCACGAAGGTGGGATTCGTTTCGTAGAGAGGGGATTCATCCCCGGATTCATATCCTCCGTTCTTCGCGCGACGGGCAGTCTCTTCCTTGTTCGTCTGCGAGTCCGCCATGGCTGGAACCCTCAATTGACTCCGGTCAACTTGTCGCGGTCGAGAATCGCGTCCCGGAGCATGACGAGCGCTAACTGGGCGGAGCGGTAGCGGACGTCGGCGCGGCGGCCGAGGAAGACCGATTTCTCGACCCTCACACCGCGAGTGCTGGCTACCGCGATGTAGACGAGGCCGACGGGCTTCTCGGGCGTGCCGCCGTCCGGCCCGGCGATTCCCGTAATGCCGATGCCGAAGTCACTGCCGAATCGGTTCCGGGCGCCGTTCGCCATCGCTCCCGCGACTTCCGGGCTTACCGCGCCGTGCGCGTCGACGAGGGCGGCGGGAACGGCGAGAAGATCGCTCTTGGCCGCGTTGCTGTAGGAGACCACGCCGCCGGGAAAGACCTGCGAGCTGCCGGCCACATCCGTTATGCGCGCGGCGACCATTCCCCCCGTACAGGATTCGGCGGTCGCGACCGTCAGGAGACGCTCGGTGAGCAGGCGGACGACGGCAACCTCCATCGGCTCGTCGTCGAACCCGTACACATGCTCGCCCAGGCGCTCGACGATCTGGCGGACCCGCTCCTCCACCATCCGGTCCGCGGTCTCCGGGTCGTCGGCCTTCGCGGAGACGCGGAGATGGACCTCGCCGGTCTTGGCATAGGGCGCGACCGTGGGGTTCGACCCGAGCATCAGGTCTTTTATCGAGTGCTCGACCAGCGACTCGCCCATATTGCAGATTCGCAGGACGCGGGAGCGGATGGTCGTCGTACCGGTCTTCGAGCGGAGATACGGGACCACGTGGTTCTCGACCATCGGGATGAACTCGCTCGGCGGCCCGGGCAGCGCGATTCCGATCTTGCGGTCCTTCTCGAAGAGGAGACCCGGAGCGGTTCCGTTCGGGTTGTCGAGGGGCCGTCCGTGCGTGGGGACCATCGCCTGGTTGAGGTTCGACTCGACCATCTGAATGCCCCGCGCCCGGAAGAACGCCTCCAGCCGGTGCGCGATCTTCTCGTCGCGGTGCAGCGTGTCGCCCATCGCCTCCGCCAGCACGTCGCGCGTGATGTCATCCATGGTCGGGCCGAGACCGCCGATGGTGATGACGATGTCGTTGTCCGCGATGGCGGCGCGGAGCGCGGTGAGCAGGCGATCGTGGTTGTCGCCAACCGTCGTGCGGCGGTAGACGGCGATGCCGAGCGCGGACAGCTCCTGCCCCAGTTTGGCGGCGTTGGTGTCCACTATCTGGCCCAGCAGCAGCTCGGTGCCGACGGAGACTATCTCGGCGCGCACGTGTACAAACCTCCACATGAAGTGGGGCTATTATAGAACATCTGTCGGCTAATTGCAAGGCGTGGAGAGAGGATTCTTTGACAGGATTTACAAGATTTACAGGATGGGGAAGGGGAACCCGGGGCCACACCGGAGAAGGACGTGGCCCCGTGACAAGATTCACTTGCCGAGCGCGGTTGTGGAGGGGCCGAGGAGGCGGTGGTCGGTGAATGTAATAGTCGTAATGGAGGTTGCGGAGGGTGTGGCGGAGACGACGCGGCGGCCGGACGGGAGGTAGAGACCGCCGACCCGGGCGTAGGATTCCTCGAAGGCCTCGGTCCGCTGGAGCGCGCCGTTCTTCGCGTCCCGGTAGGTGACCGTGAAGAAGGCGGGCAGGTACCTGCCGCCCTCGACGATCCGGTTCCTCAGAACGTCGATCGTGAATCGCATGGTCCCCATCGTACGATTCACCTGAAGAATCTGGTTGTCGCGGATGCGATAGAGCGATCCCATCGTGTCGTTGAGAAGGACGGCGCGGCCCTGCGGATTGGAATCGGTCGGACCGAGAGTCGGGTTCTCGCGGCCGGGTTCGCCGGACATGCGGTGGACCACGAGCGACCGGAGCGTGGAGGTCACCTCCTTTTTCAGGCCGGCATCTTCCAGCGCCACTTCGACTTTTCCATCGGGTCCGACGTTCACGGTCCCGTCGCCCGTCTTCGAATCCTGCTCGACGTGCACTTTGGCCGTGAACCCCGGAAACGACTTCGGCCACGTATCGCGCATGGCCGTCGCGCTCCTGAGCAGCTCCACCGCTTCCTTGTCCGCGCGCGCGTGAGTAGCAAGGGCGACTGCCGCGAAGACGACCGCGGCGCAAACGATCGGCTTCCTGAGAAGTGTATACATATCGATTCGCTCCTTTGGCATACAGACGATGACAGGCTGTTTCGCGGCCCGGCCGAAAGTGTCCTGCGTATCTGCCTAATCGTGATATCGCAATCTTTGTGAGTGACAAAGCGGATCCCTACGGGATGACGGCCAGCGCCCCCTGCACTGCCGTGGTCGTCATCCCGTAGGGATCCGCTTTTCCAACAGGCTGTGAGCACTTGCGTATGGGGATTGGCGCAGGAAAGAGGCTACCGTCGTAGAACGAATCTCCACGAGCATTTTATTCTATCCAGGAGGACGGAGATGGCTGTCGAGGGACGCGCGTGCATGCTTACGGAGCCGGGGGCTCCCGCGGTGGTGGAGGACGTGACCGTAGGGTCGCCGGGACCGGGCGAGGTGATGGTTCGGCTCGCCGCGAGCGGGGTCTGCCACACAGATTTGACCGTCAAGGTGTTGAACGGCAACGGGATGAAGTTCCCCATCGTCCTGGGGCACGAGGGCGCGGGCTACATCGAAGAGGTCGGAGAAGGAGTTACGCACCTTCAGAAGGGCGACCCGGTCGTCATCGCCTATCGCGCGCCCTGCGACCAGTGCCCCGCATGCCGGCGCGGTGACCCGCGGCACTGCTACATGGCCCTTCGCCCGCAGCCGCGAATCACGCGCAAATCGACGGGCGAGACCTGCTCGCAGGTGCTCCGATGCGGCACCTTCGCCACCCATACGGTCGTCCATAGCAAGGCGGCCATCAAGATGCCAAAGGAGATGCCGCTCGACAAGGCCTGCCTCATCGCCTGCGGCGTCGTGACCGGCGTCGGCGCGACCATGAACACGGTAAAGGTCTGGCCGGGCGCGAGCGTCGCGGTAGTCGGGTGCGGCGGCGTCGGCCTCTCCGTGATTCAAGGCGCGCGGATCGCCCACGCGAAGCAGATTATCGCCGTGGACGTGAACCCCGTCAAGCTGGAATGGGCGCGGAAGTACGGGGCGACGGATGTTGTTGACGCCCGCAATGGCGATCCGGTGGACGCCGTGCGGAATCTCGTAAAGGATCCCTGGCCGGGCTACGAGGGCGGCGTCGACTTCGCGTTTGAGGCGACCGGACGGATGCAGTGTATCGAGCAGTGTGTGCGGATGGTCAACTACAACGGCACCGCCGTGACCATCGGCTTTCCCGCGTCGACCGACGAGGTGACGCTGAACGTGGGCAACATCGACACCGGTGTCTACTGGAACAAGGTGAACCTCGCGGTGAGCCACTGCGGCGACGCGCTCCCCTCCCACGACTTCCCGCTCCTCGCCCAGCTCTATCTCCAGGGCAGGCTGGACCTCGACGGCATGGTGACGCGCACCATCGGCCTCGATGACGTGGAGGCCGCCTTCCACGAGATGGAGACCGGCAACGTGATTCGCAGCGTGATCACGTTCTAACCCGAACATGCGCCTGAGATATAATGGAACGGAGACAACCACGGCGGAGGAGAGCCATCTTGAGCGCAGATACGTCGACAATTGAGGACACCGTAGTGCGGAAGCTCCGCGACCTCCCTCCGGAGCGACAACGCGAGGTCGCTGATTTCGTGGAATTCATCGATCAGCGGTCCGTTCCCAGGAAGGCGCGGAAAAGCCTTGAGGGTCTCTGGGCGGGCCGGGGCAGCATGGACGTGACGGAAGAGGACATCGCGGAAGCCCGACGAGAAATGTGGTCCCGGTAATGTGGCCGTTCAAGAAGAAGACGGATGTCCGCCCACAGGCCATCGCGTTTACCCAGCTCGACACCACGGATGGATTCGGCGACAACGCGAAGCTCGGCCCTGATGATTGGGTCGAGACCACTCCGCTGAGCCAGCATGTCGAGGGCGCCGAGGCGCAGGGATTGCCGCCCGCTGCCGCGAGTGACGATGCCATATACCAGACAGCGTCTCGCCTATCCGAGACTCGCGAATCGTTCTCGCTGCCGGACGACGGCGTCTACTGCCCGGTCTGTCACATTGCGAACACCGACCAGCAGCGACTTCGAACGCCCTGCCCGACGTGCGGAAGGCCACTGCTGAAGTTCGGCTGGGATTGAAACAGGAGATTCGACTACCGAGGAGAGCGCCCGTTCAGGGCGCTGTTCGTATTTTGAGGATGCGAATCGGCGGGGTGAGGGACTGGCCCTTTGCGGGGGAGTGTTGAATCTTGCGGACGACGTCCATGCCCTTCGTCACGCGCCCAAACGCGGCGAATCCCTGGCCGTCCGGGTTGCGCCTGCCGCCGAAGTCGAGCTCCGGATGGTCGCCGATGCAAATGAAGAAGTCGGACGTGGCCGAATCGGGCGTATCGCGGGCCATCGAGATCGTGCCGTCGAGGTGATGGAAGCCGGTAACGCTGGTACGTTCGAGCCTGATGGGCGGGAAGTCGCTCTTCGTGTACTTCGGATTCACACCTGCCTGAATCACCTCGATCTTCACCTTCTTGTCGGGCTGATTCGCCAACGTCACCGTACGATGGAATCGCCCACCCGCGTACCGGCCCGCATCAACATACCGCAGGAAGTTGGCGACTGTAATCGGCGCATGCTCCGGACTAATCTGAACCTCTATAGCGCCCAGATTCGTTTCGATAATGACCTTAACGGGCTCGGCCGGCCGTGCGGCTATGAGCGCAAACGTAAGCATGAGGGGGAGCGCTACCATGTCTACCTGTCCCGGCCGCCCTTCACGATTCTATAAACTCGGGCCACCCCGTCGTGCGCTGCGTCGTCGGGACGTGAACTCCAATACCGGCGGTTAAGGGTGAAGAGTATCGCCAGCCGACCCGACGGAGTCAGTGAACGGTAGTATTCCTTTTCCGCCGTGTCCGCTTCCTGAAAGGAAGAGAATATCCGCACCACTTTCTCCATCAGGCGCTCTTGCCGAGTTGCATGTCGTCGTTTCCGCCGGACTAACCAGACCCGCAATTTCTGGATCATCTGTCGGCGGAGATTGTTTGAACGTCGGATTCTGCCCCAATGGGCCGCAGCAGCCCAACGGCCGTTGAGTCGTCACCGGTTGTTACTGGCCGCAGCAGTGCCGACGGGCGTTCTGGCATTTCGGCAGACCTGAGGAGCGTTGATGCCCGGTGGTGGGCGTCGACACGATCTCGCAGGAACGCCAGGCATTCGACGGCGCCGTCTCGGAGCTGGCTATCCTCAGGCCCATCAGGTTCCGACTCCGCGAGCCGCGCCACGTGTGGGATAGCCTCCTCGCCGCCAACTTGCTCAAGTGCCTTCATTATGACGAGCTGAAGCGGCGCTTCGTTCTTGCGTGCGAGCAGTTCACAGAGTCGGACGTGTTGTGCCGACGACAACAACGTCGTATCGGATTGCCGGAGGCTCGGCAGCAGCTCCATTAACGCCAGCCTCAACCGGGATGGGTCCGATTCGAAGAGCCAGAGATCGACCAGGAGCCCGATGGCGCACTTATCGTTCAGGCCGGCCGCCGCGTCGGCAATATTTCGGGTTAACTGGTTGCCATTCGTCCCGCTTCCGGAAAGCTTGATCGCAATAAAGAGCGGCGCTGCCACCAGCAGGAAGTTGTCCGTCATTCCCCGCCTGAGACCCGCGAGCAGGGCCGCCAATTCCAAGCCAATGATGCCGGAATACCCGGCTAGATTTAGCCACCTGCTGGCTCGGCCAATCAACCTTTCGGCCGAGAGGAGCGGCGCAAGGACGGCCACAGCGTCAGGTCCCTTATTGAGCAAATCTTGCAGCGCACGTGATTGAACGATGCCGTCCCTGCTGCTTAACTGGCGGCGCATCGATATCAGCAGCTTTACTTGTTGGAGGGAAGCCATCATCCGAATCTCACGCGAGACGCTGTACGATACTACTATAAGGTCGAATCCACCTCCTTTCCGCCCATTGTCTTGGTGAATCAAAAAGGGCCCCTCGCCAGCGCGGGCGAGGGGCTGATTCGGTGTGATTATGCGTGGGCGTGAGCGTGGCCGGTGTGGATCTCGGCGTCGGCGAGGCGGTCCATCTCCTCGGCGTAGATATCCTCGTAGCCCTTGCGCCAGACCCACACCTTAACCGTCTCCATGGTGTCGCCCGCCTGGAGGACACCTTCCAGCATGGCCCGCGCGATGGGGCGGCACGATTCGCGGCGCTGCTCGTCGGTGATGGTCGGCGGCTGGCGGAGCAGGTCCTCGGTGAAGTCGGGGAGGAGGATGGTCCCGGCGCCCTCCGCGCGCGCCTCCCGAATGGCGTGGGCGACGCCGTCGGTGATCCAGGCGGGCGTCGGAATCTTGCTCTCGTCCATCACAACCGCCAGCGCTGTGTGGCCGAAGCGGAACTTGCCGCCGCGCCCCACGAACACGTCGCCGGGAGGAAGCGGCGCGACCGCCAGCGCCTCATGCTGAACCTCGTCCGCGGTGACATCGCGAACCCACTTGGCGATTCCGATGTTCATCCGAAGGTCCGGCGCGACAGGCACGATGATCGCCTCGCCGGGAGAGGGCATCCGCCGCTCGCGGGCCCAGAGCTCGATGGTGAGGTCGCCATGCCGGACGGTCTTGATCGGCTTCTTCCGCACGATGTCCCAGACCACCGAGGCGCAGAGCAGGAAGAACGTCCCAAACGTGATGATCGCGCCCTCCCAGGCCCACATTGGCGCGTTCAGAAACGAGTAGTAGATGCTGTTTACCATGCCGTACATGATGAGACCCCTAATCGATCGGTGATAGCTATGTGACCGGCTGCAATTCCGGATTGTCGCAGGCGCGGCGGCCAATCTTGGAGAGATCGTGCCACGTGCCCTCTATCTTTACGCGGCCGATGTCCGCCGTAAAGTCATTGTTCGTGCCGCAGTGGGAGCAGTTCGAGAAGAGATACGAGCCGACGCCGTACACGTCCGCCGGAACTCCCTGCGCCTCGAACTGGCGAATCTTCTCCGGCCCGAACCCGCCGGTCACCGTGATTTTGACGTTCCCGCACCACTCACGGGCGCGGTCCACCCACTTCAGCGGCAGCTCCCACGATTCGAACGCGTTGTCCATCGCGGCACGCATCCTGAAGACGAGCCGCGGGTTCACGCCGTTGTCGAGCTTCGGATCGCCCAGCGGCTCGACGCTCACGTCCCGCATGTTGCCGCTCGTGTCCGGCCGGACGCCGAAGAGCACGAACCGCTGCGCCTCCTCGGCCTTCCCCTCATCCACCAGCTCGCGATAGCGGTTGAACATCGCCCGCATCACCGCCAGCGAGGTGTGCACGCAGTCATTCTGGAAGTCCACGAGCGCGATTCGAGGGATGGAAGGCGGCAGAACCGCCGCGTAGGCCATCATCGTCTCGGTCGTGTCGCCGAGGAAGCAGGCAATCGCCGCGTGGGCAACCGTTCCGCCGCCCGCGCCGCCCCACCAGTCCCCCTGCTCGTCCGTCGAGACGATGGACTGCGACTGCTTGTCGTGACAGGCGTTGTAAGCCTGGACCGCGATGTGGTAGGCGTAGCCATCGCCCGCCTGAATCTCGTGCGCGTCGAATCGGGCGGGAAAGAAGAGCACGTCCTTGCCGCCCGCCGCCTCCAGCACCTGGTATACGTTGGTCGCGACCCGCGTCGTCCGCGTGAGCGCGCCCAGCGTCGGCGTCTCCAGATTGGCGAAGTCCCGATAGCGGCCGCGCACCTTCAGGACCGGCTTCACGTTCATCGGGTCGCCGCCGTACGGTGCGAACGCGCCGTCCTGTACCGCCAGCACCTCCATCCGCTCGAACGTGTCCTGCCACGCGCCCGAATCGTCGAAGTATCCGGTGCAGGTCCGGAGCATGGCCAGGGATTTGTCCACTCCGACCACGACCGAGAACGGCTTCCGCCGCGTGAACCACTGCATCTCGACTTCGATGTTGCCGGTGTCGATTCCCGCGAGGTCCACGCCGATGTCGGAGAGGTCCGCGTTCACTCCGCCGAACCGGTAGCCCTGCTTCGCGAGGTCGGTGAGCAGGCGGACGATGTTCATAAAGTACTTGTCGGAATACCACCCCTGACGCATCCGATCGACGTCCAGCTTGAACGCCGAGACCGGAAGCCGCTTTCCATCGAACACGCTCACCCGCCGCACCCCCGCGCCCAAACCGACAGATGGCAGAAAGTATACCTCAACTAACAATTGGCCGATTCGCCGGGGAAGATGCCGGAATCCGCTCGCCGAGCATTCTCACGGCATGTACTCTTCGAAATCACCCGGAACGGAATCGAAGTCATCTGCCATCATGTGCGGGAGCTGTTCCGCGCTGCCGGGCACTCGCGGCGAACCGCTGACTGGCGCCATTCTTGCTGCCGACTGGCCGTTTTCGGTCGGCGCGGTCTTATCTACTCACCTTACGCAGGCAAGCAATTGGTTATGGAGTCCGCACTCGATACGGCCGGCGGGCTGCACCCCGCCGCTATCATGCCTGCGGCCAGTCGCGCACCTCCGTGCGCGGAACGACACC
>Ga0068855_100011433_pt1 | contig 10723 bp, 14 predicted proteins | sample KBSCornC52_FD_66592 | JGI IMG/M metagenome (GOLD analysis project Ga0068855, IMG submission 66592) | Corn rhizosphere microbial communities from Kellogg Biological Station, Michigan, USA - KBS Corn C5-2 | ecosystem: Host-associated > Plants > Roots > Rhizosphere > Soil ... | reverse complement strand
AACCATAGTATTCCCTATCTTTTGGGAATTAGTGAAAAAACTGCCCCGATAGCTTAGCCCGGATTTCAAATTAAAGGGAATTGAATTTTTCAAATTACCATTAGTTTCAATATTGAGTCGGGCTTTATTCTTTTTCACAAAACCACCCCTGTCCGCAAAAGCAAACAAGCATATTCCGCAAACAAGCACTGCGACTGTTATGATTCTGGAATATTTTAACATTGTGATTATTGTTTTTACAAAATTAAGAAACTATTATGAGATTTAAAAGCCGTTCGTCATAATTTTTACCTATATGAAGCAAACGGAAAATTGTGAAGTTTATTTTAAAAAATGTTGGTACTTTGTAGTCATAAGTCAAATATTTATGAAAGAAAATGAGAACCAGGAGGAAAAAGAGGAAATCAGGGAATTGTTGCGACAGTATAACAATTTTAAATCCGGCAAAAAATTCAGTTTTATTGAAGAAGAGTCATTTCAGCGGCTAATTTCTTATTTTGATGAAAACGATAATTTACTTTCTGCTTTGGAAGCCGCCAACTTTGCCATTGATCAATTTCCATATTCGGCTTCCCTTTTTGTAAAAAAGGCAGACATATTAATCGCTACTCAAAACTACCATGAGGCGCTCGATTTACTTCAGAAGGCTGAAATTTTAGACAGCACTGACATTAACATTTATATTCTGAAAACAGACGCTTACCTGGCGCTGGATTATCACGAAAAGGCTGCCCACCTGCTTGAAGAAGCCATTGCTAACTTTTCGGGGGAGGATAAGACAGAACTTCTCTTTGAATTGGCAGATGTATATGATGATTATGAGGACTTTGACCGGGTTTTTAGCTGTCTTCAAATGATTTTGGAACAAGACGCTACTAATGAGGAAGCGCTTTATAAAATTTGCTTTTGGGCTGACTATACCGGTAAAAATGAGGAAAGCATCAAAATTCATGAAAAAATTATTGACGAATTTCCTTATTCCCATTTGGCATGGTTTAACCTGGGTACGGCATACCAGGGGTTAAAATTATATGAAAAGGCGATAGATTCTTATTTGTATGCAATTGCCATAGATGAAAAATTTGATTATGCTTATCGCAATTTAGGAGATGCGTATTTACGACTCAGAAAATACCGCGAAGCAATAGAAGCACTTCAAAAAGTATTGGAGTTGTCAATGCCTGAAGAAGTAATTTACGAAGCAATTGGTTATTGTTATGAGAAATTGAAGAATCCGGCCCAGGCAAGGTTTCACTACAAAAAGGCGGTTCATCTGAATTCGGCTGAAAGTCGTTATTATTATAAAATAGCGGGCACTTATATGCACGAAGGCTATTGGGAAAGTGCAATTAAAAATCTTGAGAGTGCCATGAGTATTAATAAGTCTCAACCCGAATTCCACTTTTCGCTGGCACTGTGCTATATTGAAATTAAAAGGATTAAAGAGGCGGTAATCCATTTTACTCAATTCATTAAAGCCAGACCCAAAAACGTAAAGGGCTGGAAAGAACTTATTAAGTGCCTATACGATGCAGAATATTTTGACGAAGCCCTTGAACAAATTATCAATGCTCAAAAAAATACTGACAACAAACCATTGTTTATTTTTTATAAATCAGCGGTTCTTTTTGAGTTAGGAAAGTCCAAAGAGGCTTTGTTGCAACTTGAAATGGCTATGAAGCAGTCGCCTTCTTCTGTCAAATATTTTGTTGAATTAAATCCTTCGCTGCTGCAACATCCCGCAATTGCGGAAATCATCAGCTCTTATAAAAAAACCCGTAAATCAGGCAAAAAGTAACATTTCGGGACGTTTAATCAATTTATCATCATAGGTGTTTTAAGTTTTTTTCACATCTTTGCATTCGCCAAACTATATTTGCGCATCTCAAAATTGAAAAATGAATTTTAACCTAAATCAAATTCCTAAGAGGATTGAAAAACCGAGGAAATTTGGAATTACCATGATCATGGATAAGGGGTTGAGCCTCGAAGAAGCCAAAAATTTGGTCAGCGCTGCAGGCCCCCATATTGATATTATTAAATTGGGATTTGGAACTGCCTACGTAACGCCCCATCTTCGTGAGAAAATTGAACTGTACCAATCATTTGATATTCCCGTTTATTTTGGAGGTACTCTGTTTGAAGCCTTCCTGGTAAGGAATCAGTTTAATGACTACCTGGCGTTGTGTAAAGATTTTAAAGTTAACCACATGGAAGTGAGCGACGGGTCCATTACCATTCCTCATGCAGAAAAATGTGGATATATTGAAAAGCTTACTAAATATGGAACAGTGCTTAGCGAAGTAGGAAGTAAAGATGCTACCAATATCATGCCTCCGTATAAGTGGATTGAACAAATGAGTGCCGAATTAGAAGCCGGAGCTTCTTACGTGATTGCTGAGGCCAGGGAAGCGGGAAACGTGGGCCTGTATCGTGATAGTGGCGAAGTTCGCCAGGGTTTGGTGAATGAAATTTTGACGAAAATTCCTGCAGAAAAAATTCTTTGGGAAGCGCCTCAAAAGGCACAGCAGCTTTATTTTCTTGAGCTGGTAGGATGCAATGCGAATCTCGGAAATATTGCTCCATCCGAAATTATCCCGCTTGAAGCAATGCGGGTGGGTTTGCGCGGTGACACCTTCCACTTATACTTGGAAAAAGAATCCGCTTAAATCAAAGCGTCTGTGCTGTAATAGCATTTAAAATTTTATCATGAAAATTTACGGCTTAATTGGCCGTTCATTAGGCCATTCATTTTCTGAAAAATATTTTTTTGAAAAATTCAGAAAAGAAAATATCGTTGATTGTGAGTATCGTAATTTTGAAATCCGCGATCTCAATACCGAAATTCCTGGTTTAAAAAAAGACGCCGGATTGCAAGGCCTGAACGTGACCATTCCTTATAAAACGGCTATTCTTCCTTTTCTTGACAGGTTATCTGACGAATGCAGCCGAATCCAGGCTTGTAATTGCATCAAAATAAAAAATGGCAAATGGGAAGGGTTTAATACCGACGTTGCTGGTTTTGAACAATCTTTTGCGCCTCATTTAAAGCCGATTCATCAAAAGGCAATCATTCTCGGCACAGGAGGAGCTTCGCTTGCGGTTGCCTACGTTTTGCAAAGATTGAATATTGACTTTTTGAAGGCATCGAGGAGCAAAAAAAATGGGAAATCTGTAATTTCCTATGATGACATTACCATGAAAACGATGAACGACTTTCAAATTTTTATTAATACTACTCCGCTCGGTACTTCCCCAAATATAAATGAATGCCCTTCTCTGCCTTATGAACACATTACGAACCAACATTATTTTTTTGATCTTGTATATAATCCTTCAAAAACTTTATTTCTTTCACTTGCGGAGCGTAAGGGTGCAACTATTGAAAATGGTTCAAAAATGTTGGCTATCCAGGCCGAAGAAAGCTGGAAAATATGGAATGATGTTAACCAGTGAATGAACAAAAATTGCGGCTTTTTATTCTGCCAGGATATTTTTAAGTGGTGTGGAAAGAGACCTCACTTTCTTTACTTCATAGTCGAAACCGACCATGGTAGTTTTTGCGAGTGCAATCAGGACTATTGTCCCATTCCTCTCAGTATAGATTTTATAGAAAAAATCAAATTCGACACGTGATATTTCTCCTGCATACAGCTCTACCTCAAGCAAATCGCTATAAAAACATTCATTCTTAAATTCTACCGAAATAGAACTCATAATAAGGGCAATACCGCCTGCATCGAGTTCTGTAAAGCCATATTTCTGCAAAAATCTGAACCGCGCTTCGTGGATTATTTCGATCATTGCATTATTGCCTACGTGATTGCCATAATTTACATCAGTGATTCTGACAGGAATGGTAAAAGATGTCAACCGGCGTTCAGGTAAATCAATTTTTAAGCGCGGCATCGTTAAAATTATTATTGCAGTTTTTCCATATTGGAAGCGTCAACCACCAGGTCGGCGATGCCTGCAAAGGTAGGAGACATCGAACTGCTCAGCATTATCTTTTGCCATTTATCTACTTTTTTGCTCCAGGTCGGTTTCGGAGGAAAATCATTATTGGCTGCTATAATTAATGTGGCTGCTTTTGGTGAAATTTTTACCGGTTGTCCTTCAGGTCCGGCTACAGTAATATATTTTTTGGGAATATCGGCGGATTGTAAATCGTTTAAAACGATTTCATGCTTTTCTTTCGGGCTGTGTATAATAGATTCCAGAATCTTATGGTTCAACGCCATTGAATCTCTCATTTTTTCAGGAGAAACACTGGTTGCAACACCAGAGGGAGTGGTTGAATTTTTTTTGAAGAATAATGAGCCCAAGAAAATGATTGTCAAAGATGCTGCAGCTATCGCCAGGTAATATAATTTTTTTGATTTTTTTCTAACAGTTATTTCGATGCTTTTATTATCAGATAATTCTTTCCTGATATCGCTCCAAATCTTTTCAGGAGGAGCCGCCTCAAAATCGTACAGTTTGTTTTTAAAGTTTTGCATTTTTGTAAATATAAATGACTTTACTTTTTTTCTTCTTTATCGTTATTTTTTATAACATCCGCTCTTGATTCAATAATTTTTTTGAGTGCGCCTTTAGCTCTTGCCAATTGAGATTTGCTCGTGCCTTCAGTAATGCCTAATATCTCGGCAATTTCCTTGTGGGAATATCCTTCCACCACATGCATATTGAAAACCTGCTTATATCCCGGCGATAACTCATTTATTATATTCAAAATATCTTTTGCAGCCAAAGAATCCAGCGCATCAAGTTCTGCATCTTCAATCGTGTTTTCATGAACTTCGTTCACATTGTACAACTTCACCTTTTTTCTAAAATGTTCAATTGAAGTATTGATAAATATACGCCTTATCCATCCTTCAAACGAGCCTTCACCCCTGAATTTTGGCAGGCTTTTGTAAACCTTAATAAAACCCTCCTGCATCACGTCGTTTGCATCTTCCACATTTTCAGTATAGCGGAGGCAAACACCATACATTTTTGAAGAAAACCTATCATACAGCAATTTTTGCATTTCGGGATTTCCTTCTATGCATTCTTTTATTAAGTCGCTTTCTGAGGGGGTATGGTTGCCTCGGGTAGTCAAATTTTATCGCTTTTTCGAAATATCAGATTTTTAAAATCATGAACAACTTATCAAATAATCAGTTAGCAATTCAATTGCTTTTCTTCTGTGGCTAAAAACGTTTTTTTCCGACATAGTCATTTCTGCAAAGCTTTTTACAGAGCCCTCCGGCACGAAAACCGGATCGTAGCCAAAACCCGAGCTTCCTCTGCGTTCTGAAAGAATGCTGCCTTGGCAGATGCCTTCAAAAAACAGCGTGTTTCCTTTCCACATCAGGCAAATTACAGTTCTAAATCTTGCCGACCGATCCGTTGTGTTGGCTAATTTACTTAAAAGTTTGTCAATGTTATTTTCGAAAGACCGTGCCTCGCCGGCATATCTCGCGCTTTTTACGCCCGGTTCGCCAGCCAGCGATTTTACTTCCAGGCCCGTATCTTCAGAAAAACAATCCCGACGTGAAAGTTCATAAATAACTTTTGCTTTTTCCTTTGCATTTTCTTCTAAGGTATCAAATGGCTCTGCGATATCGATGTCAATCCCGGCTTCCTTAAGGGAAATAATATTAAATTTCCCCAATACTATGCTTTTAACTTCAGAAACCTTATTTTGATTATTTGTGGCGAAAATAATTGTGTTCATATCACAAAAATAATTTTTGCAGGCTTGCCCATAACTGCCTTTTCAGATCAGTATTTTTTAAAAACGTTTCAAAATCAGGGGCAGTCAGGTATAATTGAGTTTGAAATGGTTGCACCTGGAAGTGTGGAATGTCAAAGGGTAATTCAAGTTCAGTAGGTTTGATTCCAAAAATCAATACTTTTTTTGGGATAAACTGCCGATTAAACTCCTGGTAATTTTGTTTGTTAAAATGGTAATTAACCAGGGCAATGTCCGCCATTGAAAGGTTACAGGCAGTTAAAAGTTTACCTAAAACTTCCATCTCATCATCACTCAGAAATTTGTAGTCAGCATTATTAACTACAAATAATATATGACTTTGGTTTTGGCCAAGGCTGCTGATAGAGAAATCCGGTTCAGTATTACTGTCGGTTTTTTTTTCGCTGTTCTTAATCAAAGAACGAGGATATAAAATTGCACATGATTGCTCAGTAAGTAGCATATTATCCAGACTCATAAATTTTTTCTCCTTCTTTTTTTCGTTTCTTTGTGACAAATTTAAAGATAATGACGGCCGCAGATGATATCAAAATCACAAAAGTAACAAATAGCAAACTTGCTGAACTTGATGCCAATAACTTACCATTTGGAAAATATTTTACCGATCACATGCTGGAGGTAAATTATAAAGATGGAGCATGGGGCCCACCGCAAATCAAACCTTACCAGCCAATCAGTATTGACCCTGCCTGTGCAGCTATTCATTATGGCCAGTCAATTTTCGAGGGAATTAAGGCTTATAAGAATGAAGAAGGCGAAACTTTTTTATTCCGGCCAATGGACAATTTTAAAAGATTCAATATTTCTGCTGAAAGAATGAAAATGCCCCAGGTTCCGGAAGAAATTTTCATGGAAGGAATGAGGCAATTGGTAAAAATTGATGAAGACTGGATACCACACAGGCCCGACCATTCTTTGTACATAAGGCCATTCATGTTTGCCACTGATAATGTAATCGGAGTTAAGCCCGGCAGCACCTACAAATTCCTGATAATTTTAAGTCCTACGGGACCATATTACAGTGCTCCAATGCGCATTTATGTGGAACAAGAATATGTACGGGCAGTTCGCGGTGGAGTGGGATTTGCAAAAAATGCAGGAAACTACGGGGCTTCTATGTATGCAACAGAAGAAGCCAGGAAAAAAGGCTATGACCAGGTTTTGTGGACGGATGCCTTTGAGCATAAATATGTGCAGGAATGCGGAACGATGAATGTTTTTTTTATTGTTAATAATAAAGCCCTTACTCCGGCACTGGAAGATACCATCCTGGCTGGTGTAACACGGGCCAGCGTTATCCAATTGATGAAAGATATGGGCATTCAGGTGGAAGAAAGGCCGGTTAGCATCGATGAAATTATGGAGGCTTATAAAAAGGGACAATTAAGTGAAGTATTTGGCACCGGAACTGCCGCCACAATATCGATGGTAAAAGAACTTTGTTATAATGATTTTGTAATGACATTTGAAACAGAAAAATGGAAAATTGCGCCCCAGATAGGAAGAACGTTAAACGATATTAAAGAAGGAAAAACGGAAGATAAATACGGTTGGTTATGGAAAATTTGACGAGAGTATCAGACATGTCTGAAATGTTATAGTGCTCAAATAATTTTGGTTTTTACCAAACCGACGCTTACCTTTGCCGTCCAAAAAAATCAAGGTAAAAGATAATGCCTACAATTCAACAATTAGTAAGAAAAGGAAGAACAATTATAAGAGCGAAAAGCAAATCAAGAGCTTTGGATAGCTGCCCTCAAAGAAGGGGCGTTTGCACAAGAGTATATACGACTACGCCCAAAAAACCTAACTCTGCTTTGCGTAAAGTGGCGAAGGTAAGGCTCACAAATAAAATTGAGGTAATTGCCTATATACCCGGAGAAGGCCACAATTTACAGGAGCACTCAATTGTATTGCTTCGTGGAGGTAGGGTGAAGGATCTTCCCGGTGTGCGTTATCATATCGTTCGTGGTAGCCTGGATACAGCCGGCGTAAAAGATCGTAAGCAAAGCCGTTCCAAATACGGAACTAAAAAAGAAAAGGCCAAAAAGTAAGAGTAAATAAATTATTAACCTGATTCAAAAAGAATTAATATTCTAAAATAACAATGCGTAAAGCACAAGCAAAGAAACTTCCGTTAGCGCCTGACCCAAAATTTCAGGATAAGTTGGTTACCCGGTTTGTAAACAATTTAATGTGGGAAGGCAAAAAAAGCGGCGCCTACAGTATATTTTATGATGCTTTGGAAAGAGTATCTAAAACAACGGGTGAAGACGGATATGAAATTTGGAAAAAAGCGCTTGCAAATGTTACTCCAGGTGTAGAAGTTAAAAGCCGCAGAATCGGAGGAGCCACCTTCCAAATACCCTCTGAAGTAAGGGCCGACAGGAAAATTTCTTTAAGCATTAAATGGCTAATCAAATACAGCCGCGACAGAAATGGACGAAGCATGTCTGAAAAATTAGCCAACGAAATTATTGCTGCAAGCAAAGGAGAAGGTGCTGCTTTCAAAAAGAAAGAAGACACACATCGCATGGCTGATGCAAATAAGGCATTTGCCCATTTCAGAATTTAACAACTTCAATATTTTTAAATAACTATCCCTTTCCGCGCACCGGAAAGGGATAGTTATTTTTAGATCATGGAAGCGCTAAATTAAATTTTGGCTACCATAATGGTTAGTTCTGAAACTGTTGTGTAGAATGCTCCCCAAATTATTACATCAATCCTACTTATGGCTCAATATGGACCATTATATCGATTCCAATATAATTGTTGTTCATCACAAAGCGAAAAATTTAAAACGCAGCCTATTTATTGCTTTACTGTATTTGCAACAATATCCTGATACTATTGGTTTTAAAATAGGTAAACCGTTTATAAACAGATAATGCGGTATGCTCTTTGATTCAGATTTTTTTTGAAAACCTTATGAAATGAAAAAACGAATTCTTATTACTGACGATGATGAAGGTGTTCAGGATATTTTTCGATTAATATTCGAACGGGCCGGGTATGATGTACAGGTACTTGGCGAAGGTTTATCTATTCTGGAAAATAATTATAAACGTCCGGATCTATTCGTGCTTGACCGGCAATTGAGCGGTCAGGACGGTTTAAAAGTCTGTAAATTTTTGAAAAGCCAAAACACCACAAAAGATATTCCTGTTATAATAGTTTCAGCCACTCCCGGAATTGGAAAAATGGCCAAAGAAGCCGGAGCCGACGATTTTATTGAAAAGCCCTTTCAAATAAAGGATTTGTTGGGTGTGGTAGAAAGATGGATTTAGAAAATCATTTTATTTATCTTCTTCCTAACTTTTTCTTTCGGCAAGAGATTAAAAAATAATTTTTTTAACTAAATAAATTAGTATATTTGACCTAAATAAATTAGTTTTTATGTCACAGGCAGGTCAAAACCTTAAATACCTTCGCAAATTGCGCGGTTGGACACAGCAGGAATTTTCAACAAAACTCGGGATTAAAAGATCATTGCTCGGCGCTTACGAAGAAGAGAGAGCTGATCCCAGGCTCGATGTTCTGGAAACGATTGCTGAAATATTCAAAGTTTCGCTCGACGAACTTTTGTTGCAAAATATGGCAGAAACACAAGGCAGCAATTATCTTGCAAAAAGAAGGCAGATGAAAATGATGAGTGCAGATAGAAATGTAATTCATTTTGTTCCGGTAAAAGCTGCAGCGGGTTATCTTGCCGGTTATGCTGACAGCGAATTTATTGATGAATTGAATACATTCACGCTTCCCATGCTTACCGGCGGCACTTATCGTGCATTTGAAATCATCGGAGATAGTATGTTGCCAACCCCGAGCGGCAGTGTTATTGTGGGAGAAAGAGTAGAAAACCTGGAAAATGTCAAAAACAATGCAGCATATATTGTAGTAAGTAAAAACGAAGGAATTGTTTATAAGCGTGTGGTAAAAAATAACAAAAATAAAAATAAACTAACGCTGATAAGTGATAATCCCGCTTTTCAGCCTTATCAGGTTCAGGCGGCAGATGTGCTTGAAATGTGGCAGGCTCAGGCTATTATCAATAAAGTGAGCCAACAACAGAGATGGGATGTTGATTCTCTTGTAAATCTTGTAAGCAATTTGCAAGACCAGGTGAGTTCTTTAAAAAAGAAGATGAATTAATTATCCATAAGTTTGTGCTTTTGCATTTATTCAGTATTATGCATCGCTTTACTCAATTTTAAAATACATCATTTAACATCAAAATTTAACTCATGATTAAGTTGCAAATTATAGGCCATCTCGGAAGTGATTGTACCACAAATGAAGTCAACGGAAGGACGGTAATTAATTTCCCGGTGGCACATTCTGAAAAATATAAAGACTCACAGGGAAACCAGGTTGAGAAAACCACCTGGGTACGATGTGCTTATTGGACAGAAAGGCCAGCTATAGCACAATATCTTAAAAAGGGCCAATTGGTATATGCAGAAGGAAATCCGGAAGCAGAAGGCTACCTGAATAAAGAAAACCAAAATGCGGCTTCTTTAAAAATGAATGTGTTTAGAATTCAATTGTTAGGAAATAAAAGTGAATCTGCCGGAACGCCGAATTCAATGTCAAATTCTACTGGTAGCTACCCATCCTCGTCGGGTGCGAAATCAAATCAGGCAGTAGAAGACATGGATGAGCCCGCGGATGATCTTCCTTTTTAAGTTCAATGTTTAGGTTTGTATTTGGTTAGCGGCTTGTCAGTAAGCCGCTTTTTAATTTATTATTAACTTTGTTTAACTTCTGCGGTAAATGAGCGAAAAATCTCTTATCTTATTTTTATTTTGATTACATTGTAGTGTTATAGAGCGGCTTCTGGCATTTTTAAATTTGGCGTGTGAGCCAAGCCGTTCAGCGAGGGTAAAAAATAAATATCTAAGGCTTAATTAATTTTATAAAAAGAAATTTTGCAGATGAAATTTCAAAACCTGGTTAAGG
>Ga0068855_100011428_pt1 | contig 10725 bp, 11 predicted proteins | sample KBSCornC52_FD_66592 | JGI IMG/M metagenome (GOLD analysis project Ga0068855, IMG submission 66592) | Corn rhizosphere microbial communities from Kellogg Biological Station, Michigan, USA - KBS Corn C5-2 | ecosystem: Host-associated > Plants > Roots > Rhizosphere > Soil ... | reverse complement strand
GCCGGTGTCCGAATCTCGAGGTGTTTCCCTTCGGGAATACCTGCGGACATCGGGAACACGCCAGTTGGCCCGACATCATCGCGTCGACCTTGGCCGCCACCCGGCAAACCGCTCTCGCGGCGTGGGTCGATGGCACGCTCTTCTGTTGAACGTTGGCTGTCCTCGACTTCCTTCGGGTCGCGGCCTGAATCGCGCCTCGCATCATCTCGCATTTGAATAGCCTCCTACGGAAAAGTGTCGCAAAGGCCGAAGCGGCTGATAACGCACCAGAACCCGGGGCATCATTTCGATCTGCTCACCTTGCTCCGGCTGGCCGTATCACGACCGAAGCTGTGCCGCAACTCGACCTTCGCTCGCTCGAGCACGCCGCGTTGTCTGGCGCCGAGGTTGTCACCGGCCCGATTGATGTAAAACGTCAACATCGACATCGCGGAGCGATACGGATCGCTCTTTCGCCGCCGGCTGCGTTGTGCCGATCGTTTGAGAGACCGCGCAATGCGACGCGGGTCTTTCCACGTGAAAACGCTCCGATCCAGATCGAGCGCATTGCTGCGGGCCGTAGCGCGCGCCGACCACCGGCGTGATCCGTGTGCTGACGTCCGCTTCCGTTGTTTTGGTGGCATAGCTACCTCATGCAACAAGTCTCGTCGCCGAGCAGAACGAGTTGCCGCAAATAGAACGCCGCGCTGTCCAAACAGACCCTTGGAATGGATGCTGCACCGGTGCACGCCCCGCTTCGAAATCCAAGCGCGTCGCCACGACGTATCTGGCCTGACATATTCAACCATCAACCTCTCAACGGTGACGAGGTCCACATGAGCCAGAACAGACGCGAGTTTCTCGAGCGCATCACCGCCGGAGCGATGTTGGCATCCGTGCCGTTTTCACCGGAGGTGCTTCGCGAGTTGGGCGCGTTGCCGTCGGCGCGCGGCTCCCGGGCCGAAGAGTTCGATCTGACATGGGTCGATCGCGTGAAAGGAAAGTACCGCGCCGTCTTCGACGTGCCCGAGATCGACAGCGGGTACGGCGTGTGGCGCGCATCGCTGTGGGGCAAGCAGTATATGGATGTGCTCAACGTTGCGCCGACCGACATGACGCCGGTGCTCGTGTTACGGCATCATGGCATCGCGCTCGCGATGCAGCAGGCATTCTGGGACAAGTACGACATCGCAAAGAGCAACCAGGTCACTCACCCGGTCACTCAGCAAGGGACCGATCGCAATCCGGCGCTCCTCTCATCGAAGCGCGGCGAAGTGCCGGCGGATTTCGATGAAGTCGCACTCGACCGGTACCTCGCGCGCGGCGGGATCGCGTTGGCGTGCAATCTGGCCCTCGACGACATGATCGAGCTCGTGACGAAGAAGGATGGCGGCTCGCCGGACGCGGCGCGCAAGACTGCGTTGGCGGGCTTGGTGCCGGGCGTGTTGCTACAGCCGTCGGGCGTATTCGCGGCCCTTCACGCACAGGACGTCGGCTGCAAGTACCTGCGCGCGAGCTAGGCGAACGTTTCATCGGCACGTTCCGCGAGCGCCAGGAACGTTTCACGAAACGTCATACGCGCGAGCCTCACGGACTCCGCTCATATCGCAAGTCGCGAAACGAAAAGAGTTTGCGCGCCTCGAGTCTCGCTGAATGAGCTGAGGTCGAGTCATTGCCATTGTGGGTCGCCGATCCCCGGTCAGTCGATCGGGGCGCGACAAACCACCTGATCGGAGGCCCCAATGGCTCGCCTTACTCGCTTTCTCATTCTTGGATCACTTCTCACGGCGTGCACTGAAAGCGCGACGTCGCCCACGGCACCAGCGCCGAGCGGCGCCGCCTCGCGTTCCGTCGGCGCCAGCGCGCCCGGTGCGGTGTTCACCCAGACGAACGCAACGTCGGGCAACTCGGTTTTGATCTATCATCGATCGGCGGATGGATCCTTGGTCGCCGGCGGCTCGGTCTCCGCCGGGGGCACGGGAAGCGGCGCCAGTCTCGGTTCGCAGGGTGCGGTAACGCTGTCGGACGATGGCAACTGGTTGCTGGTCGTCGACGCAGGAAGCAATGAAGTCTCGTCATTCGCCGTCGCCGGCAACGGCGCGCTCACGCTTCGCGGCAAGGCGTCATCGGGCGGCGTGATGCCGATCAGCGTTACGGTTCACGACGGAATCGTGTACGTCGTCAATGCTGGCGGCACAGGCAATATCTCTGGGCTTCGCCTCGCGTCTGACGGCGGTCTCTCTCCGATCGCAGGCTCGACGCGAGCGCTCAGCACCGGCTCGGCCGGCCCAGCGGAAGTGCGATTCGATCCAAGCGGCTCGTGGCTCGTCGTCACCGAGAAGAACACCAACAAGATCCTCGTTTGGCGTGTGGATGCCAGCGGTCTCGCGTCTGGTCGCGTCGTCAACGCCTCCGCGGGCGCCGAGCCGTTCGGTTTCGCGTTCACGGCACAGGGGTATCTCGTCGTGTCCGAAGCGTTCGGCGGCGCCGTCGACGCGAGCGCTACCTCGACCTACACCATCAACCCGAATGGCACCTTGCATGTGATCAGTGCATCGGTGCCGACGACTGAAACGGCCGCCTGTTGGATCGTTGCGACGAACAACGGCCGTTTCGTGTACGCCGCGAATGCTGGAAGCGCGTCCGTGTCGGGATACTCGGTTCGCCAGGGTCAGTTGACGCTTCTCGACGCCAACGGCAAGTCTGGGAACACCGGCGCGTCGCCGACGGATGAAGCAATCAGCCAGAACGGCCAATTCCTGTACACGGTCAATGGGGGTTCTCACACGATCTCCTCGTTCGCCGTCTCGCAAGCCACAGGTGATCTCAGCCCGGACGGCGCATCGGTGGCGGTGCCAGTGGGCGCAGTTGGAATCGCGGCGAAGTAACTGGCGATGATCGCAGGCGGAGCAGGGACCGGCGCTGACGATTCGCGCTGTCCCTGCTTCGTCGTTTTGCTTTGGAGATACAGCTCTTGAGTGACCGCATCACCGCGCATAGCATAGGCCCGTGACTTCTCGCCTCACTCTCCAGCGCGCCATTCTGTTTGCCGTCGGCGCGGCGCTCTTCGCCGGATCGCTTCCGGCTGGCATCGTGCTCGACCGCCGACTCGCGTCGGCGCTCGAGCAGCGAGCACGCAACGACCTAGCGCTTGCACCACAGCTGTTCGCCGACCGCGTCGCGGCGACGTCAGACGCGCTCATGATGCACGCGAAAGATCTCGCGCACGCGCCCGGCCTCGCCCAAGCAGTCGCGGCGGGCGATCGCGCGCGAGCGATCCGCCTCGTCGAAGATGCCCGAGCGACGTTGGGCGGCGGCGATGCGGTACTCGTCGGCCCGCAGGGAGATAGCTGGATCGGACCTCCGGTAGACAGCGCGCTCTTGCGTCGTACGCGAGCCGGTGAAATGCCCGTCGCGTTGAGCCAGACTGGATCACTGATCAACAACATCTCTCTCTCTCGCCAGTTGCGAATGGTGACAAGTGGACGGGCGCCGCCGGTCTCGTGAGTCCAATGGATGCGCGCGCCGCCGAAGCGCTGTCGGGATTGACGCGATCCGGTGTCGTCGTGGTGAGCTCGGGCAGCGCGAGCGTCAGTACCCTCGACTCGATGTCCACACGTCTGATCGTCGCCGCATCGGCGGATCATCGACTCGCCTTGACGCCGATGGAGATCTCCGGCGGACGGCGGCGACTGATCGCGGTCAGCGCGCCGCTCGATGGTATCGGTTCGGTCGTCTTCGCGCGCTTTCTCGACGACGAGCTCGCGGTCCTGCCCGAGCTTCGTCGCGTCGCGGCAATCTCGGCGATTGCGGCGTTGCTGCTCGCGTTGGTGTTGGGCGCGATCTTCGCGACGCGCATCGCGAGTCCAGTGCGCGAGCTTTCGATGGCGGCGGCGGCGGTCGAGCGCGGTGAATTCGCGGCGCCGCTCCCGACGTCGCGCGTGCAGGAAGTCGATGTCATGGCAACGACGTTCGACTCGATGCGACGCGCGCTCGCCGCGCGTCTCGAGGAGTTGGGCGCGGCCAATGCGGCACTCATTGACCGAAATGCGCGACTCACTGCGCTCCAGTCCGATCTCATGCAACGCGATCGACTTGGCGCCGCAGGTCAACTCGTCGCGCAACTCGCGCACGAAATCCGCAATCCGATCGCGAGCCTCAGAAATTGTCTCGAGCTGATTCGGCGTCGGGTAAACGACGATCCCGAAGCACGCGAGTTCGCCGATCTCGCCATCGACGAACTGTTGCGCATGCACGAGCTGGCGGAGCAGATGCTCGATCTCAATCGCCCGCGCGACCCTGGATCGCAGCGGTGTCGTCCCGCGATCGTCGCGCGCGAAGTGGCCACACTCTCCATCGCGGGCGCGGGCCGAGAGCGCCTGGATGTCGACATCCGTGGCGATGAGCAGCTCGAGGCGGCGATGTCGCCCGACGCACTCAAGCAAGTGCTCCTCAACCTGGTGCAGAATGGGCGCGAGGCCTATGAGAACTGGACCTCGCGCCCCGACAGTCCGGCACGCATTGCGATCGTCATCGGGCGCGCAAACAGTGAGGTCCGGATCGAGGTGCGTGACAACGGCCCCGGCATTCGGTCCGAGATCGTGTCACGCATCTTCGATCCATTCTTCACGACGAAGGACGCGGTGCATGGCGTCGGTCTCGGACTCTTCGTTGCCGAAGGCTTAGTGCGGACGGCCGGCGGACGCATTATTGCCGGTCCGGCCTTCGACGGCTCGTCTGGCGGGAATGCAGATCAGGGCGCATGGTTCCGCATCGAGCTTCCCCTTGCGTCCGCGCTGCCATTCATGCCGACGCACCAGGCCCATGTTTCAGCATAGGCACATTCACGATTTGTCATGGCGCGAATCCTGATCGTCGATGACGACCGCGCGTTTCGTCTGTCGACGGCCGCATTGCTGCGCGCCGACGGCTACGAGGTGGACGGTGTCGCCGACGGTGCCGCGGCCGCCGAGGCGCTGCGCGCGACTCGGCCCGATCTCGTCGTGCTCGATCTGCGCATGCCGGGCATCGACGGTCTGGGTGTCGTCGAGGCGCTCAGAATGTGGGGCGAGCGTGTCCCGATATTGATGATCAGCGGGTTCGGAACGGTGGACACCGCCGTGCGCGCTCTGCACCTCGGCGCCGATGACTTTCTCACCAAGCCCGTCGAGCCGGATGTGTTGAGCGCGCGCGTGGCCGACTTGCTCGCGCGACGCCCGCTACTCGAGGCGGCCGTAGCGAATCCGGCCGGCATGGTAGGTCGCTCGCCGAAGATGCGCGAAGCGTTGGCGGCGATCGCGCGCGTCGCGCTCGGTGACACGACCGTCCTCGTGACCGGAGAGACCGGCACCGGGAAAGAGCTTGCCGCGCGTGCCGTGCACGATCTTTCGCCGCGTAAACACGCACCATTCATCGCGGTGAACTGTGGCGCTCTCGCCGAGGGCGTCCTCGAGAGCGAATTGTTCGGCCACGTCCGCGGCGCATTCACAGGGGCGGTACGCGATCGCGTCGGCGTGTTCGAGGCGGCCGATGGCGGCACGATCTTCCTCGACGAGATTGGCGAGATGAGCGTCACGCTTCAACAGCGGTTGCTGCGTGTGTTGCAGGAGCGTGAGGTGACGCGCGTTGGCTCGTCGCGTGCGGCAAAGGTGGATGTCCGCGTTGTCGCGGCAACGAATCGCGATCTCCCCGCGCTCGTCGAGCAAGGGCGCTTCCGCGAAGATCTCTATTATAGATTGGCGGTCTTTCCAATCGCTCTTCCTCCGCTCCGCGACCGGCGTACGGACATTCCGCTACTCGTCGAGCACACGTTGAACACATTGCGCGCACGGCGCCAAGGCGCGGAGCGACTTGCGTGCTCACCGTTTGCCATGCGATTGCTTCGTGCGTACGACTGGCCAGGCAACGTCCGTCATCTATTTGGTGTGCTCGAGCGCGCAGCCGTGGAGGCGGCCTATGGACGCATCGAAGCGCAGCACTTGCCCGTGGAGCTACGCCCGGTCAATGACAATGCGATGGCGTTGCGCGACCAGCGCTATCGGGGCACCCTGCCGGCAGACGAAGAGCGCGCGGCGATCGTCGCCGCGCTCGAGCAAACCGGCGGCGCGCTGGCCCAATCGGCCGAGTTGCTCGGGATGGGCCGAACGACGCTTTGGAGAAAGCTCAAGCTCTACGGTCTCGCGCCCTCGGTAACTGGCGAGCCGGAGCGCGAAGCGGAGCTTGGCTAAGCAGGAAAATGCCGGTGAGCTCTCGCCTCCGACACCGGAGTCGCGCTAATGAAGACTCGGAATCCAGGGTGTGAGCACGACTCGTGCAGCAGTTGATCGATCATCATCTGTTGATCGATCATCATCTCCAGAACGAGCGCACCCATGAGTATCTCCAACATTTCCGCCTGCCGCCGAATCGGCGTCACGGCCCTTTTCGCCGTATTCGCTGGCTGCATGGGGAAGGGCTCGCGACCCAGCGATTCAAGCGCGGCGAATGGAAGCGTCGCGACCCCGGACAGCGCCGCAAGCGCAACGAGCGCCACCACGATGATTCGCGGAACGGTTGCATCGGTGTCCGGTACGACTCTCGCCGTCAAGACAGACTCAGGCACAACGAAAGTTCAACTGACGCAACCTGTTCGTGTATACGAGCGGCAACCGGCCCGCATGGAAGACATCACGCCGAACACATTCGTCGGCGTGACGACGGTCAAGCAACCCGACGGCAGCAACCGCGCGACCGAAATTCACATCTTCCCGGCGGAGCTCCGCGGCTTGGGCGAAGGGAGTCGTCCGATGGCGGCAGCCACGTCGGGCGGTGGCACGCCGAGCACAATGACGAACGGCGCGGCGCGCGCGCCGGAGACAAAGAGCACGATGACCAACGGCAATGCATCGAGCCTCGGCTCCACGCTCGAAGTTCAGTATGCTGGTGGCTCCATCAAGGCCAACGTGCCGGCCAATACTCAGATCACGAAGCTCGTCGCGACGTCGAAGGCGCTCGCGGCAGGCGATCGCATCGTGGTCGTCGCAACGAAGAACGCGGACGGATCACTGGCAACCAATCGCGTCATGCTCGCGCGATAGGTTGCCGGGCGCGGACAAACTAGCGCTGTTCGCCCAGATCGATCCGCCCTAGGTACTCGGCATCCGCGATCATTGTAATCGCGACTACCTTCCCGTTTCGAACGCCGAACTGGAATGCCATGCGCGGTTTTCCCGTGTGCACCCACACCGCGCCAGCCTGTCCGTCCAGCACCGCGGGCTGTGCGCCCTGCGCGCGTCCGACAAACTTTTCAGCGACGGCTCGAGCGCCACGCACGTCAGTGAACGCGCCCATCCTGATCGCGGCGGAATCCGCGCGAACCAGCACGTCCGGATCGAGCAGCGCGAGCAGCGCGGCGAAATCACCGTCGCGAGATGCCGCGAGAAACGCCGCGACGATCTCGTGGTTGAAGCCGCGCTGCTCACTCGCCGACCCGCTCGTCGCTTGGCCTTGAACCCGACGACGCGCTCGACTCGCGAGTTGGCGCGCCGAGCCAGGCGAACGCCCAAGAATTCGCGCGATCTCCTCGAACGGCACCGCGAAGAGATCATGCAACACGAACGCGAGTCGCTCGGCGGGACTCAATGAATCGAGCACCACGAGCAACGCTGATCCAAGCGACTCGGCAAGGAGCATCTCTTTGTCGACGTCGACTTCCATACCGCCATGTTCAGGCGGCGAATCGACGTATTCCTCGAGCGGCTCCTCGCGCCGCGACTCGCGTGCGCGCAACATGTCGAGGCAGATGCGCGCGACGACAGTCGTGAGCCACCCGCCAAGGTTGCCGACCTCGCCCGCATCGGAGCGATTGAGGCGGATCCACGCCTCTTGCACGGCGTCTTCCGCCTCGCTCACCGAGCCGAGCATCCGGTACGCGACCGACTGCAAGTGAGGTCGCGACGCGTCGAATCGCTCGGCGAGGTCTACATGGTCATCCTTCACGGACTTTGTCGAAGAGCGATGACGTTCCCATCCGCGTCTTTCACGGAAGCGATCAACTGACCGCCGCCCACGTCCTTGGTTTCTTGATGCGGGCGCGCGCCCGCTTCTATCAGTGCGGCCATTGTCTTCTTGATGTCGGCGACGTGCCAATAGTTGGTCGGCCCTGTCATTCCTTGCGCGTGCCCATTCGGATCGAGCCCAATCTGCTGCCCGCCAACGTTGAATTGTGCGTAGTACGGCTGGTCCATCTCTGGTTTCACACCGGCCAACAAACCGAACAATGCTTTTGCTTTTGCCATGTCGCTGACCGGATAAATGATCGTCTTGATGCCTTCGGCCATCGATCGCTCCTGAAGTAAGTGTCTAGTGTGACGTGCCCGCGCACGTGACTCTGCTACCATGTTGACGGATGCCGCCTGCCGAATGTGACGCGTTGTCTTCCACGTTCCAGCCTTGGTGTGGTCGGAAGGATGGCGCAGGCGTGACAAAACGAAACGAGTGCGCCCGCATGGAACTATCGGCGTGATAGTGTCGTAGATTACGAAGCGGATCATGGCCAACTCCACAAATACACTCGATCTGTCGCCCGTTTCGCGTTTTCCGTCGCGGCGAGCTGATGCGTGCCCGCGGATCATTGCCGCGCTCGTTGCAGCCGTCGTGTTCTTTGCGGCGCTCGGATCGGCGCGCGCGCGATCCGATGGGCCGTCTCGCGAATGGAGCGATGCGGGCCTCGTCCAGGCGACGCCGTCGGCGCATTCGCTCGCGGCGCATGCCAGCGACCAGGGGCTGCGTACCCAACGCCGACCGTCACCGCATTTCGAGGTTCCGCTCGTCGACGCGAGCCAACCGGCCTCGCTCCCATCAGTTTCGACCAACGCGCCGTCCGCGGCGCGCTCGCACCGAATCCCGGCCGTTGCCGTCCGCGGATACGACGCAACAGCGCCTCCCGTGTCCTGACGTAGGTCGCTCGCCCCGAGCGAGCGCACAACCGCCATCACACTTATTCACACATGAGGCGATCGCCCTGCATACGCGCAGGCGCCTCGCCACGGGAGACTTACTGTGTCGAACCTTCAGCTTGCCGCAGTGCCACCGCTCGCGCCGCCCCAAATGACATTTGCTCGCGTTCTGCTCGGCATCGACTTCGGGTCGGCGTCGCTGGCCGCGGCGCGCTGGGCCACGACCAACATCGCGCCAAAGGCGCACGCACTACTGTCGCACGTCTGGCCATTCCCGAATGATTCGGAGGAGAGCGACGGTGCCGATTCCACGCGTGCCGACTCGCTTCGTGACATGAGACCCGCCGTTGCCGGAGGACTCCGTGGTTTTGCCGCGACGCTCGACGTCATGAGCTCGCGCAACATTCTGCGCACCGGTCGCCCCTCGCGCTGGCTGAGTGCGATCGCGAACGACGAAGACGTGTCGCTTGTCGTGTTCGGACGAAGAGCCGACGCGAACCGAATCCGCATCGGCGAACCGAACGTGATCGAGCGTGCGTCGCGGCGGACGAGCGCGTCGGTGCTCGTCATTCCCGAGGGCATTGTCGCTCCGCCCGCGCACATCGTTGCGGCAGTTGACGAGAGCCGGTTTGCTCCAAGGGTGTTGCGTGTGGCCCGTCACCTCGCTCACGTTCACGATATACCAATGACTATTCTGCACGTCTTGTCGCCGGCCGTCGGCGCATACGAGCGTGTCATTCGCACTGCTCGCCACTTGCTCGGCGGCGATCGAAAGATCAGAGTAGTCGATCGTCCGTCGGCGCCGAATGCATTGCCACTTCGCATGCCGCAGTGGCTCGCGGAGCTTGCGGAGTCACACAGCGTTCACGGCGATCGAATGGAAGTCGCAATGGGTGATCCAGCCCGAGAGATCACAGCCGTCGCCGGAGCGGGCGATGCAACGCTCGTCGTCGTCGGCATGCGTGGCGGCGACGATGCGCCGATCGGAAGCATTGGTTCCGTCGCGCGGGAACTTCTCACGCGGGCACCGCTTCCTGTACTCGGAGTGAATGGCAGATGACAGGTTGGCGAGCGCGATCTCGAATATGACGAGTGTCAGCTGAATCATCCATTCGCGGCGGTCTCCCGAGCTCGGGAGAAATTCAGCCGCATTGCGGGTTATAGGTGTGCGGTGACGAGCCACGTCCGCCGCACCTACAACCACATCAGGAATGGAAGCATGCGCATCGCGCACAGTTTACTCATCGCATTCACTACGTTTTCCGTGGCGGCAGCCACGGCATGCGGATCGAGCTCGAGCAACGGTGCCGTCATCACCGACCCGCCAGGGCCCAATGCTGTCATAGTATCGAACGACAAGTTCACGCCGCCGTCGCTTCAGATCGCCGCCGGTACGACGGTGACGTGGACCTGGGAAAGTGGGGGCACCAGTCACAACGTCACGTTCGATGATGGCGTTCATTCCCCGACGCAGGGTAGCGGCACATACACTCGTACGTTCACTGCCGCGGGCACATACGCATACCACTGCACCATCCACGGTACGATAATGTCCGGCAACATCACCGTGCAGTGACCGACGGGCACCAGTCTGACGCTTCGACGTCTGACTAGCCCTGCGAAGACAAAAAACTCGGTGGCTCCGAAGAGCCACCGAGTTGGTCCTGCCCCAAGAAACTCGTCTTACTTACAACGCGGCGCGCCGCTGCTGTCCGACGTGGCCAGCGGGTTACCGGTGTTGATCGCCACCGCGCACTGGGCCGGCGATGCCAACTGCGTGTGCGTGATCGTCGCCGACCACACGCCATTG
>Ga0068855_100011426_pt1 | contig 10726 bp, 11 predicted proteins | sample KBSCornC52_FD_66592 | JGI IMG/M metagenome (GOLD analysis project Ga0068855, IMG submission 66592) | Corn rhizosphere microbial communities from Kellogg Biological Station, Michigan, USA - KBS Corn C5-2 | ecosystem: Host-associated > Plants > Roots > Rhizosphere > Soil ... | reverse complement strand
TCACGTTGACGTCGAAGATCTTCTGCCAGTCGGTTTGCGACACGTCTTCGAGTGGACGACCCACCTGTCCCAACACGCCTCCGGCGTTGTTCACCAAGACATCAATGCGGCCAGTCTTGTCCAACGCGTCGCCGACGAAGCCGTCGACTGCGGTCTTGTCGGTGACGTCGACGACTCGCGCAACACAGGATCCTCCGGTCGCCACGCAGAGCCGCTCCGTCTCGTGTACCTCATCGCCAACGACATCGCATGCCCAAACGTTCGCACCGCGGCTGGCCAGCGCGAGACTGATCGCGCGTCCAAAGCCGTGCGCAGCGCCGGTCACGATGGCCGTCTTGCCGTTGAACGTGATATTCATTTCGCAATCGTTGCCAAACGGCTGGACGCAAGCTCGTCCAGTGTTTCGAGTGACTGCGTGCGCGCGCCACTCTCGACGTCGTGAATCAGCTCGACGAGTCGTACCGTGAGTGGAGTCGCGACGCCGGCTTCGCGACCAAGGGCTACGACGATGCCTAGCTGCGCATCGACCTCCGTTGGTCGTTTGCGCACCGCTAGATCGCGCCAGATTCCGCTATGAGTCTTGGCCGACCGGCGATTGAAGGCGACGAGATCGGCAAGAGAGCGTATGGCGGCGTCGGACGCAGCTGACGGCAAGTACGCCGCGGGGTCGAATCCGTTGAATGCTTCGGGCGTCACACCGCGCGCCCCGGCGACCGCCAGAATCTCTCGCGCGAGCCCGATGTAGACGTCTCGATACTTGACATTCGCCAGCGCATCGGCGATCGGCTCATTAGTGAGTGCTGTCGCGAACAGCATCGCGCCGTACGCTTCCTTGCCCCAGAGATAGCCCCAAATGTTGGGCGTGACGATCGCTCGATCGTCGAAGTCGAGCCACGCCTCACGAATCTCGTTGACGCGAGGCGTCATTTGGCCGTCGATCTCTCCCACGACCACCGCACCACGACCACCATAGTGGATGACGCCCGGCTCGATGTAATCGGCGCCGAAGTTCACGAACGCGCCAACTGTGCGTCCGACTCCGACAATCTCGGCGACAGCGATCTCATTGAGGCCATTCTGCGCAGAGATCACGCATCCGTCGCGACTCAGGTGAGGCAGCAGCGCTCGCGTAGCACCTTCAGTGTGATGCGCCTTCGTGGCAAGAATGATCGTCCGCCATTCACCGGTCATGGCATCGGGGGTGAAGGCAGGTATGCGCGCCGTGAGCTCCGCGATTGGACCGGTGATGCGAAGCCCGCGATCATTGATGACGGCGACGTGCTCCTCAACGGTATCAACCAACGTGACGTCGTGCCCGGCGCGCGCGAGGTACGCGCCCATCGTGCCTCCGATGGCACCCGCGCCCCATACGAGAAATCTCATTGCGATGACGTCACGCCTCGCCCCAGCCGTCCGTGAGCAGCGCACGCGTCTCGTCGACGGCAACTTGCCAGAGCGCGAGCATATCCTCGTCGGACCGCTGATACAAGCCGCCATAGTTGCCGTCGTCCAAATACGTGCGCAACGCGACGGGATCGAGCAAGCGCACCCTGGCCAGATCGACCATCTCGCGTTGCGACGCCGGCATCGAGACGCTCGACGCGGGCAGTCGCGTCCAGGGAAAATTCTCCATCCACGATCCGTGCGATGCGACGGGGTCGATCGCTTGCACCTTGGCCCACGTGCGCGGTGCGTTCCACCAATTGTGAAACATCACGCGACACGTCGCATGATCGGCCGCCCACTCCTGCGCGAACTGCTGCACGGCACCGTTCCCACCGTGGCCGTTGACGATCAGGATCCGGCGGAATCCGCTGTGCGCCATGCTGTCGAGAATGTCGCGCACGACGTTGAGATGCGTCTCGACGCGCAGAGAGATCGATCCCGGAAACTCACGGAAGTAGGGCGTCACTCCATACGCCACCACTGGAAACACCGGAATCCCCAACGGCTCGGCCGCCTCGACCGCGACGCGCTCCGGAAGAATGCAGTCGACCGTGAGTCTCAGGTAGCTGTGCTGCTCCGTGCTCCCGAGCGGCAGCACGGCGCGATCGTCGCCCTTCAAGTATGTCTCGACCTGCATCCAGTTCATGTCGGAGATTTGCACGCGGAGCCCTCAGGTAGGCGATTCGGAGTATCACTCGGGGCAGGCGAACGCTGTTGCCGTCCATTCGCTACCGGCGCGCCGTGCGACGACAAGCGCATCTCCATTGGGTGGCGCAGTCGCGAGAAGCTTGCCTTTGTCCGACCACGCCGCGCTGCGTCCGGCCGCGGCGTAGCCGCCGGTCGGCGCCCCGTAGTTGGCGAGCAGTGCAAGCATCGAATGCTCGGCGGCGTAGCGCCGCAGCATAGTCGCGTCGGCTGCGTAGCCATCTTCGGAGACGAGTGAGCCCGCGGCGTAGATCGTCGCGCCGCGTTTCGCCGCGTCCCGCGCATGCTCGACATGACCGACGTCTGCACAGATCGCGAGCCCAACGATATCGTCTTCGAGCGCAATCGTCACACCAGTCGGTCCGGGCATGAACGTTCGTTGTTCCTTGATGGTAGGATATTGCTTGAGATAGGTTGCTGGCCGCCCCTCGCGACGAAACGCGATCGCACCAATGTACAAACTGTCATCCACGGCAATTGGCGCTCCAGCCACCAGAATCAGATCGCGAGCGTGCGCGAGCTCGGCCAGCGGGCGCAAACGAGAGTCGTCGGGCGTCAGCGCGTCGCTCACCGTCAACGCGAGATCGTAGCTCGTCAGCGAGAGTTCAGGAAACACGACCATTCGCGCACCGTGGTCGGCCGCTCGCGATGCGAGCCGCACGTGGCGGCGGACGTTTGCTTCCACGTCGCGGTGCTTCGCAACGAACTGAGCCGCCGCGATCGTGGCATCGCGCCGAGACGCTTTCATCACAGTCCCTTGGACGTCATGTGGTTTCATCCGGACGAGACTCGGGCGTCGGCATGACCTCGGCCAACTTACTCGGTTGCGTTTGCCATTGACGGTATCGCCGCCACGCATAGTAAGCGCCGATTGGAATCGAGAACGAGAGAACCCACGGTAACACCGGCGCCCCTCGCGTCAGCGATGCTCCACCAATTAGGACCGAGAACAAGTTCGTGACACTCTCACCAGTGTTCCAGTTGATACTGAACATTCCGAGGCCGACCAGACACAGAGCGGCCCAGCCAAGGCGCTTGGGCATCCCACGGCGTGTCGCGATGAAGAAGGCCATGCCGACCGAGGTTGCGACGCAAACAAGGCTGATGAGCAGCCAGAGATAGTGCCGCCACGTCTTCCCGGCCAATGTAAAGCGCACGTCATCCTCGAGCGGGTGCGGGATCGTCCTTGCCGTCGCGCCCTCGACAAACCAGGTCCGTGCCGAGTCGAAGGTCGCCACATTTGCCACCGACCACCGGTTCGGAGGCGAATGAAGCTCGTACGACAGGTTGACGTGCCGCACGCCGTTGACTGTGTTCACGTTGACGCCAATGACTCGAGCCGAATCAAACTGCTGGCGGTCGAGCAGCGCCGCGATCTTGGCCAGTGCGTCGTGCGTTCGTGAGCCGGCGAAGCGCGGCGCGAGTCGCGCGTCCGCAGAATCGAGTTCGCCCCGCGCGAGGAACGCGAGGTAGTTCCGCGATCTGGCGTCCGCGTCTGCCGGCGTAAAACGACGCATTGCCGCGTCGCCGCTGCATGCAGCGAGCAACGCGGCAATAATTGTAGCGGTGTAACGAAACACCCGAGCTCCAAGGTCAGCGGACGCGGATAGGATAGAGCTCGATCCGCGCAAACGCGAGAGGCGGCTGACCTCGAGCTTCCGCGTGGAACGCCGCGCGGAAGCTCCAATCACCTACGACTGCATCTATCAGTTGCGCGCGCGCGGCTCGCCGTAAATGAAATCGTCGGTCGCCACGAGGTCACGCTTCTGTCCAGCGCCCTTCACGTTGTCGTCGACACCAGCGTCGATCGGCATATCGCCGGCGGTAATCCGAACGCGCGCCACGATCCGCGAATCGAACTTGGCGCCGAGGAACGACAGTCCGCGCTCATCACTGCGTCGCGGTGCCGCGATCTTCAGCAGGCGATGGCCGTCCGCGTCGAAGTACTCGATCGTCGTCGAGTTCGCATCGCCGACGTCCGAGAACACCGACCCGAACCCCGTCACCGACGCTGGTGTGTTCGACCCGGCAACGACAAAATCGATGTCGATGATCGTGCTGCCCCGCGCCACGAACAGCTTCTTCGGGCTGAACGCGTTGAACTCCCCGAAATAATTCGCGTTCACGTCGACGTATCCGTTGTCGCTCACTCGGAGCCCTGAGCCGTTCGTCGTGAACAGCACCCCGCGCGGTGAGTTCACGTTGAAGAAATTGCCCGGGAAGGCATCGGTGTTGGTCGGTACGGCCGCACCATCCCAGTTGATTTCGCGACGGTCGCCGGGCTGTTCTCCGGCGGCATTCTGATTCAGTGCGCCAAGTAGATCGCGGTATTCCTGCACGGCGGACGCGATGTCGCCTGTCGCGCTCACGATCTGCACGTCGTTCCGCTCGGTAAGTGTCCTCCGCTTCGCGATGGACACGGGGGCCAGTACGCCGGCACCGGCGCCGGGCTGCGTGGTCGTCTGGCTATCGCTGCAAGCGGCGAGCATTGCCATCACGCCAAGCAGCGCGGCGTGAATGTTTGATCTTCGAAGCATTGTCTCTCCATGGAGTGTGTTCACGGGCTCGACACCAGCGCGTGAAGCACAGACTTCATGGTTGGCGGCCCGCGCCCTGGTCTCAGGGCGTATTCTCAAACACGCAACGAGGCGTGGAACACGGACACACATTTTCGCGCGTCCAGGTACGGCGCGCGACGACGAACCAAATCGGGCCGGATATGATTACTCGAACAATGGCCCGGCGCCGCCTTCGATCGCGAGAAGCTTGAGCTTCGTCGTAACCCCGCCGACGGCCGAGAATCCGCCCGTCTTCCCGTTCGCCGCCACGACGCGGTGACAAGGAACAATGATGGCAAACGGATTCCGGCCTAATGCCGAACCGACTTCTCGCGCCGCGCCGGGCCGGCCAATGCGCCGAGCGATCTCGCCGTAGGTGAGCGTCGCGCCAGGCGGAATCTCGCGAGCCGCGATGTAGACATCGCGCTCGAGATCAGGCAGTCCGTCCATGTCGAGCGTAACGCTGCGCAAATCCACTCGCTCGCCGAGCAACAACGCCACGACCCGGTCGATCGCGGCCTTTACACCCTCCGGCGGCTTCGCTTCGCGCGCATCAGAAATCGTCGGCGGAGTCGCGTCCGCAACGTCGATGCGTCGCTCTCTGGCAACTGGAGTCCACAGACGCCGCGATCGTTCCACACGATGCCACAGGTGCCAATGGTTGTGTCGAACAGCGCGTACGCGCGCGTCGTCACAGAGGGCTGAATCGATTGTAGAGTCATCATCGCCTCCGCATTCCCACAAACTACCTTGTCGCGGATCCCACAGCGTCCCGGTTTATGTCATCGTTGTGCGGACGCGGCGACCGCAGGCGCTCGAGCAGCGCATAGCCCTCGGGCCACGCGCCAATCCGGCTCACGCTGTCGATGTGCCCTGCCGCGCCGATATCGACGTGCTCGCTCAGGGTAATCCCGTATCTATCGCCGAGCCACATACGGTTCACTCGTAGCGCAGCGACTCGATCGGATCCAGCCGCGCCGCACGCCGCGCTGGCAGCACACCAAACACGAGCCCGATCCCCACCGATACGGCGACCGCGATCACTGTCAGGTCGATTGGAGTCGTGCCGTGCACATTGAGGAAAGCACTCGCGATCTTGCCCAAGCCCAACCCGACGGCGACACCGATCACGCCGCCAACGCCAGTCAGCGCGGAGGCCTCGATGAGAAATTGTTGAAGGATGTCGCCACGCGTTGCGCCGACGGCTTTCCGAATGCCGATCTCGCGAGTGCGATCCGTGACGCTGATCATCATGACCGCCATCACGCCGATCCCGCCAACGAGCAGAGCGACACTCGAGAGGACCAGCATGACAAGAAAGAACACACCGGTGATCTTGTTGAACGTGTCGAGGATCTGGTCCTGCGTCACCATGTCGAAGTTGTTGTGATCGCCCGGGCGTAGGCGACGCGCTTCACGCAACGCGATCGTCACCGCCTCCTGCGCGGCGGTCACCGACACCGCAGCGCGCGGCTTCACCGGAATGAACAGCGCGTTGGTCTTGTCGATCGTGTATTGACGATCCATGGTGCGGAACGGCATGATGCCATGCACCTCTTGACCGGGCGGCTGGAAAATGTTTGCCGCGGCCTGATACACACCGGTCACGCGCAACGGCCGCCCACCGACGCGAATCCATTTGTCGATCGGTTGAATCGCGCCAAATAGCTTCTGCGCGACGTCGGCTGACAAAACGATCACCGGCGCGCCGCTGAGCTCTTCGTTTCGCGTAAACCAGCGTCCATCGCTCAATTCACCGCCATAAATCTCCGGATAGCCTTCGTCCGCGCCCATCACGACGCCAACGTTCGTTCGCGTCGCACCGTACTCCATGCGATTCTGAATCTGTCCCCAGATCGACGCGTACTTGATCTCCGGCAGTTTCGCGATGCGCTCGGCATCGTCGGTCGTGAGGTCGGGACGAATGCGAACCCACGCTGGAAGATCCTGTGGATTCACCGGGGTCTGCGACCAGACCTTGAGGACATAAAACGTCGACGGGCCAGCGATCTGAATCGTGTCGACGATCTGATCGCGAATGCCCGACACGATCGTCGCCATTGCCATCACGGTCGACACACCGATCACGACTCCGAGAATGGTGAGGCCCGAACGGCCCTTCGCGACGGCGAGGGATCCAAGCGCCGACGACACATTCTCCCGAAACTGATCGGCGTTCCGAAAAAACCCGCGCGCGTCACTCATGGCGATGTCATCTCACTCCGCCCGCATCGCGGCCACAGGGTCGAGTCGCGCCGCGCGGGATGCGGGATAGACGCCGAACACGACGCCGACACCCGCGCCCAACGTCAACGCGACCGCGATCGACCACGTCGTCACCCGCGCCGGTAACGGCGACGCCACCGCGATCAACGCGGCGAATCCCCACCCACTCCCAGCACCGAGCGCCCCGCCCAACACCGCCAGCATCACCGACTCGGCCAAAAACTGCCGCAGGATGTCCGTGCGGCGCGCGCCGACCGACTTGCGCAATCCGATCTCGTGCGTGCGTTCACGCACCGACATCAGCATGATATTCATGATCACGATTCCGCCAACGACGATTCCGATCGCGACGACCGCGGGCACGACGGTGAACAACACCTTCGTCAACTGCTTCCAGAAATCCACGAGCGCATCGGCCGTCTCGACGGAGAAATTGTCCGGATCACCCGGCCGCAGATGATGCGCGACACGCATCGCTTCCTCGGCGCGCGCCATCGCGCCGGACACGTCGGCGGCTTGATCCACCTTGACCGAGATCGTGGTCGTCTGCCGGCGGCCGTACATCGACTCGAACGTCGTGATCGGCAGCAGCACCATCCCGTCGAACGACTGGCCGAGCACGCGCCCCTTGGCCGCGATCGCGCCGACGATCGTCAGCGGAATTCCATGAACGTGAATCGACTGGCCAATCGGGTTGCGTCCGTCAAACAATTTGTCGGTGATGTCCGCGCCGACGACAACCACCAGTCGCCGCTCGCGCACGTCGACTTCGCTGAGCGGATCGCCGTACACGAACCGGTAATCTTGAATTCGCTGATAGTCCGGCGTCACGCCGAACACGAGCACGTCGCCAAGCGTGCGATCGCGCCATATGATATCGCTGCGCGGAGTAGGAAACCCCGACGTCACCGAGATCGCACTCGCATCCGGGAGCGCGCTCCGGACGACGTCTGCGTCGAGGGTCGTGATCTTCGGCCGCCGCTGCATGCGCAGCCAGTCGGCGTCCTCGATCAGCCCCAAGTTGATCGGCAGGCGGCGAACCTGGAACGTGTTCGAGCCGATCAGCGCATCGGCGATGTTTTCTTTGACGTACGCATTCATCCCTTGGATGACGGCGACCACGGCAACCAGAAACGCCACGCTGACGATGATGCCGAGCAGCGTGAAGAACGAACGAAGCTTGTTCGCCCGGATCTGGATGAGGGCGGTGGTCAGAACGTCAGCGAATCGCACAGGGGTGGGGCGAGGAAGGGAGCGGCGCCGGGCCTCCTGAAATCCACACCGGCACTCGCGCACCGCGCAAGAGTGCAGCATTCTTGATCATGCTGAAAAAACACACATTTCTCGCGCTGTGCGCACTACTGTTGTGTGCGCATCGGAGTTTCGCCCAACAGCAAGTCGACGTCCTGATTCGCGGTGGGAGCTTGGTCGACGGCACCGGTGCCGCGCCGCGTCGCGCCGACGTCGGGGTGCGCGGCGACCGCATCACCTTCGTTGGCGATGCTGCCGCGAGCCGCGTCGCCGCCAATAAGACGATCGACGCGACCGGACTGGTCGTCGCGCCGGGTTTCATCGATCCGCATACGCATACGCAAGGCGATCTCTCGAGCCCCGTGCCCGAACGCCACGGAAACGTCGCCTACCTGATGCAGGGCGTAACCACCGTCATCACGAACAACGACGGCGGCGGTCCGATCGACATCGGCAAGATGCTCGGCGATTGGACGAAGAACGGCATCGGTACGAACGCCGCCGTCTACATTGGGCAAGGCTCGGTGCGGGGTGCCGTGCTTGGCATGTCGGCTGCGGCGCCGACACCGGCGCAGCTTGATTCCATGCGCGCGATCGTCTCACGCGCCATGGATCAGGGCGCGATCGGCATGTCGACGGGGCTCTACTACGCGCCCGGGAGCTACGCGCCGACGGAAGAGGTCATCGAGCTCGCGAAGGTCGCCGCGGCGAAAGGTGGTCTGTACGACACGCACATGCGCGACGAAAGCTCATACACGATCGGGCTCATTGGCGCCGTCAACGAAGTCATTCGCATCGGTCGCGAAGCCCACATGCCCGTGCACATCTCACACATCAAGGCACTCGGCGTCGATGTTTGGGGTCAGAGCGACACGGTGATCGCACTGATGAAGCACGCCCGCGCCGAGGGAATCGACATCACCGCGAGCCAGTATCCGTACACGGCGTCTGGGACGAGCGTCGGCGCATCGCTGCTGCCGCGATGGGCGGAAGCCGGCGGACGCGACTCGCTTCGCGCGCGAATCAACGATCCGGCAACGCGCGTCAGGCTCGTCAAGGAAATGGAAGACAATCTCAAGCGTCGCGGCGGAGCCAACTCCTTGCTGATCACCGCGACGCGCGACACGAGCATTCACGGCAAGCGTCTCGACGCGATCGCCAAGGCACGCAACACGACTCCGATCGAAGCCGCCATTCAAATCATTCTTGCCGGCGACGCGTCGGTCGCGTCGTTCAACATGAATGAGCGCGACATCGAGAATTTCATGAGAGCGGATTTCGTCGTCACCGGATCCGATGGGAGCGACGGACATCCGCGCAAATATGGAACGTTCCCGAAACTGTTCCACGAATACGTCATGCAGAAACACATCCTCACGCTCCCGCGCGCCGTGGAGCGGAGCAGCGGCGAGACGGCGAAAATCCTCGGCCTCAAGGATCGCGGCGTCATCAGGACGGGCGCGTTCGCGGACGTCATCGCGTTCGATTCGACAACGTTCGCCGACCGCTCGACGTACGAACAACCAACGCTGCTCGCCGTCGGCATGAAATACGTGCTCGTGAATGGCGTGCTGGCCGTCGACAATGGCAAGTACACGGGCGCCAACGCGGGGCGGGCGCTGCGGAGGTAACCGGTGGATGACGGCTAGATTGACCATCATGTCCGACACGCCATTCGGGACGTTCTTCGTTCCCGGCCCGACCGAGATCCGTCCGGAAATCCTCGAGCAGTTGACGCGGCCCGTGATGGTGCACCGCAACAAAGCATTCGAGGCGATGTTCGCTCGCATCGAAGCCGGATTGCGGGACGTCTTCCTCACCGCGCGCCCGGTATATGTCGGCGCGACGTCGGCGACAGGTTTCATGGAGATGGCCGTTCGCAATGCGCCTCACGGAAAAATTCTCTGTCTCGTCAACGGAGGATTCTCCGAGCGCTTCGCCCTCGTCGCCGAATCATGCAATCGTTCGGTGGAGCGCATCGTCGTACCGTGGGGCGAGACGTTCGACCTCAATGTCGTCGACGACAAGCTGTCCTCACGCCAATTCGCCGCGGTCACCGTCGCGCATTCCGAAACCTCGACCGGCGTGCTCACCGACGTTCGCGCCATCGCCGAGATCGCGCATCGGTACGGAACGATCGCACTCGTCGACAGTGTCTCTAGTGCGGGCGGCGCCGAGATCACCGTAGACGGCTGGAGCCTTGATTTCGTTTTCACTGGCTCGCAGAAGGCATTCGCGTTGCCTGCCGGTCTTTCATTCGCCGTGGCATCGGCAGAATTCGTCGAGCGTGCGAAGCAGATACCCGACCGTGGCTTCTACTTCGACGTCGTGCAGTACGACAAGTTCGCCGAGAAGAATCAGACACCAAGTACGCCGGCGACGTCGTTGCTATATGCGCTCGAGGCACAGATGGGTGACATCGGTCGCGAAGGAATCGAGCGCCGGTGGGAACGCCATCTCGCCATGCGCGACGCAACAATCGATTGGGTGGAGAGCGTCGCCAAGCGACGCGGGATCGACATCGACGTCGTCGCCGCAGA
>Ga0068855_100011423_pt1 | contig 10727 bp, 7 predicted proteins | sample KBSCornC52_FD_66592 | JGI IMG/M metagenome (GOLD analysis project Ga0068855, IMG submission 66592) | Corn rhizosphere microbial communities from Kellogg Biological Station, Michigan, USA - KBS Corn C5-2 | ecosystem: Host-associated > Plants > Roots > Rhizosphere > Soil ... | reverse complement strand
GGCGCCCGGCTGGCGAGGCGCGACGAAGGCGCATACTCGCTGGTATGTAACTGAGGAGCAACGAAGCCGGCCGGGATGCATCGGCCGCGAGAGCGATCGACTTAGTCATTCCCGGGCCCTAAGCTCCACTGATGACGCAAGATTCCGCGCGCGTGCCCGCTTTCGAGACTCTCGCCGTTCACGCAGGTTACGAGCCCGATCCGATTCACGGGGCCGTGATGCCGCCAGTGGTGATGGCGAGCACGTTCGCGCAGCCCGAGCCGGGTAAACCGCTGCGCTACGACTATTCGCGCAGCGGGAACCCGACGCGCGCGGCGTTGGAGGGCGCGCTCGCCGCGCTGGAAGGCGGCGCGCGCGGCTTTGCGTTCGCGAGCGGCTGCGCGGCCGCGACCACGCTACTTCACACGCTCACGCCGGGCGATCACGTGGTCAGCGGCGACGACGTGTACGGCGGCACGTTCCGGCTGTTCGACAAAGTGATGAAGCCGTTCGGCATCGCTTCGAGCTTCGTCGATTTGACGGATCTGTCGCGGCTCGACGCGGCCATCACGCCCGCGACGCGCTTCATTTGGTTCGAGACGCCGACCAATCCGACCCTGAAGCTTGCGGACATTGCCGCGATTTGCCAAATCGCGAAGAAGCGCGGGATCCGCGTGGTGGTCGACAACACCTTTGCTTCGCCGGTCTTGCAGCGTCCGCTCTCGCTCGGCGCGAGCGTCGTGCTTCATTCCACCACCAAGTACATCAACGGCCACTCGGACGTGGTTGGCGGCGCGCTCATCACGAGCGATGCCGAGCTGTGCGAGCGCATTCCATTCCTGCAAAACGCGATTGGCGCCGTGCCGAGCCCGATGGACTGCTACCTCACGCTGCGCGGCATCAAGACTTTATCCGTGCGCATGCGCGCGCACGTCGCGGGCGCGAGCGAGCTCGCGACCCGCTTGGCCGGCCATCCGCGCGTCGCGCGCGTTCATTACCCGGGCCTGCCCTCGCATCCGCAGCACGAGCTCGCGCTGCGCCAGATGTCGGGCCCGGGTGGGATGATCTCAGTCGAGCTAGCAAGTGATCTGGCAGGCTCGCGCCGCTTTTTGCAGGCACTCCGCATCTTCGCGCTGGCCGAGAGCCTCGGCGGCGTCGAATCCTTGGCCGAGCATCCGGCGCTCATGACTCACGCGTCGATCCCTGTGGCCAATCGTCAAAAGCTGGGCATCAGCGACACGCTCGTGCGGCTTTCGGTCGGAATCGAGCACGTGGACGACTTGTGGCACGATTTGGAGAGCGCGCTGAAAGCCGCCAGCTGAAGTCGCTCGCACGAACTTCGTATTTGCCAATGATCCCCACGCTCGCGCGCGTGTGGGCAAATGGTCCACACCGCCGAGCGTTCGGCTCGAACGCGAAAGCTTGCGCGCAATTCCGTCGCACTTGCTCGAGCCACTCTGGCGCTCAGACTAATGAGTCGTGCTTCGAGCGGCGCGACAGAACGGAAGGTGCGGCCATGTTGATCGAAACCAAATGGACGATCGTCGATCGTTCGAAGATCCACCTATTTTCGATGAATACGCCGAACGGCATCAAAGCCGCGGTCGCGCTGGAGGAGCTCGGCCTCGCCTATGAGCCGCATTTGGTGAACATCACCAAGGGCGAACAGAAGAGCGACGCATTTTTGAGCATCAGCCCGAACGGCAAGATCCCGGCGATCGTCGATTTTCAGGTTTCCGGCGCGGAGCCGCTGACATTGATGGAGTCAGGCGCGATCCTGATTTACCTCGCGGAAAAAGCCGGTCGCCTCATCCCCCATCATTTGACGCAGCGCTTGCATTGCTTGCAGTGGTTGTTCTTCCAAGTCGGGCATGTCGGGCCGTTTTTCGGGCAATTTGGCCATTTTTACAAGTACGCGCGTGACAAGGTGAAAGAGCCGTATCCGCTCGAGCATTTCACGGAAGAGGCCAAACGCTTGCTCAGCGTGCTGGATCGCCAGCTCGCGGGTCGAGAGTATTTGGTCGACGATTATTCGATCGCGGACATCGCCACGTTCCCGTGGGTCAACGCGCTGATCGAGCACTACGAGGCTTCGGACGTGCTCGGGCTGCCGCGCTTCGGCAACGTGACGGCTTGGCTCGAGCGCTGCAATGCACGCCCTGCCGCGCGCAAAGGCAAGCTGGTCAATTCGCCCCATTGACGCGCACGCGGTCTTGGGCGCCGCGACTCAGCCGCGGGCGCGCCCGTGCCCCGTTCGCGATACGACATTGGGCCGAGCGCAGTGACGCGTGACGCTCGTTCGCGACGCCGAAGGCTAGGCCGCGCTGCGCCGTGGCACGTGACCATCAACAAAAAGAAACAGCGAAGGCGCGTGTGGTTCGGGGGTTGGGCGTGGGCACTTCGCGGCGGAGCAACCACGCGCGCCGTCTCTGGCAAGCGGGCGCTGGACGGCGCGATGTAGGTAAACGCCCACATTTTGCGGCAATTGTCGGCAGGCGCAGCGCACGCCGTCGCGCTCTTCCGACTCGCGACGGATTCTTGGTGTGAGCATCGCACCGTGACCGCAGTGGCTGGCTCGTTCCCGTTGCGCTTGCGCCCGCGCGGCGCGCGCGGTTCGGTCGCTGAAAAGCGGCCGCTGGGTCGTTTGCGAAAGACTCCGCAAGGCGTCACGATCGATGAATGCCAGAGCTCGAGCCTCCGTGTGCAGACGTTCTGTCGCTGATCGGCAACACGCCGTTGGTGCGCGTGGGCCGCATCGACACCGGCGTGTGCGAGCTGTACTTGAAGCTCGAAAATCAGAACCCGGGCGGTTCGATCAAAGATCGCATTGGCCTATCGATGATCGAGGCCGCCGAAAAGAGCGGTGTGATCCGCCCCGGCGCCACGTTGGTCGAGGCCACCGCGGGCAACACCGGGCTCGGGTTGGCGCTAGTGGCGGCGCGCAAGGGTTACAAGTTGGTCTTGGTCATCCCCGACAAGATGAGCCAAGAAAAGGTGCACCACTTGCGCGCGCTCGGCGCGGAAGTGCGCATGACGCGCTCTGACGTCGGCAAGGGTCACCCGGAGTATTATCAAGATTACGCCGAACGCATCGCGCACGAGCTCGGCGCTTATTACGTCAATCAGTTCGCCAATCCGGCCAATCCGCTCGCGCACGAGACCACCACCGCGCCCGAAATTTGGCAGCAGATGGATCAGCGGCTCGACGCGGTGGTGTGCGGCGTCGGCTCGGGCGGCACGCTGACCGGCTTCAGCCGCTATTTCGCGCGCGTCGCTCCGAACGTGGAGCTCGTGCTGGCCGACCCCAAGGGCTCGATTTTGGCCGACTACGTCGCGACCGGCAAAGTCGGCAGCGCCGGTTCTTGGCTCGTAGAAGGCGTGGGCGAAGATTTCGTGCCCTCGATTTGCGATCTGTCGCGCGTTCACAAAGCCTATTCGATCACCGACGAAGAGAGCTTCGTCACCGCGCGGCTATTGCTGCGCGAAGAGGCGATTTTGGCGGGCTCCTCGTCGGGCACATTGCTCGCCGCCGCGCTCCGCTATTGCCGCGAGCAGACCACGCCCAAGCGCGTAGTGAGCTTGGTCTGCGACAGCGGCGGCAAATACCTGTCCAAGATGTTCAACGACTATTGGATGCGCGACCAGGGCTTTCTGCCCGGCAAACCCTACGGCGATTTGCGGGATCTGATTTCGCGGCGCGCCGAGACGGGCGCAGTCGTGTCCGTGGTCCCGAGCGATACGCTGCTGATCGCCTACTCGCGCATGCGACTGTACGACGTGTCGCAGCTGCCGGTGCTCGAGAACGATGAAATCGTGGGCCTGATCGACGAGTCCGACTTGCTGCTCGCGGCCGAGCGCGACCCACATCTATTCCGCAACCCGGTGCGCGAGTTCATGAGCACCAAGCTCGTGACCGTCGACGCGCACGCGCCGCTCGAATCGCTGTTTCCGCTGTTCGACCAAGGGCTCGTGCCAATCGTCCGCGAATCGGCGCACTTTTCAGGCCTCATCACCCGCGTCGACGTGCTCAATCACCTGCGCCGAAAACTCGCCTGATGGTCGATCGGGCGCGGCGCCCGCAGCCCGAAAGAATCACATTGGCTGGGCAAAGTGCGTTCGCGACACCGGACGCGAAGTTGCGGCGGGGCTCGGCGCAGTATGGCCTCAAGAACGGCCTGTTGTTCCTGCTCCGTGCTGGACGGCGTCGGTGCGGGGGTCGAGCTGAGCAGGACTTCGGCAGGGAGTTCGTCGTAAACCCAAAGGGGGCCCGAAAACAATGTCGGGGCGGCGTGGCCGCAGCATCGAACCTTGCGTGGCTGTGCAGTCCGCCGCGTCGCACGTCATGGACAGCGCGCCCTTTTCAGTTTGGCCCCCCAACCCCAAGCGCCAGCGGCTCGTTGCTGGCTCGAGACTGACGGGCTGGGCTTACCGCGCGACCATCAAGAACCAGCAGCGCCACGTGGGGCAGCGGCGCGGCTCAGGAGCACACGCGATTTCGGCCGGAATCTTTGGCTTGGTACAGCTTTTCGTCCGCGCGGCCGTACAGGGCCTCGGCCGATTCATCACTGCCGGGCTTGAACTCGGCCACACCCAGGCTGACCGTGACGGGTAGAGTTTTGTCTTCGAACACGGGCGCGTTGGCGGCGACCGCGGTGCGGATTTTTTCGGCGCACGCTTTGGCGACGGCGAGCGGCGTGTTCGGGCAGAGCACCGCGAACTCTTCGCCGCCCACGCGCGCGAACAAGTAATCCGGCGACGCGGTTTGCTTGACGATGGTCGCGGTGGCGCAGAGCACGGCGTCGCCCGCCATGTGGCCGTGCGTGTCGTTCACCTTCTTGAAGTGATCGATGTCGAGCACGATTAGGCTGACCGCGCCGGAGTGGCCCGCGCTCGTGGCGATGCGCAGATTTTCGTCGAAGTGACGCTTGTTGTGCACGCCGGTGAGCGCGTCGAAGCGCATCAGGCGCTGCACCTCTTCGTGGTACGCGCCCTCGATGTTGCCGCCGGCGATGTACTTGAGTAAAGCTTTGCCGATCTGCACGCGATCGCCATCCTTCAGGATGTGATCTTTGACGCGCATGCCGTTGACGTAGGTTCCGTTCGTCGAGCCGAGGTCGGTCAGACGGTGACCGGCGCCCATGGGCTCGATTTTGGCATGCCGGCGGCTGACCGAATCCGCATCGAGCACGAGCCCCGCGTTCGAGCCGCGGCCGATCTCGACCGGAACGTCAGACAGGACGGTGCGCGTGCCGAGGCGCGGGCCAGACAGCACCAGGAGCAGGGCCTGCTGTGCCGTCGCCACGCGGATCAGACTCCGCATATCGCGCGAAATCGTGACCTCGAGAGTTGCCTCGTAAAGCTCGTCGTCCGCCAAAGTTCGTCATGCCGCGCGCGTTTGAGAATTGCGCAAGGCGTCCTCAAGCATAGCAGATGCCCCGCGCCGCCCATTCGTTCGCGGAACATCGTGGCAAGTTTGCTTTTCAAATGTGGGGCGCGAGCCTACATTGTGAGCCGCACTCGCCCACGCGCGCCAACTAGATGTCGTAGTACAGAAAATATTCGAAGGGCGTCGGACGAAGCCGCGAAGCTTGCACATCATGTTCGCGTTTGTGGTCGAGCCACATGTCGATCAGGTCTTCTGTGAATACATCGCCCTTGAGCAAGAACTCATGGTCATTTTCCAGGGCGTCGAGCGATTCCTCGAGTGAGGCAGGCATGCGTTCGACGTCTCTCAGCTCTTCGGCCGACAGGGAGTAAAGGTCTTTGTCGAGCGGCGCGCCCGGGTCGAGCTTGTTCTGGATGCCGTCGAGACCGGCCATCATCATCGCGGAGAACGCCAGATAGGGGTTGCAGCTCGGATCCGGAAAACGCAGCTCGAGCCGCCGCGATTTCGGTGACGGTGAGTACGTGGAAATGCGAATCGCCGCCGAGCGGTTGCGGCTCGAGTACGCGAGGTTCACGGGCGCCTCATAGCCGGGCACCAAGCGCTTGTAGCTGTTGGTCGTGGGGTTGGTGAGCGCAGCCAACGCATGCGCGTGCTTCAAGATCCCGCCCACGTAATACAGGGCCATTTCACTCAGGCCCGCGTAGCCGTCGCCGGCGAACAGCGGTTTGCCGTCCTTCCACAGCGATTGATGGCAATGCATGCCGTTGCCGTTGTCGCCGAACAGGGGCTTGGGCATGAACGTCGCGGTGCGGCCGTTGCGATGCGCAACATTTTTGACGACGTGCTTGAACCACATCAACTTGTCGGCCGACCGAAGCAAGCTGTCGTAGCGCATGTCGATCTCGCCTTGGCCGGCGCTCGCCACCTCGTGATGGCTCACTTCGACCTCGATGCCGAGGCGCTCGAGCTCGAGGCAGATCTCGGTCCGCAGATCCATGTGCGTGTCCTGCGGCTGGACCGGGAAGTACCCTTCCTTGCTGCGGATCTTGTGCGCGAGGTTCGGGCCCTCGTCGCGCCCGCTGTTCCAACTCGCCTCGATCGAGTCGACTGCGTAGAACGCCTCGTGCCCTTTCACGTCGAAGCGCACGTCATCGAAGATGAAAAATTCTGCCTCGGGCCCGAAGTAGATCGTGTCGGCGAGCCCGGTCGACTGCAGATACGCTTCCGCCTTTTTGGCGATGTAGCGCGGATCGCGCGAGTAGCTCTGGCGCGTGAGCGTGTCTTGGATCGTGCACAGCACCGACAGCGTCGGATATTTGGTGAACGGGTCCAGCACTGCGGTCGTCGCGTCCGGAATCAAGAGCATGTCGCTCTGGTTGATGGGCTGAAAACCGCGGATCGACGAGCCGTCGAAGCCAAAGCCTTCTTCGAAGGCCTCGCTCGTCAGCCGATGAAAAGGCACCGACGTGTGTTGCCATTTGCCAATCAAGTCGATGAACTTCAAATCGACCATGACGGCTTCGTGCTGTTTGCCGAGCTCGATGGCTTGCTTCGGATCCATGGCCCCACGTCTATCGCCATCTGGGCCTCATGCCCAGTATCTTAAACGTCGAGCACGCCGGGCGATTTCGGAGTTTTGCTCCGGCGGCCAATGGGGCCTCGAGGCTACTGCCGGATGCGCAGTCGAATACCCGAGTGGGTGAAAGCACTCTCCGGCAGTAGACGTCTCGAAGGCGCGCGCGGCGCCCGGCGCTCGAAACGGCTCAGATCGCTTCTTCTGCGCGCTCGCCGGTGCGGATGCGGACCGCTTCGTCCACCGGGCTGACGAAGATTTTGCCGTCCCCGATGCGACCGGTCTTGGCGCTCTTCTCGATCGCGTCGATCACCTGGTGGACCATTTGATCCGGCACGACGATCTCGAGCTTTACCTTGGGCACGAAGTCCACGACGTACGCGGAGCCGCGGTAAACTTCCTTTTTGCCGCCGGTACGCCCGAAGCCCTTGACCTCAGTCACGGTCATGCCCTGGATACCGACTTCCGACAAGGCGTCCTTGACCTCGTCCAGCTTGAACGGCTTGATAATCGCCTCGACCTTCTTCATCTGGCTCTCCATCTATCTATTGGGTGTTTGGGGCCCCGGCCCCAAACGGGCGGGGGGGTACAGCCTTGCGAGGCCTCCCCTCCTCAGCGCGGGGGCACCGCTCGGTTCTTAGAAGCCTGCCGTGCTCGACAAGCTGGATTTGGACGTAACGGGGTCCGTGTTTCCGAATTGTTTCCAACCGGAGTCTATGCGCTGCCAGGGGGAATTGGGTCGTTTTCTTGGCTCGCCGAAACACCGGCCACCCGTCAGGCAGCCTTTGACCCTATCCCGGGTCGGTTTTGGATCGCCGCTGCCAGGTGTCATTTGGGGGTCGACCGGGTACCCTAAGCGCGATTTGGCCATCGAGCCGAAGCCCTGGCTGGTTCCCCTGACGGCCCTCGGGGCGAGGCCTCAATTCGAGTACTGTACCGCCCTTCGCGTCTCCCCCGAAATCGCCGCCAGCCGCCCCACGTAATGCCGTCTCAGAATCAGTCGCAAGTCCCAGTCGGGACAGTCCTCGAGGGCAAATTTCGGATCACGAAGGAGATCGGGCGCGGGGGCATGGCGGCGGTGTACGAAGCCGAGAACGTCGACATCGGCAAACGAGTCGCGGTGAAGATCCTCGCCGCGGAGCTGATCACCTCGCGCGTGGTCCGCGAGCGCTTCATTCGCGAGGCGCGCGCAGCCGCCGCCATTCGCAGTCCGTACATCTGCGATGTCTACGATTCGGGCATGTTCGAAGAGCGGCCGTTCCTGGTCATGGAACTGCTCGAAGGCGAAAGCCTGTACGACATGATGACCCGCGTCCGGCAGATCGACGTCGAGACGACCGTGCGCATCACCACGCACACCGCGCGTGGGCTAGCCAAGGCCCACGAATCGAACGTGGTGCACCGCGATCTGAAGCCCGAAAATATTTTTCTGACCAAGGACGAGGACGGCAAACTGGTCGTCAAAATCGTCGATTTCGGGCTCGCCAAATTTTACGAGCCGACCACCGCCGACACCGAAACCGTGCGTTTGACGCGAGAAGGCGCGCTCTTCGGCACGCCCGCGTACATGAGCCCGGAGCAGGCCAAGGGCAAAGGTGAGGTCGATCACCGCGCGGATTTGTGGGCGCTCGGCTGCATCGTCTACGAGTGCTTGACCGGGCAAACGGTGTGGAACGTCGAGCAAGGCGTGGCCATGATCTTGGCGCAGATCGCCAGCGCGCCGCTGCCCAAGCCGTCGAAATTGCGTCCGGATCTCCCCGCCACGTTCGACACCTGGTTCGCGCGCGCGCTCGATCGCGATCCCGACAAGCGCTATCAGAATGCAAAGGAGCTCGCGGACGCGCTCGCGAAGTCGCTGCTCCCGACCCGCGGCCAGGCGCGCTCGATGTCGCTGTCGAGCGACGACGAGGGCATGGTCGTCGACGAACTGATGGCGAGCGAGACCTTCCCCGTGAGCGATTCGCGCACGAGCGCGAGCCCGCCCACGACTCGAGAGCCCGCTCAGGTGGTGCTCTCTCCGGCGCCGCCCCCGCCGCCGCCGCCGCTGGCTCGCCCCGCGCCGGTCCTCTCGGAACGGCCGGAACGCGGCTCTGGGCGCGCGATTTCGATCCTGATGCTGGTCTCGGCGCTGAGCCTCGGCGCCTACGCGATTTGGCTGTACGCGCTGCATCCGCCCGAGCAGCCGCCGGTCGTGCACGGCTCGACACCGGTCAAGCCCCATGCCTCGAGCTCTGCGGCTCCAGTCGTCGCGAGCGGTCCACGCGCAGTCGAGACCGACGGCTACGCGCTGAAGATCGCCCATGCCCAAGAGCTGCTCGCGAGCGGCGATGGCAAGGGTGCACTCGATGCCTTCAAGGACGCGATGAAGGGCGGCGCATCGGTCGCGCGCTCGGTGCTTTCGCACATGTCGGTCGCGATCGAGGAGCCGAGCGGGCCGTGCAAGCTGACCGGGATCAGCCGACCGCGGCCGTATTCGATCGAGCTGCCGGTGTCGCGCCCGACGCTCCAGCACTCGAGCGCGGGCACCGTGTTCGTGTGGGTCGACAATCATCAAGACGCGAAGAAGCGCCAAGCCTACGCCGTGCTGCTCGACGACGCGCTCCGCCGCACCACGCCCGAGATCCCGCTCACCCCGGAGGCATCGTCCGCGCGTCAAGTGCAGCTAATCGCAGCGGGCGACAAATTCGTGCTCTTGTACTGGGACGACGGCGGCGCCGAACCTGGCGTGTACGCGCGTTTCATCTCCCACGACGGCCACATCGCAGGTCCTCCGCATCGCATCTCCGACGGGAAGAAGGGCGACATGTACGCGGGGCTCACCAGCGGCGAAGGCGGTAAGTATTGGGCCGTTTGGCAAGAAGAGGTCGACAAGGGCTCGAGCGATATCCTGGCGCGCGAGCTCGACGCGGATTTACAACCCGCCGGCGAGACGCTGCGCTTGACCGCGACCGCCGCCCCGAAGGGCTCGACCACGTCCGCTGGCACCCCCGCCGTGGCCGTCGAAAACGGCCAGCTGTACGTCGCGTTCTCGGTCAACCGCGGCTACGAGCACATTCAGGTGTACCTGCTCCGCGTGCCGCTGAGCGACCCGACGCTCAAGACCGGGCTCTTACCGCTGAAGAAACCGAACGGCAAAGAGCGCTTCATCGGCCAGCTACAGCTCTTGAGCTCGCGCGATGGCAAGAACACGACGCCGGTCATGGCGTGTACCTCGGACGGCTGCTTCGTGGCCTGGGACGACGAAAAAGCCGGCGCGTCCGTGGCGTTCGTCGACAAAGACAAGGGTCAGATGCTTTGGCACCGCGATCTGCCGAACAAGGTCGTGCGTCCCGCGGTGGCCGTGGCCAAAAATAGCGCGGTCATCTCCTGGTTCGACGAATCCCGACTGCGCCTGGCTCCGCTCACCCGAGATGGCCTCGGCGCGGTCACCTCGCTCAGCCGAGTCAGCGGTTTTCAGCCCCAGCCCGATCTGTCGCCGGGCGAAAAACCCGGTCAATGGTACATTTCCTGGCGCGACTACGAGTCCGCGCACCTGGAAGTCTTCGCGCTGCGCACGGAATGCCCTTGAAAAATCGGGATAGCAACGAATCTTCGCCGTACTCGAGCTCTCAGCCCGTGGCCCACCTATTGTCGATTCCGTCCCGCTCCGCGATGCGCCGGGCGCCAATCGAAACCGCGCGCACCGTGCTCGTTCCGCTCGAGCTCGGTGACGGCACCGAGCTGTGGGATGCGGTCGAAGGCTCGCGCTGGCACCTCGAGCGCTGGCTGCCCTGGGTTCCGTTCAACAAC
>Ga0068855_100011419_pt1 | contig 10729 bp, 8 predicted proteins | sample KBSCornC52_FD_66592 | JGI IMG/M metagenome (GOLD analysis project Ga0068855, IMG submission 66592) | Corn rhizosphere microbial communities from Kellogg Biological Station, Michigan, USA - KBS Corn C5-2 | ecosystem: Host-associated > Plants > Roots > Rhizosphere > Soil ... | reverse complement strand
TAGCCCTCCGCGACGAACACTTCCTCGCGCTTCTTCGCGATCGAGGGCGCCATCACGATCACGAGCAGGAGCGCCGCGATGATGAGGAGCGAGAGGCTGATCGGACGCGTGAAGAAGACCTTCGGGTCGCCCCGCGACAGGAGCAGGGCCCGGCGCAGGTTCTCCTCCATCATCGGCCCCAGCACGTAGCCCAGGAGGAGCGGCGCGGGCTCCATGTCGAACTTGATGAAGACGTAGCCGATGAAGCCGAAGAGCCCCGCCAGCAGCACGTCCATGGGCGCGTTGTTGATCGAGTACACGCCCACGCAGCAGAAGATGAGGATCGCGGGGAAGAGGTAGTCGTACTTCACCGTGAGGAGCTTCACCCAGATCCCGATCATGGGCAGGTTGAGGATCACGAGCATCAGGTTCCCCACCCACATGCTCGCGATCATTCCCCAGAAGAGGTCCGGCCGCGCGGTCATGATCTGCGGTCCCGGCTGGATCCCGTGGATGATCATCGCCCCGATCATGAGGGCCATGGTGGGCGTGCTGGGAATGCCCAGGGTGAGGAGCGGGATGAAGGACGTCTGCGCCGCGGCGTTGTTGGCGGACTCCGGCGCGGCCACGCCCTCGATGGCCCCCTTGCCGAATCGCGACGGGTCCTTCGCGAGCTTCTTCTCGAGCGTGTAGGCGGAGAAGGAGCCCAGGATCGGCCCGCCCCCCGGGAGGATGCCCAGCGCGGAGCCCAAGATCGTGCCGCGCAGGATCGGGAGCGCCGACTGCTTGATGTCGTGCCAGTTCGGGAGGAGCCCCTTCACGCCCTTGGTGAAGATCTCGCGGTCCGCGCCCTGCTCGAGGTTGCGGATGATCTCCGAGAAGCCGAAGACGCCCATCGCGACCGTGCCGATCCCGATGCCGTCGATCAGCTCCGGCATGTTGAAGCTGTAGCGCGCGACGCCGGAGTTCACGTCGGTGCCGATGAGGCCCAGGAGGAGCCCCAGGATGATCATCGCGATCGCCTTGATGAGCGAGCCGTGCGCGAGCACGACCGCGGCGATGAGGCCCAGCACCATCAGCGAGAAGTAGTCCGACGGGCCGAACTTCAACGCGAGCTCCGCGAGCGGCGGGGCGAAGCCCGCGATCAGCATCGTCGCGACCGAGCCGGCGAAGAACGAGCCCAGCGCGGCGATTCCCAGCGCCTTGCCCGCCTGGCCCTTGCGCGCCATCTGGTAGCCGTCGAGGCAGGTCACCACCGAGGACACCTCCCCGGGCAGGTTCACGAGGATCGACGTGGTCGAGCCGCCGTACTGCGCTCCGTAGTAGATGCCGGCCAGCATGATGAGCGCGGAGACCGGGTGCAGCGCGAAGGTCGCCGGCAGCAGCATCGCGATCGTCGCGACCGGCCCGATGCCGGGGAGCACGCCGATCAGCGTGCCCAGGAGGCAGCCGATCAGGCAGTACATGATGTTCGACCACGTGAGGGCCACACCGAAGCCCAGCATGAGGTTGTGCACGAGTTCCATGGATGATCCTCAGGCGCGGCAGACGGTGAACGACTGCAGGGCGTCGATGTCGGGGCAGAGCGGGATCGGGAGCTTCAGCCCCGCGACGAACACGAGGGCGCAGAAGACCACGAGGAAGAGCGCGATCAGGATCGCGGACTTGAGCCTGAAGCTGTGGCTCCCGAGGCTCGCGCCCACGATCAGCATGATTCCCGCGAGGAGCATCCCGATCGGCTTCAAGAGCACGCCGAAGAGCGCGATCGAGGCCAGCACGAAGAAGAGCTCCTTCCAGTGGAAGCGCTCGAGCGCTCCCTCGCCGTGCGCCTTGCGAAACCCCGTGATCGCGATCACCGCGCCCAGCACGAAGAGGATCGTGCCCAGCCAGAACGGGAAGAAGCCGGGCCCCATGCGCGCGGGCGTCCCCATGGTGTAGCCCTGCATGAAGTCGACGCCGGGAATCCCGCGCGCGATCGCGGCGAAGACGAGTCCCAATGCCGCGAAAATCACCCCGCCCCAGAAATCCTTCGGATGGCCGATCTTCATGTCGATGGCTCTGTCTCTTTCGTCCGTGCGCGAACTGCCGATTATGTCAGACCCACCGCCGGCGCCGCATGATGCGCCGCAGCATCGGAACCGCTAGATCGCCTCCGCGATCGCCTTGCCGACCTCTTCCGTGCCCGACTTCCCGCCGAGGTCGCGCGTGCGCGGCCCTTCCTTCAGCACGGTCTCGATCGCCCGCACCACCGCGTCGCCGGCCTCCTTGTGGCCCAGGTGCTCGAGCATCATGGCGCCCGACCAGATCTGGCCGATGGGGTTCGCGATCTTCTTCCCGTAGATGTCCGGGGCGCTCCCGTGGACGGGCTCGAAGCAGGACGGGAACTCGCGCTCGGGGTTCAGGTTCGCCGAGGGCGCGATGCCGATCGTGCCGGTGCACGCGGGCCCCAGGTCCGAGAGGATGTCGCCGAAGAGGTTCGAGCCCACCACCACGTCGAACCAGTCCGGGTGCTGCACGAAGTGCGCGGTGAGGATGTCGATGTGGTATTGCGACGTGCGGATGCCCGGGTATTCCGCGGAGACGGCCTTGAAGCGTTCGTCCCAGTACGGCATCGTGATCGCGATGCCGTTGGACTTGGTGGCCGAGGTCACGTGCTTCTTCGCCCGCGTCTTCGCGAGCTCGAACGCGAAGCGCAGGATCCGGTCCGTGCCCCGCTTCGAGAAGACCGAGAGCTGGGTCACGAACTCCTGCTCGGTGCCGCCGTACATGCGCCCGCCCACCGAGGAGTATTCGCCCTCGTTGTTCTCGCGCACGACCCAGAAGTCGATGTCGCCGGGCTTGCGCCCCGCGAGCGGGCTCGCGACCCCGGGCATGAGCCGCACCGGCCGCAGGTTCACGTAGAGCTGGAACTCGCGCCGGATCGGGATGAGGAGGCCCCAGAGCGACACGTGGTCCGGGACCGTGGGGAAGCCCACGGCACCCAGGAAGATCGCGTCGTGCCCGCGGATCTGTGCGAGCCCGTCCTCCGGCATCATGCGGCCGTGCTTCCGGTAATGATCGCAGCTCCACGGCTTCTCGTCCCACGCGAGCGAAAAGCCGAACTTCCGCGCCGCGGCCTCCAGCACCCGCTCGCCCTCCGGCACCACTTCCTTGCCGATGCCGTCGCCCGCGATCACGGCGATGCGATGGGCCTTCTTTTCCTTCTTCGATTTCATGCGAAAAACCTCTCCAGTTCCTCGACCACGAGGTCGGGCACCTCTTCGGGAAGGTAGTGGCCCGCGGGAAGCGCGCGGCCCCGCACATCATCGGCCACGCGGCGCCATTCGTCGAGGGGCGCGAAGCAGCGCTCGACCACGCCCTTCGCGCCCCAGAGGGCCAGGAGCGGCGCGCGCACGCGCCGGCCCGCCTCCCGGTCCGCGCGGTCGTGCGCGAGGTCGATGGAAGCCGCGGCGCGGTAATCCTCGCAGCTCGCGTGGACCATCCCGGGGGTGAAGCAGCGCACGTACTCCGCCCACGCCTGCGGCGCGAAGGGCGAGAGGCCCGCGCTCCCCGAGCCCATCTTCGCCGGCAGGATGAGGTCGATGCCGTTCGCGATCATGCGCTCCGGCACGGGCTCGGGCAGGATGAGGAAGAACCAGTGCCAGTAGGCGCGCGCGAACGCCTCGTCCGTCTGCTCGTACATGGCGAGCGTGGGCGCGATGTCGAGGACGGCCACCTTCTCCACGCGATCCGGATGGTCGACACACAGGCGGTGCGCCACGCGCGCGCCCCGATCGTGCCCCGCGAGGAGGAAGCGCGGGAACCCCAGCTCGGCCATGAGCTCCGCCTGGTCCGCCGCCATCGCGCGCTTCGAATAGGGCGCGTGGTCCGGCGCGCTCGCGGGCTTCGCCGAGTCCCCGTAGCCGCGCAGGTCGGATGCGACCACGTTGAACCGCTCCGCCAGGCGCGGCGCCACCTCGTGCCACATCGCGTGCGTCTGCGGGTAGCCGTGCAGCAGCAGAAGCGCGGGGGCGTCGCGCCGGGGGCCCACGACGGCGTGGATGTCCGCGCCGGAGGTCCGGACGAGCCGCGACTGGAAACCGGGAAAGATCATCGCGCTATCGTACGGCCCGCGCGGCCTCGCCGGCGATGATGGAGCGCAACTCGCCTTTCACTACCTTGCCGTAGTGGTTGCGCGGCAGGCGCTCGACGAAGCGGTACTCGCGCGGGCGCTTGAAGCGGGCGATGTGGGCGAGGCACAACCGGTCGAGCTCCGCGGGATCCGGGGCCGGCCCGCGGGGCACCACGAACGCCACGACCGCCTCGCCCCACTCGGGATCGGGCCGGCCCACCACCGCCGCGTCCGCCACCCGGGGGTCGCGCAGCAGGACCTCCTCCACCTCGCGCGGGTAGATGTTGGCGCCGCCGCTCACGATGAGGTCCTTGCTGCGGTCCTTGAGGGTGAGGAACCCGTCGGCGTCGAACGCGCCCACGTCCCCCGTCCAGAGCCAGCCGCCGCGCAGCGCCGCCGCGGTCGCCTCGGGATTCTTCCAGTACCCGGACATCACGACGTCGCCGCGCACGCACACCTCGCCCACCTCGCCCGGCGGGACGCGGCGACCCTCCGGATCGCGCAGCTCCACCTCGACCGCGGCCTGCGGCAGGCCCACGGAGGCCAGGCGCTCGCGGTGGCGCGGATGCGCGCGGTCGGCGTGGTGGCGCTTCGAGAGCGCCGTGATCGTCATGGGGCTCTCGCCCTGCCCGTAGATCTGGGCCAGTCGATCGCCCAGCGCCCGCGTCGCGAGGTCCAGGTCCGCGAGGTACATGGGGCCGCCGCCGTAGACGATCGTCTGCAGGCCCGGGGCGCGCGCGCCGCCGGCGAGCGCGGCCTCGGCGAGCCGCTTCACCATCGTGGGCGCGGCGAAAAGCGAGACGCGATCGTGCGCTTCGAGAAGGGCGAGCGCCTCCGCCGCGTCGAAGCCTCCGGACTCGGGCACCACTTGCGCCGCGCCCTTCGCGAGGTGCGTGAAGGTGTAGAGGCCGGAGCCGTGGGAGAGGGGCGCCGCGTGGAGGAGCCGGCCGTCCGCGTGCACGTCGTCCACCGCCGCGAAGTAGCCGAGCGTCATCTGCGCCAGGTTCCGGTGCGAGAGCATCGCGCCCTTGGGCCTCCCCGTGGTCCCGCTCGTGTAGAAGAGCCACGCGAGCGCCGCGCCGTCCACGGGGGCGGGCTCCATCCCGTCGTCCGCGCGCAGCCGCTCGAGATCCGCGGGCGACTCGAAGAGCACGCGGGCGCCGGAATCCTCGACGATCCACGCGAGCTCCTCGGGGTGCAGCTTCGCGTTCACCGGCACGGCCGCGAGGCCCGCCCACCAGGTCGCGTACATCGCCTCGAGGTACTCGGGCGCGTTCTTCATGAAGAGCGCGACGCGCTCGCCGGGCGCGAGGCCCGCGCGCTCGCGCAGGCCGGCGGCGAGGCGGGCCACGCGGCGCGCGAGCTCGCCGTAGGTGGCCCACGGCGCGGTGCCGCGCAGGATGGCGACCCGGGCCGGGTCCGCCCGGGCGGCGCGATCGAGCCAGGCCGCGACGTTCATGGCGGGATTCTGCCTCAACGCGCGCGCGGCCGGGACCCGCGGGCCGGGTAAAATGGCGGTTTCCCCGCCCGCGCCGCCATGACCACCATCGTCGTCGTGCGAAAAGGCGACCGCGCCGTGATCGCGGCCGATTCGCTCACCACCTTCGGCACCACGCGCCTGGCACCCATCTACGACCGGCATCCGCAGAAGGTCGCCGCCTACGGCGATTCCTTCATCGGCGTGGCGGGGAGCGCCGCGCATCAGCTCGTCCTCGAGAACGTGCTCGAGCGCACGCCGAACCTCGACTTCCACGGCAAGGCCGCGATCTACGAGTCCTTCCGGCGCCTGCACCCGGTGCTCAAGGACGAGGCGTTCCTGAACCCGAAGGAAGAAGAGGACGATCCGTACGAATCGAGCCAGATGACGGTGATGGTCGCCAATCCCACCGGCATCTTCGCGGTGTACTCGATGCGCGAAGTGTTCGAGTTCGACCGCTTCTGGGCGATCGGCTCCGGCCGCGACTTCGCGCTGGGCGCGATGTACACGGTCTACGACAAGGCGAAGGACGCCGCCGAGGTCGCGCGGGCGGGCGTCGACGCGGGCGCGGAGTTCGACACCGGGACCTCGCCGCCGGTGACCCTCCACGAGGTGCGGCTCAAGCGCTGATGCGCATCGACAAGTGGCTCTGGGCCGCGCGCTTCTTCAAGACGCGGACACTCGCGGCCGAGGCGATCGCGGCGGGCCATGTCTCGGTGAACGGCGAGCGCGCGAAGGCGGCGAAGGCGCTCCGACCCGGCGACGCGGTCGTCGTGCGCCGCCCGCCCTTCGAGCACGCGGTCGTCGTGAAGGGGTTTTCCGAGCGGCGCGGCCCCGCGGCGGAAGCGGCGGCGCTCTACGAGGAGACGGCGGAGAGCCGCGCGCGCCGCGCGGTGCTCGCGGCGGAGATGAAGGCGCTGCCTTCTCCGCGCTTCAAGGGCCGGCCCACGAAGAAAACGCGGCGCGATTACGAGAAGTGGCTGCGCTCGAGCGACGAGGAATGAAAATCGGGGTCAGACCCCGATTTTCAGATCTTCACGCTGGGATTCAGCGTGTAGCGCCCGGTGATCGAGGCCTGCGCCAGCACGTGGCGCTGGATCGCCTGGCGCACGTCCGGGCCACGGAAGGCGCCCTCGACCGGCAGGCGCTCGACGTCGAGCGCGAAGACCGTGAACACGTAGCGGTGCGGCAGCTCGTCGTTCCACGGCGGGCACGGGCCGTCGTAGCCGTAGTAGTCGCCCGCCATCGCCGGATCCGACGCGAACCAGCCCGTGAAGTCGTTGATCCCCTGGCGCGCGCCATGCGGCGCGGCGGGGCCCGGCTTCCCGCGCGGGGTGACGCTCGAGGCGAACTCGCCGGCGGCGACCGCCTCGACACGGCCCGGAAGGTCCACGAGCACCCAGTGGAAGAAGTCCACGCGGGGGAGGGACGCGCGCACGATGCGGCCCTCCTGGTTCACGTCGTCGCCCCGGCTGGGAACGTCCGGGTCGTGGCAGACGATCGCGAGCGAGCGCGTGCCCGAGGGCACGTCGCTCCACGCCAGGTGCGGGTTGCGGTTCTTCGAGAGCGTCGCGTGGGTCGCGGGATCCGGGGCGCAGAACGCGTATTCCGCGGGGATCACGCCGCCGTCGACGAAGCTCGCGCTCGCGAGTCTCATTGCGGCTGCGCCACGATCTTCTCGACCTTCACCTCGAAGACGAGCGCCGAGTTGGGCGGGATCTTGCCGACGCCGCGCTCGCCGTAGCCCAGGGAAGCCGGGATCACGAGCAGGCGCTTGCCGCCTTCCTTCATCCCGATCACGCCGCGGTCCCAGCCGCGGATCACGCGCCCGGCGCCCACGATGAACCCGAACGGCGTCGGGCGCCCCGCCGACGTGTCGAACTCGGCACCCTTCAGGTCCGGCTTGCAGCCGTCGTAGAGCCAGCCCGTGTAGCTCACGAGGACGGCGCTCCGGAAGCGGACCGCGTCGCCGTTGCCGGGTTCGAGGTCGCGCGTCACGAGGTCGGCGGGAGGCGGCGTGCAGGCCGCCGGGGCGGGCGCGGGCTTCGGGGCCTCGGCGCAGCCGAAGAGGCCCAGTACCACGACGAAGAGGGATGCGAGGATCGGTTTCAAGGCTTTCTCCGTTCGTTTCGAATGAGGGGGCCCGGCTACTCGATCCCGCCCAGGCAGACGTACTTGATCTCGAGGAAATCCTCGATGCCGTATTTCGAGCCCTCGCGCCCGAGGCCGGACTGCTTCACGCCGCCGAACGGCGCCACCTCGTTGGAGATGATGCCCACGTTCACGCCCACGATCCCGGACTCGATCGCCTCGGCGGCGCGGAAGATGCGGCCCACGTCGCGCGAGTAGAAGTACGCGCACAGGCCGAACTCGCTCGCGTTCGCGAGGCCGATCGCCTCCGCGTCGTCCCCGAAGCGGAAGAGCGGGGCCACGGGGCCGAAGGTCTCCTCGCGCGCCACCTTCATGGAGGACTTCATGCCGGTGATGAGCGTGGGCTCGAAGAACCGGCCGCCCAGCGCGTGGCGATGGCCCCCGAGGACCACCTTCGCGCCCTGCGCGACCGCGTCCGCCACGTGCTCCTCGACCTTCCTGAGCCCCTGCTCGTCGATGAGCGGGCCGATGGTCACGCCCGCCTCCGTCCCCCTGCCCACCTTCAAGGCGCGGATCTTCTCCGCGAGCTTCGCCGCGAAGGCGTCGTACACCGCGTCCTGCACGTAGATCCGGTTCGCGCACACGCACGTCTGGCCGGCGTTCCGGTACTTGGACGCGAGCGCGCCTTCGGCGGCGGCGTCGAGGTCCGCGTCGTCGAAGACGATGAACGGCGCGTTCCCGCCCAGCTCGAGCGACATCTTCTTGATCGTGTCCGCGCTCTGGCGCATGAGGATGCGGCCCACCTCGGTCGAGCCGGTGAAGGTGACCTTGCGCACGATCGGGCTGGCACAGAGCTCTTTCCCGATCGCGACCGGCTCGCCGGTCACGATGTTGAGCACGCCCTTCGGGATTCCCGCGCGCTGGGCGAGCTCCGCCAGAGCGAGCGCCGAGAAGGGCGTCTGCTCCGCGGGCTTCAGCACGAACGTGCACCCCGCGGCGAGGCCCGGCGAGACCTTGCGCGTGATCATCGCGTTCGGGAAATTCCACGGCGTGATCGCGCCCACGACCCCGATCGGCTGCTTGAGCACGATGAGGCGCCGGTCGTTCGTGGGGCTGGGGATCACGTCGCCGTAGACGCGCTTCGCCTCCTCCGCGAACCACTCGACGAACGAGGCTCCGTAGACGATCTCGCCCTTCGCCTCGGCGAGCGGCTTTCCCTGCTCCGTCGTGAGGAGGAGCGCCAGGTCCTCCACGTTCGCCATGATGAGGTCGTACCACCTGCGCAGGATCTTCGAGCGCTCCTTCGCGGGAAGCGCGCGCCACGCGGGGAGCGCCGCGCTCGCGGCGTCGATGGCGCGCCGGGTCTCGGCCGCGCCCATGTCCGGCACCGAACCCAGGACGGAGCCGTCCGCGGGGTTGTCCACGTCGATGCGCTTGCGGCTGTCCGCCTCGACCCAGGCGCCGTCGACATAGGCGAGGTCGCGGAAGAGCGCGGGGTCCCTGAGGGCGGGAAGGGTGCTGCGGTCCTTGGCGATGGCGTTCATGGATTTCACCTCCGGAACCCGAAATTATACGCCGCGGACGAGTGGGTCTATCATGGCGCCTCCACCCAGGAGGAGGTCCCCATGCACCGTCTCGCCGCGCTCGCGCTCGCCGCCACGCTCGCCCTGGCCGCGCCGCTTTCCGAAGCCAAGACCCTGCGCTGGTCGAGCCAGGGCGACTACCTCACGGCCGATCCCATGGCCCAGAACGAGCTCCTCACGAACTCGATCAACGGGCAGGTGTACGAGTCGCTCGTGATGCGCGGGAAGAAGCTGGAAATCCTGCCCGGGCTCGCCGAGAAATGGGAGCAGAAGGACCCGAAGACCTGGATCTTCCACCTGCGCAAGGGCGTGAAATTCCACGACGGGAGCGACTTCACCGCGGACGACGTGGTGTTCTCGATCAAGCGCCTGCAGGGGCCGACCTCGAACTTCCGCGTCTACGGCAACGCCGTGGGCGAGCCGACCAAGATCGACGACTACACCGTTCAGCTCGTGACGCCCGTGCCGAACCCGGTGATGCTCGAGATGCTCGCGAACAGCCTCTTCATGATGAGCAAGAAGTGGTGCGAGGCGCACAACGCGGTCGCGACCCAGGACTTCACGCACCAGGAGGAGAGCTACACGTCGCGGAACGCGATGGGCACGGGGCCCTACATCCTCGTCTCCCGCCAGCCGGACGTGAAGAGCGTTTTCAAGAAGAACCCGGACTGGTGGGGCCTCAAGGCCGGGAAGGACTACTGGGACGGCAACGTCGACGAGATCGTTTACCAGCCGATCAAGCAGGGCGGCACGCGCATGGCGGCGCTGCTGTCCGGCGACATCGACTTCGTGCTCGACCCGGACGTGCAGGACATCGACAAGCTCAAGCAGAACAAGGACGTCAGGGTCTACGAGGGCCGCGAGAACCGCATCATCTTCCTGCAGATGGACCAGGCCCGCGACCAGCTCCTCTACTCGAACGTGAAGGGCAAGAACCCGTTCAAGGACCTGCGCGTGAGGAAGGCCTTCTACCAGGGCATCGACGTGGAGGCGATCCATCGCGCGGTGATGCGCGGACTCTCGGTGGTCACGCCCTACAACCTGCCGAACCCGGAAAAAGCCGGCATCCCGCCCAACCTCTACAAGCGCTATCCCTACGATCCGGCCGCGGCGAAGAAGCTGCTGGCCGACGCGGGCTACCCGAACGGCTTCGAGGTGCAGCTCGACTGCCCCAACAACCGCTACATCAACGACGAGAAGATCTGCGTCGCGGTGGCGGGCATGCTCGCCAAGGTGGGGGTCACGGTCAAGGTGAACGCGATCCCGCGCGCCCAGTACTTCCCGAAGGCGCAGCGCATGGACATCAGCTTCTGCATGCTGGGCTGGGGCGGCGCCACGACGGACGCGATCTTCACGCTGCAGCCCGTCCTCCACTCGAGGAACGACAAGGGCGACGGGGACTACAACTGGGGGAACTACAAGGATCCCGAGTTCGACGCCCTCATCGACGAAGCGAAGGGGGACACGGACATGAAGCGCCGCCAGCAG
>Ga0068855_100011417_pt1 | contig 10730 bp, 12 predicted proteins | sample KBSCornC52_FD_66592 | JGI IMG/M metagenome (GOLD analysis project Ga0068855, IMG submission 66592) | Corn rhizosphere microbial communities from Kellogg Biological Station, Michigan, USA - KBS Corn C5-2 | ecosystem: Host-associated > Plants > Roots > Rhizosphere > Soil ... | reverse complement strand
CCTAGCGCAAATCGTTCTGCGCTCAGAATTGAAATCCGCTTTTCGGGCGGGCTGCTGGTAACCTTCTGGAGCCCGGAGCCGCCCGCCGCCTGACGCGCGGTTGAATGCAGACGCCCAAAGAGCCATATAGTCCGGATGTCCGAACAATCCCCCATTCCTTCCGCGTCTCCGGCGGGCGATTTCGTCTTGCCGTTCGATATTTCCAAGGCCGGCGTGCGCGGCCGCTTTGTCCGCCTGGATTCCGCATCGTCCCAGGCGCTGGAGGCGCATGCCCTGCCCGAACCCGCGGCGCGGGTGGCGGGCGAAAGCCTGGCGCTGGCGGCGCTCCTGGGTTCCGCCCTGAAACTGGACGGGCGGCTGACGGTGCAGACCAAGAGCAGCGGGCCGCTGGATATCGTGACGGCGGACTATTACGGGTCTTCGCCCGCTGAAGGCGAAGACGATGACGTCCGCTCGCGCGGCGTGCGCGGCTATGCGCGGCTGGATGCGGAGCGTTTCGCGGGGCTCGACGGCGCGGGCTTCGCCAAGCTGGCAGGCGAGGGCGCGCTGGCCATCACCATTGAACCCAAGCGGGGCGGCCAGACCTATCAGGGCATCGTGTCGCTGTCGCCCGATGGATTGGCGGCGTCCGCGGAAACCTATTTCGAGCAGTCCGAGCAGCTGCCCACCGTGATCCGGCTGGCGGCGGCGCCTTTGTTCGTGGCGGGCGAGAAGCATCCACGCTGGCAGGCGGCAGGCCTGATGCTGCAGATGACGCCGGAAGCGAGCAAGGCGCCCGGCCGCAGCGAAGACGATTGGAATCGCCTGTCGATCCTGGCGCGCACGGTGGAAGATTTGGAATTGGTGGACACCAATCTTTCGCCCGAAACGGTGCTGTGGCGGCTGTTCCATGAAGACGAAGTGCGGGTGCAGCCGGCCGAGCCTTTGGCCTTCCGCTGCGATTGCGACACCGCGCGCATCACGCAGATTTTGCGTGGCTATAATGCGGAAGAGCGTGCGGGGCTCGCGGACGATGATGGCGTGATCCGCGCACGGTGCGAGTTTTGCGGAACGACGCACGAGATAACGCCGGACGCGTTGACGTAACCCTCTTGTCATCCCCGGCGAGCGCGAGCGAAAGCGAGTGCGAGGGAAGGGGGTCCAGGTGCCAAACCAGATCGCACTTCGACACCTGGATCCCCTTCCCTCGGCGCTGGACGCGCCTCGCCGGGGATGACAGGTGAGCTTTAGCTTGCCGCTTTCGCGATCACTTTCCGTAGGAATGTTTCGCAGGCGTCATATTCGTTGAGTTCGCAGAATTCGTCCGGCTTGTGGGCCTGGTCGATGGAGCCGGGGCCGCAGATCACGGCGGGAATGCCGCTGCGCTGGAAATGCCCGGCTTCGGTGCCATAGGCCACCGCTTCCACCCGGTTGGCGCCGGTGACTTCGCGGGCCAGCGCAATGGCAGGTGAATCCTCGTCCATCACCAGGCCCGGATAGGCGGCATGCAATACGGTCTCGAAGGCGGCGTCGGGCGCGCGGCGGGCATATTTGGGCAACAGTTCGTCGTGTGCCCGGCGGGCCACCAGATCCACGATGGCCTTGGCGTCGCGGTCGGGCAGGGCGCGATATTCCCAGCTCACCAAAGCCTCGCGGGCCAGGATGTTGGTGGCGGTGCCGCCGGAGATCATGTTCGCCTGCACCGTGGAATGAGGCGGATCGAAACGCGGATCGGTGTCGGCGCGAAGGCCGCTCCACACATCGTCCAGAAGGCTCACGAACTCGCCCGCCATCATCACCGCATTGGCGCCTTTTTCCGGGGCGCTGGAATGATGCTCGTGACCCTTGCAGCGCGTGTGCAGCACCGCGCCCGCCTTGTGCGCGCCCACCACGCGCATGCTGGTGGGTTCGCCGATGATCGCCAGCGCCGGTTTGATCGCCTGAGTCTTGAGGTCGGCCAGCAAGGTCTGCACCCCGTCGCAGCCCACTTCCTCGTCATAGGACAAGGCGTAATGGATGGGGCGCTTCAGCTTCGCCTTGGCGATGTCGGGCGCCAGCGACAGCGCCACCCCGACAAAGCCTTTCATGTCGCAGGCGCCGCGGCCGTATAATCTTCCGCCGCGCACCTCCGCCTGAAAGGGATCGGACGACCAGTCCTGGCCGTCCACCGGCACTACATCGGTATGGCCCGACAAGACATAGCCGCCATCGCTCTCGGGCCCGAAGCTGGCGAAGAGATTGGCCTTGGCGCGGGTGACGTCATAGCTGCGGCGGCAGCGGCCGCCTGCCGCCGTCAGCAGCTCCTCCGCATAGTCGATCAGCGCCAGGTTGGAGCCGCGGCTGGTGGTGTCGAACCCGATCAGGCTTTTGATCAGCGCCAGCGCGGTCATTTCTTATCGGTCCTGTCGGCTGGCAGGATTGCCGATGATGTTGAGGAATTCGCGCCGCGTCACGTCATTGGTGCGAAAATCGCCCAGCATGGTGGACGTCACCATGGTGACGCCGGTCTTGTGCACGCCGCGCGTGGTCATGCATTGATGCGCCGCCTCGATCACCACCGCCACGCCCTTGGGCTCCAGGACTTTCTGGATGCAGTGGGCGATCTCGGCATTCATCTTTTCCTGCACCTGCAGGCGGCGGGCAAAGGCGTCCACCACCCGCGCCAATTTTGAAATGCCCACCACCTTGTTGTTGGGCAGATAACCCACATGGGCGCGTCCGATGATGGGGGCCAGATGATGCTCGCAATGGGATTCGAAACGGATGTCTTTGAGGATCACCATATCGTCATAGCCCGACACTTCCTCGAAGGTACGGGCGAGATAGGCTTCGGGGTCCTGGGCATAGCCGGAGAACCAGTCCTCGAACGCGCGGGCGACCCGGGCGGGCGTGTCGGCTAAGCCCTCGCGGCCGGGATCGTCCCCCGCCCAGCGGAGCAAGGTATGAATGGCCTTTTCGGCCTCCGCGCGGGTGGGGCGGGTCAGGGCGTCGGTCATGGGAGTTCCGTGGTCTCTTTTCATGGTCGCACGGCCGGACGGAAAAGTGGGAACCACTTTTCCTGGCCGATGCTCCCGTTGCCGACATTAGATGCGGGAGCGCGGAAAAGTTGCAACCCGGAGCGCGATTTTGCGGCCGGTGAACCGTTATGCCGCAGATTTAGAGGGATTCAGTGAACCTGGCGCCGCTCAAAGGGGCTTTCCAGCAGGAAGGCGGGGATTTCGGCCTCGAAGCTTTCCCCCGAGGCGGCCTTCATCTGGTAGCGGCCGCTCATCACCCCGGACGCCGTGTCTAGGGGGCAACCGCTGGTATATTCGAAGCTTTCGCCCGGGGCGATCACCGGCTGGGCGCCCACCACGCCGGGGCCGCGCACTTCCTGCACCCGCCCGGCCGCATCCATGATGTTCCAGTAGCGGGAAATCAGCTGCACCGGCTCTTCGCCCCGGTTGGCGATGGTGACAGTGTAAGACCAGACATAGCGATCGTCCGCCGGATCGGACTGGTCGTGCAGATAGGCAGGCTTGACCGCAACATGGATGGAACGGGTTTCGCGCTCATAGAGAAATTGCGCGGAGGCCGCCGGACCAGGATCGGGTGTCTGCTTCTCGAACATGCGCCGATTATCGGGGTGGGGGGCGATACAGGCAAGCAGAACCGCTGCGACAGTTAATTCCGCGCACAGGCCAACGCCGGCCCGCCATGGGAACTATCGGGGCTCCACTTTCACGTCGGTCTTGACCGAGTTGGCGATGAAGCATTGTTCGTGGGCCAGGTGATGCATCTGATCCACCGTGGCGGTGTCGGGCGCGGTCTCGAACAGGATTTTCGGGCGCAGCACCACCCGCGTCATCCAGAGCTTGCCGCCTTCATTCTCCAGCCAGCCCGAGGCATCGTCGTCATAGGACAGCACCGTGATCCGCTTGCGGACCGCGATCGCCAGGAAGCTCAGCATGTGACAGGAGCTGAGCGCCGCCACGAACATGTCTTCCGGATCGCCCTTGGTGGGATCGCCGCGATAGACCGAAGCCGCGGAGAAAGTTTTGGCGACGCCGTCCTTGAAGGTGATCTGATGATTGCGGGAGTAGGTGTCGTAGGTGAACGCCACGTCGCCCTTTTCCCATTGCAGCTGAATTTTGTGCTCGGCCATTTCTGTTTCCATCCTTCAATGCGCGGGTCTTTTGCCCCCTGAGTTCGTCGCGCGTGCTCACGAGCTATACGCCCGCTCCGCGCGACGCTCCTGCTCAGGGGACAAAATCCCTCGCGCTCGCCTGTTTCCGTTCGCGCGGCAACTGTAGACATTTTCCGTCACCATTGCGGCGCGTCGGAAGCAACCCCGCCATGATCCGGCGCTATAGCGACAGCGCCATGAAGATGGTGCCGGGGATCGGCGTGTCGTAATAAGCGGAAATGGGGGCAAAGCCCATGCGGCCGTAAAGTCCGACCGCCGTGGTGAGTGAGGGCAATGTGTCGAGCAGCATCCGGCGATAGCCGATCCGCCGGGCCTCATCGACCACGCGTTCGGCCAGCGCCTTGCCCAAGCCCAGCCCCCGTCCCTCGGGCGTCACATACAAGCGCTTCATTTCGCAGGTACCGGCTTCGGCGAGCGGCCTCAGGCCCACACAGCCTAGCGCCACGCCGTCAGGCCCGCGCGCCAACAGCAGCTCGCCTTTGGGCGGGGCATATTTGCCGGGCATCGCGGCCATTTCCTCGACGAATTTCTGGTAGGAGAGGTTGATCCCCAGCGATGCCGCATAAGCCTCGAACAGGGCCTTGGTCTCGGCCAGATCGTCCGGCGACCGGACGGGCAGGATTGCGAAGGGCGGCATGGCGTCATGATAGGCGATGTCCGCCAAGCCCGTCTAATACAAACCCGTCGAACCATCGCCGCTTGTTATCGCCGCGCCGGTCCTGCAAATTCTACGCATAGCGAGGAGCCCATGGCCGATATTCCCGACGATATTTATACCGAGCCAGAAAATTCGCCCGACACCCTGGCCAATCTGGGACCGCTCACCCGCCTGGCGGGGGAATGGTCGTCAGATCAGGGCGTGGACATCAATCCCAAGGCGGATGGGCCCGAACGGCGCGTCTTCCGCGAGCATATTGTGATGGAGCCCATCGATTCCCAGGCCAATGGGCCGCAGCTGCTTTATGGGCTGCGCTATCACATTCATATCAACACGCCCGAAGAAGCCATCACCTTCCACGACCAGGTGGGCTATTGGCTGTGGGAGCCGGCCACGGGCCTGATCATGCAGTCCCTCGCCATTCCGCGCGGGCAGGTACTGCTGGCAGGCGGTTTCGCCAAGCCGGGCGACAAGACGATTTCGGTGGAAGCACGGCGGGGCGATCCCCGCTTCGGCATCTGCTCCACCACCTTTCTGGATGAAGCCTTCCGCACCGACTATTACCGCATCGACATTACGTTCAACGATGACGGCAGCTGGACCTATGTGACGCGCACGGATCTGGCGATCAAAGGCAAGACCCCCGCCTTCGATCATCGCGACACCAACACGCTCAAGCGGATCGCGGCGCCCAAGCCGAATCCGCTGGCGGTGCTGGCGAAGGAGAACGAAAAGGCTTAGGCCGCCTTGATCGCCTGTTCCAGGTCTTCACAGAGATCGTCGGCGTCTTCCAGGCCCACAGACAGGCGGAGCAGCCCCGACGTCACGCCCAGTTCGGCGCGCGCTTCCGGCGTCAGCTTGGAATGGGTGGTGGTCTCCGGATGGGTGATGATGCTTTTGGCGTCGCCCAGATTGTTGGAGATGTCGATGATGCCGAGCGCGTTGGACAGCTTATAGGCCGCTTTCTTGCCGCCTTCGATTTCAAACGCGACGATGCCGCCGCCTGCTTCCATCTGGGCGCGGGCGAGATTGTGCTGCGGATGATCGGCGCGGAAGGGATAAAGTACCCGCGTCACCTTGCGCTGGCTTGCCAGGAAGTCGGCCACCTTGGCGGCATTCTCGCAATGCTGGCGCATGCGCATGTCGAGCGTTTCCAGGCTCTTCAAATGCAGCCAGGCGGTGAAGGGACTGATCGAAGGCCCGGTGTTGCGGATCCAGGTCTGAAGATGCTTCTTGTAAAATTCTTCCGTGCAGCAGACCACGCCGCCCAGGGCGCGCCCCTGGCCGTCGATATATTTGGTCGAGGAATGCACCGAGACATGGGCGCCGAATTCCATCGGCCGCTGCAGGATGGGACTGGCGAAGGCATTGTCCACCACCAGATACGCGCCCGCGTCTTCGGCCACCTTCGCCACCGCCTTCAGGTCGACGATCGACAAGGTGGGATTGGACGGGGTTTCCAGAAACAGGATGCGGGTGTTGGGCTTGATCGCCGCCTGCCATTGGGCGATGTCGCCGCCGTCCACCAACGTATGGCTGACGCCGAAGCGGGGCAAAATGTCGGTCACCACATTCAGGCAAGAGCCGAACATGGCCTTGGCCGCCACAATATGGTCGCCCGCATTCAGCGCCGACAGAAGCGCCGCCGACACTGCCGCCATGCCGGTGGCGGTTGCCTGGGCAAGTGGCGCGCCTTCCAGCATCGCCATACGTTCTTCGAACATGGTGACGGTGGGATTGGCGTAGCGGGAATATTGATAGCCGGGAATTTCGCCCTTGAAGCGCGCCTCGGCTTCCTCGGCATTCTCATAGGCATAGCCGGAGGTGATGAAGAGGGCTTCGGATGTCTCCTGGAAGGGCGAACGCATGGTGCCGCCGCGCACACCGATGGTGCGCTTGCGCCATTTGCCGGGGGTCTTGTTCGTCGCCATCGTGTGTCAGGCCCTGCTGGGAAATTTCGGTCGTTTTGTTGGTCTCGGCTCCGGACGGAAAACCGGCTTCCACTTTTCCTGGAGCCGCTCCGGGGAATATTCAGTTTTGTGACGCGGTTGCGGGTCTTGGGTCAAGATCATTAGAGTCGCGGCTGATTTGCGCCCGGAACGCGGAATATCGGCCATGAAGCGTCTCTATATTCTGCGCCACGCCAAGGCGGCGCCGGGCGAGCCGGGCCAGGACGATCATGCCCGCGCGCTCACCCTTCGGGGCATCACCGACGCCGAGCTGGTGGCGCGGTATCTCACTAAAAGCGGGGCGGCGCTGGACCGCGTGCTGGTGTCCACGTCCGCGCGCACGGTGCAGACCGCCGATCTGGTGCTGCGCGAGCTGCCGTCCCCACCGCGCGCCGATTACCGGGACGCGCTTTATCTTGCCGAGGCAGGAAAGATATTGGCGATGATCCAGGGCCTGCCCGCCCGGACCGGCACGGTGATGGTGATCGGGCACAATCCGGGGCTGGAGGAGTTGGCCGCTTTCCTGGCGCGCGAGCCAGTCCGGCGCAAGGAACGCGAGCGCCGCGGCGTGCTGGAGGAAAAATTCCCGACTTGTGCCCTGGCCGTGCTGGACTTCGACATCGAACGCTGGCGCGACATCCAGCCCGGCGAGGGTGCGCTGGTGGATTTCGTGAGGCCGAAGGACCTTTAGCGTCCGGGGACGCTAAAGGTCCTTCGACGGCGCAGCGCCGCGAGCGACAGCGTTATAGCGGCGCGAGCCTGAGAGAAGGATTTGTAGGCACCAATGTCATCCCCGGCCGAGCGGCGGCGATAGCCGCAGCGAGGGATCCAGGCCCATCCACACGGTCGGTGCTTGTTGCGACGCCTGGATTCCCTTCCCTCGTGACGACGCAACGGGCCGTCACTCGGCCGGGAATGACAAGAAAAGGAATGGCGTCTACGTCGTCAGCTTGCGGCGACTGACAGCCAGCTGTTTCCAGCCGAACGCGACTTCGCTGACTTGCTGGCCGCCCATCATGACCTGGCGGCTGCCGCTGCGCACCCCGCCCATCGCTTCATAGAAGAAGCAGGCATTGTTCTGGGCGTGACTCCAGATCAGGCAGGATTGGAAGGCGCGTGCTTTCAGCGCCGCGAAGGCGCCATGCAGCAGCGAGCGGCCCACGCCCTGGCCTTGAAAGCCGGGCGCGACATAGAGCGTATAGACCTCGCCGTCGAAGCCCAGGCCCCGGTCGCGCGCCGCACCGAATCCGGCCAGGCCGATGGCGCCGTGGCGGGCATCCTCGGCCACCAGCACGGCGCTTTTCTTGATGGCGCGCTCGATGCGGGCGGTGTGGACACCGACCGACATGCCCGATAGCAAGGTGTGGGGAAGGATGGCGGCGTAAGTGTCCTGCCAGGCCTCGACATAGACGCGCGCAAGCGGTGCGGCATCCGCAGGCCGCGCCAGTCTCAGACTCAGCGCGAGATCACTCATGACATGAGCGTGACGCAATGGGCGGGGGGCGGCAAGGATTAAATCTTTCCTCACAGGCATTGACCTGCGTTGCGGGCACCGACCCGCCTCCCCTGTGCGCGCGTTAGCGCGCTGGCAGGGGAGGTGGTCGTAGCTGGCTCTCGAGCCAGCGAAGACCGGAGGGGTCAATCGATGCGCAGAACCGGAATGCCATTTTATCGGAAGTCCGCCCGTGTTCCGCGCGCTAAGAGGTGCGCGGGGGAGTCATGCTGTTCGCGCGTGCGATGTCTGCGGCGATTTTCCTGGCATCCGCCGGGGCGGCCGCCGCGCAACAAAATGACAGCGAAGCGGCGATCCGGTCCCAATGGTTCACCGGCACCCTGTTGTCGCCGTCGCCCGGCGTGCCGCGCCAGGGCGTTTTGGGGGTCGAGCCTTATCTGATCGACAAGCGGGGCATCGGCGTGTTCGACGCCAATGGCATTCTGCATTCCGGGCCGGTCGGCGTCGAACAGCTGCGTTCCTATACCTCGGTCAATTACGGCTTCACCGACGCTCTTTCGGTTCAGGTGATCCCGGCCATCGCCCATGTCTCTCATGACGGGGATACCCAGACGGGCCTGGCCGATTTTCCGATCAAGATCCATTACCGACCCATCGCGGGGGCGCTGGATTTCTGGCATCCCTCGCTCACCACAACTTTCGGCATCACATTCCCCACGGGCAAGTTCGAGCATCTGCGCCATGCCGCCGATGGCTTCGGCACCGGCGCCTTCATGGCGATGGAGGAGTTGGAGCTGCAGCAGCGTTTCACCACCTGGCTGCATCCGCACCGGTTGCGCGCATGGGCACGGGTGTCCCAGCCGCTGAACACCGTCGATCTGCACGGCATCAGTTCTTATGGCACGCCGCAGGATTTCCTGGGCACGGCGGTGCCGGGTTCCTCGGCGGAGCTGGGCATCGGCGACGAAGTGGGGCTCGACCAGCAATGGGCGCTGGCGTTGGACCTGGTGCAGGATTTCGCCAAGGGCCCGCATGTGCGTTCCTCCGGCATGACGAGCCCGATGGCGGACATCGAAGGCTCGGTCTTCTGGGTGGCGCCGGGGATCGAATATAACCCCACCGGCCATATCGGCATCATCGCGGGCGTGGAAATCTCCATGGCCGGCCGCAATTCGCCGTCCCAGGTGATCCCGCAAATCGCGGTGAATATGTTCTTTGAGTGAGAGGAGCGTTTCGCCGCAGGCGAACGCAATGGTCCTGTGGACCATTGCGAGCGACGAGCGCCGCGAGCTTAGGCGAGCGGCCGGGCAACAACCTCATTGTCATCCCCGGCGAGCGCTGCATCGAAGATGCGGCGCGAGGGAAGGGATCCAGGTATTCTTTACAAGCGCCTGGATCCCCTTCCCTCGCACACGCTATCGCGCGTGCTCGCCGGAGATGACAATTAAACTTCAACCGACAACGGGAGGGTCTTGGATTCTTGCAAAGAACTTCGCGTTCTGTTCGCCGCCCTGGCTGTAGTGCTTCGCCGTGTCGAAATTGGCAATCTGCTTGAAATTGTCCGCCACATCGTCGGCGCTGGCCTTGTGGCCCAGATTGACGCCATCGGTTTCCACCAGCTGCGCCGCCGCGAAGACGCCGGCCGCGGCTGTCATGATCACGCCGGTGGGCGCTTCGTCTGACGCCAGGAAGACCACGGCGGGGGTGACGAATTCGGGCTTGAGCATTTCCAGCACCGCCGGCGGCATCAGGTTTTCCGTCATGCGGGTGGCGGCGACGGGGCAGATGGCGTTGACTTTGATATTGTCCTTGTCGCCTTCCAGCTTCAGCGAATTCATGAAGCCCACCAGGGACATTTTCGCCGCGCCGTAATTGGTCTGGCCGAAATTTCCGTAAAGGCCGGTGGAGGACGTCGTCACCACGATGCGCCCATATTTCTGCGCCTTCATGATCGGCCAGATCGCGTGGGCGGGCTTTACCGTGCCCATCAGGTGCACGTTCATCACCGCTTCGAAATCGCGCATCTCCATCTTGGAAAAGCTTTTGTCGCGCAGGATGCCGGCATTGGCGATCAGGACATCGATGCGGCCCCATGTGTCCATGGTCTGCTTGACCAGATGGGCCACGCCCGCATCGTCGGTGACGGAGGCGCCATTGGCGATGGCTTCGCCGCCCGCGTCCTTGATTTCCTTCACCACCGCTTCGGCGGCGGCGGAATTGCCGCCGGTGCCATCCAGCGCCCCGCCCAGATCGTTGATCACGACTTTCGCGCCGCGCCGGGCAAATTCCAGCACATGCGCCCGCCCCAACCCGCCGCCCGCGCCGGTGATGATGACGACCTTGTCCTTGTAGGAAATCGGGATATGGGGCATGGGACATTCTCCGGGGAAATCGCGTTACGATGCCGCCTCCCCGCGAGGGCGGTCAAGGCATGGGAGGATGGATGAAAATGCGGGTTTGGCTGTTCGCGGGCTTGCTGTCGGCTTTGATTGTGCCGTCGGCCCA
>Ga0068855_100011416_pt1 | contig 10730 bp, 11 predicted proteins | sample KBSCornC52_FD_66592 | JGI IMG/M metagenome (GOLD analysis project Ga0068855, IMG submission 66592) | Corn rhizosphere microbial communities from Kellogg Biological Station, Michigan, USA - KBS Corn C5-2 | ecosystem: Host-associated > Plants > Roots > Rhizosphere > Soil ... | reverse complement strand
CCGACCGGTGGAGCACGATGGCCGAGCTGGACTCGGCGCTGCGCAAGGCGATCGGGGCGCCGGCGCGCGGATTCGTGTCGGGCCCGCCGACCATCGCCGCGCCGCTGGTGCCGCCCGGCGCGACGGTGGCGCGTCCACCCACCACGCTGGGCGCCGCGGCCGGTGAGGTGACGCCGCCCACCGGCATCCCGGGGACCCGCGCGCGGTCGCCCTGGTGGCGGCGCCCACCGCTGGTCCTGGCGGCCGGGCTGGCCGCGGCGGCCGTGGCCGTGCCGCTGGCGCTGACCCACCGGATGCCGAGCGCCGCCACGCCGGCTGCGGCGACCGCCGCGCTGCCCGCGCTGCCCGCGGCCACGCCGGCTGCGGCGACCGCCGCGCTGCCCGCGCCGGCGCCGGCGATGGCGCCGGTGGTGGCGCGACCGCCGGTGGAGAGGCGGCCGCCGCCGGTCGAGGCGCCGCCCGCGCCCGGCGAAGCGCCCCCGCCGCCCGTGGCGGAGGCGAGCGCGCCGGCTCACCACAAGCCCAGCCCGCGCAAGCGCGAGGCGCCGCACGCGTCGAAGAAGGCTCTGGCCGCGCCGGCGCCGGGTCCCGGGCCGGTGGCGCTGCCCGCCGCGCCGCCGCCCGCGCGCCCGAAACCGGCGGCGGAGAAATGGTGATCCCATGAACGCGCGTCGTGTGACGGCCGGCTGCCTGCTCGCGCTGGTCCTGCTTCTCGCCCCGCCGGCGCGCGCGCAGCAAGGGGACGCGCGCGAGGTGGAGGCCAAGAAGGCCTGCCTGGGCGGGCACCCGGATCGCGGGATCGAGCTCCTGGCGGACCTCTACGCCGAGACCAACGACCCGACGTACATCTACAACCAGGGCCGTTGCTTCGAGCAGAACGGGCGCAACGCCGACGCGGTCATCCGCTTCCGCGAATACCTGCGCAAGGCGACCAGCATCGCCCCGGATGAGCGCGCGCAGGTGCAGGCGCGCATCGACGTGCTCGACGCGCCGGCGGCTCCGCCGGCGCCCGTTCAGCCGGTTGCGCCGCCGGCGCCCGTGCTGGTGCGCGCGCCCGACCAGGCCGAGCGCGAATCGCACGCGCGTCACCTGCGCATCGGCGCCCTCACCGCGGCGGCGGTGGGCGTGGCCGCCGTGGCGGTGGGCGTGGTCGAGGGGTTGCGGGCGCGGTCGCTCTCGCAGGAGGTCACCAGCGACGCGAACCGGGGGGTCTACTCGCAGAGCAAGTTCGACAGCGGCGCGCGCGCGCAAACCATCGAGGTGATCGGGTTCAGCGTGGGCGGTGCGGCGCTGGTCGCCGCCGGCGTCCTTTACGGCCTGTCGCGCGGCCACGACGAGCCTCCCCCGATCTCCGCCCTGATCGATCGAACCGGGGCCGGCGCCCTCTGGCGGGTGACGTTCTGATGGCGGGCGTGACGGCGCGTCGCGCGCGGGTCGGGGCGGCGCTGGCGGCCCTGCTGGCGCTGGGCGCCTCCGGCTGTTTCGACCCGACCTTCCCGAACGGCAAGATCGCCTGCGCCACGGCGCGCGACTGCCCGAGCGGCCTCGTCTGCTGGAACAACTTGTGTGATCACCCTGGCGCCGACGGCGCCGTCTCCGACGCGCCGGGCGGCCCGGGGGGGACGGTCGGGGCAGGCGGGCATGGCGGTGCCGCCGGCGCCGGTGGTGTGTCATCCGGAGGTCACGCGGGGGCGGCGGCCGCCGGTGGCGCGGCAGGCCGCCCGGCGGCCAGTGGCGGCGCATCCGGCGGCGGCGGCGTGGCTGGCGCGGCGGGCATGCCTTCGATGGGCGGCGCCGGCGGAAGCTGCCCGGCGGCCTGCACGCTGGGCGCCGCGCGCTGCGGAACGGGTGGGCTCGAGACCTGCGTGAGCGTCGGCGGGTGCCCCACCTGGGGGACGGCGGTGGCCTGCTCGGGGCGCAAGACCTGTCAGGGCTCGTCGCCCGGCGCCGCCTGTGTCTGCCCCGCGCCGCCCGCCGGCTGCACGGCGGCCGGAACCGCCTGCGTGGCCGGGGCGCTCGTCACCTGCGCGGTCGACGCGGACGGCTGCGTCGTCCAGACGGGCAGCACCACCTGCGCATCGAGCGAGCCGTGCGGGGGCGCCTTCCCGAACGCCGCCTGCACCTGTCCGGCCGCGCCCGCGGTGTGCAACGGCAAGGCCGGGACGTATTGCGACGCCGCCGCCGCCAACGTGGTCACCTGCGCGCTGGACGCCGCGCAGTGCCTGGTGATCACCGGCAGCACCGCCTGCGGGCACGGCTGCACGGGCACAGCGGGCGCCGCCAGCTGCGGCGCATGCCCGGCGCCGCCGGCCGAGTGCACGGCGGCGGGCCTGCTCTGCACGGCCGGCGGACAGCTCGAGACCTGCGCGCTGGACACCAACGGCTGCTTGACCAAGACGGCCCTCAAGAGCTGCGACGCGCCCACCACCTGCGGCGGCAGCTTTCCAGGCGCGTCCTGCGCCTGCCCGCCGGTCCCGGCCGTGTGCGCCGCCGGCGCCGGGACCAGCTGCGCCTCGGACGGCGCGACGGTCGTGACCTGCGCGACCGTATCGGGCTGCCTGGTTCAGACGGCCACCAAGACCTGCGGGGCGCCGCAGGTCTGCAGCGGAAACGCCACCGCCGCCGGGTGCGCCTGCCCGGCGGTCGCCGCCTGCCAGGCCGGCGCCGGAGCCTACTGCGACGGCAGCGGCAACCTCGTCACCTGCGCGACCGCCAGCGGCTGCCTGGCCGCCGCCACCAGCAGTTGCAGCGGCGGGCAGGCCTGTTCGGGCAGCTTCCCGTCGGCGGGGTGCAGCTGCCCGGCCCCGACGGGCGGGTGCGGCGCGTCGCCCGGGACCACCTGTGCCGGCGACACCTCCGTCCGCACCTGCACGATGACCGCCGCCGGCTGCATCCAGGGGCAGACCACCAGCTGCGGCAGCGGACAGTACTGCTGGACGTCGACCGCCAAGTGCGCGGCGGCGACGCCGGTCGGTTACGCGAGCGACCTCGGCTCGACCGCCAAGCTCGCCTCCGGCTATCTGTCGGGCGAGCCGGTCACGATCGGCAGCGCCTTCACGCTGCGGGGGTTCGGCCTGATCGCGAACGCCGCCTCGGCGGGCGTCAGCATGGGTCTTTACACCGACCTCAACGGCCTGCCCAGCAAGCTGGTCGCCAAGGCCGAATCCCAGTCGGTGATTCTCGCGGCGCCGAACAAGAACGAGTACGCTGCCAGCCCGGCGTCGGCCGGCGGTTCTCTGAGCTTGCCCGCCGGCACGTACTGGATCATGGCGGGATACGAGATGGACACGACGGTTCGAGCCGGCGCCACCGGCGGCACCACGCTGACCTACGCCCTGGTAGCGGGGACCTGGTCACCGCTGCCGGCCACCCTGACCGGGGTCGGGACGCTCACCCGCACGCCGGTCAACTCTTACGTGCTGATCACCCAATAGGGAGGAGCGGATGTCGGAAGAATCGCGGTCGTGCAGGACCCGCAGCCGGTGGGGTTTGGCCTGGGCGCTGGCGCTGGTGGGCATCACCGCGGCGGCGCGGCCGGCGCAGGCGGTTCCGACCTGCTTTCCGCCGGCCACCGGCGTTCCCGGTCAGCCCGGGCTGCCCGACTGGTGGTCGGGGGGCGCCGGCTTCGACGACCCCCGCTGGGTCGGCTCTTACGGGTTCAGCCACGGCACCGTCGACTTCAACGCCCTGCTGGAGACGACCGGCAGCACGACCTACCTGGTCCTGCGCTGGGAGGTCCAGGCCGATCCCGGCGCCGCCCTGGCGGGCGATCAGCTGTTCGTCGGGTTCGACAACACCACCACCAACGCCGGGACCATCCTGCAGCTCACGCGCGACGCGACCACCAGCACGGCCAGCGGCACCGTCGGGCCGGGCGTCATGACCGCCACCGCCTTCGGGCGCTCGGGCGGCGCTTCATTCTGGAGCAACGCCACCTTCCCGGCGGGCATCCGGACCGACGCGCGCCTGGACACGACCTGCGACGGCAGCACGGTGCCGCCGGTCTGCGATCGCTGGGCCATCCGCCTGCGCGTCCCCACCACCGCCGCCGCGGGCGGCATCGATCTCGGGACGTCGTTCAAGATGTGGTACGAGCTGGACGTCCAGCACGGCGACACCAGCACGACCGACGTCGCCAAGTGGCCGATCGGCGCCGCCACCGTCGATCTGACCGCCATCCCGCCGGCCTTCCCCGATCCCGCCGGCAGCGTGTCGCCGCCGTCGGTCGCCTGGACGGACGTCACCACCGGCGGTGGAACCTGCGCGGCGGGCGTCGACCTGCAGCACGCCGACATCTCCGTCGCCAACGCCATCGGCGCCGGCACGCAGATCGACGTGAACAGCACCAACACCTTCCACGTCAAGCCGCTCAACAACACGACCACCGTGTTCGATCCCAATTCGATCAAGGCGCGGTTGCGGATCGCCGATTGGGGGTCGGCGGTGGGCGACTCGCCGCAGTGGCTGGTCCCCGATCCGACCTGCCAGGCCGCCACCGGCAGTGGTCCGGCCGGCTCGATCCACGCCGCCGGCCGGTTCGATCTCACCTGCACCTGGACGCTGACCGCGGCGCAGAAGTGCGACTACCGCCCCGATTTGTTCCCGGGTTGCACGCCGGACGCGCTTGGGACGCGCGATTCGCACCAGTGCATCCTGGCCGAGCTGTCGTCGTCGGGCGCGCCGGTGGCGTTCTCCAGCTCGAGCAGCTGGAACAACTTCAACTTCGACCACTCGTCCAAGCTGGAGCGCAACGCCCGCATCGACATCGGCACGCTGGGACCGCGCGACGTGTATCTCTACGTCCGGACCCTCAACATGCCGTCGCTGGTGCCGCCCCAGGGGCAGGGCGACGGGCCGCGCCTGCCGCCCGCGCTGCAAGAGCGGGCGCGCGAGGTGGGCGCGATCGTCCCCGGCCGCGTCACCGAGAAGCAGGCGCAGCAGCTGGCCGCGCTGGTGGCCGCCGGGCGCCTCAGCTACGAGGACGTCGCGCAGATCATGCCGACCTACAGCGTGGCGGTCTGGCACGACAGCGGAACCACGGTGCACACAAAGAGCGGTCCCGCCAAGCTGCTGGTGCCGCAGCCGTCGTTCACGCTGTTCGTCTCGCACGACGGGCCGCTGGTCGGGTGGAAGCACGCGCTGGGCGGCGGACCGGGCGTCACGGTGACCGAGGTGGCGCACGACTTCTATCGCGTGGCCGTCGGCGCGCAGGGCCACGTCGACGTGGTCACGTCCGTTCAGGCGATCGAGCACGGGCCGAAGCCGCCCTGGGTGATGTGGCTGCTCGCGCTGGTGTTCCTCGCGCTGGTCGCCGTCATCCTGCGGGTGGTCCGCGGTCACTGAGCCGTCGCTCGGCGGCCAGCATCTTTTCCGGGCGCTGCGCCGGCGCGACGCGCCCGGACGAGCTGTGTGTGGCTGAACCACTTCCGGGGAGAACCCTCATGCTTAGCTTTTCTCGTACGGCAAGTCCGAGGAGGGAATCATGAAGAAGATCCAAGGTGTGGTGGTGGCCGCGTTGTTGGCGATCTGGACGTTCCCGGCGATCGGCCAGGCGAAGACGTTGGCGAACGAGACGGCGAAGCTGCCGGCGGTGGTGACGTCGACCAGCGCGCCGGTTGCGGCTGAGACGACCGCGCCGAGCACGCAGCCGACCGAGGCCACGCAGCTCGCGCAGCGTGAACATCAGGCAGCGAATCTGCAGGACTACAAGGGCGGCGCGGCCGTCGTCTACGTCGGCAGCGGCGTGCTGCTGGTGGTGGTGATCGTCCTGCTGATCCTGCTCATCTGAGCAATGAGGCGAAGGTGCCGCGCGCCTTGGCTGGCCGCGCTCGCTCTGGCGGCGTCGGCTTGCTACGCGGGGGAGGCGCACGACGTCTCCCCCCGGCGCGCGGCAGCTTTGCAAGCTGACCCGGCCTGGACGTTCGTCAAAGACGTTCCGTTCGTTCCCCAACGGGCCGACACGGATTGCGGCCCGGCCGCCCTGGCGATGGTGCTGGCGCACTTTGGTGTGAAGACCTCGCTGGAGCAGGTGGTGGCCCTGGACCCGCCCGACCAAGTGGGCGTTCGCGCGGGGGCGCTGCGCGACGTGGCGCGCGCCAAGGGTTTTCAAGCTTTCATCGTCGAGGGGACGTTCAACGACCTCGTCGATCAACTGGCACGGAACCGCCCGGTGCTGGTGGGTCTGGCCAAGCCGATCACCGGCGGGCGCGCGCTGGCGCACTACGAGGTGGTGGTCGGCATCGACAAGCGCGACAAGCGGATCATCACGCTCGACCCGGGGCGCGGCCTGCGCGAGAACACGCTGGAAGGCTTCGGGCGCGAGTGGGTGCCGACCGGCCGGGTGACGCTGATCGTCTTCCCCAGCGAGCCGGCCGCCGCGACGCCGTCCTAGGTCGTCCTTCGGCCGGGGGGCGGCGACAGGTCGCCCGGGGGCCGCAGCGGATCATCGGCCTGCGGCCATCGCGTGGTCTCGTGCCGTTCTTGCCAGTCCAGCCGTCGGGCCGCGCGCTCGTCGTTCTCCTTGGGGCTGAGGATGCGCGGCTCTTCCTGGGCGTCTTCCGGTAAATCCTTGGTCTTGTCCATGTGCAGAAGGTGGCCATCAGGTCGGCGCCTCAAAGCGCGGCCGGAGCTTTCGCGGCGCGCTCCAGCTGGGGTATAGGAGACCGCATGTCCGTGGAACGAACGACTCTGCCCGCCAAGGCCGCGCTGGACCGGCTGAAGGCTGGGAACGCCCGCTACGTCCAGAACGTCCGCAGCATCGACTCGATGCTGAGCCACAGCCGCCGGGAGGTGCTGCTGCAACCGCAGACCCCCTTTGCCATCGTGCTCGGCTGCTCCGATTCGCGCGCCCCCGCCGAGATCGTCTTCGATCAGGGGCTGGGCGACCTGTTCGTCATCCGGGTGGCCGGCAACATCGTGGCCCCGTCGCAGGTCGGCAGCGTCGAGTTCGCCGCCGAGCGCTTCGGCACGCCGCTGGTCGTCGTGATGGGACACACCAGCTGCGGCGCCATCCAGGCGACGCTGGAGGCCATCGGCCAGTCCGAGAAGCCGGCGCCCGCCTTGCGCAACCTGATGTCCATCGTGAACCGGGTCCGCCCCGCCATCGAGGGGCTGATGGCGACCGAGCTGGCGCGCGACCCGGTGCGGCTGGCCCGCGAGGCCATGCGCGCCAACGTCCGCGCGGCGGTGAGCCACCTCCGCCACGGCTCCGAGATCCTCGAGCGCCTGGCCGAGCAGGGCGGGCTGGCCGTCGTCGGCTGCGAGCTCGACCTGGCGACCGGCGAGGTGCACTTCTTCGACGACCTCTAGCCGCTCGTCTAGTGGTGGTACGGCTCGCCGCGGATGATGGTGAGCGCGCGGTAAAGCTGCTCGCACAGCAGGAGGCGCGCCAGCCGGTGGGGGAGGGTCAGCGCCGAGAGCGAGAGCCGCAGGGCCGCCCGGGACGACAGGGCGGCCGGGATGCCGTGCGCGCCGCCGATGACGAAGGTCAGCGTGCGCGTCCCGCGGGTCATGCGCCGCTCGATCTGGCGCGCCAGCTCCTCGGTCGACCAGGTCAGCCCGTCGACCTCGAGCGCGATGGTCTCGCCCTCGGCCGGCCAGCGGCGCGCCAGCGCCTGGTCGTCCTCGACCTCCACGATCTCCAGCGGCAGGTGGTGCCGGGCGCGCGCGACGTAGTCGTCGACCAGCGCGGTCAGGTGGCGGTCGCGCAGCTTGCCGACCGCCAGGACGACCAGCTTCACCCGGTCAGAGCGCGCCGTAAAGCGCGTCGGACTGGGCCAGCGACGCCTCGGGCGGCACGTCCAGCTTCACGCGCGGCGCCTCGATCCACAGGCTCTCGAGGTCGTAGAACTCGCGCACCGGGTGATAGAAGACGTGGATGACGAAGGCGCCGAAATCCAGCAGCGTCCAGCGGCCGTTGCCGGAGCCTTCGCGCCCCAGCGCGTAGATGCCGCGCGCCTTCATGGCCTGCGAGATGCTCTCGGCGATGGCGTCCACCTGCCGGTCGCTGCGCCCGCTCACCAGGCCGATGAAGTCGGTGTAGCTGCCCATCCCGGACACGTCGATCAGCACGGGCTCCAGCGCCCGCTTGTCCAGCGCCGCGTCCATCGCGGCCACCGCCAGCTCGCGCGTGGCGGCCAGGTCGCCCGCGTTCCGGGAGGGCTTGGGCGCCTCGGCCTGGGCGCGCGCCTTCACCTTCGCCTTGCCGCCCGACTTGTTGCCGCTCGACTTGCTGGCCCCGCGAACCGGGATCCGGGCCGGCGCCTGGCGGCTCCCCGCGCCGCGCTTCTTCTCAGCCCTGGCCTTCTTGACCTTCGCCCCGGTCGAGCGCTGCGTTTTCTTCACCTAGTCCGAATGTAGCAAAGGGCCGGTGCGCCCGCCAGATGGCCCTGTCACGGTTGGGGCGGCGTGGTGGGGACCGCGCGGGCGGCTTCCACCGCCTCGCGAAGCCGCCGCTCGAAGGTCGAGACCAGCCGGGCCACGTAGCTCTGTCCGACCCGGCCCAGGCGGTCTTCCACGGCCGCCGAGGCCCGGTCCAGCCAGCGCGCCTCTTCCCCGGCCTCCGCGTCGGACAGGTCGCCGGGGTCGGCGCTGCGCCCGCCCGTTTCGGACCAGCGCTTGGCGGCCCGTTCGACGCGGCCGCTCATCCAGCTGGGCGCCTCCAGCGCGGACCGGGCCAGCACCCGCCCGCCCTCCTGGAAGGCGCCGATGAGGGCGGCCCGCTCGGACTCGGCCAGCGACCCGAAGATGGCGACGCGCAGCAGCGCGGCCTGGTTGCGATCGATCTCGCCCCCCACGTGCAGCTTGCAGCAGTAGTGGTCGAACAGCGTGCCCAGCTGGAACGTCGTGGCCATGTCCTCGGCCCGGCGGCCGATGGCCAGCAGCGCGAAGAACTTCCGCCAGGCCAGCTTGAGGGCCAGCAGCGTGGCCGCGGTCAGCGTGGCGTTGCGGACCGCCGTCCCCTCGCGCGGGTCACCCAGCAGCTCCGCCGAGGAGTGGGCGATGTCGACCTGCCGCCGCTCCGCCAGCTTGGTGAGCATTCCCGCTTTGACCCGGCCGGCGAAGTAATCGTCCAGCACCGGAATCGGGATCGCGCCCCCCACCGCCGTCGCCAGCAGCGCGCGGCGGACGATGAGCCGCCGGTTCTCGCGCAGGTGATCGGTGGACGGCTCGGGCACGCCGGACGTGACCAGCTCGGGCGCCCCCGTCCCGCGTACCTGCCCGTTCGGGCCCCCCTCGTCGTTCGCGGCGCTCATGGATGGTGCTCCTTCGCTGCGGGCGGGTGGTGGCCGCCGGTCTCGGCCAGGCCGCGCAGCAGCTCCTTGGCCTCGGGCACGGTGCGCTGGCGCAGGACCAGCTCTTCGGCGGCGGGGCGCTCGATGGGCGGGGTCGATGCCACGTCGGACAGCGTCGTGTGGACCTCGATCCGGCCCTGCTCGTCACCGGCTTCGCCCTTGGCCTGGAACGCCACCGTCAGGTCGATGGCCATCAGCGCGCCCGTCGCGTCGTCGACCACCGCCCGGCCCGTCGCCGACGTGACCTCCGCGCCGGCCCGCCAGGCGCGCAGCCCGTAGAGGTGCGCGGGCGGAGGCGCCGACTTGCTCTGCTTGGTCTTGCCGGCGGCCATCGTGAGGACGTAGCGGATCGCGCGCGCGCCGCCGACCAGCTCTTCGGGGCCGGCCACGGCCTGGATGCGCGCGCCGCCCATCTCGTAGGCCGCCGACGGGCCACCCAGCGCCTCCTGCAGGAGGCGCGTCGGCTCTGGCTCTTCCGCGACCCGGCGAATCATCTTCCCATAGCGTAGCGCAACGGACAGCTCGCGCCCGTAGAGGACGACGTCGCGTCCCCCGTCGTGGTCATTCTCTTCGTGAACCTTGAAGTTGCCGGTCCGGTCGAGCCACGCGTCGGTGGTGGTCGTGACCTCGACCGGCGCGGCACCGGGGCGGCCGGCCGACATCTTCAGGGCCGCGTGGTAGTGGGCGCCTCCCAGCCGCCGCAGGGCGGCCGCCAGCACGTCGGGCTTCACGGCCTGGTCGGGCGTGACCCGGTGCGAGCCCGCGCCCTCGGGCGCCGGCCCCTGGCAGGCCGCGACGAGCAGCCCCAGGGCGGCCGCCCACCCAGGAACCCTCCCGGGGCTCCGGCCCGATCGATAATTTCCCTTCAAGGCGCCGCGAACCTTAGCATCGAGCCGCATGGATGATACCGCCGCGCTCCTGTCGTCGCCCCTCGCGATGGCGCTGGCCGCGGTGTTCGGGGCCATCTGGGGCAGCTTCTGCAACGTCGTCATCGCCCGGGTGCCGCGCCGCGAGTCGGTGGTCCGGCCCGGATCGCGCTGCCTGGCCTGCGGGACCCCCATCCGCGCGGCAGACAACCTGCCCGTCCTCTCGTACCTGATCCTGCGCGGGCGGTGCCGCAGCTGCCGGGCCCGGATCTCGCCGCGCTACCCGCTGGTCGAGCTGCTGGCGGCGGCGCTGGCGGCCGCGGTCTGGTGGCGGTTCGTGGCCTCCGATCCCGGGGAGGCGGTGGGGGTCCGGCTGGCGCGGTTCGCCTGCTACTTCGCGTTCGCGGGGGTGTTGCTGGTGCTGTCGTTCATCGACCTCGACACCCAGTTGCTGCCCGACGTGATCACGCTGCCCTCGATCCCCATCCTGTACCTGGCGGCCTTCGCCGCGCACGGCCCTGGCTGGCTGGCGCGGCTGATCGGCGCGGCGGCCGCGTATCTGACGTTCCGT
>Ga0068855_100011413_pt1 | contig 10731 bp, 5 predicted proteins | sample KBSCornC52_FD_66592 | JGI IMG/M metagenome (GOLD analysis project Ga0068855, IMG submission 66592) | Corn rhizosphere microbial communities from Kellogg Biological Station, Michigan, USA - KBS Corn C5-2 | ecosystem: Host-associated > Plants > Roots > Rhizosphere > Soil ... | reverse complement strand
CTCGACGTCGTCCAGCGCCGCCGGGTCCAGCAGCGCGGCCAGCTCTTCCTGGCCCAGGAGCTCGCGCAGGAGCTGGCGGTCCAGCGTCAGCGCCTGGGCGCGCCGCTCGGCCAGCGGCGCGTCGCCTTCGTACATGTACGCGGCCACGTAGGCGAAGGCCAGCGCGCGCGCGAACGGCGAGGCCGAGCCGGTCTCGACCTCGACGACCCGCACCTCGCGCCGGCGGATCGCCTCCAGCAGCTCTTTCAGCGCCGGCAGGTCGAACACGTCCTGCAGGCACTCGCGCACCGTCTCCAGCACGATTGGAAAGCTGGGGTAGCGCAGCGCCGCCGCCATCAGGTTCTGCGCCTTGAGGCGCTGCGCCCACAGCGGCGAGCGCGCGTTGGGCCGGCGGCGCGGCAGCAGCAGCGCGCGCGCCGCGTTCTCGCGAAAGTGCGTGGCGAACAGCGCCGAGTGCGTGAGCTGCCCCAGCACCAGGTCCTCGATCTCCTCCGGCTCGGGAACCAGCGTCGCCAGCTCGGGCGGGTCGTCCAGCCCGGCGAACCGCAGCACGATGCCGTCGTCGCTCCAGATGGTCTGCACCTCGAACCCGGCCGCGGTGCCCAGGCGGGCCTCCAGCGCCAGCGCCCAGGGGGCGTGCACGCGCGCGCCGAACGGCGACAGGATGCAGATCCGGAAGTCGCCCAGCTCGTCGCGGAAGCGCTCGATGGTGATGTCGCGATCGGTGGGCAGCGTGCCGGTGGCCTCCCGCTGGTCGGCGACGTAGCGCCACAGGTTGCGCGCCGCCCGGCGCTCGAGCGGCGCCGTCTGCGTCAGCCAGGTCTCCGCCGCGCGCTGGCTCCGCTCGCCCAGCTCGCGCACGAACGCGCCCAGCGCGCGCCCCAGCTCCAGCGGGCGGCCCGGCCCCTCGCCGCGCCAGAAGGGCATCTTGCCGGGCTCGCCCGGCGCGGGCGTGACGATCACCCGGTCGCGCGTGATCTCCGCGATGCGCCAGCTGGTGGCGCCCAGCAGGAAGGTCTCGCCCACGCGCGACTCGTAGACCATCTCCTCGTCGAGCTCGCCGATGCGCGGCCCGTTCGGGCCCAGGTGCACGGCGTAAAGCCCGCGGTCGGCGATGGTGCCGCCGCTGAGGATCGAGATCAGGCGCGCGTCCCGCCGCGGCGTCAGCCGATCGGTGGCGCGGTCCCAGACCAGCCGCGGCCGCAGGTCCGCGAACTCGTCCGAGGGATAGCGGCCGGCCAGCATGTCCAGCACCGCCGCCAGCACGTCGCGCGACAGGGTGGCGTAGGGGTAGGCGCGCTTGACGACCGCCTCCAGCGCCGCGACGCTCAGGCCGGCCGCGTGCTCGCCGGTCGGCCGCCCGGCGCGATCCAGCCCGCCTTCGGGGACGCCGGCCACGATGGCGACGATCTGCTGCGCCAGCACGTCCAGCGCGTTGCGGGGGACGCGCGTCGGCTCGACGGCCCCCTCGGCCATCCGGCGGGCCACCACCGTCGCTTCCAGCAGGTCGGCGCGGTGCTTGGGGAAGATGCGCCCCACGCTGCGGGCCCCCACCTGGTGCCCGGCGCGCCCGATGCGCTGCAGGCCGCGCGCGACGCTGCCCGGCGATTCGATCTGCACGACCAGGTCGACGGCCGCCATGTCGATCCCCAGCTCCAGCGAGCTGGTCGCCACCAGGCCGCGCAGCGCGCCGGCCTTCAGCATCTCCTCGATCTCCTCGCGCTGCGCGCGCGCGACGCTGCCGTGGTGCGCCCGCACCAGCGGGGCTGGCTGATCGCGTTGACGGAGCTGGGCTTTGCCCAGCGGAGTCGTCGCGGGAGGTCCCAGGAACCCTCCCAGGGTTCCTGTCTGACCGGCCAGCTCGTTGATCCCCTGCGCCAGCCGCTCGCAGAGGCGCCGGCTGTTGGCGAACACGATGGTGCTCTTGTGGGCGCGGATCAGCTCGACCAGGCGCGGGTGGATGGCGGCCCAGATCCCGGTCGGGCCGCCCTTGTGACCCTCTTCGTGCTCGATCACGCGCTCGCTGCGCACCGCCTCCATCTCTTCGACCGGGACCTCGATGGTCAGCTCCAGCCGGGGCGGCTCGGAGGTGTCGACCAGCGTCACCGGCCGGTCCCCGCCCAGGAAGCGGCCGATCTCGTCCAGCGGCCGCTGCGTGGCGGACAGGCCGATGCGCTGCGGGTCGCGGGCGGTGATGGCGCCCAGCCGTTCCAGCGAGAGCGCCAGGTGCGCGCCCCGTTTGGTGGGCGCCAGCGCGTGGATCTCGTCGACGATCACCGTCTCGCACGCGCGCAGCGTCTCGCGCGCCGCCGAGCCGAGCATCAGGTACAGCGACTCCGGCGTGGTGATGAGGATGTCGGCCGGGTCGCGCAGCATCTCGCGCCGGTCGCGCGCGGGCGTGTCGCCGGTGCGGACCGCGATGCGGGGGGCGCGGAACGGCTGTCCCAGCGCCTCCGCCGCGCGGGCGATCCCCGCCAGCGGCGCGCGCAGGTTGCGCTCGATGTCGTAGGCCAGCGCCTTGAGGGGCGAGACGTAGACCACCCGGACCCCGCCCGGCGCGTCCGCCGGTTCGCGGCCCAGCCGATCGAGGCACCAGAGGAAGGCGGCCAGCGTTTTGCCGCTGCCGGTGGGCGCCAGCAGCAGGGCGTGGGCGCCTTGCGAGATCGCCTGCCAGCCGGCGGCCTGGACCGGGGTGGGGCGGGCGAAGGCCGCCTCGAACCAGCGCCGGGTGGCGGGCTGAAAAACCTGCAGGATGTCGGCGGTCGGGGCGATCCCCCAAGCCTGTCGCGGGGCGCCAACCGGCGCAATCCCTGCCGCGCGGGCCGTCAGACGGCGAGGGGCAGAACCTCGCCGCGGACGGCGCCCGCCGCGACGGCCAGGCGGCCCACGGCGACCGGCAGCTTGAACCGGCGCGGCCCGGCGCTGCCCGGGTTGAACCAGAGGACGCCGCCCCGGACGTCCTGGGCCGGCTTGTGCGAATGCCCGGCCACCACCGCCGCGAACCCGGCGGCGACGGGGTCCAGGTCCAGCTCGCCGGCGTCGTGGATGACGTAGATGAGGGCCCCGTCGGCCTCCACGACCGCCGTCTGCGGCAGCGCGTCGGCCCAGCGGCCGTGGTCGTTGTTGCCACGCACCGCGACCACCGGCGCCAGCTGGGACAGCGACGCCAGGATCTCGGGTCCGCCGATGTCGCCGGCGTGGATGATTCGATCCACGCCGCGCAGCTCGGCCACGGCCTCGGGCCGCAGCAGCCCGTGGGTGTCCGAAATGACGCCCAGGATCATGTCGCGATCATCCCCCGCGCGCGGCGGGGGCGCCCCGTGCTACCCGTCGGCCCGGCTGAAGATCGAGCGCTGGGCCCGATACAGGCGACGAATGCAGGCCGACGCGAAGAGCGCCAGGAGGCGGACGGCCACGTTGTCCATCTCGGGGCTTCATCGGCCGGTGTCCCGCCAGACCTGAGCACGAGCGTTCCGTCAGGTCCCTGACCCGGCCCGCGAGCCCAGCCGGCGCTGGATCTCGGTGATGATGTCGAACGGCTTGTCGACGATGCGGTCCTGGTGGCGGGCCACGAACTCGCTGGCGTCGGCCGAGAAGGCGCCGCCGGTCATCAGCACCAGCTTGGCGGCCTTGGCGGGCGCCTGGGTGGTCAGGGCGGTGGCCAGGCCCATGCCCGTCATCCCCGTCATCATGAGGTCGCAGAAGATGAGGTCGATCTCGTCGTCCGGCATCGCCAGCAGCCCCTCGAGGCCGGACCGGCCGTCGTGGAAGATCGTCACGCGGTAGCCGGCTTCGCGAAGCCGCAGCATGAAGGCGCGCGCCACCATGCGGTCGTCCTCGACCAGCACGATGTGCGCGCCGCCGGCCTCGGGGGCAGCGGCAGCCGCCGCCGCGTCCGGCGGGCGCGCCGCCGGCTGCGCCGCGGGAAGCACCACCCGGAACAGGGCCCCGGCGCCGGGCGCGTCGTGCACCTCGACGTCGCCCGAGAAGCCGCGCACCACGTTCCGGCAGACGAACAGGCCCAGCCCGGTTCCCACGCCGATGGCCTTGGTCGTATAGAACGGCTCGAAGATCCGTTCGCGGTCCTGCACCGGGACGCCCGGGCCCGAGTCGGAGACCTCGACGATCACGCGGGCGCCCTCGTTGCGGGTGGCCACCTTGACCTGGTTCTGGGCCGGCGCGCCCGCGGGGACCGCCTGGTAGGCGTTCACGATCAGGTTCAGCACCACCTGGGTCAGGCGGGCCTCGTTCCCGGTGACCGGGGAGGTGTCGGAGAGGTCCAGGACCAGGCGGGCCCGCGCCTCGACCTCCTTGGCGACCAGCTTCAGCACCGACTCGACGATGGCGCGCAGGTTCACCGCGGACAGCGTGCTCTCGTCGGCGCGGCTGAAGCTCTTGAGGTCGCGGGTGATGGAGGCGATGCGGGTGGTGCCGGCGCGGATGGGGGCCAGGTGCTCGCGCAGCCGCGCCAGCGACCCGCGGACCTCCGGCGCGACCGCCGCCGGCAACAGGGCCACCAGCCGCTCGAGCGCGTCTACCTCGCGGGTGGCCGCTTCGCTCTCGACCAGCACGTAGGTGAGCGGGTTGTTGATCTCGTGCGCGACCGAGGCGGCCAGCGTGCCCAGCGCCATCACCCGATCGTTCTGGATGGCGGTCTTCTGCAGCTTGCGCACCTGGGTGACGTCGTTTCCCATCCCCAGGAACCCGATCTGGTCGCCCGACGGCCCGTACACCGGTGAAAGCCAGGTCTCGAACACCACCTCGCCCACCTCGACCGTGTACCAGAGCGATTCGCCGGCGCCGGCGCGGCGCAGGTACCCGGGGATGGTGGGATGGCCGGCGTAGAGGTCGAACACGTTGCGGCCCACCAGCTCGCCGGCCTTGTAGCCCAGCGCTTCCAGCCCGGCGCCTTCCGACAGCGTGATGGTCCCCTGGTTGTCCGCCAGCCAGATGACGATGGGCGCATGGCTGCACACGAACTGCAGGCGCGATTCCACCATCCGCCGTTCCGCGTCGGCGGCCACCTCGCGCGTGATGTCGATGAAGGCGACGATGACGTGCGTCAGCGTGCCGGTGGCGTCGAACATCGGCGAGCCAAAGGCGCGGATGCTGACGTCCCGATCCGTCCGCCGGACCACCAGGTCCTCGACCACGGTGGGTCGGCTGGTGGCCAACACCCGGCCGAAGGGCAACCGGTCCACCGGGTAGGGGCGCCCCTGGCGATCCAGCAGCGCGTAGGCGATCGGGGCGTCGCCGACCGGGATCCCCGGCACGGCCTTGCGGCCCATGATCTCCTCGAAGGCGTGGTTCGCGTAGGCGACCGATCCGTCGGGCACCTTGCCGACCCACACGCCCACCGGAAGGTGGGCCAGTATCCACGCCAGATCGATCATGCGCGTCCGCTGCTCGTGCATCATCGCATGAGCGGCGGTTGGCCGGGCATCCGCGTCACGATAACCATCGCCGCCCGCGGCGGGGGCGCGGCCCCGCAAATCAGGATCAGTCCGTGCGGCCGACCCGCATGCCGCTGCCGAAGCTGGTGACCCAGACCTCGCCGTCGTCGTAGGGGTTGAAGAAGATGCGCAAGGGCTGGCGGAATGGGTAGCTGTCGACCAGCGTGAACGTCGGCTGGGCCTGGTGGAGGTCGGCCGTGAACCAGAGTCCGCGCGTCTCGGTCGAGTAATACGCGACGTCCGGGTGGCGGGGGTCGACGCTCAGCGACTCGACGTTGAACGGGCCCGCCAGGCGCGTCCAGCTGAGACCGCGGTCGGTCGTTCGGTAAAGGCCGCCGCTCTGCGTGTCGTCCTCGTGGTTGAACACGCCCGCGTACCAGGTGTTCTGGGCGGGGTCGGCCGGGTCGACGACGACGTCCTTGGTCCAGTACAGCATGTTCGGATCGCTGCGGTCGCTCCAGGTCGCGCCGCCGTCGGTGCTGAGGAACACGCCCGAGCTGGCGGTGAACGGGCCGCGCTGGCTGCGCGGCGCGCTGCCGGTCCGGTGGGCGCTGTAGCTGGCCAGCAGGCTGCCGTCGTCCAGCACCCACAGATTGAACGGGTGCCCGCTGGTCCGCGGCGGCGCGGCCAGCCGCACGGCCGGCGTCGCGGGCGCGTCCAGGTCCTTGCGGTAGATGCCGCCCAGCTGGCTGTGGACCACGCTGGCGTAGAGCAGGTTGGGGCGATGCGGGTCGAGGGCCAGGAAGACCACCGGGTGACCGACGTCCTCCAGCAGCTGGAAGTGCCGCCCGTCGTCGCTGGACACCAGGATCTGTCCGGTGGCGGTGTCGATCCGGTCGTCGGTCAGCGTGGTGCTCTGGTAGAGGTCGTGCCGGGTCGAGGTGCCGGCGTACAGGCGACCGGTGCGGGCGTCGCGGACGGCGTGGTAGGTGGTGTTCAGATCCAGGCCGGCGTCGCCGGGGCGAATCCAGGTGCGGCCGCCGTCGCTGCTCCATTCGCTGCGGATGTCCGTGACCGAGGTGAAGATGGTGCCGGGGTTGGCCCAGGTCATGTACCAGACGCTGGTGTTCTCGAGACCGTTGGTCTGCACGGGTTTGGCCAGCGGGGTCGGCTGGTCGGGCGGCGTCAGGAACTGCGGCTTGACGTAGGCGGCGCGCCACGCGCGTCCGCCGTCGGCGGTGACGTGCAGGGCGCCGTAGTCCGACATCGCCACCCGGCGCGCGTCATGAGGCGCGACCGCCAGGCCCAGCGCGTTCCCGGTCCAGTCCAGCCCCGCCCAGCCGCCGTCGCCCGCCCAGCCGGTGGCGATGTTCCGGTTGTGGTCGGTGAGCAGGCAGCGCTGCCAGGTCGCGCCGCCGTCGCTGGTCCGGAGCACGATGTCCATGTCGGTGTCCAGGTTGCCGCCGGCCGCGTAGGCCACGTTCACGTCGTCGAGCGCCGTCGCCACGAAGCTCAGGGCTTCATTGGCGGCCAGGCCGGTGTCCACGGCCTGCCAGGCGGCCTCGCCGTCGGCCAGGCGGTAGGTGTGCGCGTAGCTGCCGACGTCGCCGCCGGTCATCCCCGCGTAGGGGGCGCTGGAGGTGATCGCGTAGAAGCGCGTCGTCCGCCCCTGGTGCGCGCCCGCGAAGGCCATGATCCCCTCGCCGGCGGGGATGCCGCCGACCGGCGCCAGCGCGAAGCTGCGGCCGCCGTCCCGCGACACCAGCAGCCCGTCGCTGGTGCCGACGAAGATGTCGTGGCCGTGCCAGAAGGCACCGCCCATGACCAGCCCGTCATCGGCGGTGCTGGTGTAGACGGTGGTGAAGGTCGCGCCGGCGTCACCGGAGAAATGAACGTCGTTGTTGTCGACGGCGATGAGGCGCGTGACGCCGTCCGGATCCGCGGAGACGTAGTTGACGTTGACGCCGGCCAGCAGCTGGGTCCAGTGGCCGCCCCGGTCGACCGACTTGACCAGGATCGGATCGTCCTGCGCGTCGTTGGTCAGCGCGTACAGCAGCGACGGGTCGGCGGTGAACTGGGTGCTGGTGAAGCTGTCACCCTGGACGACGGTGAACGGGATGGTCTCCCAGCTGATCCCGAAGTCCGACGAGTGATAGAGGTCGGTCATGTCGGTCCCGACGTAGATCTCGTCGGGGTCGAGCGGGCTGATGGTCGGCCCGAACAGGGCGCCACCGGCCCCGATGCCGCGCGGCTGGAACCGCCGCGGCGGCCGGACCGCCCGCTGCGGGGCCGCGACGTCGTGGGAGAGGCTGGCCGGCAGCGCGCCGTCCAGCGCGATCGGCGCCCGCGCGCCGCAACCGGCCCAACACAGCAACGAAACCAGCACCACCTTCTTCGACATGTCACCCTCCGGGCCGGGAGAGTGGCGCCTGCGTCGAGGCGCGTCAATTTTCCGAGGCGGCTGAACGCAGCGCCCGGGGCGAGCCCGGGCGCTGGTGATGGGTTACTTGCCGACGAACGTGGTGACGGTGGTGGCGGCGAGCGAGGCCATGAAGCTGCCGCCGCTGACCGCCACGGCCGTCTTGGCCGCCAGGTTGTCGGTCGAGGAGGTCACGTTGGGCGTCATCATCGCCGGCGCGGTGCCGCCCGCGATCGAGATCGGCACCGTGACCGCCGAGCTGTTCTTGTTGATGGCCACCACGACGACCGTCCCGTCCGAGCCGGTGTACGCCGACAGGAGCACGCCCGCGGGAACGGTGCCCGTGATGTCCACGCGCTTGTACCCCGGCCGCACGAACTTGCTGTAGTTGCCGAAGGTGTAGTGGCGCTTGGTGTCCGTGCCGCTCTTCAGCAGCAGCCCCTCGTTGTCGTCCGTGTTGTAGGCCTGCCACCACCACCACAGCCAGGCCGACGCCTGGCCGTCGACCAGCGCCGAGTGGATCCAGCCGGCGACGGCGACGCCGTTGTTGATGTCGCTGCTGGGTCCCTGCTCCGGCCACCACTTCACGCCGGACATCTCCGTCTGCCAGACCTCGTGGTCGGGCTTGCCGCCGTTGACGTCGGCCGGCCAGGGCATCGCCACCTGCGAGTCGTACTCGTGCACGCCCAGGATGTCGAACGCCGCCCAGGCCGCCGTGTCCTTGGCCAGGAAGTGGCCGTAGTCGTAACCGCCCCCCGTGCTGCACGTGCTGGCGCAGCTGGTGGTGTTCTTGTCCGGGAAGCACCCGCACTTGAGCGGGTCCGAGCTCTCCTTGCCCGCCGCGTCCGGTCCGGCCGACACGTTCGACCAGGTGTGGAGCCACTCCGAAGCTTCCGGCGCGATGACCTTGACGTTCTTGGCCTTGAGGGCCGCGCCGGCCACCTTGACCCAGGCCACCAGCTCATTGGCGGTGAACAGCGTGGTCGGGTAGTCGCCGTTGCACGGGTCGCTGTTGCCGCACGACGCGAAGTCCGGTTCGTTGCCGATCGACATCGCGTAGAAGCCGTTGCTGCTGGCGAAGTTGGCGATGGTGTTCGCCCACGACGTGTAGCAGCTGCTCATGACGTGGCCGCCGTCGTTCACGTTGTTGTTGGTCTTGCAGTTGGCCGGCGGGCTCCAGACCGAGCCGATCAGCTTGGCGCTGCTGCCGGCGCCGCTCTTGAGCGCGCTGATGTTCTTGGACTCGAAGCTGTTGTAGAAGCTGCCGCTGTCGCTCATCCCGGTGCGCAGGATGCTCAGGCCCAGGCCGGTGCCGCTGGTCGAGAACAGCTGGCTGGCCACGCTGGTCAGGTCCTGCCCCCAGTTGTCGTTGATGCCGAACCCCTGGATGGTCTGTTCGGTCTGGGCGAGCTGCACGGTCACGGCGCCGCCGGAGCTGCCGCCCGCCGATCCGCCGCTGCCCGTGCCGCTGCCGGCCGATCCGCTGTTGCCACCGCTGCCCGTGCCGCTGCCGGCCGATCCGCCGCTGCCGGTGGTCGTGTGGCCACCCGAGCCCGAGCCGGCGTTGCCGCCCGAACCGCCGTTGCCGGTCGACCCGCCGTTGCCGGTGGCCGTGCCGCCGCTGCCGGAGCTCGCCCCCCCGCTGCCGGTGTTGCTGCCGCCGTTGCCGGAGCTCGATCCGCCGCTGCCTGTCAGGCCGCCGCTCGTCCCGCCCGTTGCGTTCGTCGATCCCCCCGATCCCGTGCTGGATCCGCCTGTCCCCGTGTTCTGCCCAGGACCGCTGCTCGAGCTGCAACCCCACAGCAGCGCACTGGCCAGAATGACGCTCCGAAATCTCGTGTTACCCACCTCGGCCTCCGATTGATGCGTTCAAGTGTTTGCGACGGTCTGACTTGTCGTTTCTGGTGCCTCGGCCCCGTGCGCGGACGGCCGCAGCCCCGATAGGACGATATTCCCGGCAAATTCCATCCTGATCGTCTCGGAACAGGCGCGCGCCTGAAGTGAGAGCGATCCGGCGCGAGGCGCGCTAAGCCGACAGCGCCAGCCGGACCAGCTGGCGGACGTTCAGCGGGCACTCGACCGGCACCGGGTCCGCCACCCAGCGGACCGCCGTGTATTCGTCACACGCCGCCAGCTCGCGGCTCGGCACGTCGGCGACAAACGCAAAATTCAGGTGCAGGCCCTTGCTGCCCGCCGGATGTTCCTCGTACCCGATCAGGCCGGCCGGCGTTCCGTCCACGCCCAGGCCGGGCGGAAACAGACCGTCGAGGCCGGTCTCTTCCCGCAGCTCGCGGCGCGCCGCTTCGAGCGGCGTCTCGCCCGGCTCGATCTCGCCGCCCACCGGCAGCCAGAGATCGAGCCGCTTGTGCCGCACCAGCAGGATTTCCCCGCCGTTGCGGCAAAACACCGCCACCGAGAACGCGCGCCGCGCGGGCGCCGTCACTTGTCGGTCAGCGCCGCGACGCCCGGAAGGACCTTGCCCTCCAGGAACTCCAGCGACGCGCCGCCGCCGGTGGACACGTGCGACACCTTGCTGGCCACGTCGGCCTTCTTGACGGCCGACGCGGAATCTCCGCCGCCGATGATGGTGGTGGCGCCCGCCGCCGTGGCCTTGGCCAGCGCCTCGGCCACCGCGATGGTGCCCTTGGCGGTGGCGTCGATCTCGAACACGCCCACCGGCCCGTTCCAGACGATGGTCTTCGCGCCCAGCAGGATCTTCGTGAACGTCTCGACGGTGGCCGGCCCGATGTCACAGGCCTCCCAGTCCGCCGGAATCGCGTTCCGCGCCACGACCTTGGTCGCGCCGACCGTGCGCGCCTTGAAGTCCAGCTTGTCGGTCACCACGAAGTCCGTGCCCAGCTCCAGCTTGCCGCCGGCCTCCGCCAGCAGGCTGCGCGCCAGGTCCACCTTGTCGTTCTC
>Ga0068855_100011412_pt1 | contig 10731 bp, 8 predicted proteins | sample KBSCornC52_FD_66592 | JGI IMG/M metagenome (GOLD analysis project Ga0068855, IMG submission 66592) | Corn rhizosphere microbial communities from Kellogg Biological Station, Michigan, USA - KBS Corn C5-2 | ecosystem: Host-associated > Plants > Roots > Rhizosphere > Soil ... | reverse complement strand
GACCAGGATATGGCTGCCCTTGACGAGGGCAAGCGTGCCGCGATGCGTGGTCCCCGGCAGGGCCGCGGCAAGGTCTCCCGCCCAGGGCCCGGCGGCATTGACGATGACACGGGCGCGAACCGTGGCGGGCGCGTCCAGCCCGGGGCCGGCGAGCCGGGCCTGCCAGTGCGACCCGTCGATCCGGGCCGAAACCAGCGCGGTGCGGGTCAGCACGGTGGCGCCCCGCTCGGCCGCGTCGAGCGCGTTGAGCACGACCAGCCGGGCATCGTCGACCCAGGCGTCGGAATAGGCGAAGCCGCGCCGCAGCCCCGCCCGCAGGCCCGCGCCCCATTCCGGATCGGCCAGATCGACCGCGCGCGACCGGGGCAGGCTCTGCCGCCCGCCAAGGTGGTCGTAAATCAGCAGGCCGAGGCGGATCAGCCAGCCGGGCCGCCCTCCCGGCGGCTGCGGCAGGACGAAGCGCAGCGGCCAGGCCAGATGCGGCGCGATGGCCAGCAGGCGCTCGCGTTCCTGCAAGGCCTCGCGCACGAGGCGGAACTCGTAATATTCAAGGTAGCGCAGGCCGCCGTGGATCAGCTTCGTGCTGGCGGAAGAGGTGTGAGCGGCAAGATCGTCGCGCTCGACCAGCAGGACCTTGAGCCCGCGCCCGGCCGCGTCGCGGGCGATCCCCGCCCCGTTGATCCCGCCGCCGACGACGAGGACATCGAATATGGTCTCATCCAGCGACACCAGCTGCCTCTGCCGACAAGGGGAACCGGCAGCCTAGCCGCTCGCGCCTCAGTCGAACAGCAGGCGCAGGTAATGGCGGTGGAAGTTGGGGATTTCCGATTCCTGCAAGGGATTGGTGCGCGCCGCAGTGAAGCCGACCGAATGCATGCCCTTCTGGACCTGGCCGAAATTGGTGAAATCCTGCGAGAGGACGAGTCCGAAGCGTTCGACCGTATCGATCCGCCAGTCAGGATAGAATTCGCGTTCCAGCGCCGGCTCGGTGCCCGGGGCATAGCGGGCGAGCGACCAGATATCGAAAATGCAGCTGTCCGGATCGTCCCCGTTGGGCCGGGCGCGGTAGGCGATCGAGCCGTCCTTGGTGGGCAGGAAGACGTGGTTGGGGAAGATGTGCCAGTTGACCCCGGCCTCGCGGGTCTGGGCCGGGGTCATGTCCGGCCAGCCGGCGCCCTCGGCCTCGGCCGCTTCGCGCTGGAAACGGCCCATTTCGCCCATGATGTGCGGCGTGGGCGCGTCGGCCGGCACTTCATCGAGCAGGCGCTTGGTCGCCTCGACCGAGCGGGGCGTGAACATCGCGGCGAGCGTCGCCTCCATGTTCACGAGATGCTGGACGATGCCGGGCCGCAGGTCGGCGGGCATGTCCTTGCCGGTACGGCTGGACGGCGCGCCGAGCGGACGGCGCTCGTCGATGTAGCGGTAGGTGCCGTGCATCCCGTAGGTGCGGCTGCGGGTCTGGTCGTCGCCCGCGAATTCGAGGATCTGCGGATGGGTGGCGGCGATGTGGTAGGCCTCGTTGAAGCCTTCCAGCGCGGTCTTCCAGTTGCACGGCAGGATGGTGGTCTTGTACCAGCGGTAGCGCCAGTCCTGCATCCCGAGCGGATCGAGGATCGCGCGCACCTCGGCCCCGAGATAGTCGGCAAGCGGGGGGGCTGCGAGATCCATGTTGATGAACACGAAGCCCGCCCAGCAATCGGCCTGGACGTCCTTCAGGCGCAGTTCCTCCTTGCCGAAAGCGGGGCAGCCGGCCCAGTCACCCTCGTCCTGGATGTGGCGGGTGGTGCCATCGGTCTTCCAGGTCCAGCCGTGGAAGCCGCAGCGGAATGCCGGCGCGTGGCCGTGGGGCCGGTCTTCCAGAATGCGGCCGCGGTGCTGGCAGACATTGTGGAACGCGCGGATCGACTGGTCGCGCTGGCGCACGACGAGGATCGACTGGCCGGCGACCTCGTAGACGACGAAATCGCCCGGCTGCTTCAGCTCTTCCTCGCGGCAGGCGATCTGCCACACGCGCGGCCAGAGCTTTTCGCGTTCGCGCCGGACATATTCCGGGGAAATGTAACTGTCCTTGGGGACCAGGTCCTCGCGCACCTCGGCATAGGGATGCGCGGGTGCGCCGGCAGTCGGATTCGGCCGATCGGCTACAGTCGCCATGTCAGGTCCTCGTTTCCCGGTGTCATGCAATTTCCGTGAGGCGCGCTTCTATGCCCGCCGCGCCCCCGTCGCGAGCCCGCCTGGCGGAACATCACTTGTGACCGGGGCGGGCAAGGCCTAGCCTTGGCGCAAGCAGCGGGCGCAGAGCGACAAGGGAGCGACAGCACGCGTGACGGCCATACCCGATACCCGGTCGCTCGAAACGCTGCGCGCGGTCGTCGAAAGCGGCAGCTTCTCGGCGGCGGCGCAGGTGCTGCGGGTCACGCCGGCGGCGATCAGCAAGCTCGTAGCGCGGCTGGAGGCCGAGCTGGGCATCCGCATCTTCAACCGCTCGACCCGCCAGATCGGCCTCACCGCCGAGGGCGAGGCGCTGTACCGGGCCGTGGCGCGGCACTTGGATGGGCTGCACGACGCGGTCGAAGAGGCCCGCCGGCAGCTGGTCGCCCCCGCCGGGATCGTGCGTGCCTCGATCGCCCGCTCGTTCGGCAAGAGCTTCCTGATCCCGCAGCTGGGCCAGTTCCTCGAGGAGAACCCCGAAATCGATCTCGACGTGGTGTTCGACGATGTCCCGCGCGATCTGATTGCGCACGGCTTCGACGTGGGCATCCGCTATGGGGTGCCGAACGATTCCCGCTACATCTCGCGACGGCTCGATACCCCGGCGCTGTGCGTCGTGGCGAGCCCGGCCTACCTCGCGCGGCGCGGCCAGCCGGCGGCGCCGCAGGATCTCGCCGCGCACGATTGCGTGACCACCTCGATCGGCACCCACCGCACGGCCTGGCGCTTCACCCCGCCCGGCGGCGGCACGGAAATCGTCATCCGTCCGACCGGCCGGTTCAACATCGCCGACCAGCTCGACGGCGTGCTCGACGGCGCGCTGGCGGGCTTGGGCGTCACGGTCGTCCACGCCAGCGCGGTGCGCGGCCACATCGAACAGGGCGAGCTGGCGGTGCTTTTCCCCGACTACGCGGTAGGCAGCAGCGCGCCGGGCGGGGCCACCGTCCACCTGCTCTACCCCCATCGCAACTACCTGCCGGCGCGGGTGCGGCGGTTCATCGATTTTGTCGCCGGCCTGTCCACCGCGCCGCGCGACGACCACTGAACCGGACAGGGGGTAGTGCCCCCCACGAACAAGTCTTGTTCCCTGCCAGCGTGTCAGCGGCGGGCAATATCGTGATAGGCAAGCCATCGACCGGCGGAACGGCCGCCGCAGGCGGCGGCGAATGGGAGAATGGGTGATGGAGGGGAACGGGTTCACCGTGCGCCGGCTCGGCGGGGTGCTTGGCGCGGCGATCGAGGGACTGGACCTGGCCGGGCCGATCGACGAGGCCACCATGGCCGCCCTGCGGGCCGCTTTTTTCGAGCACCTCGTGCTGGTCTTTCCCGGCCAGGGCCATCTGTCCTACGCGCAGCACATCGCCTTTGCCGAGCGCTGGGGCGCGCTCAAGGACATGCCCGGCGGGTGGATCGGCGATAACAAGGCGCTGATCGAGATCGCCTCGCGCGGGGGCGTGGGCGGCGGCGTCGGGCGCGGCGGGGAAGCCCACGAGACGGCCAGCGTGGCGCGCACCGACGTGTGGCACTCCGACCTCTCGTTCGAGGCCGAGCCGCCGATGGGTTCGCTGCTCCTGGCCCGCGAAATTCCCGAGGCGGGCGGCGATACGATGTTCGCCAACCAGTACCTCGCCTACGAAACCCTGTCGCCGGCGATGCGGGCGATGCTCGATCCGCTCGGCGCGGTCCATTCGGGCGAAGGGCTGTGGCGCCTGAAGGGGCTCGATCCGGCGCTGGCCCCGCGCTCGGTCCACCCGATCGTGCGCACCCATCCCGAAAGCGGGCGCAAGGCCTTGTTCGTGAACGCGGTCTGGACCAAGGAAATCGCCGGGATGACCCCGGCCGAAAGCGCGCCGCTGCTGAACTTCCTCTACGCCCACGCGAGCGAGCCGAACTTCACCTTCCGCCACCGCTGGAGCGCGGGGGACCTGCTCATGTGGGACAACCGCTGCGTGCAGCACTACGCGGTGCGCGACTATGGCCACGCCACGCGGGTGATGAACCGGATCACCGTTTGCGGCACCGCGCCGCGGTGAGAGCCGGCCGGCCCGGCCGGGCCCGTGCCCTCAGGCGCGGGCGGCCGGGTCCCACCGCAGGTGGAGTTCCTGCACCCCGTTGACCGACCCGCCCGAGATGCGCGGCGTTCCGGCGATCTCGAAGTCGGGGATGCGCGGCAGCCATTCCTCGAGGAAGATCTGGATCTCGCGGCGGGCGAGCACGGCCCCCGGGCAGGTGTGCGCGCCGAACCCGAAGCCCGTGTGCGGGATCGGGAAATGCCGGGTGAAATCCACCCGCAGCGGGTCCTCGACGAAGCGGTCGTCGAGGCCACCCATCAGGATCGGAAACAGCACCATCTCGCCGGCGCGGAAGGGGGCACCCTTGTAGGTCCAGTCCTCGCGCACCACCCGCGCGATGTTGGGGACGCCATGGCGGCGCACCAGTTCCTCGACCGCGTTGCGCACGAAGGTGTCATCGTCGATCCGTTCCACCAGCTGCCGGCGGTGCGCCGGGTTTTCGGCCAGGAAGCGGGCGATGAAGCCAAGCGTGGAAGCAACCGTGTCGAGCCCGCCGAACAGCAGCAACAGGCACATCGACATGACATCGGCATCGCTGATCGGCGCGCCGTCGATCTGGGAATTGACGATCCGCTCGATCATCCCGCCCGGGGCATAGCCGCGCCCGTCGAGCCGTTCGCGAATGTAGCTCGCCATCTCGAGGTGGGCCCGGTCGTGCTCCTCCTTGGTCCCGCGCGTGGCCGCTTCGGCATAGGGCAGCACCCGGAAGCGATCCTCCAGCGGCAGGCCCATGAGATTCATGAACACGAAGATCGGCAGGATCTGCGCGAAATCGGCGATGAACTCGCAGTGCCCGGTCGGCGCGATCGCCTCGATCGCGTCGCGCGCGATCTGGCGCACGTCGCCGCCCAGCCGCTCGATCTCGCGCGGGAGCAGGCGGGGCATGATGATCCGGCGATAGGGCGCCTGGTGCGGCGGATCGAGGTTGATCGGCCGCTGGTTCGCCGGGAAATAGGGGATGGCGATGGACTCGCTGGACAGGTGCGCGCTGTCCTGGATCAGGGCCTTGATGTCCTCGCCCCGGGTCAGGATCCAGTGGCCGCCGTGATAGGGGCTCCAGACGATGTCCGGCCCCTGGAGCAGGCGGCGCCAGCCGAGGTGGACGTCGTTCTCCGGCCCTTCGGGACGGCGGTAATCGAAATCGACCACCAGTTCGGCGGGAACGTGGGCCGGCTTCTCGACCTTCTCGGGAGCCGGGGCGGCAAGCGTGGCAAGGTTTTCCATCGTAGTCTCGTCCATCACAGATCGTCGAACACGCCATGGTCCAGCGCGGCCATGCCGAAGCGGGGGGCGACCGAGGCGTTGTTCGCCTCGGTCTGGAAGTTGGTCGGGTTGGTGAGCCAGACGAACAGGCCATAAACGATGTGGACGCGAAATGCCTCCATCGCCTCGGCATGGCCGGGCACCGACGCGGCGCCGTGGGCGGCAAGCCGTTCGAGGTAGTACCCGATCAGCTCCTCCACCCACCGCCGCCGGTCGGCCACGTCAAGCGCGGAGATCAGGAAATAGGTCAGGTCGTGGGCCCAGTGCCCGCGCGACCAGGTCTGCCAGTCAAGCACGGCTGGCGCGCCCTCGGCGGTGAGATAGAGGTTGCCGAGGTGGAAATCGCCGTGGACCAGGCACCACGGCTGCTCGCGTCCGAGGCGGTTCACCCGCTCGAGCGCGGCACTGACCTTGGCGTGATCGTGGACCACCTGCGGCAGCGCGCGGCCGCGCGGCAGGTCGAGGAACTTGCGGAAAGTCGCCTCCTCCAGCTGGCCGCGCGCATAGGTCCCGCGGGCGCCCTCGGGCACGGCCTGCCAGTGGTTGATCTGCGCGAACCGGCCCTCCGGCCCGAACTCGGGAGAGTCCCAGAAGGCGGCATGCAGCCGGGCCATGACGTCGAGGAAGGCCTCGGTGGTCGGCCGGTCCAGCGGCCGCTCCACCCGGCAGAACCGGGCTCCGGCAAGGTTGAGATCCTCCAGCAGCACCACATAGTGCCGCGCGGCCGGATCTTCGCCCACGCCGTAACAGGCCGGCACCCGCACATCGATCAGCGGCGCCACTTCGCGGAAGAACCGCGCCTCGTGCGCGTAGATATAGTTCATCTGCATGCGGTGCGCCGAGAAGCCGCCCTTGACCACGACGCTCGCCGGTCCCGATGCCCCGTCCTGCCAGCGCAGGTCCATGCGCAGCTTGGTCGCCGTGCCTTCCATCGGTTCGGCCACCGTCGCTTCGGCCAGGCCCGGCCGTCCGGCCTCGGCGAAGGCCCGCGGCAGCCAGTCCCGCGCCAGTTCGTCCACTGCCACGGGCACGGGTTGCGGCCCGAACGGCCGGTCGCCTTCGCCCGCCAGCGTGACGAGCGGCGGGGCCAGATCAGTTGACGGGGACGCGGGCATTCAGGGTCTCCCAGTAGTCTTGCGGATACCACACGTACTCGAGGTGATGGCCAAGGGTCTCGCGGGTATCGACGTAAAGGTAGTGCACCCCGTTCGGTGACTGGTCATCGATCGGCAGCGCCAGGCCGTTTGCACGAATCCGGTCGCGCAGGGCATCGAAATCGGCAAGCGAGGCCATCCTTTCAGCTACGTGATGATGCACGACCTGAAGCCCCGGCCGGTCGGCCCGCAAGGCGTCGCGGTAGACGGCATCGTCGCCCCCCAGCGGCGCGATCAGTTCGAGCTGGACGCCGCCGGCCATGGCGAGCGCCATGTCCATCGTCAGCCGCCGCCCGCCGCCCAGCCCCATTTCCATTCCCGGCACCCTGAGCCAGCGGGACACGCCGAACATCTTGTCGAACCGCTCGATGGCGCCGTCCATGTCGTTCGTCACATAGGCGACCTGGACGAACTGGTTGTTGAAAAAGCCGATCATCGCGGATCCTCCGTGGTGGGCGCAGACCCTTGCGTCCCGGTGTTCATGCTGCCGTCTCCAGCCGGTTTTCGGCCCGGCTGTCGTTGTGGCGGCGGCCGGCCGCGTGGAGTGCGGCAAGATCGCCGAAGACCATCGCCGGGCCGATCGTGCCGCCGGGCCCCGGATAGCTCGTGGCCATGACCGAACGGGTCATGTTGCCGGCGGCATAGAGCCCCTCGATCGGCGCGCCGGCCTGGTCCAGCACGCGCGCGTGCTCGTCGGTGACGAGCCCGCCGTTGGTGCCAAGGTCGCCCGGGTTCATCACCACGCCGTAGAACGGGCCCTGCTCGATCCCGCCAAGGCAGGGGTTGGGCTTGCAGGTCGGATCGCCATGATAGCGGTCGAACGCCCGCGCGCCGCGCCGCTGGTCCTCGTCGATGCCGGTTCGGGCGAAGCGGTTGAACCGGTCGATCGTGGCGCGCAGGCCCGCCGGATCGATGCCGAGCTTGCCGGCCAGTTCCTCGACCGTATCGGCCACCTGCATGTAGCCGCTCTCGATCCATTCGCGCGGGGTCACCCCCGGCAGGGCCATGCCCCAGTTGTAGCGGGCGCGGTGGCGCGCATCCATGATGCCGTAGCAGGGCACCGCGCCCGTCCGGTACATCGCCTTGCCGTTCTCGTGGTAGGAGCCGGACTCGTTCGAGAACCGCTGGCCATGGCGATCGACCATGATGATATGCGGCTTGGCGAGGTCCACGTGGTGCATGAACGGGGCCTGGGCGCCGGGCGGCAGGCTGCCGTCGGCCATGGTCGAGGTGGGCGTGTACCACGACAGCTCCAGCCCGTGGACCGCGGCCCCCAGCTCCATCGCGGCAACCAGCGCGTCGCCGGTGTCGGCCGGGTTGGCATTGGTCCAGCGCGGGGTCGGCTTGACCTGGTACTTCTCGCGCAGGGCTGGATTGCGGGCAAAGCCGCCCGCGTTGAGCAGGACCCCCGCCGGTGCCGCGATCGTCAGCGCGCGCCCGTCCCGTTCGGCGTGGATGCCGACGACCCGGCCGCCCTCGACCGCAAGTCCGGTGAAGCGGGTTTCCATCAGGATCGGGATGCCCGCCCGCAGCGCCAGTTGCAGCAGGCGGCCTTGCAGCGACGCGCCAAGGCCGCGCAGGCGTTCGCCTGTAAGCCGCTGGCGCAGCACCCGCGCGCCAACCTTAAGCGCCGTCAGCCGCCCAGCCCAGGTGCGCCTGGCCAGCACCAGCTTGGCAATGTCGATCGAGTTGGTCGGCAGCTTGTACTTCTCGTGAACCGAGAGGCGATCGGCCCAGGGGCCAAGCTGCATCAGGTCGAACAGGGGCGCATAGAGCCCGCGGCTGGCCTGCGAGCCCCCCGGCAGATCGTCGTGATAGTCGGACCACTGCCCGGCCTGGCGCAGCTCCATCCCCTGCCCCAGCAGGAATTCCACCATGCGCGGGCCATGATCGACGAAGGCCGCGCGCCGGGCCGGGGTTGAGCCGGGGCCCGGGGGTTCGAGCAGGCTTTCCAGATAGAGCGCGGCCTTCTCTCGGCTATCGCCCGAACCGTTGGCGCGCATGACCGGATTGTCGGGGATCCACAGGACCCCGCCGGAATAGCCGGTCGTGCCGCCCACCTTGTCGCGCTTTTCGACGATCAGCGGGCGCAGCCCGGCCGCCTTCGCCCTCAGCGCGGAGACGAACGAGGCCGCCCCGCTGCCCACGATGACGAAATCGCACTCGCCGGCCATGGCCGCATCCGCGCCCGGTCCATCCATTCCCATACCTTCCTTGCTTGCCGATCCTGCCACGCGTGCCTCCCACTAGACCAGCCTGTCGAGATCGGCGGTGGAATAGGGCACATGCTCGCCAAAGCGCCCTTCGCGCACCTTGGTGGCCCAGCGATGGTCGCTGATCAGCACGCGGCCCACCGCGACGAGGTCGAACTCGCCCCGCTCGAACAGGGCGGCCAGCGGGTCGATGCTGACGGGCTGCGAACCATAGGCCACGCCGCCCTTGCGGCCGCCGTCGCCCCTGCCGAATTCGGTGTCGAGACCAACCGAACCCACCGTGCACACGGGCAGGCCCGAAAGCTTGCGGGTCCATCCGGCCAGGGTCATCGGATCGCCGGAGAAGGCCGCTTCCCAGTACCGCCTGAGCGAGGTGTGAAACAGGGTCACCCCGGCGTCGACCAGCGGTCGCAGCAGGGCTTCGAGCGCCGCCGGGCCGGATGCGAGGGTCGCCTGGTAATCCTGCTGCTTCCACTGCGAGAAGCGGAAGAACAGCGGAAAATCGGGCCCCGTGCGGCGGCGGCACTCCGCCACGATCTCGGCCGCAAAGGCGGTCGCGGCCTCGGCTCCGGCGGCGCCCCAGCGGTCGGTGCGGCGGTTCATCCGGGGCCAGAGGAACTGGTCGATCAGATAGCCGTGCGCGCCGTGAAGCTCCACCCCGTCGAAGCCGAGCGCCATGGCATCGGCCGCGGCCTGTCCGAAGGCGGCGATGATATCGGCGATATCGCTTTCCCCCAGCGGTTCGGCCACGGCTTCCGGGTCGCTACCCTGCCCGTCGATCGGGATGAACAGGCCCGAAGGCGAGGCCGGGGGGACCCGGGGATCGGGCGCGCTGCCGACCAGCTTGGCGGCACCGGCGTGCCACAGCTGCGGCATCATCCGCCCGCCCGCGGCATGGACCGCGCCGATCACCTTGCGCCACTGGCCCAGCGCCTCGGGTCCGTGGAAACTGGGATAGCTGGGCAGGCGCAGGGCCGAGGGATGGCCCACCCCGGTGCATTCGGAAATCACCAGTCCGACGTTCTCCCCGGCCCGGCGGGCATAATAGTCGGCCGAGGCATCGGGCAGCACGCCATCGCGCGCGAACCGCCGGCTCATCGGCGCCATGACCACCCGGTTGGGCAGTTCGAGCGAGCCGATGCGGACCGGCTCGAACAGGATTTCGGAAATGGAGCGGCCGAAGGCTCCGGCGGCCTCCGGATGGGCCGCGCCCAGTTGGTCAGGCATCGTTCTCCCGATTCTTGTCGTTTCGCCCGGCCCGGGCTGCCCGGATCGCGCTGTCTCGGACCATTCCTATCACAGGCCGCCGCCGGGTCCGAAAGAACTCCTGTTCCGTTCGGCGGAACATCTCTTGTTCCCGGGCGCAGCCGCCCCCGGTCCCCCCGCCCCGCACCACCCGGCCCGCACCACCCGGCCCGCACCGGCAAGCCGGCATTTCGTCGCAAAGCCTGTCGGGGTTAACCGGGCGTTCAGCGCCAAAATGGCCCAATCGGCTCAACCGCGCGGCAGGAGCGGCTGACTTGTTGGGCTGGAGCAGACCTATGACAATCTTCAGGAAAGCAGTGCTTGCCGGCGCGCTCGGCGCGGCCACCCTCACCGCCGCCTCCCCGGCGATGGCCGACGACTGGCGCTATCGCCGCCACGGCGGCGGGGACGAGGCCGGGGCCGCCGTCGCCGGCGGGATCATCGGCCTCGCGCTCGGCGCGGCGATTGCCTCGGGCAGCCGTGACCGCGACTACTATTACGATGACGGCGGCTACTACCGCCACCGCCCGCGGGCGCGGGTCTACGTGTACCGCGAATACCCGCGCTACTATG